>Ga0105044_10006638_pt1 | contig 15915 bp, 13 predicted proteins | sample MAT01_FD_78092 | JGI IMG/M metagenome (GOLD analysis project Ga0105044, IMG submission 78092) | Freshwater microbial communities from Lake Fryxell liftoff mats and glacier meltwater in Antarctica - MAT-01 | ecosystem: Environmental > Aquatic > Freshwater > Ice > Liftoff microbial mat | place... | reverse complement strand
GTCCGGCATCAACAAGTAGGTGACGCAACTCGAAACTTTTCCTGCGCTAGAAGCATTGCCTTTCCTGCGCTCGGCGTTTCTCGGGCGAGATGAAAGTGTGGATGTGGTGACAGATCGGGAAACGGCACTGGATCGTCTTGCTCGTTCGCACCGCGAAGCGCGGGAGCGCGCTGGGTTCGGTGGTTATCGTCTTGCGAGTGTCGAACAAATCCATGGAAACAACGTCGCGGTCGTTAGCGATGAGACGACGACGCCTGTGTTCGGGTGCGATGGCCTGATCACGAGGGCTAAAGCTCTGACATTGAGTATCGCCGTCGCTGATTGTGCGGCGGTTTTTCTTACGGATTGCAAAGGTCGCGGCATCGGACTCGTGCACTCCGGAAGTAAGGGAACGCAACTCGGCATCGTGCCCGTGGCGGTGGAGCGCTTTTGTGAGGTGACAGGAGCACGGGCGTCCGAAGTGATTTTACAAATCTCGCCATGTATCCGCCCGCCAAACTACGAAACAGACTTTGCCTCCGAGATCGCTGATCAAGCCAAGCGGCTCGGCGTGGGACAGATTTTTGATTGCGGCATCTGCACCGCATCGCACCCAAGGCGCTACTATTCCTATCGTCGAGAACGCGGCCAGACCGGGCGAATGCTGGCCCTGCTAGCGCTCGTTCCTTAAGCCTTACGACAGGCCAACCACGCATCCAAAGCCTTGGCGTTTCCAAGCGAATCTCCCCATGGAAGAATCGGGCTTTGCTGTTTTGGCAAGCACTCCTCTACATGGTCGGCTTGCCAGGCGTATTTTTTTGTGGGGCCTAGGTCTTGTTCCGTAGTGACGTTATTACCAAGGTGAATCTCGATCTTGGTGGGTGGATTCCAGAACTGAGGAATGCGGATATGACCCAGATCGCCCCACACGAGAAGGTCTTGAGGGCGAGTGAGGCCAGTCCCGCATTGTAACTGGCCGAGGATGCCTGAAGGAAAAAGCAAAGACGCCGCAGCCAGTCCGTCCACCCCGCTCGGAACCGGAACCCATGTGCCATTGACCGACACAGGATCCGCATAAGCCTGGCCAATCGCTGCTCCGGCCAGAAATCGGCAGACAGACATCGTGTAACAACCCACATCGAGAATGCTGCCCCCTCCAAGCTTGGGATCAAAGAGCCGCGAGTTGGCTTCAGCACCGGCAGAGAAAGAGAACGCAGCTTCGATAAATCGAATTTTCCCGATGTGGCCTGCTCGGATGAGAGCAGCCACGCGAAGGGTCTGTGGATGGCATTTATACATGAATGCTTCCATTAAGAATGTTCCCTTGTCGCGAGCTGCTTGGATTATTTCTGCAACTTCCGAGGCATTCATCGCGAGAGGTTTCTCACACAAGACATGCTTTCCGGCACCTGCGGCCCGAATCGCCCACTCTGCGTGGAAGGGATGGGGCGTCGAGATGTAGACTGCTTCGACATCCTGATCCGCAAGGAGTTCCTCATAGCTGCCGTAGGCTCTGCATCCGGCATGTCTTGCACAAAAGGCGTCCGCAGTCCTGCTTGCGCGGCTACCCACTGCGACGAGCTCACCCGTTACCGAGAACGGCAATTCCCGAGCAAAGGTCTCAGCAATGGACCCGCACCCAAGAATTCCCCAGCGAAGTTTCCTCGCCATGTATCAAGGGCCACTACCCCTTTACGGCGCCACTGCTCAAACCTCGCACGAAGAGCTTCATGCAGAAAAGAAAGATAATTATGAGGGGAAGGCTTGCGACGAAGAAGGCCGCCATAATTTGTCCCCATTGCTTCACATACTCGCCATCCAAATAGATAAGTCCCACGCCAATTGTGAAAAGCTCAGGATCACGAAGAACGATCAAAGGCATAAGGAAATCGTTCCATGAGCCAAGAAACATGAGAATCGCCAACGTGCCAATGATTGGCCCGCTAAGCGGAATCACAACATTGATGAGCTGCTGAAAGTGCGTTGCCCCATCAATCTCAGCAGCTTCAAATAAGTCCTTTGGGATATCCTCAATGAAATTGCGCAGCACATAGATGGCGAAGACTTGGCTGCCTGCAATGCCGAGTATGATCAGCGCCCACAGCGTGTTGAGAAGGCTCAAGCTCTTGAGCAAAGCGAAAAGCGGAACGATGTTTGCAACGCCTGGCATGAGCATGAGAAGCAGAAACGCGTACCAAAAGAAACCACTGTATGGCATCTGGTAGCGAGCAAAGAAATACGAACCGAGTAGTGCAAACAGGAGACCGACGGCTGTCGCAGTGACGGCGACAACCACCGTATTTGCTACGTAGGGGAATATGATCTGAAAGGCAAAAACATAGTTCTGCCAGACCCAAGTGGATGGCGCGCTGGGAAGCCACGTATTCTGAAGGAAGCCGGCATTGTCCTTCACGCTGATCTGCATCATCATGTAGAACGGCAGGAGTTCCAGCGCCAAGATCGCAAGGATGATAATATGCTTTGTCCAGTCCCGCCCAGTGCGTCCACCACCACTCAACTTTTCGTTCGTGCTCATTTGTCGACCCTCACAAACTTATTATTGATGAGCGTGAGGGCCAGAATAAATACGAACAGAACAAGCCCCAACGCACAGGCGTAGCCAAACTCGCCCGCCGTGAAGGCGCGGTTGAACATCCAAAGCCCCGGAACCATGCCTCGCCCTCCAGGCCCCCCATTGTCTCCCAACAGCAGGAGCATGAGTCCGAAGCCTTGCAGTGTACCGATCACCATGAGAACGAGGTTTAAGCGTATTTGCGTCATCAGAAGGGGAAATTCAATATGCAGAAATTTTTGGAAAGCCGTCACGCCGTCGAGTTCCGCAGCCTCATAAATTTCGCTCCCGATGGACTGAAGTCCTGCCAGAAAAATAAGAACTCCCACTGCCCCAATCCACGGGAATCCCCAAAGAATTAACGCGGGCACGATAAGCGACGGTTCGCCAAGCCACGAAATTGGCATACCAGCGTGAAAGACGTTCCAACCACAAAGCTGATCGAGGTGCACTAAGAGTGTCTTGATGCCTAGCGTGTCGAGGGCTGCATTAAGAAGACCAAAATTCGGATCAAAGAAAAATTTCCAAATGAACAGCGTGACCAACCCGGGAACGATCATAGGGACAACGAGGAGCACCCGATACCAATATTGCCAGCGATCGCTTTTCAGGCGGTGGATGAGCACGGCAATCAGAATTGAAGGAATCATCTTAAAAAGATTTGCCACGACCAAAATCGCAATCACAACAAACGAGGACCAGAAAACTTGGTCGCCCAGCACATCTCGAAAATTGTCGAAGCCAACGAACTCTTTTGCGTCACCACCGGACCAGCGAAAGAAGCTGTGGTAAACGGCACTCACCGTCGGGAAGTAGGAAAATACTCCTACCATCAGCAACGAAGGAATCAGAAAGAGGTAGAGCTTCCACTCGAGGAGAGCCTTGCGTCCGTATACTTTTGTAACCACTTTATTGCGCTTTCTTTATTTGATCGAGGACCAGCCGGTCGGAATAATAGGCACGGTCGTTAATGGTGCTTGCATGTAAGAAACGGTCTTCATCTGTGGGAGAATCGGTGGATTCGCTTATATGGCCACCGGCCAACCAAGAGGAAGCCCCCAAGAGGCTATCCGATCGAATAATATTTTCCCAGCGACTCCGTGTTGCTCGTTTTTGGTCAGAGACGAAGGTTTTGGCGAATTCCAGGTTGAGCATTTCCAGAAATTCTTTTGAGGAACTGGAGGGATCAATGAGGCGATAGAAATTCGTGTCTAAAACTCGCCTGGTATCTGGACCTAAGTTACCAAGGACAAATCCTCCAGAGAAACCAGCGGTCTCGAGGGCAAATCCTTTACTGCGGGGGCTTGACTCGACGCCAACAATAGCCGGGAGCCAGCCACTTACGTCCGTAAAGACTTTTGCCATCGCCTTACTGCCTAGGAAGAGCAGAAAATCGAGGGCAATTTCGGGATGCTTCGAGGACTTGGTTAGGCCAAAGGGAAGGCTCGCATTACTACCGGCCTCAGACACAAAACCTTTGACATAACGGCCATAACGGGGGTGATCTTTGGTCGGGAGCGGGATAGGACCAATACCCAAAGGGAAAGCCGCCTGCTGCGCGATGCTTGTCACATCCCAGCTTCCCGTGCAAATCATCAGGCTGCGCGCTTGTAGGAACATGAATGTGGCATCATCGCGCTGCAGCTGCATGAATCCAGGTTGCATGTACCCCCCTACCTCACGAGCGAGAGCAAATCCGGACTCGATCTCTGGTGACGTCGTTTGCCACTTTCCCGCGAAGTAGCGCTCGATGATTCGGCCTGAGCCAGCACCTCCCTCCCCAGTCGTATTAAAGTCTGCTGTCAGCCTCTGCGTTTGGGAGGAGAAGAGCCTGTCCATGAGCATTGGGCCATTGTATTTCGATCCAGCGATCGGAACAATTGGCATGCCGGTCCGCAGTGAGTAGTCTTTGACTTTTTCGCAGAGAGCAACGAATTCCTCATATGTTGCCGGGATACTCTCGTTGCCTGTTATTTTTTTTAGCAAATCGAGATTGTAGAAGATGCGTACCGTAACAATCGAAACAGGAACACCAAAATACTCGAGCAGGTCACTATTAAAGCCGCCTTGCATCCCATCGAAAAATGTTTCTCGCAGAGGAGTGTCTGCCAAGCTGGTGCTAACATTATGCGGGTTGGGCTTATTGATGACGTCACCAAGTGGAACAAAATATCGCGCCAACATGTCGGAAGTAATGCCTTGCCCAATCTCCACGATGTCCGGCGCGGTGCCACCAACGACTTGCGTTCTCAGCCAATTTAAATAAATACGCTCAGGGATCGGTATGGAGCGCACTCGGACGTTTGGATGCTTGGCTTCGTATTCCCGTCCAATCGCCTCGAAGGCTTCCCGCACTCCAGCCTCCAGCTGCCAATGCGCAAGACGGATGGTGATGATGTTTTCCCCGCTGGACGTCTTGGTGAACCACTTGGCTGAGACGATCCGAGCCACAGAAAGGGCAAAGCAGACAATCAGCAACGAAAAACCGATGAGGTTGAGAACGCGCTCGCGTGTCATGTGCTAGGCTCCAATGTCTTATTTAGCGCCTCAAGGCGAAGGCTAATGTCGTAACTGCGATTGTCTCGGAGATACTTTGCCAAAAACTTTCGATAGTACTTTTGAGCAAGTTCGGGTTGCTTGAGCTGTTCGGCCAGTCGTCCAATGGACACCCAAGATTGCGTCTCAGTCGAGGCTCGGAGCAGACCTTCTTGGTCAGCGGCGAGAAGATGCCTGAGCGCAGCTTCTGGCATTTCATTTCGATCCAAAAGTGCCATTCCAACAGCGGCGTGGAACTCGCGACGTCCGGCCGCCGTCTGAAGTAGTGGTTCGAGCCTTTCCAAATCAGCGAGGGTCTCTTGGACTTCTTTTTGGCTCATCTCACGATAGAGTAAGATTTGAGCAAGCTTCGCGGCTGATAATTCTGCAAGGGGGAGCCCGGTTCGCAGTTCAAGCAGTGCGCGATATTTTTTTTCCGCTTCCAATGGCTGCATGGGATTACTATGAACCTCGAGGACGCGAGCCTCAAAGAATCGCGCGATATTCGAAATGCGATCTGCGCTATCACCCTTCGCAAGCTCAGCAAAAAGTGCCCTTGCTCGCTCCACATTAGAAGGCGTGCGTGGCTGAAGACTTAGCAGGCTAATGCCTTCTCCGAGGCTTCTTTCGCGTTCAATGCTTGCTTCTGCTGGTTGGCGAAAGGCTTTATTTGCTTCGCTGAACTGCAGCGATTGCATGTCCTTCCAAGCGGCATCATACCCTTTCAAGCCTTCACTTCGAGAGGAGGAAATCGAACAAAAAAAAAGTATCGCACAAAAAATTGCACATGAAGGCTGAGCGACAATTTTCAGGGACATCATGGTAGGGAACTGGCGCTCAGGCCACTCCAGCAAATACTAGACCGATGGAATGACCGGAGCAACGATCGAATGATGTGCACAACCGCACAGGTGACTGGCAACGCACGCGGGGCTATAAAACGTTGTCTTGAGCCTGACCGAGAACCTGATTCAGATCAGTAAGAGCGGCTAGCGCCCTTTCTTCGTCACGACTGACTTTCCACTTCATGTTTTCGGGCGAGCTTTCTTGCATGGCGGCCAACTCGCTCACAAGCATGCGCGCTGTCGAGATAACAGCCCGGAGGTGCTTAATGCTCTCCTTGTCTGTTCGGTTTTCTTTATTGATCTGCCGGAACAAGCGTATCTGAAATTCCAGCCACGCAAGCGCGCCACCTATCGAATTGTATCCCCCGATGAGGTTTCCATCCGGAGAGAAAGAGGGAGGAGTCGGATCATTAGGCCGAATCGGAATCACGGCCTCCGGTGTTTCCGTTATACCACGCGTCTCACGAGGATTCTCAATAATGCTTGGCGTGATGAAGACAATTAAATTGCGTTTCGTCCTTGAGCGCCCTTTGCTTTTGAAAAGTTCGCCCACACCGGGAATATCGCGCAGAAACGGAATCCCGTTATTGAGTCTTAGATCATCGGTCGCCTCTAAGCCGCCGACCGCCAAAGTATAGCCCGAGTTCACCTGCAGCGAAGCATTATAAACGCGAGCCGACGTGATCGGCACCGCATCGCGAACGCCTTGGCCGAAGTTTAGCTCCTTGACGCCAGTGATCGAAGAAATCGTGATCGCCACTGTCAGTGCCACTTGTTCGTCTCCCACAACTTTTGGGAGCACGTTGACTTGCGTGCCCGTCTGGAGGAAAGAAGCACCTGAGGATGTTTGCGCCGAGCCCGCAGTGACAGAGGAGCTACCCGAGATAAACGGCGTGTTCTGTGCACTGGTGATTGCGACTTCACGGTTGTTCACTGTGAGAACGCGGGGATACTGCACCACGCTGCTCTGCTGGTCCTGCATAAATGCTTGGATCGTAAATGCGACTTGGCTCGCACTAAGCACCGCAGAGTAGGGAGAGTTGAAGGTGAAGCTGGACGAACTTGCCTCAAGTATCGGCGGTGCGGGATTGCCGGAGGCACGACCCCCGTTAACGCTCACGCTCCCGAGCGTGCCGGGAGACCCTGCACGAATATCCGTTGCCGCAATAGAGAGCCCACCGGGAATCCGAGTGGACGCATCTAGCGCGAAGGTATTCTGCCAGTTTACCCCGAGCGACTTACTCGGATCACGCGAAGTCTCAAAAAATTTGATTTCAATTGCGATCAGGGGCTGCGGTTGATCAACCGCGATCAAGTAATCAGCCACCCATTTGTGCTGTATGCGCGTTGCAACAACCCACAGGGAGTTGGTGTCCGAGTTGTATATTACCTGCGGCACTTGCGGCGGGACATAAGTGAGATTCAGAGATGCTACGGCTGAGGCGATCGCTTGGTTAGTTTCTTGCTGATTGCTCGAGGATATTGGAGCAGCCGTTGCCGTGGTGCCGGCCGTGACAGTGTCACCAGCTACGGTTCCATCCGGATTGTATGCAATCTGCGACAAGCCAAGCATAGCTCGAACTTCATTAACTATTCGAGGTGCCTTGGCTTGGAAAACCTTTTGCGAGTTCTGCAATGGCAAAATCGGCGTAGTCAACCCTGTACCTGCGGCGGCCGACCCTCCCCCTGCTGCACCCCCAGAGGCTGGCGATGCTGAGCCCGGCGCCGAGGCGAAGTCCACCCGATCGACTGGGTCATTCTTGAGCCGATAGACTATCCCCACCAAGCGGTTGTCCTCCTCTTCTTGGACACGGCGTTCTCTCTCCTTGTCTACAGTTCGCATGAACCATACTCCGTTTTCATATTCCAGCCGAATACCATTGTCACGGCACACGCTTTCCAGCGCAACAAAGGGACTAGACTCCATTGTAAAAGTAACCAAACGCCTGTTGGCTGCCTCGGTTTCCGGCACGCCGACGAAGGGAATTCCAGCGTCATCGGCTAGGTATCTCAGTACATCGCGAAGCGAAGCCCTATCAAATGTGAATAACTTCGCAGGTGCTCTCCTTAGGTTTGCCGCCGGGCCATTACCCGCTCCGTAGTCGGCGAACGCCGCGCTAGTTGGCGGCGCAACGACAAAGGGAGAGGGCGCCTGCGCGTAGGTTGTCGCCACCTGTAAGCAAAGGACGAGAGCCAAAGGAGCTAGAGGCGTGCGTGAAGAGATGCGTCGAAAAAGATTAGGGTGGGTCACGGGGTAAATTAGTGGTTGGGGAAATTGATACCGCTTTGGCTTTCTACTGATTTGAGCAACTGACTACAGGAGAGTGCAGGTCGAAAATTGATCGCTTTGTTGAACACTTATTATTGTTCGTATCAGGCACGAGTCCTTTTCGCCACACAAAAATCGTGCAACAAAAAAAACATTTCAGGTGGAGTTAGACGCGTTATCACCGTTTGTCTGACTCATATAGGATAAAAACTATCGAGCCACTTCTCTTACATTTCGTCTTCTCAATCGCACATTTGTCGTGTATTGCATGCCCCCTTATGAAAAACGGGCTTATCGCGGTGATTGTCGGGGTTCTGAGCATCGGTCTCTCAGCTCAAGCCGAAGAGTTGACAGTGGGTACTTCGATCTATCCGGGGTGGATGGATAATTGGTTGATGGAAATGAAGCTCGTGCCAGACCAACCGTCCTTTCTTGAAGCGCGCACGAAGGCCAATGGCAGCAAGGTAAAGATCGAGAAGTTCAAGGAATACATCCCCTCCGTGAATGCTTTAGTCGCCGGCAAGGTTGACGCTGCCACGATGACGCTTGGAGAGGCTTTGGCTTTTCCAGCAGATTCGGGAATCCCTGTCGCAATTCTCTTTGTTCACGATTACTCGAATGGCAACGATGGCGTCGTTGTGCCGAAGGGATGGACCCTCGATGCGATGAAGGGCAAGACGATCGTTGCGGAGGAATTCTCTGTGTCGCAGTATTTGATCTATCGCTGGCTGCAGAAAGCCAACAAGCCATTGGATTTTCTCACGCTGAAGAACACGCCTGGTGACGATGTATCAAAGGTCTTTCTCGCCACAGTCGGTAAGGCATCCCAAGTCGCCGGAGCAACATGGAATCCGCATGTCTTGCGAATGATGCAAAGTGGCAAGGCCGACTTAGCTTTTAGTAGCAAAGACATTCCTGGCGAGGTCGTGGATGCTCTCGTGATTCGTAAAGACCGGATCGCGGGACGGGAGAAAGCCATCGAAGCCTACATTGCCGCTCACTACGATGTGATGGACTATTTTACCAACCCAAAGACACGCGACCGGGCGATCCGGGCGATGAGTGTGGCGGCGGATTTCACGGCGGAGGATGCCCCGCTTTATTCAAAAATGCTCGAAGCGACGCGCTTCTTCACAAATCGCAAGGAAACGATCGCCTTCATGGAATCCCCCGACCTCGCTGAGACGCAGACAAAGGTACGGACATTTTTGAAAGATTTCGGCGCCTTCAAGTCTCCAAATCCGGACTCGCTTAGCGTGACGATTGATCCCTCCTTTTTGAAGGCTGGACTGCAAGCTGAAGAATGACCCCTCCGTCCCAGCCACATTCTGGTGGTGAGCCGCCTGCCGCGCGGACTAGGAAGACCTTCGCGCTATGGCGGGTTCGGGGGCAGATCCCGCTGTGGACTCGGTGGATATTGCCGCTCCTTCCGCTTGGGCTTTTGCTTTTCTTCTATATGCAGGCTGCCGAGGCACGTCGGCTGGACAATCCCATGGACAAGCTGCTACCACTGCCTGCGGACTTTGTGGCAGCAGCCAAGGCAAGCGTGCTTCCGAATGAGTTTACTGGTGAAATCCCCATTGTCGCAGACCTAAAATCCTCGCTCGCGATCTATGCGGTGGGCTTCGGCTCGGCGGTTCTCTTCTCGCTTGTCTTTGGTCTTCATGTTGGCGCATGGCCATGGGCAGGAAACATGTTCGATCCATTTCTCCGATTTCTTAGCTATCTTCCACCACTGGCTCTCCTGCCGCTGGTGCTCCTATTTTTGGGTATCGGTGCGACGGCAAAAACGTTTCTCATCTTTATCGCTGTAGCCGTGCCGCTCACGCGCTCGCTGGTATTGCGCGTCGAGGGCGTCAACGAGCGTCAGATCTGGAATGCTCAGACCCTCGGCCCCACGCCCGCCGAGATGATCTGGGTTGTCATTCGCCGTATTACCGAACCTGGCTTCCTCGATGACGTGCGACTACTCATCGGAACGGCATGGGTCTATCTGATTGCCGCTGAGCTCATCGCCTCCAATGCCGGACTCGGCTACCGCATCAATGTCGCCAGTCGCAATCTCAACGTGGCACAGATTTTTCTCTATATCGCAGTGATTTGCCTACTGGCTTTTCTCATGGATCGCTCGATCTACTACATCAATCGCTCGCGCAATCGCTGGGCAGATACGAAATGACTGGCCCCGCCGTTTCATTGGCCGAAGTAGGAATGCAATTTTACAATCCAAAGTTGAAACGCCATCACCGCGTGTTAGCCGATATCAACCTTTCGGTAATGCCGCGTGAGGTTCTGTGTGTAGTGGGTCCATCGGGCTGTGGAAAGTCCACACTCCTCGCAGGCATAGGCGGGTTCCGAAAGTTTACGGAGGGGCTTTGCATGGTGGATGGTGAGCCGAGCGGAGAACCCAATCGAGATCGGGGCGTCGTCTTTCAGGACTACCCGATCATGGAGTTTCTTACGGCTTTGGAAAACGTGGAGATCGGGTTGTGTTTTGAGAAATTCACGCTCATCGAACACTTACTTCCCAGCCTTCGAAAACAGCGCTCACGCGAAGTGCGAAAAATAGCCATGGAATACTTGAGCTTCGTAGGTCTCGAAACACACGCGGACAAATACCCACGCGAACTGTCCGGAGGTCAAAAACAACGCGTGGCTATCGCTCAAGCCATCGCCATGAAGCCGAAAGTGTTACTCATGGATGAACCATTCTCGGGCCTCGATCCCGACACAAGAGAGAAGCTTCAGCTCATGGTGCTTCGAATCCACCGCGAACTCAATAATACGATTTTCTTCGTGACCCACGACCTTGAAGAGGCGGTGTTTCTCGGCAATCACATTATCGTGTTGTCTCAATTTTCGCCGAAGCGCACCGCAGAAATGGGCGCTACCATTGTTTACCAACAGGAACTCGTCGAGTATAAGGATTCTCTTGCCAAGGACACACCAGAGTTTCACCAACTCATCAAAACCTTACGCTTTCATTTTCATAACCACGCTTAATTTCACCATGAAAAATCTTTTACCGCTTTTTTTCCTTCTTGCGACTTCCACCCATCTTCTCCGCGCGGAGAAGTCCGTAGACTACGTGGAAGCCTACAAGCCTTTCGATAATTCCCCCGCCCTGCAGAAGAGCAAGAAAGGCGTCGTGGACGTAAGTCGCACTTTACAAATCCCCCTCATTACATGGGCCGCGGATGGTGTCACAGTAAGTGCAAATGGAGGGCTTGCTCCAAATCCGAATGCCCCTCTTGCCCGCGCGGTCGGCCGTTCCGTGGAGCTTAAAGTGGTAGATGACTTCGACCAACAAGTCTCAGATTACGTCACAGGTAAGTCGCCCTTTCTGCGCGGCACGGCAGACATGATCGCGCTCGTGAGCAAGGCACTCAAGGACAAAGATCCCGGGCTCGAGCCGGTCGTGTTTCTCCAGATCTCAACTTCCACGGGGGCCGATGGTTTTGTGGGCGTTGGCATCGAGAAACTTACAGAGCTCAAGGGGCGCGAGATTGCACTGCAGCTTAATGGCCCGCACCTCTCGCTGGTTGGCAATATGTTGAAGGATGCCGGGCTCGCGCCGACGGATGTCACGCTAAGGTTTGTTCGCGAGATCACCGCGCCTCCCGGCTGGAAGAGCGACGGGCCTGCTAAGGATCCGGCAAATGCTCTTCGCCGCGATACGAAGCTTGCTGGTGCCGCGATGATCTATCCCGACATTCTCGCCACGACAGCCGGCGGCACCGTGGGGACCGGTCAAGAAGGCACAGTGAAGGGCGCTCGTCCTGTTTTTTCAACCAAGACGGCCAACAACGTAATCTTCGACGTGTATGCCGTGCGTCGCGATTTTCTCGCGGCGCATCCCGAGATTGTCGAAGCCTTTCGAGCGACACACCTCGCTAAGCAGGAAGAGTTCTTGGGTGAACTCGCAAATGTCGCCAAGCGCAGCAACGCCAACCGCCGAGAACTCGATGCCTTCAAGTCACTGGCTCGCCCGTTGGCGAAAATCTTCCTGCAGGATGAAGGTGCCGTGAATGACTACATTTTATGGCTCGGCGTGGATTCGCAACTCAGCGGCAAGGCGGGGAACCTGCGGTTCTTTGATGATGCCAATGCCGTTGGTTTCCGCGCGACGACGAATCGCATTCAGGAATTTCTTCTCGCCTTGGGCCTCATCAGCGCGCCGAGTATGGTCGCGTTTTTGCCGCCAGAGGGCGATGCCGCAGCCAAGCCAGCGCCCGCAAAGCAAGCCTTCGCAAACACGCAAGCCGTGCGCGCCGCAGCGGAAAGCGCGGGGGCGCAAGCCTTGTATAGCTATGCGTTTCAATTTCCCGCCGCGACCAGCGAAATCAATTGGCGCGACTATCCAGAGGTCTTCAAAACCATCCACGAAACGGTCACACGCTATGGGGGTGCCATCGTTCAATTGCAGGGCCATGCCGACAATTTCTTTGCAAACTTCGTCGCCGCTAAACGCAAGAAAGGCGATACGACCTACGAGCGTCGCATCAAGGGCACAGATCGCTTCGAGGTATTGCCACTTCCCAAATACGAAGAAATCATCAACGACGCCAATGCCCTCTCCTACTCGCGGGCCTTCGCAGTCAAAAAGGCCTACGCTGCCTACGTGCGCGAGAGTTTGAACCTCTCAGCGAACGAAGTGGATATGTCGCGCTTCGACGTTCGAGGCCTCGGTATCTCGCGACCGATTATCCAGAATCCTACAAACCCCGAGGAGCGTGCCCGCAACATGCGCGGCGAACTCATTATCATCGCCGCCGAGGCGGAAGTCCCGTCGGATTTCGGCGCGGATGACCTCCGCTAGTCCACTTTCATTTTTTTATGAAATACTGTGTTTTACTTTTTTTGATTCTCGGAGCCGGCCTCTCGCATGCCCAGCCCACCAACGACCTCTCAGCATCCTTGCGCGAAGAGCAACTCGACCAAAGCGGCACGGCCATCACGATCATTTTTGACGATTCTGGATCCATGGCTGGCGAGAAACTTACGCAAGCCAAAGCCGCTTTTCTCAAGTGGATCGCGGGCGTTCCCGAAGATTATCGCCTCGGCCTCTGGGCTCTTAACGCAGGCAAGCTTGTTCCCATGCAGCGTGGGAACAAAGAGGAAATTGCCAGAGAAGTCGCAGCCATCGGCATCAATGGCGGAACGCCCCTCGCCGATGCCATCGCAGAAGCCAATAAGACAATCGCAGAGCGCCAACAGGCATTTCCTTACGAACGACAAGTTCTCCTCATCTTTACCGATGGTGAGGACAGCACGGTGCGGGGAAATGCAGGAGTCGTTGAAGAGATACAGAATTCCACTCGCAGGAACATTGAAGCTGTCGGGATTGGCTTCCATGGAGAAGGCGACTACATGAGCGGAGCGGCCACGCGCTATTTCAATGCCGGCAACGAAGACGAACTCTTGCGCGGCCTAGCGAAGGTTGATTCTGAGATTGGCGACACGTCGGACATCGTGATCGAGCCGGATGTCGCGGAGTCTATGAAAGTCGTGCGCTTCGAGCCAGCAGTGCCTGCCCCCGAGGCCTCAACAGAAACTTCCTCGGTTAATCCCACTCACTCCGAGACACCTTGGGCAATCATTCTGGTGGTTGGATTTCTTGTTTTAGTCGTTGGTCGTGCTTTTCTAAAAAGCCTCTTCCGGTAGCGCATGAAACGCCTCCTCACCGTCGCCATCCTTCTCGCGACCGTGGCCATGGTGCTATGGGGCATTTCGAAGCCGTTGCGTGAGAAATTGGAGTGGAAGAAGCTACTCACCCAGACCAGCGACACGCTACCGATCTCGCGCACGATTGATGTACTCGGAGATGATTGGTTGGGTTACCTTGTGCTTCGTTCTCCCGAATTTCAACGCCGGATGGCAGAAAAAGGAATTCGTTCTCAATTCCGCATGGAACCGGATTTCGACAAACGCATCCGATCCCTTCGTGAAGGCACGGCTCAGTTCATCGTGCTCACATTGGATAGCTACCTCGTCAATGGCGGGAAGTATGATTGGCCGGGCGCGATGATTTTTGTCATTGATGAATCCTTCGGCGGAGATGCCCTCGTGGCAAAAGCCGAAATTCAGTCTGTGGATGACTTGAACCAGCCAGCGATTCGTGGGGCATTTGTCGGCGACTCGCCTTCCGAATTTTTACTGAAGTCCACCGCGTCCCATTTCCAGCTTCAGAATCTCAAACCTCGCCTCCCTTCAATGCGCGTGGCGACAATCGAAGCGGCCTACCAAGCACTCGCTGCAGGAAAAGTGGATTTTGCGGTCCTTTGGGAGCCCCTTGTCACCAAAGCCATCCGCGATATTCCGGGTGCCCACACGCTCTTCGACACCAAGCAGGCCCAAGGCAGCGTCATAGACGTCGCCCTGGCTTCGCGGCGCGTGTTGGCAGAAGACCCGGAGCTGGCGGACATTTTTACGCGCGCCTATTTTGCCACCTTGCATGAACTCATGGCCAATCCCGAGCGGCTCAAGGCGGTCGCTGCTGCGGATGCTGGAAAACCAGCGGAACAGGCAGCAAACATGTTGGCAGGAATTAAATTGGCAACCTTTGACGACAATGCCGACGAGTGGCTGCGCTCCTCGCCCTCCACGCAGCCGCGACTTGCGGAGAGCCTTGCGTCCGTCCAACGAACCTTAGCAGATTATGGACAACGCGCAGCGATTCCTATGGACGATCCCATGAGTCTCCTCACGCGACAAGTCGTCCAATCGCTAGCCGCCGCCCGCACCGATATCCCACAACTCGCTGTCAGCTCCCGTCCGAATTCTTCACTCTTCGCGCCGCTATCCAGCGAGGAATGGGATAGACTGAGTAAGCGCGTGCGCGGAACACTCCTTGATGAGCCGATTACCTTCCGCCCTGGCTCGACAGAAATTCCCGAAGATCTGCAACAAGCTATTCGCGATGCCGTGCCAAAGCTCGCGCACTATCCGACCTACCGCATCCTCATCGAAGCCCATGTGGCACCGAGCGCGAATCCTGAAGCCGACCTTGCTCTCAGCGAGGAACGGGCGATTGCCGTCAAGCGTCTACTCATGTGGGAATGCCATGTTCCAGAGGAACGACTCTTCACGATTGGTGCCGGTGGCTCGCAACCTCCACAGCGGATCGCTGGAGAAAGCCAAACGGCATGGGAACGTCGTGCACGTCGCGCACGAATTATTCTCGTGGGGGAATGATTGATGGCCACTGATTCATCCTTGCAAGCGACTTCCCGCTCGGTAGCACACATCGCAGGTGATCCTATCACATGGGTGCCGTTCCTTCCGGTCGCTGCGGCCTTCGCATTCTTCGGAGCACCATGGTATTTCTGCGTGGCCGTAGCAGGAGTGGTGGCCTTGCCACTTGCCCTGTGGTGGAAACGGCAATGGGGAACGCTGCACAAGAAGTATTCCATCGAAAGCCAGCGCAAGACCTCGCAGCAAGAATTTACCAGCCTCACCAACCAGACTCAAGCAAGCTTAGACCGCCTCTCGCTACCAGCCGCCCTCGCAGCAAGGCTGCGCCAAATGCCAAAACTGCAGCAATCCATCGCCACCACGATTCTGAATGACGACTATCTAGCCGAACATGAAGCCGAAATATTGCGGATGGTGACTGGTCTTTGTCGTGTGATTACCAGCGAACTCGAGCACCTTTCTCTCCAGCCCAAATCGCGCGATGACTCACGCATCGCAGAGATTTCCAAAGGACTGGATGC
>Ga0105044_10006635_pt1 | contig 15918 bp, 15 predicted proteins | sample MAT01_FD_78092 | JGI IMG/M metagenome (GOLD analysis project Ga0105044, IMG submission 78092) | Freshwater microbial communities from Lake Fryxell liftoff mats and glacier meltwater in Antarctica - MAT-01 | ecosystem: Environmental > Aquatic > Freshwater > Ice > Liftoff microbial mat | place... | reverse complement strand
CGAACCAGCCCCAAACAAGGGCGCGTCCACTTTGGCTTCCAAACACGGGATATGGTCAAGGCAATCGTTACAAAAGGAGTAAAATGCGGCACATATATCGGGAGAATCAGTGTGAGGGCTAGTGGTTCTTTCAATATCACCACCCCCATAGGAACGGTTCAGGGTATCCATTATCGCTACTGCACCTCAATTCACAAATCTGACGGCTATTTTTACGAGAAAGGAGAGGCGCTTTCATCCGCTACCACAAGGGTAGCGGTGTCCTCGCGCCAAAATTCATGAACGTGATTCGCGGTTTTGCCACGACGTTCAAGCACCTCTTGGAGGAGCCGACCACGCTGCAATATCCAGAGCAGATGCGTCCTTTCCAAGAGCGTTTTAAGGGGCGTCATCATTTGCGCCGCTATGACAACGGCTTAGAGAAGTGTATTGGTTGCTCGTTGTGCGCGGCGGCTTGTCCGGCGGATGCGATTTGGGTTGAGGCGGCTGAAAACACCGACGAAATCCGTTTTAGCCCCGGCGAACGTTACGCCAAGACTTACGAAATTAACATGTTGCGCTGCATCTTCTGCGGGTACTGCGAGGATGCTTGTCCGACACAAGCCATTCAATTGGGTCACGAACACCGCATGAGCTTCACGGATCGGCGCGATGCTATCTATGTCAAGACCATGTTGATCGACCCTGTGCCGGAAGGCCAAGAGGGAACACCCCGCCAAGTCGAACCCGGCATCTATATCCGTTCCATCCCGGATATGGAGAACCCGCGCTAGACCGAAAAAGCGGTAAAACAAGAGCGCCGGAATCTGTAAACTACGGCGCTCTTGTGTTAAACTGCACAAGCTGCGAACTGCCGCGCAAGGACGTTTAGCATGACTGTTGAAGTAATTCTGTTTATGATTGTGGGTTCAATCACCATAATCACCGCCGCCCTGATGTTAATGAGCGACAACGCGGTTCACAGCGCGTTATTTCTGATCATCAATTTCATGGGTGTGGCTTTCCTATACCTGATGCTCGAAGCCCCGTTTTTGGCGATGGTTCAAATCGCCGTTTACGCGGGTGCAATCATGGTCTTATTCCTATTCGTCATCATGCTTTTAGGGGCAGAGAAGACAGGGGCGGGCGTACATTTGCGCCGCTTCCGTTGGATGGCTCCGGTTGCGATAGGACTGGCCGTGATTTTTATCGTGTCGGTAGGTTGGGCGCTGTCTAGCGGCCAAATCGACACGCAAGCGCCGCCGGTTGCTGACGCACAGGTGCGCTTTGTCCATGCGGCTGCGTTACCGCCGTCTGGCACTGAGACAAGCTTACCGGCTGACCGCGTGTTTGTGCTGTTGGTCAACGGTGAAGTGGTCGATGACAGCTTTATCTATGGCGAGGCCAGCGACCTGTTAGCGGTCACGCCGGGGACGCTCACAGTCACGTTGCGCCAGACCGCTGACGGCGCTGACCTCGTGACGACTATGCTTGAACTCGCGGGCGATAGCGTCCAGACGATTGTGTTGGCCGGGGATGAGGCGATTAGCTTCTACGCCGTGCCGCAAAGCGCGACGCCGGGGCTGACCGTGTTCAATGCCTATCCACCGTTGCCCGCTATCGCGCTCGGCGACCTCAAGGGTGAATTGTTCACCGACCAATCCCGCCGCGTGTTGTCGGTTGGGGCGGATGATGTGCCGTTTGGGACGTATACTGAACCGTTGGTGTATCCGATAGATTTCCCGAATTGGGTTGTTTATACCCCCGGCGGCCTCAACCCTGAACCCGGTAAAATCACCGAACAAGAGTTGCAATATAATCTCTTGCTGCGGGTGAGCGAGTTCTTACCAGAGATGCGCTACGGCGAAAATGGGCTGATTATCTTCAGTGCTGATCGTACCCCTGACGGTAATACGCGCCCGATAGCGACTCGTTTTGAGCCGGTGGTGATCGAAGCGTTTGGCTCAGCGGTGCGGATAGGGCGGACATTGTTCACGGCATATCTGTTGCCGTTTCAGATGGTTGCGCTGCTCCTGTTGGCCTCGATGGTAGGTGTGATCGTCATTACCTATCGTGGCGACCACACGCCTAAGCCTAGCCGCGAGACGCGCCGTAAAGTGGCGCGCCCGTTGACCAGCGTCATCACCAGTCAGACCGGCACCGATTTGAACGACAGCGCGCCGCAGTTGCCCGAACACGCCGAGCAACCGGCGGGCGATTAGCCGCGCCTGCACAGGGGGAGATCATCATGGTTCAAACCGAAGCCTACGTTATTCTAAGCATGGTTCTGTTCGCGATGGGGACGTTAGGGGTACTCCTACGCCGTAACGCGATCATCGTCTTTATGTCCGTTGAGTTGATGCTCAACGCGGCCAATCTCGCGCTGGTGGCGTTCAGCCGTCAATGGAAGGGCGTGGACGGGCAACTGTTCACCTTTTTCGTCATGACGGTTGCCGCTGCTGAAGTCGCGGTGGGGCTTGCGCTGATTGTGGCGATTTTCCGCACCAAGCAGAGCATCAACATCGACGAACTGCACACGATGGAAGGGTAAGAGCCGATGCAAAACCTCGCGCTCATCGCGCCGCTGATCATATTATTCCCGTCAGTCGGCGCATTCATCAACTTTGTCTGGGGGCCTAAGCTCAACGAGCGGACGTCCGCTATTATCGGTTCGGTGGCATCCGGGGCGACCTTTGTGATCGCGTTGGGGCTGTTCAGCTATTTGAGCGGCAACTTCTATCAGCCCGCCATCGTCAACCCGCCGCTCTTGGATGGTTGGCTACGTATCCCGTCGGCCAACCTCGAAATCCCGTGGCAGCAGCGGATTGACACCCTGAGCGTGACGATGATGCTGTTCGTCACGTTCGTTGGGACGCTCATTCACATCTACGCCGCCGGATATATGCACGGTGATAAGCGCTACAGTCGTTTTTTCGCCTACCTGAATATGTTCTTGGCGTTCATGCTGATCCTCATCACCGGCAACAATCTGCTGATGATGTTCGTCGGTTGGGAAGGCGTGGGCGTCTGCTCATACCTGCTGATTGGTTTCTGGTGGGATAAGCCGAATGGCGTTGGCATCAAAAATGCCAATGCTGCGCGCAAGGCGTTCATCGCCAACCGCGTCGGTGACTTTGGCTTGTTGCTGGCGATTTTTCTGACCTTCTGGACATTCGGCTCGCTAGATTTCTTCAAACCGGGTGAAGTCGCCAACCCCGCGCATTACGCGCACCTCGCCCCCGGATCCCATGAAGAGGGAACAGAGGCGTATGGTGAGGAAGCCACTACTACCGAAGGCGAATCTGCAAGCGAGTCGCACGGTGAAGAGGCTGTTCCCGCCGAGGGCGAAAGCCATGCTGAAGAAGCCACCGACTCGCACGGGGAAACCACCGCCACTGAAGGCGAAGGCCACGGTGAAACGGTTGCTGCGACGGGGCCGGAATACATCGACAACACCCACTTGACCTACAGTCAGCTCGGTATTTTCGGCATGGCCGAGGCGCGACTGCACCTTGAAGAGGGCGAAACGCTGGATGCCGGAGACGGCACGCAAATCGGGCGAACCGTCGTGATTGGCTCGTGGACAGCTGACATTCAGACGGTTATCACGCTGATTGTGTTGTTCATGCTGTTGGGCGCGGCGGGTAAGAGCGCGCAAATCCCGTTGTTCGTCTGGCTGCCAGACGCGATGGCGGGTCCGACACCGGTGTCTGCGCTCATCCACGCCGCGACGATGGTCACGGCAGGCGTGTACATGATGGTGCGCTCCAATACCTTCTTTTACAACGCGCCAGAAGCCTCGCTGGTCGTGACGATTATCGGCAGTGTGACGGCGCTGGTGGCTGGGTTTATCGCGCTGGGGCAGTGGGACATCAAGCGCGTGCTGGCGTACTCCACCGTCTCACAACTCGGCTTCATGGTGGCCGCCGTCGGCATTGGCGCGTATGGCGCAGCCATCTTTCACATGATGACGCACGCCTTTTTTAAGGCGCTGTTGTTCCTCGGTAGCGGCTCGGTCATCCACGGCATGGAACACGGTCATCATCACCAGCACGGTCATGACGACCACGGGGCAAAAGATGACCACGGCCATGACGCGCACGGGCATGATGATAAGCACGGTCACGACGACAAGCACGCCGCCGTCGCGCACGCCCCGCAAGACGCCTTTGACCCGCAAGATATGCGAAACATGGGTGGCCTGTGGCGCAAGATGCCGATTACGTATGTCACGTATGTCATCGGCTCGGCGGCTCTGGCGGGTATTTTCCCGTTGGCTGGCTTCTGGAGCAAAGACGAAATCCTCGCTGATTCATGGGTGGCCGGTATTTTTGACGGCAAGATTGGCGGCTATATCGCGCTGTCTCTGTTGATGGCGGCGGCTTTCATGACCGCTTTCTATATGACCCGTCAAGTGTGGATGGTTTTCCACGGCGAGCCACGCCATGAGGCCGCCAAGCACGCCCCGGAGAGCGTTTGGCAGATGACCGTCCCGCTGATTATCCTCGCGGTTTTCAGCGTGTTCATCGGCTTCATCAACATCCCGTCTGGGGTGGGTTTTTTCTCGTTGGGCATGGACGGCGTTTTTGGCCTACACAGCCTGACCAGTTGGCTAGAATACAGCGTGCTGCACGCCCACTCTGGCGAATTCCAACCCCTTATCGCGCTGGGGGCAACCGTATTAGGCTTTGCCGCGATTTTCATCGGCATCCGCATTTATGGGGGCAATAAGGCGCTGACCGTGGACGGCAAAGACCCGCTACAAGTCAATGCAGCTACCCGCCCCTTGTGGGCGTTGGCGAATGCGCGCATGTATTGGGATGAGACCTATAACCGCTTGTTCATCTTCCCGTTCCAGCGCATCGCGAAGTTGTTGGCCGACCTTGATTGGAACTTCTGGCACGATTACGTTCACGATAGCGTGATTACCAGAGGGTTTAATGGCGTCGCCAAGCTGTTGAGCCAACCCGTCGATACCGGCTTAATTGACGGTACGGTGAATGGGGTTGGGCGTCTGGTCAAGTGGATTAGCGGTCAGTTGCGCCGCGCCCAGACGGGATATGTACGTGTATATGCGGTGGCGCTGCTGGTCGGCGTGGTCGCTGTGATTGTATTGATGCTGCTGCCCGTTCTTCAGGGCTAAGTGAGGGTAATGATGGAAACGAGTGGACTTTCGCTCCTGACGGTGGTGTTGTTCCTACCGATGGTAGGCCTGACCATCCTGATGTTCATGAACGAGGAAAAGCAGCGCGATGCGATTCGCTGGACGACGTTAGGCTTTAGCATTGCGACTTTCCTCTTAACACTGGTATTGTGGTCGCTACATGACCCGACCAACCCCGGCCTGCAATTCGTGCAACGCAATGATTGGCTGCCGACCTTCGGCGTGACCTATTATGTCGGCATGGATGGGTTGTCGTTGATTCTGCTGCTATTGACCACTTTCATCATGATTTTGGCGGTGTTGAGTTCGTTCACCAGTCATATCTTTGAAGAACGTGGGCGCGAGAAGCTGTACTATATGTTCATGCTTCTGCTCGAATGGGCGATGATTGGCGTGTTCGTCGCACAAGACCTCGTGATTTTCTATATCTTCTGGGAAGTCACGCTCGTCCCGATGTATTTTCTGGTCGGCATCTGGGGCGGCGACAACCGCGTTTACGCGGCGGTCAAGTTTTTCCTGTACACGATGGCCGGTTCAATTTTGATGCTACTGGCGGTGCTGTTCGTCGGCGGTCAGGCTGGGACGTTCGCGTTGCCCGAAATCGTGGCGATGATTCAGTCCGGCGCGCTGGTCTTGCCGTTCGATGGCTTATTCAGCCCGCAGTCGTTCTTGTTCCTCGGCTTCCTGATCGCGTTCGCGATTAAAGTCCCGATTTTCCCGTTCCACAGTTGGCTGCCGGATGCACACGTCCAAGCGCCGACGGCAGGCTCGGTCATTCTGGCCGGTGTACTGCTTAAGATGGGGACGTATGGCATCATCCGGTTTTGTTTGCCGATGTTCCCAGAGGCGTCTATCGCGTGGGCCCCAATTGTGGGGACGTTGGGCGTGATTGGCATCATCTATGGCGGGTGGGTCAGCTACGCCCAAAACGACATCAAGAAATTGGTGGCCTACTCCTCGGTAAGTCACATGGGCTTCGTCGTGATTGGTATTTTCTCGTTGAACGCGGCGGGGATGCAAGGGGCTGTCCTCCAGATGGTCAACCACGGCATCAGCACCGGCGGCTTGTTCTTGCTGGTCGGTATGCTGTATGAGCGCCGCCACACCAAAGACATCAACGCTTATGGCGGGATTTGGAAGGCGTTGCCGTTATTTGGCGCGTTGAGCCTGATTATCACCCTGAGCAGCATGGGGCTACCCGGTTTGAACGGCTTCGTTGGCGAATTTACCATCCTGCTCGGCACGTTGGGCAGCGAATATTTGGGCTTCACTTTCGCGCTGTTCAGCACATTGGGCGTGATTTTGGCGGCCATCTACATGCTGTACATGTTCCAGAAGGTCTTCCTCGGCGAATTGGACAAAGAAGAGAACAAGCACCTGCACCCGATGGCTTGGTCTGAAATCACAGTTTTGGTGATCGTCGTGGTCATGATTTTCTGGATCGGCGTCCAACCGGCGATGTGGTTTAACATGGTGGACTCCTCAACCAAGTCGATTGTGGACGGCATCGCGCAAGTTGCCCCGCAAATTACTGTGATGTTGAAGTAGGGGGAGAGCATGACAACCCCAACCCTGTCCGAACTTAATCTAGGGGCAACCCTGCCCGCCGTCCTGTTGGCTTTGGGGACGATTTTCCTGTTGATGGTGGATATTTTTCTGCCCAAGGAACGTCGTCACCTGACCGCATGGCTGGCGTTGGGTGGAATCGGCGTCAGCTTCGCGCTGACGCTTTGGAACTTCAACACACAAGCCTATGCGCTAGAAGATATGTTCATCGCTGACCCGTTCAGCAGTTTCATGAACATGATTGTGCTGATTGTTGCCGCGCTGACGGTTTTGCTCGGCATCGACTATATGAAGCGTACCGGCCTCGCCCGTGGTGAGTTTTGGTCATTGCTGCTGCTTTCGACCTCCGGCGTGATGTTTATGACCTCGGCCAATGATTTACTCGTGGTGTTTATCGCGTTGGAATTGCTGTCAATCCCGTTGTACGTGATGACGGCCTTCCGTAGCAACAATGCTAAGAGTGAAGAAGCGGGCATGAAGTATTTCATCCTCGGTGCGTTCTCCAGCGCATTTTTCGTGTATGGCGCGGCCTTAATTTATGGCGCGACGGGTACGACCAATCTACCGGAGATTTTCACGGCGGTAGCGGGCATCACCAGCAGCGGCGGCGCATCACTGGCTTATCTGTTGGTTGGGGCTGGCATGATTATCGTGGCATTGGGCTTTAAGGTGGCGGTTGTGCCGTTCCACATGTGGACGCCGGATGTGTATGAAGGCGCGCCGACCCCGGTCACGGCCTTCATGAGCGTCGGCGCGAAAATCGGCGGATTTGCGGCGCTGTTGCGCGTTTTGGTCACGGCGCTGCCCGCGCTGGCAGCTGGGCAATCGCCCGACCCGGTTTGGCAGAACACGATCATGATTATCTCGGCACTGACCATGATCGTCGGCAACTTTGTCGCAGTCAGCCAGACCAATCTCAAGCGGATGCTGGCCTATTCGTCCATCGCACACGCCGGCTATATCTTGATGGCAGTGGCGGCGGCGGGAAACCCGTTGCAATCCGATGCCGCGGCTAAGGCGGCATTGGTTTATCTGCTGTCGTATGCCTTCACCAACATCGGCGCATTTGCGGTGGTGCTGGCGATTGAGAAGAATGACGGCAGCGGCACAGAACTTTCAAACATCATCGGTCTGGCGCGCAGCAAGCCGATAGTGGCAGCTATGATGGCCGTGTTCATGCTCAGTCTGGCGGGTATCCCATTGACGGCGGGCTTCACGGGTAAATGGTTCATCTTCCAATCGACGATGAGCGCCGGGTTGTACCCGTTGGCGATCATCGGCGTGTTGACCAGCGTCGTGAGCGCATACTATTATGTGCGCGTGATCGTCAACATGTATCTGCTTGACGGCGCGGGCGACCCCGCCGAGGGCGCGACCCCGTATGTGAATTGGGCGCTTTACGCCGCTTTTGCGGGGGTGGTCGTGTTGGGATTGTTCCCGATTTTGGCGACCAACCTGACCGAAGCGGTCACACTGGTGGCGCTGACAGTCCGTTAAGACTTTCAATAGAACACCCCCTATTCAGACCGGATAGGGGGTGTTTTTTGTTTCGGCATCAAATCTCAGATTTCGGCGGACGCGCAACGGCGCGTCCGTCACCCTGTACCATTTTCATCCCTCATCTAAGTTTTGATGCGTTTGCCCTAAGTCAACAGGAATGGATAACGCGAAATAACACGTCTGGCGTTATACTTGGCGTATGTTTTCAGTCATTTGATCGGTGTTGCCTGAATATGCCTATTGAGGAACTTACCCTTACCCTCAGAATTCCAAAATCCATTGCGGATGGTTTGCGTGCTGAAGCGACCAAGCTCAATATCCCGCTTGCTTCGTTGATTGCTGATGTTATCGAGGATTACGTTGATACCCCTGATAGCGAGATTTTCACGGACATTCGTGAGGGGCTACGCGAGGCGTCACAAGGGGGCGGACTTCCGGCACTCGATACGATAGCTATGATTCGGAAGAAACTTGGCGATGAGTCAAAACGTTGAAGTCCGCATTTCAGCGCGGTTTTCTCGGTATTTAGAACGTCTTGAGCGCAAATATCCGGGTGTTTTGGAAGAAGTCGAATCTCTAATTATGCGCCTGATGGCCGGTGAACTCCCCGGAGATAAAATTCCGAGAGCGCGGCTGAATGTTTATAAAACCCGTTTGGCAAATCCATCCGCCAAACGAGGGAAAAGCGGAGGGTTTCGCGTTATTTATTTTGTGCGTACCGTTGATTTTGTTATGCTGATTAGCATTTATAGTAAATCTGAACAGGAAGACATCACACCAGAAATGATTCAACGACTGGTCGAAGAAGCATTGGATAGGCTAGACGATTAAACACATGATTCATGTTCAGATTGAATGAAAAACTATAGCGTTGCAGGGCGCAGCACGCTGCGCCCCTACGATGTCGATAAATTTGGGCTTGGCACGCCAAGCCCCTCGTTGTTTTACGCTTTGCCGTCGATGTGTTTGGCCTCTTCCCATAATTCATCGGCGTAATGTTTGAAATCGGGGCCAAAATCATACATCTCTTGGGCGTATTCGCGCAGCAGAAGCGGGGTGCGCCCAGACAGGCTCAAGAGGCGCTCATAGGCCGGGCTTTTCATCTGCACCGGCAGTTGGCGCGAACGCATGTCTAAGGCCAGCGCAGCGCGAATTTCATCGGGGCTTTGCGCTCGCTGAACCGCTTGGACGAATTGCTTTTCGGCGCGCTCAAATTCAACCTCGCGGGCGCTACGCCGGAATAATCCCAGATAATGGTATACAATTTCAGCTAGGGTTGGGGTTGGGGGTTTTACGCCCATCGCTCGACCTCCCTTTGGGTTGATTGACCAATACTGTTCCAAACTATTGTGGTAGAACAGTTGCGATTCTAATCTAAAATGGTGAAAATCAGGAAAGAAAATTTTCGACCCGGTAGATCAACGATTGCTCACCGATTATGGCTATAGCCCGTTTGACATGGACACATCCCGAAACCAACGAGTCGATGTCGTATGACCTCGCGGAAGGCGCAAAAGTAACCATTGGTCGCGCTGCTTCCAACGAAATCAGCGTCCCGCATGTGACGGTTTCGCGCCAGCACGCCGGTATCGAATACACCGATGGGATGTTCTTGGTGAAAGACCTCGGCAGCTCCAACGGCACATTCCTCAACGACGAAATGCTGAATTCCGAGTTCCCGTTGATGACGGGAGATCGAATCCGCTTATTTGGGCCGGAAATCCTGTTCACGGCCACGCTGGATGATGAAAACCCGACGCAACCGCAACCCCCCAGCACGCTCCCGATTAATAGTGCCGACAGACCCGCGTCGATTGGCACGCCGCATCTGCTCTTTCTGAGCGGGTCACAGAAAGACATCACCGTGCCATTGGGGATGCACGATATTCGTATCGGGCGGGCGACCCAGAACCATAGCTGGGAAATCGGGATTCAGGACTCGTCTGTCAGCCGCCCGCACTCGCGCATACACAAAGTCGATGAGGCGTGGGTCGTGTATGACCTCGGCAGTTCCAATGGGACGCTGGTCAATAATGTGCGTGTGACCGAAAAAGGTAAAATATTGGTTGATGGGGATGTCATCACCATCGGCTCAACGATGTTGCAGTTCCGGTTATGAGTGTGTCGGACATGGCACGCTACATCCCTACAATTTCACGCATTCGTTGTTTCATAGTAAGGGCGCAGCACGCTACGCCCTTACTATGACATAATTCGTGGGGGCGACCCATGAGTCGCCCAGCACGCCGCGATACTAAACCAATTCCAATACCGCTACCGCGTCGATGTAATAGGTCTGTGGCGACAGGTCAATCGGCTGAACGTGACTCAGGCGATACCCTTGCCGGGTTAGGCGTTGCGCGTCGCGGGCGAGGGTGGCCGGGTCGCTGCTGATATAGACGATGCGACCCGGCTTAAGCGCGACCAGTTCGTCAATCACCGTCAGGCTCAGGCCGTCCGAGGGCGGGTCTAGAATGACACGGTCAAGCGCGCCATCCCATTCGATCAGCGCTTTTTCCGCCGTCTCTTGCAAGACGGTCACATTGTCGAATCCTCTGAGGTTATACAGCGCGTCTGCGATGGCCGGGATGTGACTGTCCACTAAGGTGACGTGACTGGCACGCCGCGCCGCCACTGAACTGAAGAAACCGATGCCGCCGAACAGGTCAAGCACGATTTCGCCGCCTTGCAACGCCAATCCCTCTTGAACGGCGGCCATCAATGCAGGGATTTGGTCGTAATTCGAGCGGATATAACTGCCAGCGTTGGCGCGCCACAGCTGCCCGTTGAGGTCTATGTTGAGGTACAAGTCGCCAATCAGATTGATGGGGGTGTTGTCGGGCAGCACCAGATTGACGCTGAAGGGGAAATCGACTTCTAGTTCCGGCGCGTCTTCCTCGTCAGAAACGGTCAAAATCAACATGGTTTGGTCATCTGTGCCGCGTGCCAGTTTGACGCGCTGGATACGGGCATCTTCCAGCGTGAATTGGTCAAAAATTGGCAGCAAATCGGGGTGTAAGATATGACAGACTTCGATGACCTGTGATTTGCCCGCGATAGTGGACGGCAAGGCCAGACCGTCTGGGGTGGGCAGAAAGCTCAGGCTGTTGGCATAACCCCATTGCTGGGGGCTGCGGATGATCGGCTGCACCACCGCGTTTAACAGATCATCATCAAAGCCGCCGACGCGCCCCAATTGGTCGGTCAGAACGTCTTGTTTGAGCAGAAGTTGGGCTTCATAGTCGATGAATTGCCATTGACAGCGCCCGCAGCGCCCCGGCCCAAAATGTGGACATTCCGGGTAAACGCGGTCTGTTGAGGCTTCGATAAGGGTGACACCTTCTGCGAATAAGACGCGGCCACGCTCGGACGTGACGCGGGCTTTGACGCGCTCCCCCGGCAGTGTATAGGGGATGAAGACGGTTTTTCCGCCGCCGCGCCCAATCGCACTGCCCCCGTGCGCCATGCCGAACAGTTCGACCTCAATCAAGTCTTTGTCGTCATCCTTGATCATGATTTGGGGACTCGCTGGGATTCGCCCAACACTGCCCCGATTAGGGCTTGAATCTCTGGCGACATAAAACCTTCTTGTGCGTTGATGGTGCGCTCATATTCGGCTACGGTTACGGTGATGCTGTACAGGAACGGCAGCGGTGGCTCGGCGGGGACTGCGCCGAGGAAGGTGGCTTCTACGGTGAAGAAGTTAAGGGCATCAACCAAGCCCCCAACACGGGTGACGACGGCATCTGATAGCGCGGCTTGCGCCTCACCACGGCTGATGGTGCTGTCTAATCGGTTGAGGATGATGATTTCATCGGCGGTTGTGCCGTCCTCAAATTGAGTTCCGCCGGTGCGAATCAAGATGATGCGGTCAAACCCGCTGGGCGGCGGGAGGATTTCTTCGGTGGGGACCGGGCTGGCGGCGGGGTCGGGCGTTGGGAAGATCATCTCTACAACTGTCGGGTAAACGGGGATATCTAAGGTTGGGAAGATGCTATTTTGAGTCGGCTCGACGGTGGGTGACGAGACGGGTTCAGCGGTAGCGGCCCCGGCTGTGACCGTGGCGGCCTGTTCAGTCGGTGGTTCTGGGGTGGGAGACGGCTCACCGGCGCAGCCAGAAAATAGCAGCGCGATGGTGAGTAAGAGTATGATTGGGAAAGTTCGTTTTGTGTTCATGACCTGAGTGTCGTTCAAAAACCCAGATGAGGCAAGTGAAGTTTGTTCGGATTCGATATAATATGGTTTATGAACCGAAAGGGACGAGATATGACTTGGCTGAAACGGCTGGGCGCGGCCTTGTGGCTGGTGGTGATGGGGGTCGGTTTGACTCTTGCCATGCCCGCTGCACAGGACAACCCCGCAACAATTTTTGAACAAAATCTGCGCGCAGACCTCGATGTGCTGGCGAATGTGGTGTTTGGCGGGACGACGCCCGACTCATGGACGAACAACACCAACACCACGACCCCCAATTTTATCGCAGACTTGTTTTTTGATAACGAGCAACTTGCCAACACCGTGTTTGGCGACGGCACGCGCCCAGAGGACTGGTTCGGCGCGTCGTCGCCCACGCGGGCGTTGGTGGCGCGCAATGTCCGACACGATCTTGAAGCCAGCGCGACATTTTACTACGGCGGCACGAGTCGGCCTGAAGGCTGGTTGGGCGCACCCGCACAAAATCGCTGTAATCGCGTCTTACAAACGGTTTTGCTGGTGCTGTCGCGGGATTTCAATGTGATACCGACCTCGATTGAAGCGGTGGTGGATTACTGCGAGGTACTCTTGATTGAGGTCGAGGGGGATGTGTATGCCGACCTGTTGCCATCGGTTGCAACGCAAATTCAGTCATCAGATAATGTTGGCGGGCTGCGTGGCGACCTCGAACGCTTGGCTGATGAACGTCTCGGCCTCGAAACCCGCCCACCGGGCTGGATTGGCAATCGTGTGGAAGGGACGCCGACCTTCATTAATGATGTGTCGATTGATGTGAATACGCTGGCGGATAATCAATTGGGTCTGAACAATCGCCCGCCGGGCTGGAATAACGTCTCGTTTGGTTCTTCGGCGGTGGTCCTGATTCGCGGTCTGCGCTTCAATATTGAGGCGTTGGCCGACGAGACTTTGGGCGAGGGCATCCGTCCGAGCGGATGGCAAAGCACAGACCGACTGGGTCGTTGCGACACCACACTGCAAACCTTGATCTCGTTGGTCGAGGTGCGGGGCGGCGTGATCCGCGATGGCCTGACGGTTGATGAACTGGATAACAGAGTTTTTTGCGCCCAAGCGCGTGAACTCGCTATACAGACGGCGGAGATGCCGCCGGTGTTCATCACCGAGGGCGGGGACGGCAGCACGGTGGACAGCCGTTTGCTGTTCAAGTCACGATACGCCTTCAGCTATCTGGATGTGACTGCGCGGCAATACATGGGGCCGATGCCTTATGATATCGAGTTTCGCCCGTGGTATCGCAACTTTCAAGATTCGGACATGATGTTTGTCACTGGGCAAGATTTCGCGGTGTTCGTTGACCGGCGTTGGACGAATATGCCGGAAGAAAGTTTCCGATTGTTGCCCAACCTCGAAGGGCGCAAGCCGCTGACTTTTTGTGATGCGAGCTGGTGTAACGGCCCCGGCCCGACGCCGACGCCCACCGGCAACGGCCCGATTATCGACATCCTGAACGCTGGGACGCCGCAACCGACCTTTGTCTCGCCGGTGACAGGCCCCGTCCCAACCGGCAAGACGTTGGTGACGTGGAATAACATCCGCGTGACCTATCTATTCGATAACTCGACGACTCGTAGCGCCCAAGTCGCGCTAGAGATTTGCGCCGAGACCTCGCAAATCACCTGTGAGCCGGCCATCAGCATCTATGACAGCCTGACGGGGGGCTATAAGCCGATTTTGCAGCAGTATAACGGCTTGAATGTATTCGACTTGCCGTATGGGTATCAGACCAATTTGCTGGTTGAAGGGTCAACGCGCTACAGTCGCGATATCTTCATCAGTGAGCCGGGGCTTCGGACGAACCAGCCGACGGCCACGCCAGCGCCGTAAAGGGGGATGTACAGGGGCGGGGATATGTCTCCGCCCCTGTGTTTTTCCATCCCCGCCTAGCGCCACAGGGCAAACGCACCAAATCTAAAATTTCGGCGGACGCCCCGTTGGGCGTCCCTACACATGACGATTAGGGTAGGGACGCGCAACGGCGCGTCCATCGCCAGTACCATTTTCTTCCCTCATCTAAATTTTGATGCGTTTGCCCTACTTAGCGCCATCTCATCCCGTGTTAAAATCCGACGAACGCGGTAAAATACCCCTTTCAGAACAGATTCTTGGATGAACGGGTTTCCATGACGAAAATTTTTATCAGCTACCGGCGTGCCGACAGCCAAGAGACCACAGACCGCCTTCATGACCAGATGACGGTCTATTTTGGCGACGGAAACGTCTTTCAGGATGTCGATAACATCCCGTTTGGCGTGGATTTTCGCAAATACTTACAGGCCGAAATCGCCAAGTGTGATGTTGTCTTGGTCGTCATCGGCTCAGAGTGGGGGCGACTGATGGGCGAACGCGCCGACGAACCGAACGATTTCGTGCGGATTGAGGTCGAGAGCGCCCTGAAATTGGGTAAGCATGTTATCCCTGTCACCATACGGGGCGCAGACATGCCCAAGTCCGCTCACTTGCCGGAGACCGTCCGCGATATTTGTTGGTTGAATCGGGCTGTGGTGCGCCCTAATCCCGACTTCAAAAGTGACTGTCGTCGGTTGGCAGACGGGATTAAGGCGTTTTTGGAGGGAGTCGCACCCCTCACCCCCCAGCCCCCTCTCCCACAAGGGGCGAGGGGGAGCGTTTCGGAGCCTCTGCAAGACGCCCTGACCCGCGCCCGCGCCTTTGCCAACACCGGCAAACGTAACGCCAACTGGAAACCAGACATCATGACCTCCTCAACCCTGAAAATCCCTGACATGCGCTTTTGCCTCGTGCCGACCGGGACGTTTCAGATGGGGAATGATGAAAAGGCCTATTATTGGGATGAACAATCGAACTTGGTGCAAGGCGTCCCTGATGGCGGTCAGCAAACCTTCAATCAACCGTTTTACATCGCCCAATACCCCGTGACCAACGCGCAATGGGCGGCGGCGGTCAAAGCCGGGGCGGTGAAAGAGCCGGAAAGAAAGCTTGAGTGGTATAAAGACCCGCAAATGGCACATGCGCCGGTGGTTGGGGTGAGTTGGTTTGAGTGCCAAGCATTTGCGACGTGGGCGGGCTGTCGCCTGCCCACCGAGCGCGAATGGGAGTATGCGGCGCGGGGGTTGGACAACCTTAATTATCCGTGGGGAAATGATTTCATCGCGGATAACGTGGTGTATGGGGAGAACAGCGGCGGCAAACCGTGGGAGGTCACGACCAAACCGGCGGGCGCGAGTTGGGTCGGGGCGTCCCACCTGAGTGGCAATGTCCGGGAGTGGGTGAGTAGTTTGTACAAAGCCTATCCGTATGCTGACGGGGATGGGCGTGAAGATTTGACCGTCACTGGTTTGCGCGTCCTGCGGGGTGGGTCGTGGAACAGGAACGGTTACAGCCTGCGGGCGGCGTATCGCATCAACAGCGCACCCGATAACAACAGCGTCGTTATCGGATTTCGCTGCGCCCTCTCTTAAGGACATTCTGTTTTTCTAAGGGGGGTGTGGGGGGCGAAT
>Ga0105044_10006634_pt1 | contig 15922 bp, 13 predicted proteins | sample MAT01_FD_78092 | JGI IMG/M metagenome (GOLD analysis project Ga0105044, IMG submission 78092) | Freshwater microbial communities from Lake Fryxell liftoff mats and glacier meltwater in Antarctica - MAT-01 | ecosystem: Environmental > Aquatic > Freshwater > Ice > Liftoff microbial mat | place... | reverse complement strand
TCCCACCTTCGCCTCGCACGACTTCCGAGATGAGGAAGGATTTGATCTCCGGATGGAAGAGACATGTGGGATGGAATTGAATGAATTCCATATTCGAGATGGTCGCTCCCGCCCGCCATGCCATCGCTACGCCATCACCCGTGGCCACATCGGGATTTGTCGTGTAGAGGTAAACTTTTCCACAACCACCCGTGGCCAGAACATTCACATCGCTGCGAAGCGTCTCCACCTCCCCCGTTGCTTCGTCGAGGACATACACCCCGACGCAACTATTCTGCATGGCGTAGCCGAGCTTCCCCGTCGTTAGGAAATCCACCGCCATGTGGTTTTCCATCACCTCAATGCGCGGGTGCGCCGCGATGCGGTCGAGCAAGGTTCTCTCAATCTCGCGGCCCGTAGAGTCCTGAAAATGCAAGACTCGCCGCTTGGAGTGGCCGCCCTCTTTTCCCAAATCTGGCTCGTGATTTCCATTCTGCGTCTCCCGCTGGTCGAAGTGCATCCCGAGATCAACCAGCTCCGCAATGCGCGATGGGCCTTCTGTGATCACAAGCCGAACAGCTTCTTCCTGGCACAGGCCCGCGCCCGCTTCCAGCGTATCGCGAATGTGCAGCGCAAACGAATCTTCATCGCTGGTCACGCAAGCGACACCGCCCTGGGCCCACGCTGTGTTGGAATCCGCTCGCCCGCGCTTCGTGACAAGGGCAACGCTGCCTTTTTCTGCGGCCCTGAGAGCAAAGGACAAGCCGGCAATCCCGCTGCCGATCACGATGAAATCAAACTCTCTCATGGCAGGACGGATAACGGGACATTATCAATGAGGCGAGCCTTACCAAGGAAAACCGCCGCAGCAAGGCGTCCGGGCCGCGAGCGGTCGCGGAGGGGTGCGAGTGTCTTGGCATCTACCGCTTCCACATAGTCCACTCTCGCACCAGAAATCTTCTCTAGCCGCTCGCGCGCTTGGCGGCAGATGGTGACTGGCGACGGTAAGCTGGCGGAGGTTCGGAGTGCTTCACAGATTTTCGACGCGACGGCTCGCTCGCTGGGCGTGAGGTAACTATTCCGAGAACTCAGCGCTAGGCCATCTCGTTCACGCACTATCGCGACACTTTGGATTTTTACGGAAAAACCAAGATCCCGAACCATGCGGCGAAGAATGGCCAATTGCTGCCAGTCCTTCTCGCCAAAGACCGCATGCGTCGGCGTGAGGATCAGAAAGAGTTTTGCCACAATAGTGCATACGCCGTCAAAGTGACCCGGACGCGATTTTCCGCACAGCACGGTCGTTAGGGACGATTCCTTGATCGTCGTGGAGTGGTCGCCTGCATACATCTGACTCGCAGCAGGATGGAAAACCAAGTCTGCACCGGCTTCTCGGCAAAGCGCAAGGTCACTTGCGAGAGGCTTCGGGTAAGCCTCAAAGTCCTCTGTAGGCCCGAACTGCGTAGGGTTCACAAAGAGCGACACGACCACGCTTCCCTCCCGACCTGCCATGCGCTTCGCACGACGAATGAGCGCTGCGTGACCTTCATGCAAGGCACCCATCGTTGGCACCAGCACACGAGGCGATCCAGAGCGAAGGCACCACTGCCGCGCGGCTTGGGGGGATTGCAATACCTTCATGTCGCCATGCCTGCCGGGCAAGCCATGTCCAGTCTACTGAGCTGGGCTGGGTTCCGTTGCGGCAGCCGGCGTGGATTCGGAAGTGGTTGGGAGTGTCTCTGCGGAAGGGGCAGGAGAAGCCGCGGCAGCAGGCAGTGGGCTGTTCATGAGTTCTTTTTGAATGCCGGTTGTGCCACCAGACGTCCGGGCCGTAATAATGGACAGCAACAAGGTGATCGCAAAAAATGCACCAGCAAGCCATGTGGTGAACTTCGCAAGGACATTTGTCGTCTGTGCACCAAAGACATTTTCTGTCATACCCCCACCAAAGGCGGCCCCGAGTCCCTCGCTGCGTGGACGTTGCATGAGCACAAGTAAAACCATGAGCACGCAAACAATGACATGCACGACGATGAGGAGAGTGAGAAAAATGGACATAAGAAAGGGCTGCCTAGAAGTGCCAGTCTACGGAAGCCTGCCGGCATGTAAAGTCTGAGGTCAGAGAGAAAAATATTCCCGTAACCGGCAACTCAGGGCTTGAGGATTGCAAACGTGCGCTCGCTGTTCCGCTCTAGGAGAAGAAGAGTCCCACGGTCGGGTTCTATACGGGAGAGGCCGTCATCAAAGTCTTTCTGTGAAAGGAGCGGCGTGCCCCCTATTTCCGTGATCACATCGCCTACCTCAAGCCCAGCGACGGCAGCCGCACTCGCTTCTTCAACGGCTGTCACGATCATTCCGCCAGCGGCCTGTCGGTCAATGTTGAATTCTTTGAGCGAATCTGGCGTCGCAGGTTTCGCTGTGAAACCCGGAAACGAAGGTTGCTCTGTTGGGGCTTGGATCGCGGGCAAGGAAGGCACTGGCATGGTCGTAGACCGCACACTTGCACGAACGAGTTGATCCGGGCGCTCACCAGTCACGACGGAAATCACGAGCGGGCTACCCGAGCGCCAGATGTCCAGAGCGACACTTTGGCCAATTTTTTTGTAAAGAATTTCGCGCTGCAAATCGCGGGCAAGGGCAACGCTCACGCCATCCACCTTGAGGATCACATCCCCAGGACGAAGTTCACTGCCTTGAGCGGGAGCGCCGACTTCGATGCCACTGACAACGACGCCTCGCGATACGTCGGGGAATAGCCGCTGGAACTCAGCCACTTCTTCAATCCCGGCAATCGAGATGCCAAGCCAAGGACGACTCACGCGGCCGGTTGCGATGAGTTGCTCTGCAACGTCCTTCGCGATGTTGATGGGGACAGCAAATCCAAGGCCCCGATTTGAGCCGCTGATTAGGGTATTAACTCCGACGACGCGACCATCAACATCGGCTAGTGGCCCACCACTGTTCCCAGGATTTATAGACGCGTCGGTCTGAATAAATTCGTCATACCCGCGCGTGGCACTCACCCCGAGGTTGCGGCCCTTAGCGCTCACGACGCCGACCGTAAATGTGTACGGCAGCTCCATGGGAGTTCCTATTGCAAAGACAAACTCCCCCACTTTCACGGTGTCACTATCGCCGATCTCCGCAGCTGTCAGATCCTTGGCATCAATCTTTAAGACAGCCAAATCCGAATTTTCGTCGAAACCCACGACCTGAGCCACAAGGCGTCGGTCGTCACGCAACCGAACCATGACTTTGTCAGTATCCTCGACCACATGGTAGTTCGTCAGGATGTAGCCGTCCGAGCGAAGGATAATTCCAGAGCCGATATTCGGGGTCGTGCGCGGAGCAGGTTGCGACGGATTTCTGAGAAAAAAGTTAAACCCATCTGGCAGACCTTGGACGGCCACCGACCGCGCACGCGTTGCTTCGATGACGACTACGGAAGGTGCGACTTTTTCGAAAACCCCTGAGAACGACGAGTTTAGCTGGCGCAAGAAAGACTGTGAAGTCGAGGCTTCCTCTGCCCTAAGATTGGCGGCAGCCAAGAGGACAGCGCCCATGAGTGCAACAGAACGGAGATTGATCATGCCAAAGAATATTGCGATTTGTTGAATTTTCAAGTGGATGTCGGTGAATAATATCTTTAGGTGTATTTGGTTAGCAGTTTCTCAAAAACCTCAAGGTGCGAGTTGTGATTGATAAACCAAAGGTGAAGGAACGAGACGTATGAAAGACAAACCTGCCATGAAATCGAAACCAACCACGACAGCCGACGATCTGCCTCCGATTGGTGACCTTGGCGAACTCCCGCGCAGCTACAATACCGATATTATCTTTCTCGTCGCTCAGGAGCCACATTGGCTCTTCACGTATTGGGACATTGATATCGCGCTGCATCCAGGCGGGCGTACATGCCTGCGAGTCATGGAAGATGGCGACCCAAATATTCAGGAAATCGAAGTACCTTTTGAGACCAAAAATTGGCATATTCCTGTGGCCAAATCCGGTACGGCATACACGGTCGAGATCGGATATTACCGTGCCACGACTTGGCATGTTCTGGCTCGCTCGCAGAGTGTCGCTACACCGAGAGACCACATCTCCGATTCCGAGAAGTTCGACTACGCGATGGTTCCGCTGCATCTGAGTTTTGACCGTTTGATTCATAATATCGAGAGCGCTGTCGGCAAGGGCGAAGACCTTGTTCAAGCCCTTACTCGTCTGCAAAAAGACGGTGCAATACTTGCTGAATCCACATCCAGCCCCGGTGGTCTGAACTCCGAAGAATTGACAATTCTTGAGGCTCTGCTTGGCAAAGAACTCCTCGCGCATTTCTCGAGCGGAGGCTTGACCTCCCAAGAATGGCGAGAAATTGTCCTCCAACATCTTCATGCCCACGAGGGGGCCTCCGAGGTCTTTAGTGGGGGCATTTCCAGCTTGTCGCCCGAGATGAGTAGCTTCGTTCACGCCATCGCACCACAGACCGACACGTCATCATGGACCCCTGCCATGCTCTCGAGTTGGGCCATCACGGCGCTGACGAGCTGGGCAACCGTTGCCCCCGACCTTGGAGGAGCAAGTTGGCTTGCAGGCCCGGAATCTTCCTCATGGAACGCATCTGGCCTATCCAGTTGGCTTCAAGGCGGCACGACCTCCTGGCCAGGGGTGGAACTCTCTTCTGGGTCATATGCGGGTTTGACCAGCTGGTCAGAGGCGGTCCTGTCAAGTTGGGGACCTGCGGACACAAGCAGCTGGGGCGGATCGGAAAATGTCGGATCATTTGGCTTCGCGACACGGGACTTTTTCCTGCATGTGAATGCCGAGGTTATTTTTTATGGGGGAACCGACCCGCGCGCGCAGGTCACGATTGATGGGAAGCCCGTGCGGTTAAATCCCGACGGTTCGTTTCGCCACCATTTCATCTTTCCCGACGGACGTTCCGAAATCCCGATCGTCGCCACGTCGCCAGATGGTGTTGAGCAGCGTTCGGCGATCCTACGCTTCCAGCGCGAGACGACACGCCATGGGCACGTCGGTCACACGGCCCAGCCGTGGCTACCAGTTCCATTCGGGACACGTGCCTAAAATCCGCAAAGGCAAGGGCCTGCCAACCGATCGGTTGGTCATGGAGTTCCTGACATACCTTGACGCCGAGAAGAACGCGTCACCCCGAACGATCGAGACATACCGAGCGGCATTCACGGCCTTTCGCACGTTTCGTCCAGTGGGTTCCTGGTCGCAATTCTCAGCCACCGACTATCGGGAATGGATGCTTGCTCTCATGAAGAAAGACATGGCCCGCGCGTCCGTAAGAGTGCGATTTTCTGCCATGAGGGCATTTCATGAATTCTTGGTCCTGCGCGGCCATATGACGAAGAACATTCTTCGGGAGATCTCGCTTCCGAAGGCTGAAAAAACCCTTCCGCGTTTTCTCACGATTCCCCAAATGACCTCGCTGATCGAGCTTCCTACAAACCGTGAAAAAACCAAACAAGCCCCACAGTGGATGGCTTCGAGGGACATGGCCATCCTCGAACTCTTCTACGGGACGGGTATGCGACTCTCAGAACTTGTGGGGCTCGACGTGCGGGATGTGGACGTGATTTCGGAAACAGCACGAGTCACAGGCAAAGGGGCTCGCGAGCGGGTGTGTCCGATGACCGACTTGACCCTCGTCGCGATTTCTCACTACCGCCAAGCTGCGGGTGTTCACTCCGGGCCGCTTTTTATCAACAAGTCACGCCGCCGCCTGACGGCTCGCTCGGTGTGGTCTATGGTGAAAGTTCGTCTTGTCCAAGCCGGATTGCCGGCAAATCTCTCGCCTCACAAGATTCGCCATAGTTTTGCCACGCACCTGCTCGACAACGGGGCTGACCTCCGCAGCGTGCAAGCTCTCCTCGGCCATGCCAGCCTCTCTACCACGCAGATCTACACGCACGTGACCATCGAGCGCCTGAAGTCTGCCTACAACGCCGCCCACCCCCGCTCGTCCGAGACGTAGCGGCCGCTGCCTCTCGCGAGGCTAAGAGGTTGCGGTAGGCACGTCCTCTTGTTCCTCTTCCGCATCGCTGACGACAGGAGCTATCGCTTGCAGCACCTCGCCGTCGCGGAGATCAATGAGCTTCACGCCTTGGGCATTGCGACCGGTCTCTCGAATGCCGCTGATTTGCGTTCGAACCATTTTCCCCTTGTTCGTGATGAGCATGAGTTCGTCGTCGTCGCCTACGGTAAGGGCACCCGCGACTCCTCCCGTCTTCTCATTGGTCTTCATGGTGATAATGCCTTTTCCGCCGCGTCCTTGTAGGCGGTATTCTTCAAATTGGGTTCGCTTGCCAAGGCCGTTTTCTCCGGCAACGAGGAGTTGTGCAGACTTATTCACAATCGCTGCAGCCACGATGAAGTCGCCTTTATCGGGTCGAATTCCCCAGACGCCTACTGTATCGCGCCCTTGATCTCTTAGTTCGTCCTCGTGGAAGCGAATGCTTTGGCCGCCGTGAGTGATAAGCACAAGTTCGTCGTCGCCATTCGTGAGGCGGCAATCTATGAGGCGGTCACCCTCTTCAATCTTGATCGCGATGAGTCCGCCCTTGCGCATGTTTTTAAAATCCCGAAGATTCGATTTCTTTACGATGCCAGTGCGGGCCGCGAAGACGATATGGAGGTTCTCGCTCCAAGTTTCCTCGTCGGTTTTTTGCCCTTGCACGCGGATTGTTGCCGCGATCTTTTCATCACCTCGGAGTTCTAAGAAATTGGCAATCGAGCGCCCCTTGCTGGCCCGAGAACCTTCTGGAATTTCATAAACTCGCTCAACATAGCATCGCCCGGATTGCGTGAAGAACATGAGGTAGTCATGCGTGGTGGCCGTGAAGAGATGCTCCACAAAATCATTATCCTCCTGCTTCTCTGCCTCCCGCGCGGTCATTCCGATCACGCCCTTGCCGCCGCGTTTTTGCGAGCGGTAAGCACTCACAAGAGTGCGCTTGATGAAGCCGTTGTGGGTGAGAGTAACGATCACGCCCTCGTTGGCAATGAGGTCTTCTATCGCCATCTCGCCCTCCGCAGCAACGATCTGCGTGCGCCGTGGGGTGGCAAACTTTGCTTGGATGGCTCGGAGTTCCTCCTTGATGATGGTGAGGACGCGGTTCTCCTTGGCCAGAATGTCTAGGAGATCCTTGATCGTGGCGATGAGCTCGTCGTATTCGCCTTTGATGCTGTCGCGTTCGAGGCCGGTAAGTTGATAGAGGCGCAGGTCGAGAATGTGCCCGACTTGCTTGTCGGTAAATTTGTAGTGGTCCTGCACGATGCGCGATTCGCTACGGATGAGGATGCCGAGCTGCTCGACGGTTGCTCGAGTCCACGAGAGTGCGAGCAGTTTCGCCTTGGCGTCATCCCGGTCTCGCGAGTCTCGGATGACTTTGATAAAGTCATCAATATGGGCGAGGGCAATAAGGTAGCCTTCGAGCTTCTCAGCTTCGATCTCAGCGGCTTGCAGCAGGAAGCGTGTGCGGCGAAGAATCACTTCGCGGCGGTGCTCGATGAAGCAATTGATAGCTTCCTTGAGCGAGAGGAGCTTTGGTTTTCCTCGGTCAATGGCCAGCATGTTGACGCTAAAGGAAGATTCCAAGGCGGTATGCTTGTAGAGGTTATTGATGATAACCTTCGGGTTCCCGTCGCGCTTGAGCTCGATCGCCACTCGCGTGTCCTCGGCGCTCTCGTCGCGCACATCACTAATACCTGTGAGAACTTTGTCATTCACGAGGTCGGCAATGCGCTTCACGAGCTCGGCTCGATTCACGTTATAGGGAATCTCGGTAATAATGATGCTCTCGCGTCCGCCTTTGCCTTCTTCGATCGCCACACGTCCGCGCACGCGCACGGGGCCGCGGCCCGTCTCGAAATATTGGCGGATTCCGGTCGTGCCTTGGATCACGCAGCCCGTCGGAAAATCAGGCCCGAGGATAAAAGCCATGAGGCCGGCCATGGTAATATCCGGGTCATCAATCTGAGCACAAATGCCATCAATGCACTCGCCGAGATTGTGGGGTGCCATGTTTGTGGCCATTCCAACGGCGATGCCCGTGCCGCCATTGACCAGCAAATTTGGAAAGGCAGCAGGGAAGACCGTGGGTTCGGATTCTGTTTCGTCGTAGTTGGGAACAAAGTCCACTGTTCCCTTGTCCATGTCGTTCATGAGCACCGCACCCAAATGGTGGAGGCGGGCTTCGGTGTATCGCATGGATGCAGGCGGATCCCCTTCCACGGAGCCGAAGTTTCCTTGGCCATCAATGAGCATTTCCCGCATTGCCCAAGGCTGCGCCATGTGAACGAGGGTGGGGTAAATGGCTTGGTCGCCGTGGGGATGGTATTTACCCATCGTCTCGCCCACAATGCGGGCGCACTTGAGGTGCTTGCGATTGGGCTGAATCCCAAGCTCGTTCATGGCGTAAAGAATACGACGTTGGGATGGCTTGAGGCCGTCGCGCGCATCGGGCAGAGCGCGGGAGATAATGACCGACATCGAGTAGTCGAGAAACGATTTCGACATTTCGTCGGCGACGTTTACCAGTTCGACTTTTTCGTTTTGTGTATACATAAATTTAGCTAGAGGCGGGAAAGAGAGGCATGGCCAAGATCGTCGCGGCTTCCCTCATGCGTCGGTCGGTCGTGCAGAGCGGAAAGTCCTGCGCGAGGTCGCAGGCTGCCAAGTGGATGGCATCCAGCGTGCGAAGCGGAACCTGCGGGTGAGTGGTCATGAGGATGCGGTGGGCACTGCGGAGCGTGCGAGTGTGGAGAAGATCGAGTTCCAGGATGTCACGATCCGCCCAGCTCTGGAATAACGTCCAAGCTTGCTGGCGTTGGGCACTGGAGATTTGCCCTGCGCGTTCTTTGGCGAGGAGAGCGGACGCGACTTCGAGGAAGGCGAGTTCCGACGAGCGGATATGCTCGCCGGTAACGGCTTTCTGAAACACGGAACTATCAGGCTCCCGCACCAAAAGTTTAATAAGAATGCAGGAATCCAGATACATAACCTACCAACCCCGCCCATCGCGATCCGCGCGGATCACGTCTTCGGCTGTGGCCCCACCTTGCCATGCGGGCATGGTCGCAAGGTGCTCTGCCGAGCCTGGAAACCGCTTGCGGCTCTGGGACGCCTGAATGGGAGCCAAGCGCGCCTTGGGCTTCCCGTCGCTGGTTATCACAATCTCGCGGCCTCCCTCGACCAGATTCAGGAGCGCAGACAAGTGCGCCTTTGCCGAACGTACGCTCACCGTTTCACCCAAGCTAGGGAGCACGGCTACTTCTTGGAGTCGCGTCGGAGTTGGCGGATCATCGCGGAAGCGCGACTTTGGTTTTAGGATTTTCTTCATGTTAGAAAGTAGTCACGCGTAGTCACACATGTCAACCCCCTAGACGTCAAGTCGTGCATTAAGGGCATTGTCTTCGATGAACTGACGGCGTGGCTCGACGACGTCACCCATCAGGATCGTAAACATACGGTCGGCTTCGACGCTGTTGTCCTCATTGAGCTCCACCTTCAGCATTTTGCGTTTCTCGGGATTCATGGTGGTCTCGAAGAGCTGCTTGGGATTCATCTCACCGAGGCCCTTAAAGCGTTGGATCGAGAGTCCCCGCTTTCCGATTTCTAGTACCTTGGTGAGGATTTCTGGAATCGAGAAAAGGGGATGAGTCACCGCCTTATCGCCCTCCCCTTCGATGAGCTCAAAGAGTGGCGAGTCGCGGTCGGCGTAGTGTCCGATTTTCAGTCCCTTGCGAGCAAGTTCATCTATGAGCTTCTGAGCGGAAGTGGATTCGTGGAGCTCGATCAACTTCGCACGGCGGCGTGGGCCAGTATCGCCCTTTTTCTGCTTCGTTAGCATTTCCACCGGGATCGCCTCACCCTCGATCGGTTCGGGTACGGGATCGTCGTAGAGATTAAGGTCGCGATTTCCTTCGTGAAATTCGCGAACTTCTGTTTCTCCGGGAAAATAGGTCGCCCACTCGGTATTTCCCTCGCGGACCTTGACCATGAAGGTCGGGAGCTTACCCGTCTTCGGATCACGTTCGTTAAGGAATAACTCGAAGTCACCACCATGACGCCGAATGGCATCACTGAATTTCGCGAAGCGCTCGAGGAGTTCGAGGATTTCCTTCAGTTGATTTGACGTGAAAACTTTTCCATCTACCAGGTTCTTGACCTTGACTTCGTCTGCTCCGATGCCGATGAGAATCTTGTTGAGCTGGGCATCGTCGTCCACGTATTCCTCTCGCTTCTTGCGCTTAATAAGATAGAGCGGGGGTTGCGCAATGTAGATCTTTCCACGCTTGACGAGTTCCGGCATCTGTCGGCAAAAAAAGGTCAGTAAAAGTGTGCGGATGTGAGATCCGTCAACGTCGGCATCGGTCATAATGATAATGCGTCCATAGCGGAGCTTAGCGATGTTGAAGGTTCCCTCCTGATCCTTCTCGCCGACCGCGGAACCAATGCCCGTACCGATCGCGGTGATGAGCGTCTGGACTTCGGTATTCTGAAGAACCTTGTCGAGACGGGCTTTCTCGACGTTGATAATTTTTCCCTTAATGGGCAAGATGGCCTGATAGCGACGGTCGCGTCCCTGTTTTGCAGAGCCGCCGGCCGAGTCGCCCTCGACAACGTAGAGCTCGGTGAGGGCCGGATCACGTTCCGAGCAATCTGCAAGTTTCCCTGGCAATCCACCACCAGTAAGAGCCCCTTTGCGCACAGTCTCACGGGCCTTGCGAGCCGCCTCACGAGCACGAGCTGCCATGAGACACTTATCAATAATGCGCTTGCCCACATTAGGATTCTGATCAAAATGGAGCATGAGGCCCTCGTAGCTGATCGAGCCGACAATGCCATCCACCTCCGGCGAAATCAGCTTAACCTTCGTCTGCGATTCGAAGCGGGGATCAGGATGCTTCACGCTCACTATGGCAGCGAGGCCCTCAAGAACGTCGTTGCCGGTGATCGCGACATCCTTTTCTTTGAGGAGGGCGTTGTTCTTGGCGTATTGATTGATGGCTCGGGTAAGTGAACCTCGGAATCCACTGCTGTGCGTTCCGCCATCCGGGTTCGGAACAGCATTCGTGTAGCAGAGCAGCTGCTCGTTGTAAGTATCGGTATAGTGCAGGCCAATCTCGACGATAACCTTGTCGCGAGTGCCCTTAATCATGATCGGCTTGGGGTGGACGACCGTCTTGTTTTCTGTGAGACGGCTGACAAATTCTTCGATGCCTCGTGGGTGAACGATTTGGATTGGCTTCGCGCCGTCCTGCCTTTCATCCAGAAAAGTAAACGAGAGGGGCGCATTAATATAAGCGAGGTCATTGAGCCGTGTGATGATGCGCTCCGCACGGAATTCAATCGTCTCTAGAAAGATTTCCGTATCCGGCATGAAGGTGATCAGCGTGCCGGTGTGTTTCTTAGACTGCACCTCTGCTATCACGTGCAGCGGTTGCTTGGTCACGCCACGTTCAAAGGACATCGCGTGGATTTTTCCGTCTCGGGTCACCTCGACCTTGAACCACTCGGAGACAGCGTTCACACATTTGGCTCCGACGCCGTGGGTGCCGCCGGAATACTCGTAGTTTCCTTGTCCGTATTTGCCACCGGAGTGCAGGCGCGTGAGGACCAGTTCCACCCCAGGAATTCCCTCTTCCTTATTAATGTCCACTGGAATTCCACGGCCATCGTCGCGAATAGAAATGGAGCCATCGGAATGGATCGTCACGTCAATGTGCTTGCAATGTCCCGCGAGGAATTCGTCCACCGAGTTATCTAAAACCTCACTCACGCAATGGTGGAGCGCACGCTCGTCGGTCCCGCCGATATACATGCCCGGCTTTTTGCGAACGGCATCAAGGCCTTTTAACGAGCTGAGATCGTCTGCTGTGTAGTCACTCGCTTTGAAGTCCGAAGGCGGTTCGGGCGGTGTGAGGGAATTCAGGGATTCGATGGGGGTAATAGCGGAAGATTCGTCAGGCATTCGAAGGGTATTTATTCTTTTCGCAACTTGGGGACGAAAGAAACTTAAAGTTATGAGATTCTGCGTCCTGCGACAACAGATTTCTCCGAGCGATCGGAGCTTGTGATACAGGACGATGCACTTAGAGTTCTGCCGTATACAAGATGTTGGGCCTCCTTCAACCACGACTGAGCTTTTTCAAGTTCAGTCTCGACATGATCCACCGAAGCGGTGGCAGGCGCCCGTGAAACAGAGGCTCGCCTTCGTTGGGCAAGCCACGCTCTTGCTCGGGCTTGCGGCCCTGGCTGCGACACTCTATTGCTGGAATTACGAATCGGTATTTTTTCGTGGAGCCGTCTTTTTTGTGGATGGAGATTGCTATGCCAGAATGACTCGCGTCGCGATGGTCATGGCGCATCCGCTCACGCCGATCCGGACGCACGCTTTTGAGAATTTTCCCTTCGGCACGATCCCCCATACTACCGCGCCGTTGGACTACCTGATCGCCGCTCTCGCTTTGTTGCTGCGACCTTGGAGCAGTGATTCTCTTAGCCTTGCGGGTGCTATCGTTTCTCCACTTCTCGGCCTGGCTACTTTTGGGGTTCTTGCCTTCTGGTCGCGCCACCTTGTTTATCGCTGGGCTGTTCTCTTGGTTTTCTCGGTTTCTCCGATTCTCGCGCACGGATTTGCTTTAGGGCGACCTGACCACCAGTCGCTTCTCCTCTTCCTTGTCGCACTTGGCCTTGCCAGCGAGACGCGACTCGACGGCCACCGTGCGTGGCCCTACGCCTCGGCCATCGCTTGGGGCACGGCACTCTGGGTGTCGCTGTTCGAGCCTTTGTTGCTTCTGGGGTTGGTGCTCGCTGTTCGCTTGGTTTGGACGAAGGAAGACCAAGGATCGCGCTGGAGGGCATGGCTGGGGAATGGCCGGGCCTTGGCGCTATTCGTCGGCATTCTTGCCCTTGCCTTGATATGGGACGGATGGCGAGCGGCACCGTTCGACTCGCATTTTAGTGCATGGGCTCGAAACATTGGGGAACTCCGTCATGCCGACGCAGAGACGATTTTTCATTGGGTCGGCTGGTTGATTATTCCCGCGCCCATCCTCCTCGGGTGGGCATGGTGGAAGAAGCCGCAGCACGATGTGGCACTTTTTCTGGTTCTTATCCTCATGCTGGGAAGTATGACCTTTTACCACATGCGGTGGGGATATTTTCTCGCCTTAGCATTCGCTCTCTCGCTGCCATTGATTCTCCCGCTCCTCCGCTGGAAAGTGCTCGCCTATTGCCTCCTTGTGCTGTCGCTCTGGCCCGTGGCAGCCGAATGGGAACGCACGATCTATCCGAATGAACCGACCTTCCTTGCGCGCGCAGAATCTCTCGAAGATTCAATCACCCTCCGAGACGCCGCTCTTGCCCTGCGAGACCGACCACGAGGGGGTGTGATCGCCCCATGGTGGTTTTGCCCCGCAATCGTCTGGTGGAGTGCACAGCCCTGCCTCGGCGGGAGTTCGCACCAGAGCCTTCCCGGAATTGTTGACAGTTCGGAGTTTTTTCTTGCCCCAGACTTTTCCGCTGCCGCCCCACTTCTCGTTCGTCGCAAGGTCACTTATGTCGTGACCTACGAGCCGTCCCGCGTGGCCGAAAATGCCGCCCTCGTGCTTTCCCGCACAGCGCTGGACATGCCGCTTGTCAAAAGGCTCCACAACGCACCATCACAGAGCTTCCCTCTCCAGCTCATCCACGCGAATCGCAGCTTCAAGGTTTTTGCTCTTCCGGGGCCAACACCCTGAGAAAAGATTTAGCCTCCAACTCGATTGAAATATTGAAACCACATGGCACACTTCATGCTATAAACTCTCCGCCGGTCAGGGAAAGAGGGCTAAACTCATCCACTTGGCGAAACCATCCGGCTCGGTCCGCCTCAGAAACACAAACAAACAGACAGATTAAAAACACAAAACATTTATGGCGAAGTATAAACTAGAATATCTCTGGCTCGACGGCTATACGCCCGTAGCCAACCTGCGGGGTAAGACAAACGTGAAGGAATTTGACGAGTTTCCGACTCTCGAAGAATTACCACTCTGGGGCTTCGACGGCTCGTCCACGCGGCAAGCCGAAGGTTCCAACTCGGATTGCATCCTCAAGCCCGTAGCTGTGTATCCTGATGCAACGAAGACCAACGGTGCCCTCGTCATGTGCGAAGTCATGCTTCCTGACGGTTCCCCACATCCTACCAATGCCCGCGCAACGATTGTTGACGACGTGGACACATGGTTCGGGTTTGAGCAAGAGTATTTCCTCTATCAGGACGGACGTCCCCTAGGCTTCCCGGCAGGCGGCGGGTTTCCACCGCCGCAAGGAAGATACTACACTGGCGTTGGCTATGATTCGGTGGGCGACATCGCTCGAGAGATCGTGGACACGCACCTTGAGCTCTGCCTTGCAGCAGGGATCAACCACGAAGGCATCAACGCCGAAGTGGCTAAAGGACAATGGGAATTCCAAATTTTCGGCAAGGGCTCGAAGCGCGCAGCGGACGAAGTGTGGACTGCCCGCTACTTGCTCGAGCGCCTCTGTGAAAAATACCAAGTGGACGTCAATTACCACTGTAAGCCGCTCGGCCTTGAAGTGGACTGGAATGGTTCCGGCATGCACTCCAACTTCTCAACAAAGTACATGCGCGAGGTCGGCGGAAAGCCGTATTTCGAGAGTCTCATGGCAGCCTTCGACAAATACAAAAACGAGCACATCGCTGTCTATGGCCCCCACAACGAGCTCCGGCTCACAGGCCTCCACGAAACGCAATCCATTGATAAATTTAACTACGGGATTGCGAACAGAGGAGCATCCATCCGCGTGCCGCACAGCTTTGTGAACGCTGGCTATAAAGGCTACCTTGAAGATCGTCGTCCGAATTCGCAAGGCGATCCCTACAAGATTGCTAGCCGCATCTTGCAGACTATCTCAACGGTGCCGCTTCCCTAAGACTCGAGTCTTTTCAATTCACGCCGCCCGCTGGAAACACGCGGGCGGCGTTTTTTGTGTCCGGCGGCGCTCGATACGGCTGCGGAATTCGTTAACGAGAGGGTCCCCGTCCCGGCATTACCCACCTGAAGATTTTCCTCAACGGTCAAGGTGCCGCCCCTGAGGTTCACCACTCGCGTCGAGCCGACGCTGGATCCCATGACAAAATTCAAAGCCGAGATTTGCGAGGAAGCGGACTGGATCTCGCCCGCGCCATCCACACCGCCAGTAATGTCACGTGGAACACCGAGTTTTTCGGCTGTCCAGGTACTGTTGCTGAGATTCACGAGACCCTGAGCGCCCGGTAGAAATCCCACATAGCCCCTTGTGCTCTTCAACGTCGAGCCATTCTCCAAGGTGAACGTGGCATTTCCTTCGAAGCCAATATACGTTCGGAAAGGAGATAAAAAACCTCCGTTCATATTCACTACGCCGGCCGACCCCGGAGCGAATCCTGCGAAGAAGTCGGCGCCGGTCGTCACCGACGCTTGCGATCCGATACTGAGCGTTCCCCGCCCAAGAAACCCGGCAGTGATGTTCTCGCCGACACTAAATTGCGAGGTAACGCCGGGAAGGATTTCCAAGGTACTGGACCCTGCGATGACTACGCTCCTAACCGGGATCATATTAGAAGCCTGCGCCGTGCCGCCATTGTCGATTAAGACGGGATTGAAGCCTTCCGGCGGAATTCCTCATGAAGGAGGCAAATAAGCGACGTGAAGATGTCGAACTGTCAGCAAAAACAGCGGAGTGGAAAGTGCGGATCGCCAAACGCCTACGAGAGATCACGACAGCGAGAAATGCATGGATTGCGGAGAAGCTGAAAATGGGGCATTCCTCCCGAGTCACGAATGCAATCGGAGAATCTTCTGTTTTATGGGACTAATCCCTTTCGACCCTCATACTTCAATCGCCGTTTTCGGGTTTTTT
>Ga0105044_10006631_pt1 | contig 15924 bp, 18 predicted proteins | sample MAT01_FD_78092 | JGI IMG/M metagenome (GOLD analysis project Ga0105044, IMG submission 78092) | Freshwater microbial communities from Lake Fryxell liftoff mats and glacier meltwater in Antarctica - MAT-01 | ecosystem: Environmental > Aquatic > Freshwater > Ice > Liftoff microbial mat | place... | reverse complement strand
GCTTCACCACTCGCCATGCCAACGCCTGAACTTAGGATTGCCAATGCCGCGATCGATTGGATACCCGTACGAATGATTTGTGACGAAAATCTCATAAAATTTAACTCTAATTTGGGTGATTATACCTAATTAATAAATCATATGCAGATGTTCGTCAAGAAAACTTATAAAATGTTTAAAGATGAAAAAAACACATCAATGTGTTGAAAAGATAAAGTCTCGTGTTCTATGTGAAAATTAGAGTATTGGCATAATATTTTCCAACTCGTAACTATCAGAGCTATGAATCCCTATCAACTCTTTCAACAAACCCAACGTCAACGTGTGAACGATGGGGCAATTATGCCAATTTTAGGTCCAATTTTAGACCAGGCTAATTCACAGTCAATGCTCGTTTTAGTGTGGCCACAACTCGGAGATTTTGATACGTTGGAATATGCCTGGTGGATAAATAATTCACGGGAAATGTTGAATGATTTACAGATTCAAGTGCGATCGATCGGAATTGGCGATCGGAATGCTGGAAAAGCCTTTTGTCATTACACCCAATTTCCCGAAGCCGATTTGTTTCTCGATCCAACGGCTGAACTTCATCGAGAGCTTGGTCTCTATCCTGGTCTTCAAGCTAAACTTCCCGGCTTCTCTGCCAAACAAAATAGTTGGTTGAATCTATTGCTGATGTGTGCTGGAATTGGCAGTCCCGGTACGCTCAAGGAAGTATTTCGTGGTTATGTCGGCGATCGCAGTGCCCCGCAGCTTATTGATGCTGAATCTACTATAAAAGCTGGACCATTGCCTGCATTGACTGGCTCTAGCTTCAATGTTGTCGGGACTGGATACCAACGTCCGTTTGAATTGGCTACATTACGATTGCAGAATATGACCGAAGTATTGAATAATTGGAAAACCTATGTTCCTGATGTTTCCTATATAACTCAGCGCGGTGGCACATATTTATTTGATTCCGTAGGTGAATTGACCTATCAACATCGCGATCGCGGTATTCTTGGGTTTGCTGAAACGATGAGTAACCCACTCGCTTTTCTCAGTTCTTAGTCAATCTGGAGAATTCTACACTTGTGCCTGAACTTCCTGAAGTCGAAACAGTCCGTCGGGGCTTGAATGCGACAACGTTAAATCAAACAATTGTGAAGACTATTGTCCTTCTCGATCGCACCATTGCCTATCCTGATGCAAATTTGTTTCCTAATGCGATCGTTGGGTGTCAGTTCAAAACATGGCATCGACGCGGAAAATATTTGATTGGGGAATTAGCAAACGATGCAGGACATTTGGGGGTTCATTTGCGAATGACCGGGCAATTGCTGTGGACTAAACCTGATGCGCCGATGGAGAAACATGCGCGGGTGCGGTTTTTGATGGGAGACCAAGAACTTCGCTATGTCGATCAACGAACCTTCGGAAAAATTTGGTGGGTGCCGCCGGGACAAGAGCCTCCGGAAGTCATGACTGGGTTGCAATCTCTGGGACCAGAGCCGTTTTCTGATGCCTTCTCTGAGACTTATTTTCAAACCTGGATGCAATCTCGTAAACGTCCGATTAAAAATGCGCTGCTTGATCAATCACTCGTCGCAGGAATTGGGAATATTTACGCCGATGAATCCTTATTTCTCTCAAATATCAATCCGCTGACCCATTGTTCGCAATTAAAACCCAAGCAATTGAATCCCTTACGATCGAACATCATCGAAGTATTACAAACCAGTATTGATGCCAGCGGTACAACCTTGCGGGACTATCGCACAGTGGATGGAACCAATGGTAACTATGGCGCTCAAGCGTGGGTTTATGGTCGTGAGGGTAAAGCTTGTCGGGTGTGTAATACCGAAATTCAGCGAGTAAAACTAGCCGGACGATCGGCCCACTTCTGTCCAAAATGCCAACCTAAACAGTAGCGAATATTAGCCCGTTGGGTCAGCCGATCGCATATAGATTTGGCCATACTTAATCACGCCATAAATCACGACCATCAGCAGCAATCCGATAGAGGTGCCGATCGGCCAATATCCACGTTGCCCCAAGACCACCAGCCCAATTCCCAGACAATCTGCAATCAACACCACTGCCCGATCGCGAATTCCCCAAGGCTGAATTTTATTAACCATGTCTGGCATCTCCGGCATTAGCTGTACTTGCGTTAAAAGATTAAATCCAACCTGGCTGAATAAAATTACGATCGCTGAACCTGATCGAGAAATTGGGGCGAGATACAGTCCCATAAGTTCTAGCACCACCGTCCCGATCGTCACCCAAAAGAAACGATCGAGTCGGGGTTCATTACGGCCTATTTCAAGCATCGATCGAACCTTTGCAACTTGTTCTAGATCAAAAATTGCCATCTTGAGTAAATCTAAACTCAACAAAAAAATTGCGATCGCCAAGAGTTTTTGGTCGAGGCTCGGTTGAACGATCGCCTGCCACAGCACTAACATAATTGCCGGAGCGTAGAGTCCAGTTAACCATTTCATTGATTTAAATCTCATAGACGTAAAACTCGCGATCGCCTCAATCCCATCTCAATCCCGGCTTAATGCTGCCTCGGTCTCAACACTCAAATCCACCCTACGACTTTACCCGAGCGCCATGATTTAGAAAAGGTTTAAAAAGATCTAAAAAGTTGGCCAAGCCTGGAACTTATTGCCAATAGAATGACTCTATCCATTTAGTTAGACCAATGTGCTAGTTTTCGGAATGTCACAAACCCCTATGTTTACCTCTCGCCTTCTGAACTTGTTCGCCCTCGCTGCCCTCACGACTACCAGCGTTCTGTCAGGGTTCAGCCCAGATTTGCGCCTGAGCCATACCAGTACCCAAGCGGCCTATGCTCAAGAAGCTAGCTTCACCCGATATGTCCGTGCGGTGTTTGCTATTGAACAACAGCGCCGAGTGTTGATGTCTCAAGTGAAAAATATGACAGGTGGTGATCTGCCCGATAATGTCTGTGATTCTGGATTTTCCAAGCTTTCGGCACAATTCCAAGGCCCAGTGCGCGATATTTGTAACCAGTTCAACCGATCGGCGATGGATATTGTGAACAAACACAATGTGGCTGCTGAATTTAATGAATTCCGAAAGCAAACTATGAGTAGTGATCCTAAGGTTCGGCGTGACATGCAAGAAAAGATCTCTACTGAAATGCGTCTTCTCAAATTGAGCTTCTCAAATTGATCTAATGGGATCTATTCAATCTCCCAAACCCAAAAAAGCGATCGGAACCTGGGAGTTCTGATCGCTTTTTTGTATGAGTTGTAATAGGCGGTTGGTGAAAGATTAGCCCGATCGTATTTCATCTTAAATTACGATAAATCTGGCTATGCTGGCTAACAATCCCGATTATCTCCTAAAATTCACGGTTAGACGCTCGGCCCGGATCGTACCCTTCGTTTCGCACCCGACGACGTAAATCACCCGCATCAGGACTCGATCGCACCGCATCATCTGGACTAATCCGACCTAAAAGCACCAATTCACAGAGGGCTTGGTTCATCACCTGCATCCCTTCATTAGTGTCGCTCTCCATCATCCGGAAGGCTTCAGTATCTTCGCCCTTCAGCAGATAGTCCGAAATCGCAGGCGTATTCACCATGATTTCGTGAACAGCCGTCCGCCCGCCGTCTGTTGTGGGTAATAATTGCTGCGACACCACGGAAATCAGCGATTCCAAAATCTGGACTCGCATTGAGGCTTGTTCGTTGGGGTTGAAAATATTCAATAAACGGTTCAGGGTTCCGATCGCATCTTTGGTGTGCAAGGTGCCCAAGACTAAGTGACCCGTTTGAGCCGCCTTCAGTGCCGTATCCACCGAAACTCGATCGCGCATTTCCCCAATCAAAATCACATCAGGATCTTCCCGAAGAACCGCCCGCAGTGCTTCTGAAAATTCGCGGGTGTGTAGGCCCACTTCTCGTTGGCTCACCAGACACTGATTGGATTGATGCACATACTCGATCGGGTCTTCGATCGTGACAATGTGCTTTGTGTCGGTGTCATTTAAATGGCGAATCATGGCGGCAATAGACGTTGATTTCCCAGAACCCGTCGGGCCAGTGACCAAAATCAAACCCTGGGGCTTTTCAATAAATTGCTTCATAACCTGAGGTAAGCCCAACCCATCCACCGTCGGCACAGCCAGCGGAATCAACCGGAACACAATGGCTCCGCCCGTCAAACTCTCAAAACAGTTGACTCGACAACGCAGGAATCCGGGATAGTAAATCGCTGTATCCAACTCCATGGTCTCGGCGAATATTCTGCGTTGGTTTTCGTTCAGAATTTCCGCTAAGTAAAGACTGAATTGATCCGCCGTTACAATTCCATACTCGGGCTGGACGGTCATTGCGCCGCGAATTCTGAATCGAACCACTTCTTCAACCCGCAGGTGAATATCTGACGCGCCTTTGTCGTGGGCATCACGCACCATCTGTTCAATGGTGTTTGTGGAGGTAATGCGGGCTGCGAATGGAGCGGTGGAACGGGTTTGGGCTTGATAGACCGTTACTGCTGGAATAGCTGTCCGTATTTCAGGAGCCATGCCTTGAGTGGCGATTGCGACTCCGGCAGAAGCTGGGGGACGCATCCTTGGTGGCGGCGGATTACCGGGTGGTGGTGGTGGAGCGATGGGTAGATCTGCCGCAGAACGGGCCGCCATGCTCATATCACGGTTCGATCGATTGTCGGGATTAGACTGATTCATAAATGCGCCTAGAAAGTACACCTACAATATGTTCAGCAATAACAGCCTCAATTATGCAAGCTGTGTTTTACTGCAAAATTCTGACTTGTTGACAAGCTGTGAAGGTTACAGATGTGCAAAAGTTACAGAAGCGTGAAAATAGCTTGAGTTCTGTACATTGTAGCTACTCTCCATAAATTTACTTAAAAATCATGCGATCGGTTGCAATTTTCGCTAACTTGTCGTTACTTTTCATATTTATTGCGGGCCAATGTCCGTAGATTGAGTGTTTTCACTAGTATCTTCACTATGTCTATCCGAAACTATGGCTATCCGAATTAAATCGTTTCTCAAAATCTTAGAGCATCGCCTTGCTGTGCCCTCCTATAGCGGAATGGTGCTATTAGGGTTTGCACTCTTTTTCTTTATCGCCGCCACCAATACGATGGCGGGCTGGCTCTACGTTATGAGCGGCCTCATTTTGGCGCTGTTAGGTATCGCCGCCGTATCTGTTCGCAGCAATTTACGGGGGATCTCGGTCGATCGGCCCAAGTTAGAGCCTGTGTCCGCTGGAGATGTTCTTGCCATTAGATTTGAGCTACACAACGACACGGGCCAGCAAAAAGCGTTGATTCAGGTGATTGATTTTCTTCCGCCCGGTCTTGGGAATCCTCACACGTCAGTTATTGCTGCATTGCCTGCCCGCCGTTCTGTTGAAGTCCACTATGATTTGATGCCTGTGCGCCGTGGAGTTTATCGTTGGCAACGCTTACAACTTCGCACTGGTGCGCCATTGGGGTTGGTGTGGGGCAGTCGAACTTGTCAAGTGAACGCGGTGGCGGTGGTCCATCCGCGCATTTTGTCGTTGGCCTGTTGTCCGTTGATTGACAGATTTGGCACCGATCGTAGCCTCCAACAACTCAGTAACCGAACTCCCAATGCTGCGACCTCTGGCCAAACCCGATCGCTGCGACCCTATCGTTGGGGCGACTCAACTCGGCTAATCCATTGGCGGACCAGTGCAAGACTTGGGGAATTGCGGGTGCGAGAGCTGGAAACTTTCACCAGTGGGCAGTCCATTGTGATTGCGCTGGATAGTGCTAGAGCTTGGGATGCTGAGAGTTTTGAACAGGCGGTCACGGCGGCGGCGGCACTTTATTTTTATGCGAAACGCCAACAGCTTCAGGTGCAGCTTTGGACGGCCAGTTCGGGTTTGGTGAATGGCGATCGAAATGTACTTGATACGTTGGCTTCGACTAATCCAAATGAGATGCGTCAAGCTGAAGCGTTGCCCGATGCTCCAATCCTATGGCTGACGAGTCACAGCCCGATTAATCTTCCGCCGGGGAGCCGATCGTTGCTGTGGACATCGGTATCAATAAGTGATGGTTTGGGGGGTGATGCGATCGTAATAAATGCGACTGAACCGATCGATCTACAACTCATGCGTCTGGGGAGCTAAGGAATTTTTATGTATATCTTTACGCACATTAAATCACCATGAATGACTTCCCTGAAGACTTTTGGCTCGGAGTCGAGCAATTTAATCAAGGCGAATTTTATGCCTGTCACGATACTCTAGAGGCCATCTGGATCGAAGCCCCTGAAGCGGACAAAAAATTTTATCAGGGAATCTTACAGGTTGCCGTTGCGCTCTACCATCTTGGGAACCAAAACTGGCGCGGCGGAGTCATCTTAATGGGTGATGGAATTCATCGACTCCGATCGTTTCCCTCGGACTATGCGGGACTAGACATTGCGGACTTTATGGCTCAGGCCAGTAGTTTGTTGTCATTTCTGCAACAACAAGGAGCCGAAAATCTTCCGGCCTTGCAACTCACCATTGGTTCGGATGGGAGAGAATTGATAGCGGATGATGAACAACATCGATCGCAGCCCTACCTAGACCGCTTGTGATATTATCCAAGCAAGAGTTTTCTGTTGGCTCTTAGTGATTTTGCTGAGCAATTTTATGCCTTTTAATCTTTCATCTTTCTTGCAATCGTCCGCTCTTCGTCTGACTGGGTTTCTATTACCACTGACCCTACCATTGGTGCTTTTGGCCGCCACTCGTTTGGTCCAAGCGGCTCCGGCTCAAACGATGCAGCTTCGGGCGAACGTCACGGAAGCCAATTCAAAAACTGGAGTTGTTGTCGCACGGGGCAATGTCTTAATCACCTATCCTGCCCGCCAAATTGAAGCGACCGCCGCCCAGGCGATTTATTACAGTAAAGAAGGCAAAATCATTCTCAGCGGTAATGTAAATATTCTCCAAGAAGGCAACACGTTAAAGGGCGAAACCGTTACCTATCTTGTTAACGAAGGTCGCTTTGTCGCGTTGCCTCAAGAAAATAGCCAAGTTGAAGCGACTTATATTATCAAAGATACTCCAGCATCCGCTCCGGCTCCAGCGCCAATTCCCACTAATCCGGCTATTGTAAAGCCTGTCAAAATGCCCTTCCCCGTTGCGCCCAGGCCCGAAGGTTCAGTTCTTCAACCGCCTAATCCTGACACCACAGCTCCTCGATAGCGTATTATTTGCCTAGATTATTTCCTAGATATTTACGGCATAGAACTCCATTGAAACTTGCACTTGAAAACGTCCATAAATCCTACGGAAAGCGATCGATCGTCAATCGTGTCAGTTTGTCGATCAATCAAGGCGAAGTGGTGGGCTTGCTGGGTCCGAATGGTGCGGGTAAAACGACGACATTCTATATGGCGACGGGGTTAGAAAAACCTGACCAAGGTAAAGTTTGGCTGGACGATCAGGAAATCACGACCCTTTCCATTGATAAACGGGCGCTGTTGGGGGTTGGTTATCTTGCCCAAGAAGCCAGCATTTTTCGATATTTGACGATACAGGATAATATTCTGTTGGTACTGGAGCAAACCGATGTACCGCGTAATGAGTGGGCCGATCGGCTGGATAGTTTGCTGAAAGAATTTAGATTAGAAAAAGTGGCAAAGACCGAAGCAATCGCCGTATCTGGCGGTGAACGACGGCGGGCGGAACTCGCTCGGGCCTTGGCTTCGGGTCCAGAGGGTCCAAAGTTTTTGCTGCTTGATGAACCGTTTGCGGGTGTCGATCCAATAGCGGTTGCTGAAATTCAAGAAATCATTGCGAAACTGCGCGATCGGAATATTGGCATTCTAATTACAGATCACAATGTTCGAGAAACGCTGTCCATTACAACCCGATCGTACATTTTGCGAGATGGTGAAATTTTGGCAGCGGGAAGTTCGGCTGAGTTATATGCCAATCCATTGGTGCGGCAATACTATCTCGGCGACAATTTTCAGCCTTAGCATTCAAGCGTTCCTGTTCATTTATTCATAGATTATGTCTAGTCCGACGATCGCTCAAAAACAGTCTCTACCGCCGAGTATTCCTGGATTTTCGGTCCTCGATCGTTATCTTGCGTCGCAATTGATGTTGCCCTTTTCCTTTGGGGTCGCCGCATTTTCGTCCATCGGCGTTTCGATCGGCGCATTGTTTGAACTGATTCGGAAAATTACGACGGCGAATCTATCATTTGAGATTGCGGTGCAAGTGTTTTTCTTGCAGATGCCGCTCTATATCTATTACGCGTTGCCAATGTCGATGTTGCTTTCGACCTTAATTTTGTATAGTCGTCTTTCGACGGATAGTGAGCTAGTCGCTTTACGCAGCGCAGGCATTAGTGCTTATAGATTGATTGTCCCGACCCTAATTATGGGATTGATCGTCACCGGAATCAGTTTTGCCTTTAATGAGGCGATCGTTCCAGCGGCCAATTCCCGTGCGACGACGCTATTGCAGCAAGCGCTGAATGAAGGCAAAGTCAATATTGTCAGTAATATTGTAAATCCAGTTTATGAATCGGTTACGTTGCCAGATGGAACCAAAACGCAGATGTTGACGAAGCTGTTTTATGCCAAAAGTTCTAATGGCAAGGAAATGGACAGCGTGACGATTTTGGATTTTTCGGAGCCGGGGATGCAGGTGTTTGTGGCGGGGCAGCGGGCGGTGTGGAACAATGAGAAGAGTTTTTGGGATATTTATGATGGCACGTCCTATAGCTATTCGGTGGATGGGACGCGGCGAGAAATCCTAAAATTCCAAAAAGCAGTGGTTAATTTTTCACGGGTGCCCTTAGATTTGGCAGCTCGTAAAAAGAACTGGGAAGAGATGACGATCGCGGAACTGAATGATTTGCGATCGCTCTATGATAAAAGTGGAAATTTCAAAGAATCACAAACAACGCTTTTGCGCATTCAACAAAAAACTGCAACGCCATTTGTTTGTTTGGTGTTTGCATTAGTGGGTGCGACCTTGGGAATGCGACCGAATCGCCGATCGGGTAAGGGCGCAAGTTTTGCGATTAGTATCGTGATTATTTTTGGATACTATTTGCTAGCGTTTATTTGCGATGCCATGGGAAACACCGCCGTATTATCGCCCTATGTGGCTGCTTGGTTGCCCACAGTTGTCGGTCTAATGTTAGGTAGTGGATTGCTTGTGAAAGCAGCGCAGTGAAATCTAATTGTTTTTTGAGAAGTTGCCTAACATCTTCACCACAAACCACCCGCGAATAAATGATTCTATCCACTAAGCGTTACAGGTCTTAATTTAAAGGTTCATCGTTCATTGAAATAAGATTTCGTCAGTATTCATTAAGATTGAATCGAGTGATTGTTATGGGGTTTCAAATCACCCGAAAGATACAGAGTAAATATTAGGTTTCTTCTTATACTGATGGAGCTTCTTCCGAACGCAATATTAGTCAAATGCAAAATTAGTTGCAATATTAGCTCTGTTAACATTAGGAGAATGACCGATGAACACTGAAACCTCTAAACAAAGGCTACCTGAAATTGATCCGACTGAGCTAGAAGATCCAAGAGCCATTTTTGCCGATAAGGATCGATCCTTTCTGGAAAAAGTGATGGCAGAAGGCGGATTTGCTGATCCTTATGATGCAAGAGACTTCACTGAAGTTGTGTTTCGGATTATGCGGGATCTGATGACCACTGAAGCTGCGGATCGGGTTGCTGATGAGCTGCACGAGGAGATATTCCCTACCAAGGAAAAAGCGCTCCAGATGGAAGTGATCGATCTCTGGAAGGATACCAATCCATTGGTTGGATTTCTGAGCCGAGTCCGTCCACCGTGGCAAGGTCCAGGAATCTTTAAGATTGATTCCGATCGCTTCTTTTTTAGGGCCGCAAATGAAGGTGGATTGGAAAGAGGAATAGAGCATAAGGATGCCGATCGTAAGCGAGCCGTAAAAGCGGTTTTCGCAGCAACTAAGAAAGAGCTTTCCGACGAGAGAATTGCAGAAATCTCGACTTGGTTACCCGAAGATGGTGTTCGAGAACTCTGGGCACAGGCATAGGCATAGGCAATAAGATTGCGATCGAACATCTATGGCATATGCTCGATCACAATATTGAATTTGTGAAGCGATTTGAATGATTCGTAGCATAGAGCTGTGTATGGATTACCACATTATTCTGAAAGTTACTGGATTGACAATCGAACAAGTTAATCAACTCCGTGAACAATTGAACTAGAGAAAAACTTACCGATCGTCTTCACCAAAAACCACCTGTAAATAAATTACGGGTGGCTTTTTGAGTCATATTTTTCTTATAGCTCGCCTTAGATTTAATTTAAATGAACACTTCAGGCGTAAACGTACCGTGCAACCCATAGGGGACATGGTGTTTTAGCCATAATCTTGTTACCTGTGTCATTGTTTTTGCATCCAAAATCACAATGCTCGACCGATCGCTAATCCCGTCATACACCATTGTCAAAATCCAGCCTTGATCTTCATCGCCGTCAACGCCATTAGGAACAAAAACAGGTTCATTAATGAATCCATCGGGCGCACAACTATGGAGTAGTTCCTCACCTGTTTTTACATTGATTTTTGCGATCGCCTGCAACGGCACATTCCCAGCGGTTGCAATACCCGCACCCATATAGGAATACGTATAGTCCTGACCGACAAAATTTGGATGAACAACTGGAAATTCACAACACCGAGAAACCAGTAACGTCCGATCGACCTGACTCGTTGCCAAATCTAATTCAAATCGCCAAAGCTGACCGGGCTTCAAGGCTGCAAAATCCGTCGATCGGAAATCACTGCCCGGTTCAACCGTCGGCAATTGTTCATAACAAATCGAATCCACCACAATTTTGCCATCCCGTTCAAAGGCATTGGAATGATGAAACACAAATCCAGCCTTTGCTTCCAAGACCTGTGGCTTCGATTGACCAGATCGCGCAATCACTAACATTTTTGTCGGTTTTTCAGGTTCAAATTCAATACATTCACCCGCACCTTTTGAACCCAATACAAACGGTAATGGATTGAACTTCACAGGGTTTTGGAAAAAGATGTAATAGTTTTGGGTAATTGCAAAATCATGAATGAATGCAAACCCTGGCAACACATAATCTTGTTGACGAACGATTTCGCCCTTCAGATTTAGCTCATACAAATTCAACGTAAACGACAATCCAGCCTCAATGGAAAAATTTACCAAACAAGGCTCACCGTCTGGCCCATTGGGGTCAATCCAAGGATGGGCTGCAAATGGACCACCGCGTTTGAGTTTGCCATCAAAATTTTCGAGACCGATCGTCTCCAAGGTCGCAGGATTGAGTCGATGAGGTTCGGCAGCTTCCCAGAGTGCCAGTAATTTTCCACCCCAATAAATCACCTGGGTATTCGCAATATTTTTAAGCTTTGTGTCAAATGCATTTTTCAGCCAACCGCCCGATCGTGCTGTCCCGAATACGCCGCGATACAGAATCTTTTCCGCCTTTTTCTCAGCAATATAGCCTTCAGTTTGCACATATCGATTTTTAAAATGAGCGCGGCCTTCTTTAAATGTAATCGCACAAATCATCCCGTCGCCATCAAAGGGATGGTGTACAGGCTCCGCGCCCGCCTCAAATTTTCCTGGACCGTTACGAAAAAGCGTCCCCGTTAGGCCCGCCGGAATCTCACCATCAACTGAATCAATCCAATAATCCTGCTCTTGCTCAAGCGATCGATACCCCTTTGCCCAAGCGGCTCGATCGTAATTAGACTGGATGGAAGGAGACGCTGTTAACATGGGATTGTATAAAGAAATGTAAAGAATATTTCTCCACTATACATCACCAATTCAGTCCGTCACTGATTCCTACCCATTTAGCTGTTCCTTCATGCGTTCTAAGGTTTTTCGGGTATTGCCGAACATTAGGGCTGGAGTCATGTTCACTTGTTCTAACTGAGTTTTCAACTGCTCAATGGTCATTTTGGCGGAAAAATCATCCGAGAGTTCGAGGCGTTTCATCATGATTTCAAAACGGCCTAAAATTGTTTCCATCTGATCAATGTACATCCCCTTGCCATCACGATCGAACTTGCCATAGTGGCTGCCCATTTGCACTAGGGATTGGTAGGTTTGGAAAATTTCCTGTGATTCTTGTTGAACAATTTCCGAATCAAAAAAAGCCATGATGTTCTCCGTCGCAGTAAGTCTTCTATTTATTGTAGGCAGTCCGAAATCTCACGTTAAGTAGGGGTTTTACGACTATTGGGATGTGCGATTACGCCAGTATCTAACCAGATTCCTAAACAGTTAGCCCCTGCTTTAGCGTCCAAAAAATCCAAATAGGCTGCGTCGTTTTTCGGTCCCTTTCCCATCCGGTACTGCGGCGGGCTGATCGTCCGTGACATAGGGCAAAAAGCGCTTGGCTAACTTATCGTCAGGATTCAGCTTTAGCGCTTGCTTAAAATGGACCCGTGCCATGCCGCGTTGCTCTTGTTTGAAATAGACAAATCCCAGCAGCGCATGATAATCACCACAGGATTGATCCATCCGAATGGCATCTTTGAGTTCACTAGTTGCCTCTTTCCAGACACTGGTTTGAGCATAATGTTTGGCCCGATCGTAATGCCGTATGGCGTATACATGATTTGAGGTCTGGACGGGCGGCACGATCGGTTGGGCTGAATGCTGAGCCGAGTGTTGAGTCGATTGCGACGGATTAGACTGCGACATAGAGGGCATGGACATTAATCCCGTGCGTCGAGGCCGCCAAGTGGATTCGCCGCTTTTAAGCTGAAAATAGACAGCATTGAGTTCTATCAACGATCGCGTGGCCTCATCAAACGAGTGCAAATCGGTATATTGCCGATCGCTGATGGCCGACACCTGTTGCTCATAGAAACTATCTACATGCGCGATCGGCTGGGATTTTAAGGATCGGGCGACGGAGGTTTGTAAATCTATGCAATCCTTGGCCGATTGTTGAGCTTGCAGTCGGATCAATACCAAAATTTCCTTCTGACTGACATCATCCTTAACCTTGCCATAGGCAGGATTCACTAACCGGGTTAGAAGCTGTGTGACCAATTCTCGTACAGACGGATCGGCCTGACTAAATCGATCGGGATGGAGCAACTTCGCCACCGATCGATAGCGCTTCATCAACCGCTGACCATCTGCTGTCACCGGAACCCCAATCACAGCATAGGGATCAACCAACCAATTTTGCCACTCGGGAGAATACTGAAGAACCATGGAAGAGCCTGCAAAATTAGGGGGCATTATTTTGTCCTGGACCTGTCCTGGACATCTATCAGGCGTTAAGGAGCGATAGAGAGCGATCTATTATGATTCCGATGAATTAAGCTTTTATGGAGGTATTGAGCCATACTCCTATACCCAACAGCGTCTCTAAAATCGGGATGAATCTCTATCGGCCTAGAGGTGGATTTACGGATAATGCACAGTGGAATTACGCAACGATGAGAGCTTATTTCCCTAATCGTAGCCATGATTGAGGAATTGAGTGTAAATCATTTGAAGAAAGTCTAAGCATTTATACTGTTTACTTTAATGAGTTTATCGTAATCTTACGATCACTATAGGCTGATGAAATCTAAAGTTATGCAAGATCTCATTCGGGTACCATAGGATCACTTAGGATCACTAAGGGGATTACCTAGGACTGGTCGCTAAATGACCGAGAAAACTCCCTGAATTCACCATTTAATCAGCGGTTTCCCCTGTTATGTTCCAGCGCCTTAAAAATCGGAAAGTTGCGGCTATCTGGACGATCGCAGGAATAGTGCCCCTCGCACTCCCTGGGTTTGCAGATGTCCATTTGGCTGGCCTACATCGGTTCTACTTAAAAGAATATGGCTGGGGAATGGTCTACTTGTTTTTTGGTCTCTTCACGCCGATTCCTTGGATTGCGGGCGTAATCGAAGGCGTGTGGTATTTGGTGCAAGATGAGGCGCAGTTCAATCAAAATTTCAATCAGGGGACTATTTCTGACTGTATCGCTGTAGATGGTGGCGCTATAGATATGTCTAGCCTAGGGAAAGCCGCCGCACCGACCTTAATTGTGAGGAGTGTGAGTCCAGCGGTCAAGATGGCAGAGGCGGTCCGGGAACTCGATCGGTTGCGGCAAGAGGGGTTGCTGTCGGAGTATGAGTTTGAGCAGAAGCGCCGACAGTTGATCGATCGGCTTCGGTGATGATTCGGATCAACTCCCTGACTAACACTTGAGCACTGACTCTTGAGCGGCATCGGCTAAGATGACATTAGTATAAATACTCTAAGCAATCTTTAAGCTAGCAACTATGCGTTGGCAACCGTCGTTAAAACTTGGATTAGAACTAATAGATTGGCTCAGCCGTGAAGTGCTGAATCAGCTCAAATCAGTGTCAGCGGGCGGCATATCGGGCCAAGTGCTGAAGGCCAAAGTTTCGGCGGATCCCTACTATCGTTTTAAGTCTGTTGGCGAAATTCAAGCGGCGGCGGCGATCGGAATCGTAATAGATGTGAACACGGCCACCATTGACGATTGGTTACGCCTGCCGGGTATTTCCATTCATCAAGCCCGATCGCTCTCGACTCTGATTGAATCGGGGGTGCAATTTTACTGTATCGAAGATCTCGCGGCTGTCTTGGGCATTTCCCACCAACGGCTCGCTGTTGTCGAACCAATTTTGCAGTTTCAATATTATGACTGGGACAGCATTGGCCGCACCGATCGGATTGACCTCAACAGTGCTGATGTCGATCGGCTTAAAACACTGCCCAACATTGGTCCTGTTTTAGCCAGAGCAATTGTCCGTCACCGCACGTCTCACGGCCCTTATAACAGTTTGGTCGATCTTCAAGACCGCTTGAATCTGCCTCAAGAGACCACTGCGGCCTTGATGCATTACCTGAAATTTTGACGATCAAGTTTTAGAGATGAATAACAGCATTCGTCCCTTGAATTATTCCCAAGTCGAAAATCTCCCGGCGCGGATTCCAAAAGCGGAAGTAAAATCAGTTCATAGGTCATGGTTATGTCCTGAATGAATCGGCATTAGTCGAAAAATTAGGATAACAGCCGATCATCAACTTGTTAATTTCTACCTTCGATCGAGGATTTTCCCGCCATGCTGATTGATATTGCCCAAACCCTTCTCCAGAGTCCTATTGATGTGACTCACTTGGCCCAGATTCCCCACATCGATCTATTCCAGAGCCTCCACACTACTGATACCGAACTCCTCGGCCAAGTCAAAGGCATGATCAAAGAAACCGATTTAGGTGGAGATATATCAAAATCTTGGCAGCATGTTGTCAAAACAGGTCAAATCTGGGCTTTTTTAATTGGTGCGATCGTCGGCTATTTGGCCAAATCGTTCACCAGTTACGGTTAATGTGCGACCACTAAAAAGATCGGCGAATAATTTTAGGGACGCATTCCCATCCAAATCATCACCCGTTATCAGGTGGGACGATTGACGTGCGATCGCAACCCACGGCATAATCCGTGGCTATCCTTTCGGCGCGTTTGGCCTGAATGCGTTCCTTACCCGTGCAGCAAAGCTCAACTCCCATCTTGACTTCCAGCCCTGAAAAATCTGCCACTTGGAGCCAGCGTTTTGAAGGCGCACTCCATCCCGCTATCGTGCTTTTTAATGCCAGTATTTCCTTTGACATTGAGCTAATTGAATACGATCTGACGGGATCCCAGGCCCATGCCAAAATGCTCGCCAAGCAAGGCATTATCTCTGCCGTCGAGGGCGATCAACTGGTGTCAGGGCTAGAGCAAATCCGTCAGGAATATCGCTCGAATCAGTTTCATCCAACGGTGGACGATGAAGATGTTCATTTTGCGGTCGAGAAACGGCTGACGGCAATTGTGGGAGATGTGGGTAAAAAACTTCACACGG
>Ga0105044_10006630_pt1 | contig 15926 bp, 14 predicted proteins | sample MAT01_FD_78092 | JGI IMG/M metagenome (GOLD analysis project Ga0105044, IMG submission 78092) | Freshwater microbial communities from Lake Fryxell liftoff mats and glacier meltwater in Antarctica - MAT-01 | ecosystem: Environmental > Aquatic > Freshwater > Ice > Liftoff microbial mat | place... | reverse complement strand
TATCTCTCATGGAGGCCCAGGACCGCGAGAGCGTGTACTCAAAGTTCTCGATTTCGATTCGTTTGTGCTGGAGCATTCGACGTCCCTCGGGCGAGAGCCGGCCGGCCAGCCGCGTACACAGCCGGAGGTATTCCGCCGCGACCTCTGATTGGGCCTTCTTCAGATTCCGCCGCACCTCGCTCGGGTTCGAGTCGTCTTCTGGCGACAGCTCGATCAACTTTCGACCCAAAGTCTCCGGGTTGTCTTCGTCGGCCTTGCTCGCCGCACGTGCGGCATCCATCAATCTGCGGACAGACACGTCGAGCCCGGGTTCGGCCTCGTCGAGGATCGCCGCGGTGGCTTCGGCGTCCGATTCAGAGAGCTTGAGGCGTTTCAGGAGCTCGCGAGGAGCGAGCCCATGGCCGTGCTTGTCAATCGGCACCCAGCTCAGAATGACCCGCGATCGGCGGTACCGTTCGTAACCGGTCCAGGCCTTCTCGGACTGGTCCGGGGTGAGCAGGTCGCGGATGTCGCGGAGCGTGTCGCGTTCGATCGGCACCATCGCGTCCCGAAACGCCCGTTTCGCTGCGGCGTACTGCTTCCCGGCCGCCGCGACCTTCTCGGGCTGTTCGCCGTCGCCGACCGTGTCGTACACCTTTCTTGTCTGCTCGTTTAACACGAATCTCTGGTCGATCGCCTTTGCCATCGCAGCCTGCATCAGGTCCTCGATCGCCTGCCGCTGCTCGGACGTGAGCTTGGCGGCCTTGTCGATCACGTCGACATCGACAACCGTGAACAGCGTTTGCCAGCCCAGGCCCACGTCCGACAGTGTTTCCTGCCCGCCGGCCCGGGGTGTGACGACGCCCAGCAGGACCGCGAACGAGAGCACCCAGACGTATCGGTTCATGGCGGAGCCCCTCTAATCGAGTATCAACCCTTGGGGGTACATGCCGACCCCCGGGGGCGGTTGCACGAATCTCGCGAAAATCGTGACCGGGCCCGCGGTTCCTACCATCGTCCCCCCATGACCGACGCCGCCGCCGATGCCATTCCCCGCCGCACCTTCGCGATTATTTCGCACCCCGACGCCGGCAAGACCACGCTGACCGAGAAGTTCCTGCTCTACGGCGGGCAGATCCAGCTTGCCGGCTCGGTCACGGCGCGGAAGAACCAGCGAGCGACGACGTCGGACTGGATGGAGATCGAGAAGCAGCGCGGGATTTCGATCTCGTCGACGGTGCTCCAGTTCGACTACGGCGGCTGCCGCATCAACCTGCTGGACACGCCGGGCCACAAGGACTTCTCCGAGGACACCTATCGCGTGCTGACGGCGGTTGACTCGGCGGTCATGGTCATCGACGCCGCCAAGGGGATCGAGCCGCAGACGCTCAAACTCTTCGAGGTGTGTCGGCGTCGCGGCGTGCCGATCTTCACGTTCATGAACAAGCTGGACCGCCCGTCGAGAGATCCGCTGGAGCTGCTCGACGAGCTGGAGCGGGTTCTGGGCCTCGATGCGTTCCCGGTGAACTTCCCGATGGGCAACGGCCCGACGTTCCGCGGGGTCTACGACCGGCTGACGCGGGAGGTGCATCTGTTCGAGCGGGTAAAGGGCGGGGCGTTCGCCGCGCCGGTGCGGGTGGCGGGGCTCGACGACGAGCTGGTCAAGAGCCAGCTGTACGACGTCGGCGGCGACCTGCTCTACAACGAGGTTCGCGAGCAGATCGAGATGCTCGAGGGCGCGGGGACGGGGTTCGACGCGCAGGCCGTGCTGGACGGGAAGATCACGCCGGTTTTCTTCGGCTCGGCGATGAACAACTTCGGGGTGCAGATGCTGCTGGATGGGTTCTTGAAGTACTCGAGCCCGCCCATGCCGCGGGTCGTGCAGGCGTTGAATGCGATGGGGCGGCCCGACGCTTCGGCGGTCGACGGCGAGCGGGTGGTGAGCCCGGGCGACCCGACGTTCAGCGGTTTCGTGTTCAAGATCCAGGCCAACATGGACCCCAAGCACCGCGACCGGGTGGCGTTCGTGCGGATCGTCTCGGGGACGTTCGAGCGGGACATGAGCGTGGTTCACGTGCCGCACAACTCGACATCGCAGCCAAAGAAAATGCGTCTGAGCAACGCGGCGAAGCTCTTCGGGCAGGAGCGGGAGACGCTCGACCGCGCGGTGGCCGGCGACGTGATCGGGCTGATCGGCAACGACGGGCTGGGCATCGGCGACACGCTGACGGAGGACCGGTCGATTGTGTTCGACGAGATTCCTGTATTCGCGCCCGAGGTCTTCGCGTTCCTCATCAACCCGCAGCCGAGCAACTACAAGCGGTATCGCCAGGGGCTCGACCAGCTGCTGCAGGAGGGTGTTGTGCAGGCTCTGTCGCGCTCGCCGGGCGGGGCTGGCAGCGCGGCGAACTCGAGCGCCGGGGCGTCGACGCTCCTTGCGGCCGTCGGCGTGCTGCAGTTCGAAGTCGTGCAGCACCGGCTGGTGACCGAGTATCAGTCCGAGACGCACCTCGACAAGGCGCCCTGGAGCATGGGCCTGTGGCTGACCCCGCCGGCCGACTGGGCCCCGAGCGAGCCCGACGAGGTGTTCCAGCCCGAGGTGCCCAGCACGTGCGCACTCTACTACGACAAGTTCAGCCGCCCGATGGTGTTGCTCACCGACCAGTGGGCCCTGCGGGATTTCAGGGGGCGGAACCCGAAGGTGACGCTCAGCGCGGCGCCGGGCCCGGCGTCGCGCTGACGGGCGCGGGATCACGAATCGGTGTTGCGGCGTCGCCCGGGTTCCAGCCGCCGCCGAGGGCTTTGTAGAGCGACACGAGGTTGGCGGAGATGCCCTGCTCGGACTGCACAAGAGCATCCTCGGCGTCGAGCAGCCGCCCCTGTGCGCTCAGCACGTTGAGGAAGTCGGTCCGGCCGCCGATGTAGAGCTCGTTGGCGATGCTCACCGCGTCGGTGTTGGCCCGTACCGAGTCGATAAGCCGGAGGCGGCGCTGCTGCTCCTGGGCGAAGGCAACGAGCGAAACCTCGACCTCCTGGAGGGCGGTGAGCACCGCCTGCTTGTACCCCGCGAGCTGCTCGTCGAGCAGGGCGCGCTGGAGCTCGATGTTCCCTCGGATGCGGCCGGCGTCGAAGACGTTCCAGCGCACCGACGGGCCGATGGACCAGTAGCGCTGGGCCAGCGAGCCCAGCGAGCTGACCTCGGGGCCTTGGAGCCCGAAGGAGCCCGTGAGGCTGAAGCGCGGATAGAGGTCGGCGACGGCGACGCCGATACGGGCGTTCTGGGCCGCCAGGGCCGCCTCGGCGCGGCGGATGTCCGGGCGGCGGAGCAACAGCTCGCTGGGCAGGCCGACCGGCACTGCCCGGGGTGGAACGGGGAGTGGTGCGTCGGCCGAGAGTTCGCCCAGCAGCGTCTGCGGCGGCGCAGCGACGAGCACGCTCAGGGCGTAGATCCGTGCACGGATGTCCGACTCGAGAGATGGGAGGCGGGAGGCCGTCGATGCGACCAAGGCCCGCGCGTTGGCCAGGTCGAGGGAACCGACAAACCCGGCCTCGAAGCGCTCGGAGGTCAGCGAGGCGGTGTCCTCCTGCAGGGCGAGGTTCTTTCGGGCCAGGGCGAGCCGGCGCTGCAGGGCCCGGAGGTCGATATATGTGGTCGCGACCTCGGCGGCCAGCGAGGCCTGCACGGCCCGGCGGTCCTCGACGCTGGCCAGCAGGTTCTCGTCCGCGGCCTCGAGCGAGCGGCGGACGCCGCCGAAGACGTCGATCTCCCACGCCGCGTCGAAGCCGGCGCGGAAGAAGTTGTCGGTCCGGGCGCTCGCGCCCGAGCGGCTGCGGGAGCGGTCGGCCGAGCCGATCGCGTCGACCGTGGGCAGGCCGGCGGCCCCGGCGATCCGGAGGCCCGCGCGGGCCTGGCGGATGCGGGCGAAGGCCTGCTGGACGATGAGGTTGTCGACGGCGGCACGCTCGATCAGCGAGGTGAGCACGGGGTCGTCGAGCGTGCGCCACCACCACGAGACGTCCACCGGGCCCGGCACGGCGCTGCTGACCGACCCGGGGGCGCCGGCGAGCGAAAGGCCAACAAACCCATCGGGGACGGCGGGCCGCGGGGCCGCGAAGTCCGGGCCGACGGTGCAGCCCGAGAGGGCGGCGAGGAGGACGAGGATGGATGCACGGCGTGTGGTCATCGAAGTATCGGGCTTGGTCGGTCACTCGTAGCGGAGGGCCTCGATCGGGTCGAGCCGCGAGGCCTTCCACGCGGGATAGAAGCCGAAGACGATGCCCACCAGCGCCGAAACCAGGATCGACGCGACGATCGCTTCGACAGACATCTCGACAGGCCAGCCGAGCGCCTCGCGAACCAGCAGGGCCGTGCCGCGCCCGAGCAGAAGGCCGAAGATCCCGCCGATGAAGCACAGGACCGTCGCCTCGACGAGGAACTGCATCAGGATGTCGCGGGCCCGCGCTCCGACGGCCATGCGGAGGCCGATCTCCTTGGTGCGTTCGGTCACGGAGACGAGCATGATGTTCATGATGCCCACGCCGCCGACCACCAGCGAGATGAGCGCGACGGCGAGGAGGAGGTTGGTCATCATCGCCGTGGTCGAGGCCAGCGAGTTGGCGCTCTCGGTCATGTCGCGGATCGAGAAGTCGTCGGGCTCGCCGGGGCCGAGGCGGTGCCGCTCGCGGAGCAGCTGGGTGATCTGCTGGATCGCCGGGCGGATCTGGTCGCCCGAGCGGGCGGCGACGAGGATCTGGTCGACGTTCGCGAAGCGGGCGGGCATCGGGCCGCCGGTGAGCATGTTGGAAGTGACCGCGGGGTAGAGGTCGCCGGTGGTGCCGGGGTAGACCGCGTCGCGGGAGGGGGCGGTGGTTGTGCTGGACGCGACGCTCGACGACGAGCCGGTCGGGGAGTTGCCCGTCGAGCCCGAGATGCGGTACTTGATGGTGGTCCACGGGGCGAGGATGATGTCGTCCTGGTCCCAGCCGAACGCGTTGGCCCCCTTGCCCGAGAGCACGCCGACGACCTTGAAGCCCACGTTCTGGATCCGCATCTCCTTGCCGACCGGCGAGCGTCCCTGGAAGAGCTCGCGGACGATCGTCTGACCGACGACGGCGACGCGGGCGCCGGAGCGGACGTCGGCGTCGGTGAACATGTCGCCTTCGGTCAGGTCACGCCAGTCGCGGACTTCGAGGTACTGTGTCGTCGTGCCGTAGATGAACGTGGGCACCCAGTTGCGCTCGCCGAAAACGACCTGGGTGCGTGCCCGCGCGATGGGAGCGGTGGCAGCGACTGCGGGGCACTCGTCCTGGATCGCCTGGGCGTCCTCGGCCGTCAGGGTCTTCACGCTCCCGGCCCCGAATGTCACGCCGCCGGAGGAGGCGGTGCCGGGCATGACCAGCAGGTTGTTGGCCCCCATGCTGGCGATCGTCCTTGCGATCGCGCCCGACGACCCCTTGCCGATCTCCATCATCGCGATGACCGAGGCGATGCCGATCACGATGCCCAGCACCGTCAGCGCCGAGCGAGTCTTGTTCCGTCGAAGGGCGCGGAGGGCCGTCTGCAGGGTCTTGATAGTGGTCACCGCTGGGCTCCCGAGGCGTGAGCGTGGTCCGCGCTTGCCGGGATCACCGAACGCGGCTGGCTGGTGGTGTCGCTCTCGAGCACGCCGTCGCGCATCCGGATATTGCGGCGGCAGTGGGCGGCGACGTTGGGGTCGTGGGTCACGATCACGATCGTGATGCCGTCGGAGACGTTGAGTTCCTGGAACATCTGCAGGATCTCCATGGTGGTCGTCGAGTCGAGGTTGCCTGTGGGCTCGTCGGCGAAGAGGACCGGGGGGCGGTTGATGAGGGCCCGAGCGATCGCGATGCGCTGCTGCTGGCCGCCGGAGAGCTGGGCGGGCGTGTGGTCGAGCCGCTCCCCGAGCCCTACTCGGGTGAGCATCTCTTTGGCGCGGGCCTTGGCGTCGCGGTCGGAGAGCCCACTGGCGGTGTACGCCAAGGGCATGATGACCTGATCGAGCGCGGTCGTGCGGCTGAGCAGGTTGAAGGACTGGAACACGAAGCCGATCTTCTTGTTGCGGATCAGGGCCCGCTGGTCCGACGAGAGGCGGGAGACCTCCTGACCGTCGAGCAGATACTCGCCACTGGTCGGGCGGTCCAGGCAGCCCAGGATATTCATGAGCGTCGTCTTGCCCGAGCCCGAAGCGCCGGTGAGGGCGACAAGGTCGCCGCGGGCGATGTCGAGCGAGACGCCCTTGAGCACGGGCACGTCCAGTTCCCCCACGTGGAACGTGCGGCGGATGTCGCGGAGTTGGATGAGCGCCTCGGGCATAGATGTCGGCGGGGATGGAGTCTCGCGCATCAACCTCACCGCGGGCGTCCGCCGCCGCCACCGCGGCCGCCCATCATCGGGGGGGCGAAGGGGCTGCCGCTCGCGCCGGCCCGCTGCGATGCGCCGGCAGCCTCGCCGACGACCACCGTGTCGCCCTCCTTAATGTCGGGCGACTCAATGGCGGTCTGCGTGCCATCGGAAACACCCGCCGTCACGGCGACACGCACGAGGCCGGCATCGCTCAACACCCAGACGCCAGGGGACTCTGGCTCGGCCCGGGCGGGCGGTCCGCCGCGGGCGGGTGTCGCGGCCGGGGCTGCGTTGGCCTGACTGGTGCTGCCGGCGGGCGGGTCCCATCGCAAGGCCGCATTGGGGACCAGCAGCGCCTTGTCGGCCCGGGCGAGCTCGAAGCGCACGTTCGCGGTCAAGTACGGAAGGAGCTTGAGGTCGGGATTCTCGGTCACGATCTCGACGGTGTAAGTGACGACGTTCTGGGACATGGTGGCGTTGAGGCGGACCTTCCGGACTTTGCCGCGGAAGCGATCTTCTGGAAAGGCGTCGACACTGAAGCTGACCGGCTCGCCGGCGCGGACCGAGCCGATGTCCGCCTCGTTGACCTGCACGAGAACCTTCATCTGCCGCAGGTCCTTGGCGATGAGGAAGAGGCTGGGTGCGTTCAGGCTCGCCACCACGGTCTGCCCGATCTCGACGCGGCGGTCGATGATCACGCCGTCGACCGGAGAGGCGATCGTGCAATATGCGAGGCTGCGGCGGGACCGCTTGAGCGACGCCTCCGCCATCGCGATCATCGCTTGCGCTTCGACGATGCTCGCGTCCTGCACCAGCAGGCTCGCCTCGGCCTGATCGAACGCGCTGCGCGCGGCATCAAAGTCAGCCTGCGAGAGCGCGCGGGACTGGCCTAGACGCTGGGCCCGCTCCCAGTCGCGCCGGGCCTGTTCCAGTCGAGCGACCGCCTGCGTCCGATTCGCCTGGGCCACGCGGACCTGGGCCATCGCCTGGGCGAGCCGGGCCTCGTCGCCCGCGACGTCGGCGGCGTACAAGGCCTCGTCGATGCGGGCCAGCACCATGCCCTCCTTCACGGACGAGCGGTAGTCGACCGGCTTTCCATCGACGTCCACGCCGAAGGACGCGATCGGGCCGTTGACCTGGGCCCCGACATCGATGACGTCCTCGGGAACCACCGTGCCCGTGGCCGTGATGGATGCGACCACGTCGGCACGCTTGACGACGGCGGTGCGGTACTGGGCCTGGCCTTGGGCGTCGCGCCCGGTGTACCACGCGTAGCCCGCATAGGACCCGCCCGCGAGCACTGCGAGCACGACTAGCCAGACGATCACTCGGCGCATGCGGGTCTCCGGCATTGCTCGGCGGGGGCGACAGCGAAGCAGTGACGAGGAAAGTTGCTCACGTTTGCGGGCTCCGAGCCAATGGTCCGGGGGGCCGCGATGGTAAGGCGGCCCAAGAGGATGTCGATAGTCGTGCAACCGCTGACCGCATCGGGAGTTGCAAGCCCGGCGTCCGGACTGTTCCTGCTTCGCCGAAGCCTTGTAAGTGGATTCGTTCCCTGCGACCGAGGCTTCGCGGGACGCGATCAGCCAACCGATCAACGCGAGCAACGCCGCTCCGGTATACCCCATAGGGGTATACTGTCGGCCGACACGACGCCAGGAACCAGCCATGAGCAAGGCACGCGCAACCACATCGACTTCCACCAAGCGGGCCGCCGACTCGCCCCGCGTCGGCTGCTGCGGCTGCGCCGGAGAGGTCAGCCCCCGGCGCGCCGTCGGGGTCGACCCCGGGCTAAAGGCTGCGAACCTCAAGCATCTGCGCCGCATCGAGGGTCAGGTCCGCGGCATCGCCACCATGGTCGAGCAGGACCGGTACTGCGCGGACATCATCACCCAGGTCGCCGCGGTGCGGGAGTCGCTGCACTCGGTGGCCCGGGACCTATTAAGTAACCACCTCAAGCACTGCGCCCTTGAAGCTATGCGGACCGAGGGGGATGCGCGCGATGCGATGATCGATGAACTGTTGGAACTGGTCTCCAAGGTCGCCCGCTGAGCCGGGCCAGCTGTATACAAGGAACTCACGATGAAAACGTGCCACACTCTCGCCGCGATCGTGCTCGGCGCTTCGTTTCTTTTGAGCGCTGGCTGCTCGTCGGGCTCCGCCGACCACGCCGTTCCCACGGCGGCGGCCATCGCAGAGTCCGATCAGACGCCCGTCCGCGGGCGAGAAGCGGTGCTGACGGTCTACGGCATGTCCTGCCCGCTTTGCGCCAACAACGTTGACAAGACCCTGCTCCAGGTCCCCGGCGTCCAGGCCGTCCGTGTCGATATGGGGACAGGAAGGGCCACGGTCACGCTGGACGGGACCACCCCAGTGACCCGTGGCCAGCTTGCAAGGGCAGTCGACCGCAGCGGCTTCTCTCTCCAGAGGATCGAGGCGCCATGAGCGCCGGGAAGCGGCAGCGACCTATGCCCGCTCACCGCCGTGGTCGGCTCCTGAAAGCAGTCGGGCCGCCTCTGGGCGGCGTGGCGAGCGTGCTGTCGCTGCTCTGCACGACCGCGCCGTGCCGTGCCCAGGAAGCCACGCATACGCCCGCCGCCACGCAGCCCGCCGCGGGCGGGTTCTACGTCCGCCAAAAGCTCCAGTACCTGGGCTTCGGCAACGATCCCTCGCCCGAGCAGCGAGAGATCGATCAGATCGTGTCGACCACTACCCTGACCTACGGCCTCCGCCGCGACATGTCGTTGAGCCTTGCCCTGCCGGTCGTATACGAAGAAAAGCAGCAGGGGGGTTCGACCGGCCGCGAGGTCGGGGTCGAGGACCTCTCGCTCACGTTCAAGTATCGACCCGTGCAGATCGACCTCGGCCCGATTGATTCGGTGCGGCTTGCTGTGCTGGGCGGCGTCGAGTTCCCCTCCGGCGATGGCGACTTCTCCAGCCACTCGCTCGATCCGTTCCTGGGGGTCGTCTTCACCGCGATCCTCGGACGGCACGGGATCAACCAGAGCGTCTCGTACAAGTTCAACACCGGCGGCGACGAGTTCGCCATCCGCCCGGGCGACGGACCGGACGACGCGCTGCGGTACGACACGGCGTACCTGTTCCGGCTATCTCCGAAGGAGTATGCCGCCGATACCGAGGCCTCGACGTATCTCACCGTCGAGCTCAACGGCCTGTACGAGACCAACGGCGACAACGAGGTGCTCATGGGCCCGGGCATCCTCTACGAGGCGCGCAGTTTCGCCTTGGAGGCGGCCATCGGATTGCCGGTCGTTCAGGACGTCCGGCACCGCCCCGAGGTCGACGTCGTAATCACGCTGGGCCTGCGGATTCTGTTCTGAGCCGGCGACCGTGCGGGAACAAGCAGTTCGGACGGCTATCCGGCTCGACCTGCCCATCGGCGGCATGTCGTGCGTCGCCTGCGCCGGCCAAGTGGAGCGTCGGGTCGCCCGTCAGCCGGGGGTGGAGGCCGCTGGTGTGAACTTCGCCGGGGGGCCGCGACGGTCCGTGTCAACCTGGCCGCTATCGACCCGGCTGCGCTCATAGAGGCCGTTTCCGACGCGGAAAATTCGGTGTCGCTGCCTGAGCCAGCGCAGCGGACCGCGACGCGCTCGGCTGCTGCGGCTGCCGCCGAACGCCCGTGGACGCGCTGCCGGCTTGGATCATCTCGATGTCCCGCGGCACGATCCTTGCGGTCAACGTTGGCTCGAGCAACTGGCTCCAGGCTTCATTGACCGCCCCCGTCATCTCGTCCGCCGTACCGATCCGGAGTCCGTCACTCCGCGGCGTGGACTCTCCCCGCGGCAACATCGACACGCTGGTGACCCTCGCCGCAAGTACCGTGAATAGGTGCTTCCTCGCCGCCACCGGAAGCCCCGAGCGGCTTGCCCATGCCGCGGATGCTTCGGCCCGAGAGGAGTTGAACAGGATGCTCATGATCGCGGGCGATCTCGGGGCCAGACCGCTTGTCCTCGTTCTCGTGCCGCCGAATCGGCTGCTGGAGGTCCGAGCGACGTCCCCGATGTCGGCGGCAATGTGCGGGCTCATCGGCCTAGAGCCGCGCACCGCCCGCCTCGCCCCGGCTACGCCCCGGCTTTCTTCTTGAGGTTCTCTGGGTGCCGCGCGTAGGTCATCGCCGTGTCGTAGGTGATCTCTCCGGCCTGATAGAGCTCGATCAGCGTGTGGTCGAGCGTCATCATGCCGTGGCGCTTTCCCGACTGCATCTCGCTATAGAGCTGGTGGGCCGCGTTGTCGCGGATGTGGTGACGGACGGACTGGATGCCCATGAGCACCTCCGCCGCGAGCACCACGCCCTTGCTGGTGGCCCGCGGCAGCAGCTGCTGCGCGACCACGCCCTGGAGCGTGTTGGCGAGCATGTAGCGGATCTCGTGCTGCTGGCCGTCGGGGAACGCCGAGACCATTCGCTGAACGACGTCGACGGCCCCGGGCGTGTGCAGCGTCGCGATGACCAGGTGTCCGGTCTCGGCGGCCATGAGGGCCGTGTAGATAGTGTCTTGGTCGCGCATCTCGCCCACGGCGACGACGTCTGGGTCCTGGCGGAGCACGTGACGCAGCGCCGAGGAGTAGTCGAGAACGTCGGCCAGAAGCTCCTGCTGAACGACGATCGCCCGCTTGAAGCTATGGACGTACTCGATCGGGTCCTCGATCGTGATGACCTTGCACGGCCTTTCGGCGTTGATCAGGTCGAGCATGTAGTGCAGCGTCGTCGTCTTGCCAACGCCGGTGGGTCCGGTGAGGATGACCAGGCCCTGGGTCTTGCGGGCCAGGTCGTCAACGATCGTGGGCAGGCCCAACTGCTGCCGCGTTCGCACGACCGGTTCGCTCATGCGGATGGCCAGCTCGAAGACGCCGTTGCGCTTGTAGACGGTCATCCGCGAGCGCCCGACCTCGGGGTAGATCACCGACGCGCACAGTTGCCACGCGGCGTTGAGCCGGGCGATCTGCTCGTCGACGAGCGAGTCGCGGATCATGGCGTCGATGAGCTCGGTAGACATGGGCCCGCCCTTGGTGGCGACGATGTCCCCGCCGATGCGGAACATGGGCGGAAAGCCGACGAGAATGTGCACGTCCGAGGCGTTGTGCTCGCGGGCACCGAGAAGAATGGTTCGGAGTTTCATCGTTTGAAGAGTCCGGTGAGCCAGCGAGACAGTCGGGTGGGCGAGCCTGTGCCGGCGAGCGACTTGAGCGCCGCGAGGCCTGGCTCGCGTCCGCCCGGGAGCTGCGTGGCCCGCTGGAAGCTGAGTGCTCCCTTCTCGCTCATGCCCAGGGCCGCCTGGCAGCGACCGAGCGTGACCCAGGTGATCGGATGTCCGGGCTGCATGTCCAGGCCCTGCTGGGCATAGACCAAAGCCGCGGCTGGGAGCCTGTTGGTCGTATAGACCCGGGCGATGAGCACCCGGTCGAACCAGTCGGTGCCGGGTTCGACGAGCGACTTTTCGAAGCAATCGCGGGCCCGATCGGCCGCGGAACGGAGCATGATCTCGGCGCGCACCCGCCAACGAAGGGGGGAGGTGCCCGGAGCCTTGAGGCAGTCGTCGGAAGCGATGAGTGCGGCTTGGTGATCGCCGGCGCGGTGTGCCGCCAGAGCGCGGGCGGCGAGCAGCTCGCCGTTGTTCCGAAAGAGTTCGAGGGCCTTGTCGGCCCAGAGCCTGGCTTCGGGGTGCTCGTGCAGTTCCACCAGCATCTGGACCTGGCCGACCCAAGCGGGGATCAAGCCCCGATCGTCGCGGAGGGCTCGGGTGTAGTGCTGCAAGGCCGACTCAAAGCACTCCATTCGCCATGCGTCGCTCGCGGCGCGGAGGTCGTCCTGCGGTGTCCGCACCGGCACGCCCAGCAACTCGGCCGGCGCGATTGTCGCCGCCTGAACCTTGCTCTGCTGGACCTCGAGCTTGCTGAACCGGCCGGTCATTGGGGGGGCTCCTGGGAGGCCTCGATGCGCCCGAAGCCCGACCACGGTCGAACTCTCAGCAGCACGCGGCCGAGCACGTCCTCCTGGCTGTATAGCGAGAGAGCGGTGGCGATATCCGCACGGTTCGGCATCTGGGCGAGCGCAAGCATCGAGGGCAGGATCAGATACGTGTTCTCGGGGACGATTATCGTGCTGTTGGGCAGTCGCCCACCAGTGCTCATAGGCTGATGGTCGGCCGGTGCGACCGAGCCGTTGACGCTCAGCATGCCGTCGATCGACTCCACAACGTCGCCCGGAACGCCGACGACACGATCGATGTTGAGGCCCTCTTGCACGATCAGCCCGCCGTAGTTCCGCCGGATGATCCGAGCGACGACGATATCGCCCCGGTTGAAGGAGCTGGGCCGCGTCCACCGACCTGTGCGAAGAAGGACATCGTCGTTGTGTATCAGACGCGATGGGCGGAGATTGTTCACCGGAACAACGACCGCAACGCTCCGCGCAGCGGCCAGCGCCGGGCCGTAGAGAGCCAGCAAACAGATGTAGACGCCGATTCCGAACATGAATCGCCGACCGATCGACACCGGCTGGAGAGAGCGGGAGAAGAGCAGCGAGATCGAGAAGCCGTGGATGCTCAGCAGCCCGAAGTACAGAAGCGTCGAGAACGTCGTTCCCACGAAGAGCCCAGCCAGCGCGAGGAAGAGGACCCACACTCCCAGCACCGCCCAGCCGAGCAGGCGCAGTGGCGGAAACTCGGCGCGGATCTGCGGCAGGCCCGGGACGAGGCAGTGCAGCAGCTGCGCGGCCGAGACGCTCCCGAACGTGACGCCCAGCGGCACGCGGCGCTCGACGGCCAGGGCCGCGTCGGCGGCGGTCTGGCGCACCGACCTTGCGGCGGCCTGGGCCCGACGGGCGGCGCGTCCCCTCGACGCCCGTGCGGGCATGAACTCGACGTTGCTCAGGTCGAGCAGCGTCGCGCAGCGGACGCAGGCGGTAAGCCCGGGCATGTTCTGGAATGTGCAGGAGGGGCATTCCATGGTTCGGGCCGCTCGCGAGGTCAGCCGCGCGTGTGGACGTCGGTCTGGGTTTGCGCGCTGGTGCGGACGTGACCGGGCGAGCCGTAGTACTCGCTGGTGAGCTGTCGGCTCTCTTCGCGGCCGATGATCTCCCTGAGCATGTCGGTGATCTGCACGCACTCCTTGCCCGAGACGCCGTGGACCTTGATCTTGACTTGACCGTTCTTGTCTATGGTGATGTCGAACTGTGGCGAGGCCATGGACGATGCTCCTGCTGGATGGTGGACCGTCGTTCAGCGGCCCGTAGAGACGTGCATCTGGATCGACTGGTCCTTCGTGACTGTCTCGGCGTCGACGCGGAATCCTCGGTTCTTGAGCTCCGTCACGAGCTTGTGATAGGCGAACTGCTGGACGATGCGGCCCGAGACCTCCTCGGCAATCTGCTTCAGCTGGGCCTTTGACTTGCCCTTTCCGCTGGCGCAGACCGAGCACTTGCCCCGCGCGTCGACGGCGATCTGCACGGTGACTCCGTCGCGCGCGATCGCGAGCTTCTCGCCGCGGGAGAGAGAGTCGGCGAGGACCTGCGAGTTGGCCACGTCGGTCTCGACGCGTTCGACGCCGCTGGACGCGTGGGCCTCGACGGCGGCGACCATCGAGAAGCCCATCGACGCGGCGACCCCCGCGACGGCGGACGCGATGACCGGCCAGGAGGCGATGACGATCGGGGTGAGGACGACGACGCTGCTCATGCTGGGCTCCGTGGTGATGCAGGACAGTTCAGACCTCGAGCTTGCGACGGAATGTCGGCGCGGCCGCCAGGTCAACAGTGGACGCGAAGCGGGCCCGGCCCTCGGCCCAGGAGCGGAGCTCGCCGACGCGCTCGCTCATCGTGCGGCTGAGCGGGACCGTCTCGGCCAGCGACGCCAGCACGTCGGGCGTCTCGAGGTCGCGGCCGTGGGAGAACGCGTCGTACAAAGCGCTGATGACGGCCTGCTCGATCTCGGCCCCGCTGAAGCCGTCCGAGGCCTGGGCGAGCGCGGGCAGGTCGAAGCGGCCGACGTCGCGCTTCCGCCCGGCGATGTGGATGCGGAAGATCTCGCGACGCTCGGGCAGCGTGGGCAGGTCGACGAAGAAGATCTCGTCGAGCCGACCCTTGCGCAGCAGCTCCGGCGGCAGGGCCGAGATGTCGTTGGCCGTCGCGAGCACGAAGACGGGCGTCTTCTTCTCGCTCAGCCACGTGAGCAGCGTGCTCATCACGCGGGCGGTCGTTCCGCCGTCGGTCCCCGCAGAGCCCTGGGTTCCCGCCATGGCCTTGTCGATCTCGTCGATCCACAGCACCGCGGGGGCGATGCTCTCGGCGACCGCGATCGCCCGCCGCACGTTGCTCTCCGACGAGCCGACGAGGCTCGAGAACACCCGCCCGACGTCGAATCGCAGCAGCGGCATGTTCCACTCGCGGCTGACGGCCTTGGCGCATAGGCTCTTGCCGCAGCCCTGCACGCCCACCAGCAGCACGCCCTTGGGCGCCGGAAGCCCGAAATCGCGGGCCTTGGTGGAAAACGCCATCGAGCGCCGCTTGAGCCAGCCCTTGAGCTCGTCGAGCCCGCCGACGGCGTCGAGCTCGGTCGTCGCGGGGTAGTACTCGAGCAGGCCGCTCTTGCGGACGATCTGCTGCTTCTCGGCAAAGACCGTCGACACGTCGTCGCCGCTGAGCGTCCCGTCGGCGACGATGGACTTGGCGAAGACGTTCTCCGCCTCTTGGAGCGTGAGCCCGCCCGCGGCACGCACCAGGTTCTCGCGCCCCGCGTCGTCGAGCGAGACCTCTAGCGAGCCGTGCTCGGAGACGTCCTTGCAGATCCGCCTCAGGAGGCCGTCGATCTCCGCGGCCCCGGGGAGCGGATAGTCGAACACCGTCACGTCCTTCTCGAGCTCGGCGGGCAGCTCGACGTGCGGCGAGCACAGCACGACCGTCTTGTAACTGTCGCTCAGCGCCCGGGCGACCTCCCGCAGCTTGCGGACGTTGGGCGTGTTGCACGGCGAGCTGGTGCGGAGAAGCAGGTGCAGGTCGTACATCAGGTAGATGGCCGACTCCTTGCTCTCGATAATCTGCTCCATGGCCTCGATCGCGTCGGACACGCCGCGGGGGCGCGTGGCCGGCTGGCCGTGGCCCACGCGGCGCATGCCCCCGGTAATCGACCACGTGAAGAGCTGCTTGCTCCGCCGCGCAGCAATCTGCGCCAGGTGCTGCTCGACGCGAGATTCTTCCCAGCTCACGACATACAGCACCGGGTAGCGGGCCCGGATGAGCAGCTCGAGCTCGTCGGCCGGCGGCTTGCTCGGAGGCCGGGCCAGGGCCGCGGATGCGGGCGGCGCGGCGCCGGCCTGCATCGTGACCGGCGGGTGCGTCGGACGGAGAGTGCCGGCGGGGACTTGGACGCTCATGGGCAAAGCTCCGGCGAAGCGTGGGGGGGCCGGCCCAACCGGGCGTTCGCACCGGCAGGCCCGTCGAGCATCGCCGACGCCGCGGCGAGTCGCTGTTTCAGGCCCTCGTCATCGGGGCTGAGCGCCAGAGCGATCGGCAGCATCTCCGCGGTCACATCGTGGAAGTAGACGCGACCGTCCGGGCCGATCCGGATCG
>Ga0105044_10006628_pt1 | contig 15927 bp, 9 predicted proteins | sample MAT01_FD_78092 | JGI IMG/M metagenome (GOLD analysis project Ga0105044, IMG submission 78092) | Freshwater microbial communities from Lake Fryxell liftoff mats and glacier meltwater in Antarctica - MAT-01 | ecosystem: Environmental > Aquatic > Freshwater > Ice > Liftoff microbial mat | place... | reverse complement strand
GGCGGGCCTTCGACCAAATCGTTCTACCGCGCCCACAACATCGTGCGCGAAACCGGGTCACCCAAACGCATGGGGCCGTTCATGGTGACCAAGGGCATGTCATCAACCAACTCTGCCTGCCTTGCGACACCGTTCAAGATCAAGGGGGTGAACTATTCCATCACCTCCGCCTGTTCCACCTCCGCCCATTGCATCGGCAACGGGGTTGAACTGATCCAGATGGGCAAGCAGGACATCGTGTTCGCCGGCGGCGGCGAGGAACTCGACTGGACGCTGTCGTGTCTGTTCGACGCGATGGGGGCGATGTCGTCGAAATACAACGACACGCCCGAAACCGCCTCGCGCGCCTATGACGTCAGCCGCGACGGCTTCGTCATTGCCGGCGGGGGCGGGGTGGTGGTGCTGGAGGAATTGTCGCATGCCGTGGCGCGCGGCGCGAAAATCTATGCCGAAGTCACGGGCTACGGTGCCACCTCGGATGGCTATGACATGGTAGCCCCCTCGGGCGAGGGTGGCGAGCGGTCGATGCGGCTGGCGCTGGCGACCTTGCCGCAAGACCGCAAGGTGGCCTATATCAACAGCCATGGCACCTCGACTGTGGTCGGCGACGTGACCGAGATGGAGGCCATCCGCCGGGTGTTCGGGCGCGGCCACACCCCGCCGGTGTCCTCGACCAAATCGCTGACCGGGCACAGCCTGGGGGCCACCGGGGTTCACGAGGCGATCTATTCCATCCTGATGATGCAGGGCCGCTTCATCACCGCGTCGGCCAACATCACGACGCTGGACCCGGCCCTCGACCCGACCGAAATCGCGACGACCCTGCAGGAGAACGTCGACCTCGACTCGGTCCTGTCCAACAGCTTCGGGTTTGGCGGCACCAATGCCACGTTGCTGCTGTCGAAGTACCTCGATTGATCTGACAGGACAGGAGAGCACCGCAATGGCCGATCTGATGCAGGGCAAACGCGGGTTGATCATGGGTGTCGCCAATGACCGCTCGATCGCCTGGGGCATTGCCAGCGCCATGGCCGCCGAGGGGGCGGAACTGGCGTTTTCCTATCAGGGCGAGGCGTTCGGCAAACGGGTGGAGCCGCTGGCCGCCAGCGTGGGGTCGGATTTCCTCGTCGAGGTCGATGTGATGGACGACGACAGTCTGGAGGCCTGCTTTGCCGCGGTGAAATCCCGGTGGGGCACGCTGGACTTTCTGGTGCATGCCATCGCGTTTTCCGACAAGACCGAACTGACGGGCCGGTTCATCAACACCAGTCGCGAGAATTTCCGCACCTCGCTGTCGATCTCGTGCTTTTCCTTCATCGACGTGGCGCGCCGGGCGGCGGCGCTGATGCCCGACGGGGGCTGCTTGCTGACCCTGACGTTTCAGGGCTCCAACCGGGTCACCCCGAACTACAACGTGATGGGGGTGGCCAAGGCCGCGCTGGAAAGTGCGACGCGGTATCTGGCGAACGATCTGGGGCCGCAGGGCATCCGGGTCAACGCGATCTCGCCCGGTCCGATGAAAACCCTGGCCGGGGCAGCGATCGGCGGGGCGCGGGCCACCTTTCGCCATTCCGAAGCGAACGCGCCGCTGCGCCGCAACGCGACCTTGCAGGCCGTGGGCGGGGCGGCGGTGTTTCTTGCCTCGGACTACGGGGCCTGCACCACGGGCGAGATCGTACATGTCGACGGCGGCTATCACGTTCTGGGCATGCCGCAGGCCGGAAACCTCTGACGATATGTCCGGCGGGAAATATCGCTTGCCGGATCGGTGACGGACGGATGATATACGGGGCCAGTCACCTGCCAGAGGATCGCAATGCGTGCCGTCACAGCCTTTGCCCGCAGCGCCACCCTTGCCGCCGCCCTGATGCTGCCCGCCCCCGCCATGGCGGCCCGGATCACGGTTTTTGCCGCCGCGAGCCTTCAGACCGCCTTTGACCGGATCGCGACCGCCTGGCAGGCCGAAACCGGCATCAGCGTGGTGATGGTCTATGCGGGCAGTGCGGCACTGGCCCGGCAAATCCAGCAGGGCGCGCCGGCCGACGTTTTCGTATCGGCCGCGGTCGACTGGATGGACGTGCTGCAAACCGACAAGCTGATTGTCGAGACGACCCGCCGCGATCTGCTGGGCAACCGGCTGGTGCTGGTCGCGGCCGGCCGCGATGCCCCGCCCGTCGAGATCACGGCCGGGTTCGGTCTGGCAGGCCTGCTGGGCGACGGCCGGCTTGCGATGGGACTGGTGGACTCGGTGCCCGCCGGGCAGTACGGCAAGGCGGCGCTGATCACGCTCGGGGTGTGGGACGCCGTGGCCCCCAAGGTGGCGCAGGCCGAGAACGCCCGCGCCGCGATGGCCCTGGTGACCACTGGCGAGGCACCGTTCGGCATCATCTATGCCTCGGATGCGGTGGCCGACGATGCGGCGGGCAACCGGCTGAGCGTCGTCGGCACCTTCCCGGGCGACAGCCATCCGCCGATCTTGTACTCCGCCGCCGTGCTGACCCATGCCACCGGGCCCGAGGCCGCGGCCTTTCTGGACAGCCTGTCATCGGACGCCGCCCGGGCCGAGTTCGAGGCGCAGGGCTTCATCGTGCTGGACCAGGATCCGGATGCCGATCATCGCAGCTGACTGGCTGACCCCCGACGAATGGCGCGCCGTGGCGCTGTCGCTGCAGGTGTCGTTCTGGGCGACCCTGCTGAGCCTGCCTTTGGGCATCGCTGTGGCCTATGTGCTGGCGCGGCACGACTTCTGGGGCAAGCAGGCGCTGAACGGGCTGGTGCATCTGCCGCTGATCCTGCCGCCGGTGGTCACCGGGTATCTGCTGTTGCTGACCTTCGGGCGGCGCGGGGCGGTGGGGCAGGTGCTGGAACAATGGTTCGGGCTGGTGCTGGCGTTCCGCTGGACCGGGGCGGCGCTGGCGGCGGCGGTGATGGCCTTTCCCCTGATGGTCCGCGCGATCCGGCTGGCGGTCGAGGCGGTGGACCCGCGACTGGAACAGGCGGCGCGCACGCTCGGGGCCTCGCGCGGGTGGGTCTTTGCGACCGTCACGCTGCCCCTGATCCTGCCCGGCATCGTGGCGGGGTCGATCCTGGCGTTTGCCAAGGCAATGGGCGAGTTCGGCGCGACGATCACCTTTGTCAGCAACATCCCCGGCGAGACCCAGACGCTGCCTTCGGCAATCTATGCGGTGCTGCAGGTGCCGGGGGGCGACGGGCGGGCAGCGCGGCTGGTGCTGATCGCGGTGGCCATCGCGATGGCTGCCCTCGTGCTGTCGGAATGGGTCGGGCGGGCCGTGGCACGGCGGATTGCGGGCACATGACGCTGTCTGTCGCCGTGAAGCACAGGTTTGCGGGCTTCGTGCTCGATGCGGCGTTCGAAGCTCCAGCGGGCGTCACGGCGCTGTTCGGGCGCTCGGGATCGGGCAAGACGACGCTGATCAACGCCGTGGCCGGCCTCTTGGTGCCCGATCACGCCAGGATCGTGCTGGACGGCGACGTTCTGGTGGACACCGGCGCCCGTCGCAGCCTGCCCGTGCACCGCCGCCGACTGGGCTATGTGTTCCAGGACGCCCGGCTGTTTCCGCATCTGACGGTGCGGCAGAACCTGCTGTTTGGCCGCTGGTTCGCGCCGCCGGGCGACGCGGTCCCGCTCGACCGGGTGGTCGAGTTGCTGGGGATAGGCCCGCTGCTGGCCCGCCGCCCGGGTACGCTGTCGGGCGGCGAGCGCAGCCGGGTGGCCATCGGACGCGCGTTGCTGTCCAAGCCGCGCCTGTTGCTGATGGACGAACCGCTCGCGGCCCTCGACGAGGCGCGCAAGGCGGAAATCCTGCCCTATCTGGAGCGTTTGCGCGACCAGACCGAAGTGCCGATCCTGTATGTCAGTCACGCGGTGGCCGAAGTGGCGCGGCTGGCGACGACGCTGGTGGTGCTTGAGGCGGGGCGCGTGGTGCAGGCAGGCCCGGCGGCGGCGCTGCTGGCCGACCTCGGGACCGCCCCCGCGCTGGGGCTGCGCGAGGCGGGGGCGCTGATGGACGCCCGGGTGGCGGGGCAGGAACCGGACGGGCTGACCCGGCTCGACACCTCGGCGGGTGCACTGCTGTTGCCGCGGATCGACGCGCCGTTGGGCACCGCCCTGCGGATCCGCATCCACGCACAGGACGTGATGCTGTCGCGCGACCGCCCCCAGGGTCTGTCGGCGCTGAACATCCTGCCCGCTACCGTCACCGACCTGCGGCTTGGCGACGGCCCCGGCGCGCTGGTGCAGTTGCGCGCCGGGGACGACCTGCTGATCGCCCGGATTACCCGCCGCTCGGCGCAGGTGCTGGCGCTGGCCCCGGGTGTGACGGTGTTTGCCATCCTGAAATCGGTGGCCGTCGCGCGCGACGACATCGGGGCGGGCACCGGCCGCCAACCGGCCCCGTAAAAACCCTTTTGAGGGAATCACCATCTGCACTATTCTGCCGGAACGCGAATTTGCACACCGACTTTTCACAGGATGGCCGTTATGAGCTTTGGATTGGAAGCGTTGAATTCCCTCGCCGCGATGGACCCCGATCTGGTGGCCTCGGCGCGCGAAAAGGTCATGGCGGGGCAAAAGCCCGCCGAGTTCCGGCTGGAAAGTTTTCGCGGCCCGCTCGCGGTGGACCCTGCCGAACGGGTGATCCTGGCCGAAGCAGGCTTTCAGTTCCGCCCCGAGGCGGTGATCCTGCGCGAGGTGCGTCCGCCGCTGCTGGTGCGCGACGGCGCCTATGTGACGCCGTCGAACCCGGTGCCAGAGGTGCAGGCGCTGCTGACCCGGCTTGGGCAATCGGCCACGGCGGCGGCGGGCATCCACACCGCCATCTTGCGCGGCGGGCGGATTGCCTTTCTCAACGTGCCGGGGCGCGGACATCACGGCACCGGCTGGGTGATCCGCCGCGACACCGCCGACAGCGCGATCGTGGTGACCAACCGCCATGTCGCCGAGGCATTCGCCTATGCCGACGGGCAAGGCAGCTATCTGATGCGCCCCTTGCCGAATTACACCAACATGGCGCTGGAACTGGATTTCCTGCAAGAGCATGGCCACGCGGCCCGGCAGGATGTGCCGCTGGTCAAGGTGCTTTTCATCGCGCCATCGAACAGTCGCGACATCGCCCTGCTGCGGGTACGCGGACCGGCGGTCGCCGCACTCGGTCTGCCGCTGGAGGACTTGCCGGCGGTCGATCAGCCGCGCGAGGGCATGACGGTGGGAGTCGTCGGCTATCCGGCCTTCAGTTCCGACGCCGATCCCGCCGACCTGCTGGCCTATTTCCAGGGGATTTTCGACAAGAAACGCATCGGGTTTGGCCAGATCCGCACCGCCCCCGCCGGCGACGATTTCACCCATGACGCGACCACGCTTGGCGGCAACTCCGGCTCGGTGGTATTTGATGCCGACACCGGCGCGTTGGTGGGTCTGCATTATGGCGGCATTGCGGGGACCGCGAATTATGCCGTGCGGATTGACGAGGTGCTGGCGGCGCTGCACGGGCTGGAACCCCGGACGGTCGCACTCGGACTGCCTCCCGTCCAGCCCGAGGCGGTCTCTCCGGCCGGGCACTTTGTCGGCCGCGACGGGTATGACGCCAGTTTCCTTGGGACCGGGCCGCTGCTGCCCCCTGCCCCCGGCCCGACCTGGGGTCTGGCGCAGGCGCGCGACGACGACACCGGGCAGCCCACCACCGAGTTGAAATACCGGCACTTTTCGGTCTGGATGAGCGACGGGCGGCTGTTGCCGCTGATCACTGCGGTCAACATAGACGGCATGCAGTCCAAACGGCTGGGGCGCGACGACAAATGGTTTGTCGACCACCGCCTGCCCCGCACGGCCCAGATCGACGATGCGGGTTACAAGAACAACCCCCTCGACCGGGGCCACATGGTGCGGCGCGAAGACCCGGTCTGGGGCGCGCTCGACATGGCCGAACAGGCCAATCTGGACAGCTTCTGCTTTACCAACGCCGCCCCGCAGCACGAGGGCCTGAACCAGAAAGACTGGCTGCGGCTTGAGGATTACGTGTTGTCCGAAGCGCGGGCGCGCGGTCTGAAGGTCAGCGTATTCACCGGGCCGGTGTTTGCCGACTCGGACCCGCTCTACCGCGATCTGGTGCGCATTCCACAGGCGTTCTGGAAGATCGTGGCCGTGGTCGATGCCGACAGCGGGACGCTGTCTGTCACCGGCTATGTGCTGACGCAGGGCGATCTGATCCGCGACCTGACGCAGGAATTCGTCTATGGCGCGTTCATGACCTATCAGGTTCCGGTGGCGTTGATCGGCCAGATGGCGGGGCTGGCGGTCGAACATCTGGCTGCGCATGACCCGCTGCCGGCCCTGGCGGTCGCCGAAGGCACCGGCGATCTGCGGTTCCGCGCGGTACGCGGGCCGCAAGACCTGAGATTGTAACGCTTTTCACGCAGCAAGGGAGTATTTGATGACCAGCGATCCGCAAGAATTTTTCCCGCAATGGCCCGAACAGCGGCCCGAACATTGGCCCGACCATCGGCCCGAAACTTGGCCCGAACATTGGCCCGGGATGATGGCCGAAATGCTGGGTTGGCGCGAGGATGACAGCGCCTCCAGCGACACCGCAGGCGTGGTCCCTGAAGCCACGCCCCTGACCCGGCCATGGCCCGAGGTGGTCTCGCGCCGGGGTTACGAATTCTGTGTCCGCTGGGAGACCGGTGGCAAGGCCTTCTATCAGGGTGTCATCAAAAGCCGCGCCGTCTGGCCCGGGTTTGCCTCGGGGGTGACGATCGGCTGCGGCTATGATCTGGGATATCACACGCTGGCGCAGTTGCGCGCCGACTGGGGCGGGCGGATAGCCCCGGCCGACCTTGCCCGGCTCGAGGCTGCAGTCGGACTGAAGGCAGTCGAGCCCGACCGCGCGACCCGCGTCGCCCGCGCCCGCGCCTTTGTCGCGGCGTTCGAAGACATCGCGGTGCCGTGGGATGTGGCCATTGCGCAGTTCGACGAGGCCAAGATGCCGGTGCTGCTGGCCGGGCTTTACGCAGCGCTGAACAACCTCGACCGGCTGCACCCGCATTGCCGGGCGGCCCTGCTCAGCCTGACCTTCAACCGGGGCACCGGCGGGTTCACCTCGTCCAAGGACCGGTTTCGCGAAATGCGGGCCATTGCCGGCGCGATGACCTCGGGCACCCCTGCGGCGTTTGCCGGGATTCCGGCCGAGTTGCGGTCGATGCAGCGCATCTGGGGGGCCACCTCGAGTCTGGCCAGGCGCCGCGAGGAAGAAGCGGTGCTGTTCGAGGCGGGCCTCGCCGAGGCAGCCCTGACCGAAGCCGCCCCGTTCAGGATCGAACCCGAAGCCGTCGCGGAACCGCTGGTCGAGCGTCACGCGGATGTGGCCGACCAGACCGACGCAGACCCGGTCGACATCACCGGTCTGTTGCGGCTCGAAGCGTCCGGCCCCGGTTTGTCGGCGGTCAGGTGGAACCCCAATGACGACGAACAGCCCGATTATCGCCACTTGCCGCGCGACGGGGCGACGGGCAGTTTCGTGCTGCGCGCCGACACGCTGGAAACCCTGATCGCGCTGAACAGCTTTGTTCCCAAACCGGGGCTGGTGGTGTTTGCCCTGCGCGGCGCAAGAATCGAGGGTGCGGAAGCGCGCGAGAATGTGGCCGAGGTCATCCTGTCCGACATCCGCCCCGATCACCGCGACTTTCGCTGCGTGATGGGGGTTCTGAACCGCGACACCGGGCGGATCTGGGCTTACCGCGCCTCGACCGTGCCCAATGCGGGGGCGGTGCTGGGCTGTTTCAATCTGGCGCAGGCCGGGGCGAGCCTGGTGGGCAACATCCTGCCGACGGGCTGCTATACCTACACCGTCGGCACCCACAAGGCCGGCCACCAAACGCGCGAGATCCGGGGGGTGCTTCGGCTGTCGAATGCGGCCACCGGTGCATCCGAGGTCGTCGTGCTGCGTTCGGTCACCGACACGGTGTATGACCGGCGCGACATGTGGGATCTGTGCGCGCCCGCCGACAACATCCATCCCGGCCGGCTGTCGTCCGGGTTCTCGTCCGAAGGCTGTCTGACCTTCCCCGGCAATTACAGGATGGCAGACCGCTCGCACAGCGGGCTCTGGGCCAGATTTCGCGGCGCGCTCGGTCTGGGCAGCACATCGACCGCTGCCGAGGACGGGCGGCAGTTTTCCTGCGTGCTGCTGACCGGGACGGATGCGGCGCTCGTGGCCCGGCTGGACGGGGCCGCAGCCGAAGACAGCCTCGTCCGGCTGCGCTTTGGCTCGCAGGGCGACGCGGTGTCGCGGCTGCAGACGATGCTGGGCCTCGCCCCCGACGATTCGCAGAAACTGGGCCCGGTGACGCGGCACGCGCTGATCCGCCGCCAGCAGGGCCGGCTGGGCTGGGCCGACGGAATCTGGTCGGCCGAAATGGCAGAGTTGCTTGCGCCGTGACGGCGTGCACCATGGCAGGGTCGGGCCGGAACATCCCGGCCCGACAGCGCAGCCGGAAAGGAGGATCACGCTGAACGTCGCGGCACGACCCCCTGACAGCCTCAAAGCCAGAGCCCACTGGCCCGACTCGCCCGAGCATCGCCAGATCCGGCGCTGGTGCGTGCGGCTGATGCGGTCGGGCGTCGCGTCTGGCAGCGGCATTCTGGTGGGGCCCGATCTGGTGCTGACCTGTGCGCATGTGGTGGACGACCTGCTGCGCGACGACGCCGGCCCGGCCGTGCTGGACCTGGTCGAGGTGCAGGTGGGCCTTGGCCATCCCGGCGACGGCCCGCCCATCCGCCGCGGCCTGCGACGCTATCACGACGGCACCGGCCCGCTCTACCGCCCGCCTTGGCGCATTCCGCTCGGCGCGGCGGCGCATGATCTCGATTTTGCGCTGCTGCGTCTGGACGGGGTCATCGAGCGTGACCCCGAAGACCCCGAACCCGGCGATGCCCCGACCCGGACAGGCATCGACTGGCTGGACTTTCGCTCGCCGCAGTCCCCGGCGCGTCTGGCGACCAAGGCGAACGGGGCCCCGGTCGGATTGTTCATGTACCACTTTCCGGACCCGGGCACCGGCAGTCCCTTTATCGAGCCAGACCTGTCGAGCGGCGAAATGCCCGGCACCTGGACCGGCGATGCACCGCTTGTCCCGCACCAGATGCCCAGTGCCGAAGGATCGTCGGGCGCGATGATCTTTGCCACGGTGCAGGGCACCGTCCAGCCCTTCCCGATCGCGGTGCATCGCGGCGCCTATCGGGGCTCGCCCGACAAAGGGGCCACGGCCATCGCGAAAATGCTGCCGGTGATCGAGACCAACGACCCGGTGCTGCACCGCCAGATGTCGATGCGGCCCGCCGATTTCCGGGTCGACCGCTTTCTGAACAGTCTGGCGCAACCCCGGGTCGAGCTTGCCCGCAGCCTGCTTGATCGAGAGGAACAGGCGAACATCGTGGTAGGCGGCATGATCGAGCGGGCCAAACGCGTGCAGCCGGTGTTCGAAGTGGCGCATGACGAAATGACCGCCTTTCAGGAACGTCTGATCCGGTTCGATCTGCCGCTGCAGCGCCTGACGGGCCCGCAGGTCATGGATATGCGCCAGTGGGCCCTGGGTGGCCTGTCGGCAATTCCCCCGGTCCGGGCCGAGGTGACGGCCTGGGCCTTGTGGCCGCTCAACAGCGAAGGCTGGCTGCCGAACGGCGCTGCCGACGCGGTGACAACCATCCTCACCAACGTGGAATCCGCCCGCGAGCGCGGGACGAAACTGTTGCTGACCGCCCGGGTAGAGGTGCGTGGCCTTGCCGACTACAAGGCGCTGGAGGACCTGATGCTGACCTTTGCCAAGGCCCTGACCGGACCCGCCGCCGATGGCGATTTTCTCTTGCTGCTGTGGGTCTGCGACACGGGCCACATGTCCGAAAAGCGGCGAAGCGGGGCGCGCAACGCCTTGCAGACGGCATGGCGAGAGCTTGGCAGGACCTCGGTCGTGGGCGGGCCCCTTGAACTTGGAAGTCTCGACAAGGACGATCTGAGGGTCTGGGCACACGACATCGAAACCGCGTTTGACGTGCCCAAGCCCGCCTTGCAATATACGATCGATACGGCCTGGAGCACGCTGGACCAGACCCCGCGCGCTCCGCGGCGGCACGCCTTTGACCCTGTGCTGCGGGCGCTGGACCCCCCGCTGCGGGACTGGGTTTTCCAGCATTTCCGCAGGTATCACGAATCCAGACAGCCGAAGGGATCTCAGGATGGTTGACGATGATTGATTTCGGACAGTTCAGCCGGGCACCGGACCCCGATCCGAAGACGACGCTGCTGGTCAACGGCGAGCCCTCGGGCGAAGCGGTGGGCTATCACCTGTCGCCCAGGGAAAGCCCCGACCTCACGGCAGCCATCGACGTGGCCGTGGGCCTTGGCCGCCCCCTTCTGGTGACCGGAGAGCCGGGCTCGGGCAAGACCACCCTTGGCTATGCCGTCGCACGTCGGCTGGGGATCGAACGCGCCTACCTCTTTGTCACCAAATCGACGTCCGAGGCGCGCGACCTGTTCTACAGCTATGACGCGCTTGGCCGGTTTCGCGATGCCCAGGCGCAAAAGGCCGCCGAACCGGGCGATTATCTGGCCTATCAGGCATTGGGGGCGGCGATCCTCGATGCCCATGATCCCGGCCAGATCGCGCATCTGAGCGTGGGGCGCAGCCATGGCTGGGCGCCCCCCGAAAAGCCGTGCCGGTCTCTGGTGGTGATCGACGAAATTGACAAGGCCTCGCGCGATTTTGCCAATGACATCCTCGTGGAAATTGAAAAACTGCAATTCAGCGTGCCCGAATTGACCGCGCAGGGCGACGGCATCCGCCGGGTTCGCGGCAGTCCGCCGTTCCCCGATCCGGCGTTGCGGCCGGTGGTCGTGGTCACCTCGAATGCCGAGCGACCGCTGCCCGATGCGTTTCTGCGGCGCTGCGTTTATGTCGAGGCCAAGTTTCCCGACGACGCGCTGTTGCGTGCGATTCTGCGGACCACGCTCAACCGCCGGATCGGCACCGGGTGGGACGATGCGGACGGCGGCTCGGCGGCCGGGCGGATCGAAGACTTGCTGTTCAAGGTCAAGGTGTTCCGCGACGATCCGGCGGTAACCAAGAAACCGGGTTTGGCCGAGGTCATCGACGCAGCGACGGTTCTGGCCGCACCGGCGGGCGGGCGTGACCCTTGGGGGATGGTTGCAGCGACGCTCGCCAAGACCCGCGAAGACCGCGCGGTCTGGGCGGCACGCCTTGCGGGCACGGCAGGCTAGCCCCGATGTCCGACGCGGTCCGGCTGCAGATCAGCGTCGAACAGTTCCTGGCGTTCTGCCGGGATCTGGAGGCCGAGCGGTCGGTGCAGGGCGCCGGCCCCGGCGCGCGGCTTGGCATCAGCCAGCGGTCCGATGCGCTGCAGGTGATCGCGGCGCTGAACCAGACGGCGGGCTGGCTGCCACCGGGCGTTGCGCCGGCCGAAGTGACCGCCGAGGCCATCCTCGCGCGCCATCTGGCCCCGGTCTTGTGCGAGAACCCCTCTACCCGCGCGGCACTGGAGGCCGTGCTGCAGCGTGGCCCGTTTCCCGGAGCGTTCCAGCCGCCTTTGCCAAAGAACGAACCGCTGTCGCTGCCGCCCGAAAAACCGCCGCCAAAGTGGCGGGCCGTCTTCCTGCACCTTTTGCGCAGCGAACTGCGCTGGCGCTGGCTGCGCCTGCTGGAATTTTGGGGGGACGGCCCGCTGCGCTATCTCGCTCTGGCCGGGGGGGTGGTGGCCTTGCTGGGCGTGGCGGCGATCGGCGTTTTCCGCAGCGGTCCGGACCCCTGTTCGTCGCTGGGGTCGAACGGGCCAGGCAGCCGTCTGCTGGCGGCCTGGTGCAACGGATCAACCGGGGACAAGGGCAGCGGCGGCGGCGGCGGCGGCTCGGTCGGCGGCGATGGGCAGGCCGCCCCTGACCTCGGCACCAAACGGCCCTTCCCTGCGTCGTTCGGCCCGGCCTCGCTCGGTGCGCTTGACCGGGCAGTGGCGGTGTTGCGGGCGGCGGGCTTCGATATGTCGCCCGCTCAACTGGCCGAGCATCTGGCGACGACCGGGCCGGTTGACCTGCACCCAGCGCTCTATCTCGACGCCATGCTGCGGCGCTGGCCGCTGCCCGCCGATCTGGCCATTCCCCGCAGCAGGCTGGGCGCGCTGGCCGTGGTGAACTTCGGTCTGGCCAGCGCAGCACTGGAAGGCGACACTGGCGCGCTGACCGCCATCCGCGCCCGGCTGGCGGACATCACCGACCGGGCCGTCGAGCGGGTCATGGTCGAAGGCCTGTGGCTGCCCGAGCGACCCAACCCCGAGGACACCGCCGCCCCGACCCTCGCCGCGCTGAACCGAATCGACCCGGCATTGGCGCGGATGGCAGTGGACGATGTGACAATGGCTTTCTGGGGTTCTGAAGTGGTTCAAACGGCGCTGGCAAAGGTGACCAGCCGGCTGATCGACACCGGGGACGCCAACCTGCGGGGCAACCTGAGCCCCGATGATCTTTCCAACCTTGCAAGCGAGTTGCAACTTCGCTTCGGTGTAAACCTTGCGATTCCGACCGACCCCGCCGAAGCGGACCCAGTGACCCTCAACGAAATCTTCGCCTCGATCCGCACCTCGCTCGACGAGGAAGCCCCGATGCCCGCCAGCTTCCAATCCCCGCTGTCGCCATGGCCGCGTGCGATCTCGTGGCTGCCGCTGGTCCCCGTCGCGCTGGCCGCCGTCTGGGCAGCGGCAGGCTTCAATGCAGCGTTCCGGCGCAGGCTGGAAGACTGGCCCAAGGCATCGCCGCCGCGCGCCTATCTGATCGTCCCCGCACCCGACATCCGCGACCCGACGCTCGCTTCCCCGGCACGGCAGGTCGCGCGCGCGCTCAGGTTCGCGCCGCCCCGGCAGACCGCAGCACTGGATATCGAGGCCAGCCTGAAGCGCAGCCTGCGGCAAGGCGGCTACTTCGTCCCGGTGCCCCGACAGCGCCGCGATGTGGCGGCCCATGTGGTCCTGATCCGCCGACGCACCATGGCCGAGCATCAACCCCGCCGCATGGCTGCGCTGTTGCGGCAACTGGAACTGGCCGGACTGTCGATGGCGGTGTTCGAATACGCCTTTGACCCCGGCCGGGTGCGCCCGTTCGGCGAGGCCGCCCAGCCGACCCGCACGCTCGACAGTCTGGCGCAGGACTATCCCGACGCGCGGCTGATCCTGGTGACCCCCGGTGACGAATTTGCCGGCACCGGGGCTTACGGCGCCTCGGCGGCAACCGTGGCGACGCTGTGCGGCTGGCAGCACCGCACTGTCGTCACGCCAGTGCCGCCCGCGGCCTGGGGCCTGCGCGAGTTTGCGCTGTCCTCCCGGCTGCAGGCTCCGCTGGCACGGGTGGAGGCTGACGGGCTGCCCGATCTGGCGGCGATCTTTTCCTCGGACCCCGGCCCTGCACGCCCCGCCATCCCGACCGCCCGCGGCATGGCCGCCGACTGGGTGCGTCAGGCCCGTGCCACCAAGGCGACCCAAACCCCGGTGCCGGCCCTGCCGCCGATCCTTGCGTTCTCCGAGGCCGAGGCCGCCCTGCCCGCCGGCCCCGACCCCGCGCGGACCGAGGCCGTGGTTGCCGCCCTGCGCCGCTGGCTGGGTCCCGAAGGCTATCTGTGGTTGCAGGCTTGTGCCAGTTACCCGGCGCTGCGCTATCCGCTGACCCGCTGGCTGGGCGTTCAGATGCTGGGCCGCCGGGCCGCGCCCCGGCTTTTTGCCCAACTGTCGCTGCTGGCGTGGTTCAGCGTAGGGCGAATGCCTGCCGCCGTGGCCACCCGTCTGCGTCAGGATCTGGACCCCGCAGAGGCCGACCGCATCGAATGTGCCTTTACCGACTTCTACGCGCGCTACCAGATCGAAGGGCGATCCCCGGCGCAGGACGGCGGGCGCGATTATCGCGGCGACCGGGTTGCCGCCGAACCTGATCCGCTGCTGCGCGCGGCTTTCCCCGGCGCGCGCATGCTGCCCGAGGGCCTGAAGCGGGGGCTGCAGCCGACTGGCGAAGCCGAGGCGACCCGGCAGCGGCTGGCGCGGCGCTTGGTGCTGGCAGATCGCCTTGCCGGGGTGGCGGCAGGCGGCGGTCTGGGGGTGGCGCTGTGGGCGGTCTGGCCGGACCGTCTGGCATTGCCGCTGGCCCCGGCATCGTGGCTGCCGGCCGTGGCCGTGGGAGTGGTCTGGGTGGTTGTGGGGGCGGCGGTCGTGGTCTGGCTGGCCGCCTTGCGCCGCGCGCGGCGCGGCCGGCCCGGCACCGCACGGGGGGCGCGATGACGGAGGGCGCGATGACGGAGGGCGCGAGGACCGCCACCCCCCGCAGGCTCAGCCTTGGCACCCGCGCCAGCCAGTTGCGTGCCGATCTGGCCAGTCTGGCCAGTCACGGCGCGCCTTTGCGTGATCTGGCGGTGGCGCTGGCCGTACTGGGGGCCGCAATGGCCGGGGTCGCGGTTGCGGTCACGGTGTTTGCCACCCCGATGCAGCGCCTGACCGGCCCCGCCTTGACGGCACCCGACGGCAGCCCGCGAACCGTGACCGCGCTGCAATGGGACGGATCCGATGTGCTGAGCATCGGCACCATCGGCGCGGGCGTGGTGACCTGGGATGCCGCAACCGGCGCGCTGACGCCCGACCCCACGGACAGCAGCCAAACCGTGCTGGCCCTGCCGCCGATACCTGCCGGAGCCGCCTTCGCGCCACACCCTGTTGTCACGTTGGGGACGGCCGTAAACTACGGCGCGCCGATCAATGAGCAGTTTGACATGCTGGAATCCGAAGGGCGGCTTGCGATGCTTTCCTATGGTTTCCGGGGGCGATCGCTCGAAGCGGCCGCTGTGAAGTCCGACCCTTTCGGCACGGCCCTCGTCGTTTCGGGCGATCAAGCAATCCTGCAATACCGTGGACTTGCCGGGGATGCCGTCTTGCAGAAGGTTCCTGCAAATTCACGACCCTACTTCTTTCAGGGTCTTGCCATGTTCGAGATGGGCACAATCACGGCGATGACGTCCGCTCCCGACGGTCTCACAGCCTTCGTCGGAGGAACACGGGGACGGCTGGCGACGATCAACCTTGACCGCCCATCATCCTCAAGCCCTGATCCGTCCGATATTCTGGAGCTTTACGACTTTGCCCTGAATGCCCAGACTGGTGAAATTTCGGCCGATGCCCCCGAAGTCACGGCGCTGGCCGCCGCCGGGTCCGGGCAAGTCGTGGCCGCTGCCGCCTCGGACGGGCGGATCGTGCTGCTGCGCGCCGTTTCCAACGATCAGCAGCCCCCCGAAACCCTGCCCCTGCGGCGGTTCGATAGCGAGGAGGTCGGGTTGCCGCCGTTGGAATTGTGGGTGGAACCCGTGCCCACTGACGGTTACGGTCTTCGTATCGCAGACCTTAAACCGTTAGGTTATGCGCTCGATAGAAAATTTATCTCTTTCTATCAATCAGTTAACAATCCGGTGATCCAATTTGAGGTCGGCGGCACCCGCTATTCGCCACCACCACTGTATAATCACTCTGCGATAATTCCCGACCCTGAAGGGGTCAAGATACGCGCATTCGGCCCGATCTTAGCCAGCCGGCCTTGGTGGTCGTCGGAAACACGGCCGTTAAGTTGGGAACTTCCTGTCGCGAATCTGTTTGCCCGGAGCGAATGGAATGGCAGCGCTATTGACCCCCAAACCGGCCGCGCCGCCCTTTGGGGTGATGAATCCGGACTGTTCGTGATTTCCCCCGCCAGTGGAGCAATAGGCCCTGAAATCGGCAACTTCCAACCCATCGCCGACGCCGCGTTCGAACCCGTCACCGGGGCGCTGGTTGTGCTGGGGCCCGATGGGGTTGCCCGCCGCTTTGCGACAGACTTGGCCGAGGCC
>Ga0105044_10006627_pt1 | contig 15927 bp, 19 predicted proteins | sample MAT01_FD_78092 | JGI IMG/M metagenome (GOLD analysis project Ga0105044, IMG submission 78092) | Freshwater microbial communities from Lake Fryxell liftoff mats and glacier meltwater in Antarctica - MAT-01 | ecosystem: Environmental > Aquatic > Freshwater > Ice > Liftoff microbial mat | place... | reverse complement strand
GCGTTAGCTTTCTAGCCCCCTAAATCCCCCAATTCTGGGGGACTTTGAAAGGCTCGGAAGTCCCCCAGAATTGGGGGATTTAGGGGGCGGATCGGGACGTTATTTCATTGCTACTCCCTTAGCCCGGAATTTCAATTCCGGGTGGGTGTTGCGAGTGGTGCAAGATCTCAATTAACCTCTAACTTCGCCAGCTTTACCCCGGTATAGTAGTGCAGCAAAATTTGCTCATAGTTTCTACCCGCCTGCGCCATCCCAAAAGCACCCCATTGACTCAGCCCAATGCCATGACCATAACCACCGCCACTGAACCTAAACTCAGTCGGCACCAGGGGCGGATTGCCCGTACTTGCAACTTGCTGGGTTTGAGTCACCGCAATTTGTGAAGGAATACCCTTCAACCCTAACGACTCCCTAAGCTGATTGCCCGTCAATGTGCGTTCGCCAGTGGTACCAATAAACTTAATTTGAGCAATTTTGCCATTCGCTGAAGGTTCAGCAGTGTAGCCCTTAATATCACCAATATTAGACACTGCCTGCTTTAGCTTCTGGGCTGAAATATTGACTGTCCATTGGCAGCTTGCTAAAGCTTGAGTCACCGTTAAGTCATAGTCTTCTACGCCTCGCAGGTAAGGCAATGCGTTCGTCCAAACATCTTCAGAATTCTGCGTGTGCCCGCCCGAACAAGCACTGAATACAGCATTAATGATTTGGTTGTTGTAGGTCAGAACTACATCTTGGGTTGAATCAACGGCGGCTCTGGTTTCGGCAGTTTCTTGATCCAGCCCGTCGTAGTATTGCCATTGAGTCGTGTCACCCACGTCAAAAACGTCATTAGCGCTGGTTTGACGTTGGTAAAGAGCGTAGGTGCGAGCGGCGATCGCCTGTGCTCGCAACGCCTCCATGGGGAAGCGAGAACCCATCTCTCCACCCACCACGCTATAGAGATACTGATCGAGATCGACATAATTCACCGCAGTCAGTCCGCCATCGGTGGGCACCACTAACACCCGTCCGCGATACCATTTATCGCCCACAAAAACATAGCCGCCATTGCTGGGTTCTACCCAAATTGCGCCTGCTTGAAACTGGCTAAATGCTACCAAACCCGCTTTCGGCTCTGCCACAATGGCATTCATCGCCGGGATTTGAGAGATTTCTTTGTCCGTTGCCACATCTTTGAGAACGGCGTCGGTTGAGCTACCGACCTTTACCTGGCTGGCATCTTGCTCAATGGCAACCCGCAGTTCTAAGGTGGCGGCATGGGCAGGGGCGGCAATGAGCCAAATCAATAGCGCCATCCACCAGGACTTTCTGCTGAGAAGGGCATGGGATAGCTGCCGAAGTGCAGTTGATGAAGCTTCGGCACAGACTTTCGATGTCATGGGAATCAATTCCTCGTACGCTTAGAGAACGCTTTAGAGATCTTCAAAGGGATTTGTCGAAATCGGGGGATTTTTAGCCTTGACGTTTTCAGCCTTGGATAATTCTATGGTAAATATTACAAAAATTTAAAGAAGAAATGAACAATTGGGTACTTTTTGAACTGACGCTTCAAAGCTTTTGTAGGTTTCCCCATTGGCTGAGATTTGGAGACATTGCCATGATGTAGATATGTTTCTGGAGCAATCGGTCTAAGAGGATGTTTGAAAAGTCTGATCAAGTACCTCAATTCTGGAGATCCCCCTAAATCCCCCTTAAGAAAGGGGGACTTTGAGTTCCGAAGCCCCCTTTCTTAAGGGGGGTTGGGGGGATCGAGCGTAAAAGTCTCGTGATTGGCTACTTTTCAAACATCCTCTAAGATGGAAAGGTCAAAAGCTTTGTAGGATTCTCGAACCTTGCAAATCACGTTTCTAGGAACCAGCTCAGGCGTGCCCACGCGATCGCGTAACGTCTCTAGCATTGCCCTCCGTCTGCCCCAACGCGCTGAAACCTGGCTGTTTGACTGTGGCGAAGGCACCCAGCACCAGATTTTACGGAGTGACATTAAAATTAGCCAAATCACCCGTATCTTCGTCACCCACATGCATGGTGACCATACCTATGGGTTGATGGGTTTATTGGCAAGCTGCGGACTAGCCGGAAACCCTAGCCGAATTGATGTCTATGGGCCGCCTAAATTAGACGAGTATCTGAGAGCTTGTGGGCGCTACTCTCAAACCCATTTTTCCTATCCCATCAAAATCCATACGGTTCAGCCTGGAGTGGTCTTTAAAGATCACGAATTTACGGTAAGCTGCGAAGAATTGACCCATCGCGTTCCGGCTTTCGGCTATCGGGTGGCAGAGAACGATCGCCCTGGACGGTTTGATGTAGAACGGGCAGCAGAACTAGGAATTCCATCGGGTCCTCTGTACGGCAAGCTAAAGCGAGGTGAGGCGGTGACCTTACCCGATGGTCGGCGCATTAACGGGGCAGAATTATGCGGCGAAATCCAGGTTGGACGTAAGTTTGTTTACTGTACCGACACAGTTTTTTGTGAAAATGCGATCGTCCTGGCTCAAGATGCCGATGTGCTGGTACATGAAGCGACTTTTGCCCACCAGGATGCAGAGTTAGCGTATCAGCGATTGCACTCTACTTCAACGATGGCAGCACAAGTGGCGTTAGAGGCGCACGCAAAGCGACTGATTATGACCCACTTCAGCCCTCGGTACGCGCCAGGAAATGCGATCGGGCTGGATGATTTGTTGCAAGAAGCGCGATCGATTTTTCCTAATACCAGCATGGCGTATGACTTTTTGGTGCATGAAATTCCCAAGCGGGTTGAAGAACTGGTGGCGGTGCATTAACCATTCTGCAAGGAGTGAGTATAATTTTTGGGGTGTAAGCAGAGAGCAGCAGATTAATGGTAAGAAAGCTTAAGACGACAGTTTTTCAATCTTTGCTTCCGCGTTTACAACCCCTTTCCCTTCCTACAATTCCTCTTTTGAAAGTTCCACCCACCGCTGAAATCCTTTGGGCAATTATTGGTCTGATTTTGACCATTGGTGGAACTCTGCTGGAAGCCTTTATGCCCAGTCCACCTTGGAGTTGGATACAGCATGGCACGGTGGAGGCTCACTCGCTAGGAGTGACTTGCCAAATTGGGGCGGTGCTGTTGGTAGGTTGCCTGGGGGGCAAAAATGCGGCTGTGATCTCGCAGGTGGCTTATTTACTCTTGGGGCTAACCTGGTTCAATGTCTTTACGCAGGGCGGCGGGATCGATTATGTCCTTAATCCTCGATTTGGGTACTTGCTAGGATTTATTCCGGGGGCTTGGGTTTGTGGATTTCTGGCGTTTCGGTTTCCGGTTAAATTGGAGTATTTGGCGTTGAGCTGTTTGGCAGGACTGCTGAGCATTCATGCGGTGGGAATGACTTATCTGGCGATCGCCAATTCCCTCAATTGGGCGATTATGGGTGCCACATCCTTGCCTCAGACATTGTTTACCTATTCCCTCGCCCCTCTGCCCGGTCAACTTGCCGTAATTTGCGCCGTTGCTGTTGTTTCCTTTGCCCTACGCCATGTAATGTTTTATTGAGGCGATTTACCTCAGTTGTCCCATGTACACAAGATGAATTTTAAGAATCGTACTTTCTGGATTGTCGCTCTCCTGGGGCTAATTCTGGATCAAGTGACCAAATTTGTAATTAAGCAAACCTTCGAGCTGGGGCAGTCTTTGCCGCTTTGGAACGGTGTTTTTCACTTGACCTATGTGACCAACAAAGGCGCCGCGTTCAGTCTATTTGCTGGACAGGGAGGATGGTTGCGCTGGCTTTCTTTGTTAGTGAGCTTGGGTCTTATTGCGTTGGTTCTGTTCAGCCCGACCTTGAATAAGCTAGAGCAAATGGGCTATGGCTTTATTTTGGCGGGGGCTTTGGGAAATGGGATCGATCGCTTTTTCGCAGGCGCAGTGGTTGACTTTTTAGACTTTCGGCTGATTCAGTTCCCAGTGTTTAATGTTGCCGACATCTGCATCAATATCGGCATCTTTTTTCTACTGCTGGTTGCCTTTGCCAAGCCGTCCGATGGCAGCAAACGGTAAGATTTGACTCTCCGACGTTTTCTGATAGAAGTAACCGTCTATGTCATAATCTTTAACATAGATTTTAAGATTTCTCTGATTGCTTGTGACTAGGTTGACTTGTAATTCAAATTGGAGTGCCACCAATGAGCCTGGATGATTTGGAAGCGCCGCCAATCGGTACAGAAACGTCTGAGCCAGAAGCGATTGACCCTAAAACTCTCGATCGCTTTGAATGTGGAGCGTGTGGCTATACTTATGAGCCTGTAAAAGGCGACAGCACAGGGAAAATTGCTGGCGGCACTGCGTTTGAGGCTTTACCTGAAACCTGGCGTTGCCCCGTATGCGGCGTCCGTAAAGAAAGATTTAGTAATATTGGACCTGTGGGAAATCCTTCAGGATTTAAAGAAAACCTGCGCTACGGTTTGGGGGTCAACACAATGACCCCAGGGCAAAAAAATATTCTAATTTTTGGTGCTTTGGGCATCTTTTTCCTCCTTTTCCTGAGTCTTTACGGCTTAAAGTAAGATCTTTCCTCACCCAGCTACGCCAGTTTATGTCTGATTGTTAACCATTAAATGAGAGCTACAGTTCGTAAATCTAATGCACCCTATTTTTAAGCCACTTAAGCAAATTCTGATTGTATTGTCGGTCGTACTGCTCTGTAGCGGTTGCGCTAAGGCATTTCTGCCTGCTATCAGCTCTAATCCTTGGGAAGTGATTAACTTACCGACAGAGGCAACCCTTTCAGATGTTGCATTTACTGATGATCCTAATCACGGCTGGTTAGTGGGTCAGCGATCGACGCTTTTAGAAACCACCGATAGCGGTCAGACCTGGGAACTGCGAGGTTTGGATCTGGGCACTGAAAAAGCGGGTTTTACTTCGGTCAGTTTTTTGGGGCAGGAAGGTTGGGTGTTAGGACAGCCTAGCATTCTGCTGCACACGACCGATGGGGGTAAAGCTTGGGAACGGGTGCCTTTAAGCGAAAAGCTTCCGGGTGCACCTTATGCCATTACGGCTTTGGGGGAAAAGTCTGCTGAAATGACGACGGATGTGGGAGCAATTTATCGCACAACAGATGGCGGTCAGAATTGGCAGGCGCTGGTGGAAGAAGCGGTGGGTGTGGTGCGTAATATGGTGCGATCGCCCGATGGCAAGTACGTCGCGGTTTCCTCACGGGGCAGCTTCTACTCTGTTTGGCAACCTGGAAGCGACGCTTGGCAGCAAGTTCTACGCAACAGCTCCCGCAGATTGCAAAATATGGGCTTTGGTAAAGATGGTCGGCTTTGGCTACTGGCACGAGGCGGCATTTTGCAGTTCACCGATCCTGACAGCGAAAGCGGTTGGTCAGAAGAAGTTACTCCTGAGTTTGCGACAAGCTGGGGCCTGCTAGATGTGGGCTATCGCACCCCCGAAGAAATTTGGGTTTCGGGTGGCAGCGGCAACTTGCTGGTCAGCTACGACAGCGGCAAAACCTGGAACAAAGATAGAGAAGTGGAAAATGTTCCTTCTAACCTCTATAAAATCATTTTTCTGAACCCCGAAAAAGGCTTTATTTTGGGTCAGCGCGGCACGTTATTAAGATATCAACAAGCCGCTTAAGTTGTGGTTCTCAAGGCGCTGTATGATAAAGGAATCAGATTGTTGTTGATTTCTAAGAGAGGAGAATAATGGCAGGTACTACCGGAGAAAGACCGTTTACAGACATTGTCACGAGTATTCGCTACTGGGTGATTCACAGCATCACCATTCCGGCTTTGTTCATTGCAGGCTGGTTATTTGTACAAACTGGCTTGGCATACGATGTGTTTGGTACTCCCAGACCCAATCAGTACTTTACCGATTCTCGGACTGTGCCCCCAATTGTGCAAGATCGGAGCGAAGCGAAAACGCAGATTGATGACTTTTTAAAAGCGAAGTAGATACTAGGACGAACTATGACGAGTAACAACCCCAATCAACCTGTTTCTTACCCCATTTTTACTGTTCGTTGGATCGCGGTTCATACCCTCGCGGTGCCTGCGGTTTTCTTTATTGGGGCGATCGCCGGAATGCAATTTATTCAACGTTAGGAGATAGCTCTGTGGCACCTATTGATCGTTCTAATAATCCCAACAACCAACCCGTAGAACTGAACCGGACTTCGCTTTACCTGGGTTTGCTGTTGATCTTTGTTTTGGGAATTTTGTTCTCCAGCTATTTCTTCAATTAATCGACCTCATTTACAATGTTTTGCTGTGTTGATTTAAGTCGTGAGTTAGGAGGTTAAAAAACTATGTTTCAATCCGGTAGAATTCCGCTTTGGCTGGTTGGAACCGTTGCTGTAACGGGCGTTCTAGTTGTGGTAGGCATCTTCTTTTATGGAGCTTACGCAGGGCTAGGTTCATCCATCTAAATATTTCATTAAAAAAGCCCCCGGTTTCTATGGAAACCGGGGGCTTTTTAATAGGACTTATACCAAATTACCTAGCGCATCAATTGTGCCAGAGTTGATCACGGTGAACAATAAGAATGCCACCGCTGCTCCACCGACTCCACCAATGAGGAAACTGCTAGCAAACTCGTTCCAGCCTTCAGCAGTTGCCAATTCGGCAGGGGCTTTGGGCGTGGTGAGCGTGCTAATAGGTTTGTTGGGATTGGTACTGGCATAGATAGACAGGCAAATGGTGAGAATCACCACAAGGCTGACTGACCCAACTAGCCCTGCCACGTCTGCCACGCTAGAGTTGCGATAAGGACCCAATAAAGCGAAGGGCCCGTAGATCAGGTAACCGTGCGCCATGCCAATTTCCAAGCCTCTGCGCTGGGCAGAAAGACCTGCACGGTATGCTGGCAGGTTATTGATCAGTGCCTTGGTAAAAGGAGAGGAATTAATGGGGGTAGCGAGGTTTCCTGTTTGAGGATCTCCACCCGATGAAACGACTTCTGCGGTCATGTTGATTGTTCTCCAAAAAAATACTTTTGTTGATCGTCGAGAAACAGGCGGTTTAGATGCCGTCCGCATCTTCACGCTCGATGTAAAGGAATAAAAATGCCATGACCACAGCGGGCATGATGACACCCGTTAGGGGTACGAAAATAGAGGGTAAAAGTGAAGCTGTCATGTATTTGAGTCTCCTCGATAACACAGCGGATAGAGCCAAATTTACTGCGAATGGGGGACTAAATGTTTAAGTGCTAAGAAATTTTAACAACTGCGTTTCTCACCCGTCTAATTCTTCTCGTGATAATGCGGAGAGTTCGGGCGAAATCACGGAGCGGCAGACAATAGTTCTGTCGCTTTCGCTTTGGCTGGTCATTTCAATGGCGATCGCTTCAAACTGCACTTCCAGGCAGCCTAGGGGTAGAGTCACCGTGGTTTGGGCTTTGAGTGCGCCAAATCCATCGGGCTTAAAATCAATTAACCAGCGAGGGCCTTCAATGAGGATACGGAGCTGGCGATCGCGCACCCATAGCTTGGCGTAAACCCGCGCCGCAGATTTTGGTAGCCTCATGGTGACGTGAGTCTGCTGACCGGAAATGAGTTCGCCGATCGGAACTTCTAATTGCGGGGCTGGCACTGGCTTAGAAGCCTGGGAGAAATTAAAAACGGGGTTAGCTTCCGGCTGAGAAGGCTCATCGTCATCGACCACAATTTCTTGATCGATAGGATTGACTGGGACAATAGCGGTCGGTTCGCGCAGCCAGTCTGATATCTCAGGGTCGGTCGCCAAGGTTTGAAGGCGGTTTAGAAACCGATTTTGTAAGTTAAGCGATCGGAAAGCGCGGTCTTCTGCCGTTGCGGGTTCTATCGGCTGGACTTGTCGCCAGTTGAGGGTGCCGTCTGCGGCAATTTCCCAGTCTTCGTCCCAGTCTCCGGTGAGTTTGTCTGGTCGTTCCATCGCAGCCTGCTCCTCCACGGCGGCGGCAATCGCAGGTTCTGGTGCGAGTTCTTCAGCCGCAGTTATGGCAACGGCGTGATTTGCGGCTTCAGCTCTTGCCGGACTGGCAATATTAGCCACGATTTCGGCAATCACTGTGGCGTCGAGAACTATGATTTCTGGGGGTGGTATAGGTTCTTCTAGCTCTCCTGGGTTAGCAGCGGCGCGATCGCCGTTCTCTGCCTCGCTTGCGGTAAACGATGGCAAATCTAGCCGATGAACTTTTGTAGGATTAGGCGGATGTAGCTGTGGTGGCAAGAAATTCTGTTCTGAAGATTGGAATTTGAGTAGCGTTTGAGTCACAGGTGAAATGTTGAAAAATGAGAGATCAGTCCTGACAAGCTGCGCTTCTTTAGGCACCGTGGCTTGAGGGGGGAGCGCTAAATCTGGGTTAGGGAAACTGTTGGCGATCGCTTCAATCAACTCGTGCAGTTCAGTCGTGATCCTAAAAGATTGAGTTGCCAATACAGGCGGCAACCCGAGCTGAGAAATGCCGTAAAGCGCTAATTCTCCTAGCACCAAGTAGGTCGGGGAGTTTTCGGGTAAGGACAACTCGCAGGCAAAGGGTAGAGGCAATGGTTGATGTTCTTGAACAGAATAGTACTGATCAAACAGCATTTTAGAGTTTTGCGGATCGAACAGACGGACACGAAGTTGTCCAATCTGGATAGTAGATGAGTCGAACGATGCTTCTAAGGTGGCGATCGTTCCTGTTAAGGTCAGGGGTTGATTTCTCTGTATGACCCAAGTGTCTTGGGGAAGCAGCAGACGAAGGGGGGGTATTTTTGCCGGGGAAGTAATGTTAAGTGCTTCTGTAGATTGGGCTGTGGGCTGTGGTTCTACAGACTTGGGTGGTTCCACAGACTGTAGTTTCTCTGTGGGCTGTAGTTCTTTAGGGGCGACAGGCTCAGGATCTTCTGCCAATACAGAAGAATTTTCTACCAAAATCTCTGAGAGTGCGATCGGTGCAATGGGCGACTCAACTGGCGGCACGAGAACTTCAGATAGGCTACCGGGTTCTGAATGAAAAGCTACGCCCTCTGCTCTAGTCAGATTTGCTTCGGGCAGTTCGTCCTCGTGCCAACCGAAATCTAGTTCAACGGGCAATACTTGCAACTGCACCGTTTGGCTCCAGCTGTTGCCCAGCATGTCATCCATCAAATCACCTGTGCAACGAAGCTCCCAGTCTCCGGGTTGCAGGCGAGTGAAGGGCATGATGACGACTAAGCCCTGGGGATTAGTTTTGCCAGAGCGCTTTTGAATGCGGCGAGCGGGCGGCATTTCGTCGAGGCTTTGCTGAGTAACTTTGATCTCCAGAGGGGTGTTGGGACGGCTAGAACGGGCAACGACGCGATACCGTCCTTCTAAAATTTCCACATTGGGGGATTCCAATGGTAACCAGGAGCGATCGCCCTCTTTTTGTAATAGAAATTCCCAAAACTCCATCTTAAACCTCTGGTTTCTCAGGGACTTTAGCCTCGAACGTTGCCACGAACCCGCAGTCATATCTCGCGGTCATATCTCGCAGTCATGATTACACTGCAACCCAGTAGATGTCACCTGATCACTCTCATGGTGCAATAAAAACTTAGAGAAGCTTCACACCTCAGACGCCTCAGGCTACCACAGGCGGCGATCGATCGCTAGATAGATAATAAGTTTCTCAGTTCTCATCAAGCGCCTCTTAGAAGATGTTTGATAAGTATCGCCAATCATCGGTAGGGGCGTGGCATTCGGCACAAAAGTTCTCGGACTCACCAAAAAATGGTCGTCCGAATACCGCGCCCTTACATCCTGATGTCACACTGAAGACTTTTCAAACATCCTCTGACTATTGCCCTGCTTGCCAAGTCCTCACCACCTTCCCTACAACTTCTTGCCCTAGCCACGATGTGTTGTGTGACTGGGATTGTAGGGTTGTCGGCGCGACTTGCCAAACCTGTTGAGGGTCGAAGAGTGTCAGTTCGGCGGGTAGACCTGGGGCAATCGCGCCAGGATTTTGCTGTAAGCAAAGCGCTGGATGAGTACTCAGACTCCGCCAAAGTGCCAGAGCCGTCCAGTCTTCGGAGGTGACGAAGGCTTGCCAGAGGAGCGGTAGAGCGAGTTCTAGCCCAATGGCACCGGGGGGCGACTCGGCAAAGGCGACGGTCTTTTCTTCATAAGTGTAGGGCGTGTGGTCGATGGCGATCGCATCCAGCACGCCATCCTTAAATCCTTGAATGAGTGCCGCTTGGTCGGATGGATTACCTAGAGGGGGTTCGACTCGTAGGCTAGTGTGATAGCTGTGAATATCATTGACGTTTAACAGCAGATGTATCCAGGTTGTGCTGGCAGTGATCGGCAAACCTCGCGCTTTTGCTGCCCGAATTAACTCGACGCTGCGGGCTGTGGAAACACGCATGATGTGGACGGGCAATTGAATATCGACCACACATTCTAAAAGTGCGGCGATCGCGGCGGTTTCGGCGATCGCCGGACTGTTGGGTAAGCCGAGGCGCAGGGCGGCAATGCCTTCGCGGACTACGCCACCGTTGGTCAGGTCAGGGTCGCAGCACCAGAAGGCGAGGGGCTTGTTGAAAGGCTGGGCGTATTCGAGCGATCGCCTGACCAGGGCTAGATTCGCTAACGGTTTACCATCGGCAAAACCAATCACGCCAGCATCTGCGAGTTCTGCTAGCTCACTCATTTGCTGCCCTTTAGTGCCCAGTGTTAATGCGCCCCAATAGGCAACTTGGACGGCGGGGCAATGGCGAAGTTGGGTGCGCATCCATTCCAGTTGGGCAGGATGATCGATGGCGGGATGAGTGTCGGGGAGGAGCGTGAGGCGGGTAAAGCCTCCAGCGATCGCGGCTTTGAGGAGAGAGTCTAAGGTTTCGCGTTCTTCAAATCCGGGTTCGCCGGAGTGGCTGTACATGTCTACCAGCCCAGGGCCCAGCACCAGTGCAGTGCAGTCGATGACAGCGGTTCCTTGAGGGCGATCGTGGATCAGGTCATCGACTGCGGCGATGATGCCATCAATGATGAGAACGTCGGCAATTTGGTCAGTGTCGTAGACAGGATTGAGGACGCGGGCTTGGCTGAGAAGAATAGAGGTCATATGAATCTGGGCGGGTCATCTGTCAAGCGTAGATTGCGTCCTGTAGGGGGAGATGGGGGAGAAGGAGACAAAGGAGGGCAGCAGGAGAGAGGGAGACCCACGGGGGGGTAACCGTACGGGCATCCCCCCGTGGGTGCCTTCCCCCGTGGGTGCCTTCCCTCATAAAGCGCCAGCAGCAGTTCTATCGAGAATGCTGCCCTGGTGGGTGGTGATGTTCATGGCTTGAATGACGCATCTGCCAGTGGCGCCGTCGGGATAGTCGATGACGCTGACGGCGCCATTGCCCTGTTTGAAAGTCCAGAACTTTTCGGGGGGTTGTCCAGCCAGGTAGCAGAGGATGGCTTTGTTAACGGCATCGTGGGCGGTGACGAGGACGGTGGTAGTTTGACCGTCGGGGTTAGGGGGGGTAGTGTCGAGGATGTGAGTCCAAGCGGCGATCGCCCGTTCCCAGACTTTCTGGAGGTTCTCGCCTTCGGGCATTTGAACGGTTTCTGGATGGTTTTGCCACTGGGCAAGCTCGCCGGGAAACTCTTGCTCAATTTCCGACTCTAGTTTGCCTTCCCATAGCCCGTGGCTAATTTCGACGAGGTTGTCGTTAAATTCTAGGGTGACTTGGGGGTGGTGCTGCAAGATAATTTCGGCGGTTTCTTTGGGGCGCAGCATGGGGCTGGTGACCGCTCGATCAATCCGAAAGTCTTTAAGGAATGCTGCGGCTTGTACCGACTGGGTTTTACCGTTTTCGTTGAGCGGCACGTCAATTTGCCCTTGAAAACGCTGCTGTCGGTTCCAGTCGGTTTCGCCGTGGCGGACTAATAGTAAACGGGGGCCGCGTTGTCCTTTACGGACGTGGGGCAGTGGCTCACCTAAGTGAGCGGTAAGGTTGATGGATTCAAGCTGGACGGGTGCGCCCAGTTCGCCTGAAAAGTTGAGGATGCTGATGCCGCAGTTGGACTGGTGGAGGGCTTTGTAGCCGATTACGCCTAAGTCCATTGCGGCGCTAATCAGGCAGCGATTGATACCGCTGTGGGCGATCGCCAAAATGGTTTGCCCTGGGTGCTTGGGCAGGATTTCTTGCCAAAACTTTTGCGCCTGCTCATAGAGGGCAATGACGGGGTAGAAATTTTCAGTGCCCTCTGGAGTCACCAGCGGCATTTGCAGCTCGTGGGGGCGATCGCGCCAGCACTGGTAAAGCTCTGGAAACTGATCTTCAACTTCCTGAAAGCTCAACCCTTCCCAGAGAGGCAGGCTAATTTCCCTGAGGTTTTCGGTAATCTGTAGCTCAGGTGGGGCATTGTGGTTGAGATTGGCTAAAATCAAGCCAGCCGTTTCCTGCGCCCGTTGAAAAGGGCTGCAATAGACGGCGTCGAACCGCAAATCTTGTAGAGCAACTCCAGCTTGGGAAGCCCCAAGTTGCCCCGCCTCGGTCAGTGTAGATTCATCGCAGTGCCCTTGCACTCTGCGTTGAGCGTTGTACGTGCTTTCACCATGCCGAACCAAAATTACGCGAGTAGCCAGGACTGTACCCTCCCTGCATCAGAAATCATCAGCATTCTACCCCGTTTGGGGCACAGCATTGACTGTGAGGATGGCGATCGCTAGAGGTTGGGAAGATGACAGAGGGGTGGACGGTGCGATAATGCCAGAGGTGGGCGTATTTGCCTGAGCATTTCCCGAAAATTTCTACAAAGTTTAAGTGCCGTGAATAACTTGAAACGAATTATCTTGAGCCTGATCACCTTAGCGGTGGTCGTTTTATTAGGAAGCTCCTTGTTTGCGAGTTTGAGTGAGCCGCAGATTAGCGATCGCCTCGAACTGTACCAAACCGATTTGGTGCTACGTGCCACTGAGCTAAATCCTCAGAGCCTATCGGAGTCGCAATTGACAACAGTACGCAAAAATCTTTTGGGCGAAAATCCTTTCAAAACGGCGCTTCAAGACTATCAAAAGGTGCGCAAATCGGCGCAAACCAATCTAGATAAGTTTCAGGCACAGCTGATTCCGCCCTCGCTAGCCGATCCACAGAAACAGTTGGTCAAAGCCAGCCAACAGCAGCAGGATTTGATCCGCCAGCTCGATCTAAGGATTGGTTTGCTTCAGGTTAAAGAGAATCAAATTCCGACAGCGCTCAAAACCTGGGATGGCGTTAGGACTCAATCTGATGAGTCTTTGACCGCAGCTACACTGGCTGGACTCTGGAGCGATCCGCCGCAGCTATTGCCCGATGCCGAACCTCAAATTCAAAAGCACTTAGAAGGATGGTTTCGGTATCAGGGGTTAACTCGGCTTTATCAATTGCAGCAACGGACGGAGGCGCTAGTGCCCTTGCAGGCGCAGGCGCAGGTAAATGCCCAGCAGACTTTGGTGAAATTGGCGATCGTGGGGGCATTGCCTGCTGTAGGTGGCATCATTGGTATATTTTTGTTGATTGGGTTTGGGGTGCAGTGGCTGCGGCGGCGCCCAGTAGAGGCGCTGCCAGCTTGGGAAGTTCCTTGGACTTGGGAAACAATTTTGCAGGTTTTGATGGTGGGGTTTTTCTTCTCAGGGCAGATCGCTTTGCCGTTGTTGATTAAGGCATCAGGCGTGGATTTTTCGGGGTTTGGCGGACGTGCCAGCGCTGTTAATACGCTAATTTATTATGTGCTGATGGCGACTTCTGCATTAACAATTTTATATCTCTCCATCAAGCGATACTTGCCTTTGCCTGAAGACTGGTTTCGCCTGACTGGGAAGCGCAACTGGTTTCTTTGGGGTTTGGGGGGATACTTTGTGGCGTTGCCGCTGATGTTGTTGGTTTCGGTGGTCAATCAACAAATTTGGCAGGGACAAGGGGGAAGCAATCCGCTGTTGCAAATTGTGTTAGAGGAAGGCGATCCGGTGGCGTTGGGGCTGTTCTTTTTTACGGCGGCAGTTGCGGCTCCGGTGTTTGAAGAGATTTTGTTTCGGGGCTTTTTGTTGCCGTCGCTAACTCGATATTTCCCTGTGGGTGGGGCGATCGCCCTTAGCAGTCTAATTTTTGCCACTGCTCACCTTAGCTTGTCGGAGATTTTGCCACTGACAGTGTTGGGCGCACTTTTGGGGTTTGTGTACACGCGATCGCGCGGGCTGCTCTCGTCAATTATGCTCCATAGCCTTTGGAACAGCGTCACCATGATTGGGCTGTTCATTTTGGGCAGTGGGATGGATTAATCAGCGTCAATGCCTTCCCAGAGTTGGGAAAGAGGGATACGCTCCCCATTCTTTGCTTGCTGTAGCGCCCTTCTCAGACTTGCTTTTACCTCTTCTAGAGGCGTGTCATCTAGATCAACCTCCGATTTTTCCGTGTCTTCGGGAAACAGCACAATGACCCGCACAACCCCGTGAGAGGCTCCTAGAATTGGCTCATCTAGCGAGAGATTTCCTTGCTCATCAACACGACCTTTAAGTTCTACTGCTTTCATTGATTCTGCCAAAACGGATTCAGACCTATCAAAATCTAGAATAACGAGAATCCTCAAATACTGAAATACCTAAATCCTTAAGCATCAAGGGAATAATTCACCTAAAAGCTCTGAGAGCTTGTCCAGATGAAGCTTCTACTGCCTCTACTCATATATTTCTTTTAGCATCTTACGAATATCATCTGGGTCAATGTCTTCTTTGTCTGACTTTGAGTAGATCGTCAGCAGCAGGACACTTTTAGGTGACTCAACCTGATATATCAACCGATAGCCCGCACTTTTACCTTTCTGGATATCTCGATTTTGAAGTCGCACTTTCAGGACTCTATAGCCACTGCCAATGTTGGGAATTCGATCGCCAACAAAATTTCCTATTCGCAGTTCGTCTATCATCTCTTGGAGATCAGAACGAATATGACGATATCGCTTAGCTAGATCACGCAAATTCTTTTGAAATTCAGGGGATAAGTCGATGGCTACTTTTTCTTCCGACACTGACCGTCTCCTCAATTCTAAAATTTCCACTGCTCATCTCAGCCCTTCGGAGATTTTACACTGATGGTGCTAGGCGCAATTTTGGGGTTTGTGTACACGCGATCGCGCGGGCTGTTATCGTCGATGATGCTCCACAGTCTGTGGAACAGTGTGACCATGATTGGGCTATTTATTTTGGGCAGTGGGATGAATTAGGTAGGATTGGGAAAATGGGAGTTGAAGGATTTTATGAAGAGGCGGTGTTTAGAGGGGGCGATCGCGTTCAATCTCAAGTTTTAGAGGCTTTGGCTTTGACTGCCGAGCAAATTTTGAGGGCAGAGATTGATTAGGATTAAAGAATTGTTTCGTAGAAGGTTATGCAAACTCCCACAATGTCTAAAATGACAAACTCTTTTGCGCCCCAGGGCTGAATCTGGAGTTGCCCGTTGGGATGGAACATGGCACCGCCCTTGGCTTGAAATTCTTCGTAGAGTTGCTCAATATTTTCGACCTGGATGCGAAAGGTCGTCCATTTTGCTAAGTGATGATCGTCGTTTTGATATAGGAAGATTTCAGCAGAACCGCGTTTGACGATCGCCAATGTCAGCGGATTTCCTTCGGTATAAATAGTGGTGAAACCGAGCTGTTCTTCGTAAAAGGCGATCGCTCCTGCCACGTCAGTTCCGGCAGGAATCATCGGGCTGATATTACCTAGAACGATAGGTTTGCTCATGAGGGATCAAAAAAAAAGTCAGAGCGCGAGGCTCTGACTCATTAAGGTTGAAATCAAGCTTATCTAAGTTGGAACTATACCTTATCTTGTGCTCTGTAGCACCCCGAAAAAACTAAACTTTCTAGAAATTTTTGTGTTCTAAGAGGATGTTTGAAAAGTAGCAAATCACGAGACTTTTACGCTCGATCCCCCCAACCCCCCTTAAGAAAGGGGGCTTCGGAACTCAAAGTCCCCCTTTCTTAAGGGGGATTTAGGGGGAT
>Ga0105044_10006623_pt1 | contig 15934 bp, 16 predicted proteins | sample MAT01_FD_78092 | JGI IMG/M metagenome (GOLD analysis project Ga0105044, IMG submission 78092) | Freshwater microbial communities from Lake Fryxell liftoff mats and glacier meltwater in Antarctica - MAT-01 | ecosystem: Environmental > Aquatic > Freshwater > Ice > Liftoff microbial mat | place... | reverse complement strand
GTGGCCGTCCTGAACGGCTTCACCACGCTCGGCATACCCGTCACTGAAGCCGTTGGATGAGTCCGCCCGGGGAAAGGGTAACCTCGGTCATCAGACGATTTGTGCAACAGAGCCACCTGGCGTCAGTTCCAGCCTTAAAGTTCTTTAAACCTGCGGAAAGCCTGGCGGGGCACTGCCGATCCAAGGCCTGCGCAAATCCGTTCACGTCCGGCGCCCGCCTTCAGAAACGCCTCAAAAGGCCCGGGCCCGCAAGCGCCCGGTTTCAGGCAGTCTCAGCGCTTTTCGACAAGGCCATCCCGTCCAGCGCCCGTCTCAATCGGGGTGCGGAAAAATCGACAACGGCGCGCAGCTTTGGCGCAATGAGGCGGGCTTGCGGCACGACAAGATGGACCGGTGCCGCGGGTGGGGCCAGATCGTCCAGAACCGTGACCAGGCGGCCTTGCAGGATCCGGTCCGCCACCATGTAGGACAGGGCAATCGTGATGCCGCGGCCCGCCTCGGCTGCCGCAATCGCGCAAACGGCATCGTTGATTTCGAACCGCGGCATGAAAGACACGCTCTTGCCGCTGCGGCCATCCAGAAAGCGCCACTCGCGGTTCGGCATCAGGCCGGTAAACGCGATCATCGCATGCAAGGTCAGATCGGATGGCACGACCGGCGTGCCCCGCCGGGCAAGGTAGTCTGGGCTTGCAACCAGCACCCGGCGCACGCTTCCCAGCCGCCTTGCGACCATGCTCGAGTCTGGAAGTGCGCCGATGCGGATGGCGGCATCAATGCCTTCTTCGACAAGGCTGGTGATCCGGTCGAGAAGGAGGACAGAGACCGTGACCTGGGGATACTTTTCAAGAAACTCGAAGACGACCGGAGCCATCACCGATCGACCCAGCGTGACCGAGGCCGTGACAGTCAGATGGCCTTTCGGAACCGCCGTGTCGCCCACCGCTTCGCGTTCCGCGGAGCCGAGATCGTCAACGATGCGCCGCGCACTTTCCAGAAAGCGAGAGCCGACTTCGGTGATCGCGAGGCTGCGGGTGGTGCGGTTGAACAGCCTGCCCCCCAGCCGATCCTCCAGCGCCGAAATGGCCCGCGTGACGGCGGGCGGCGACAGGCGCAGCCGTTGGCCCGCCTTGGCAAAGCTTCCGGCCTCACTGACGGCGATGAAGACTTCGATCTCGTGAAAGCGATCCATTCATTCGCCCAAGTGGAAGAATAAATTTCACATAGCGGCTATTCTTTCAATGCCCGTCATGCGCGATTGTGGCGCGTACCACAGGTGGCACAGCAAAAGCTTGCCGCCGGACGCCAGAAACCCATGCCGAGAGGATGCCAAAGTGCCGAGACGGACCCAACGCAGCGATGCTTTGCAGGTCGTAGCGCGCGCCCGCCGGGCCGCGTTTCGGTTTGGCGGTGATCCTCTCCTGCGGGGCATTCAACCCAGACCATAGGTGCCTTCATGTCAACTGAGCTCGCTCCCCGTCCTCCCTTGCCGCCTTTCACTGCCGAGACTGCCGCACAGAAGGCGCGGATGGCCGAAGATGCCTGGAACAGCCGCGACCCTGCGCGCGTGGTCCTGGCTTGTACGCCCGACAGTCTCTGGCGGAACCGGGCGGAGTTTCCCCGCGGCCGGGCCGAGATCGGGCAGTTTCTGGCCCGAAAATGGCTGCGCGAGCACGACTATCGGCTGATCAAGGAAGTCTGGGCCTTTCGCGAAAACCGGATCGCCGTGCGCTTTGCCTATGAATGGCACGATACCGAAGGGCAGTGGTTTCGCAGCTATGGCAACGAGAACTGGGAGTTCGACGCACAGGGCCTGATGGCGCTGCGTCTTGCCAGCATCAACGATCTGCCGATTGCCGAAGCCGCGCGGAAGTTTCATTGGCCGCTGGGGCGCCGCCCGGATGATCATCCGGGCCTGAGCGCGCTTGGACTCTAACACCGGCCGGATGCCAGAGGAAAGATCATGTCGAACCGGTTTGCAGACATCGCCTTTACCCCGACGGTGAAGGCCGTTCAGGAAAAACTGGGCAGTCGGGCCGCCTATGCGCGGGCCGAACTGGTTCCAGAGCCATACCACAACCTGCCAAGCGCCCCCGAGGCGGAATTCATCGCGGCCCGCGACTCCTTCTACATGGCCACCGTCGGTGAAACCGGCTGGCCCTATATCCAGCATCGGGGCGGACCGAGCGGCTTTGTCCGGGTTCTTGATGAACGTACGCTCGGCTTCGCCGATTTTCGCGGCAATCGCCAATACATCAGCGTCGGAAACCTTCTGACGGACGACCGGGTCTCGTTGTTCTTCATGGACTATGCCAACAAGACCCGGCTCAAACTGTTGGGGCGGGCAAAGGCCGCGGGCCCGGATGACGCCGGGGTGCTCGAAAAGCTGGCCGTTCCGGGCTACCGGGCGGCGGTAGAGCGCGGGCTTCTCATCACGGTTGAAGCCTTCGAATGGAACTGTCCGCAGCACATCGCCGAACGGGTTACGCCAGAGGAGGTGCAGGGCATGTCAGCAACGCTCCTGTCCCGGATCGCGGACCTGGAAGCGCAGCTTGGGGCAGGGGAAGGCGGGCAGGATGCCTGATCCGAGAGACGGGATGTCCGCCACCACGCCCATCCGCCTGCACCGCTTTCTTCTGTCCAAGCATTCGCATCGGGTCGAGCTTTTTCTGTCGCTGCTCGGCGTTCGTTTCGAGACGGTCGATATCGCAGAAGGCGCATACAAGGCGCGCGAGTTCCTCGACCGGAATGTGTTTGGGCAGGTGCCGGTCATCGAGGACAACGGCTATATTCTCGCGGACTCCTACGCGATTCTGGTCTATCTGGCAAGCAACTACGATCCGGCGCGGAGCTGGTATCCCGCTGACCCCCGGACGGCTGGCGAAATCCAGCGCTGGCTCTCGGTGGCGGCAGGCCCGCTGTTTGCGGGCCCGGCGGTGGCACGCCTTGTTGGATTGTTCGATGCCAAACACGATCTGGCCCGCGCCCAGGCGACGGCCGAGGCCCTGTTTTGCGTGATGTCCCGCCATCTTGCGGAAAAGGCCGCGCGTTTTTCCTGGGTGATGCCCGACAATCGCTGATGTGGCGCTGTACTCCTACACGGCCCACGCATCCGAGGGCTATATCCCGCTTGATCCTTATCCGCACTTGCGCGCCTGGATCGCCCGGATCGAGGCTTTGCCCGGTTTCATTCCCATGGCCCGAACCGAGCCGCGCTTTGGCAAGGCCGCGCAGTGAGGGCGCGCATCGGTCAACCTGCGCTCTGGTCAATCGACCAGCTTGCTGATCACCAGCGCGGCGTTGGTGCCGCCAAAGCCAAAGGAGTTCGACAAAAAGCTGTCGAGTTCGACTCCGTCCTGAAGAACCGTCACGATCTCGGCTGCGTCCAGCGCCGGGTCGAGGGTCGTGATGTTCGCCGAAGCCGCAATGAACCCCTTGTTCATCATGATCAGCGCATAGATCGCTTCCTGCACGCCGGCCGCTCCAAGGGAATGCCCGCTCAACGGTTTGGTGGACGATATCGGTGGCGTTGTGCCCCGACCAAAAACCCGGCGAATGGCCCCCACTTCGGTGATGTCGCCGACCGGCGTCGAGGTTCCATGGCTGTTGATGTAGCTGACGTGACGGCCGGGCGGCAGGGTCGAAAGGGCAAGCCGCATTGCCCGCTCGCCCCCTGTCCCGCTTGGGGCGACCATGTCATGGCCGTCCGACGTGGCCCCATACCCGGTGACTTCGCCATAGATCCGCGCCCCGCGCGCGAGAGCATGCTCCAGCTCTTCCAGAACCACCACGCCGCCGCCCCCGGCAATCACGAACCCATCGCGGTCAGCGTCATAAGACCGCGACGCGGATTGCGGAGTGTCGTTGTATTTCGACGACATCGCCCCCATTGCGTCAAACAGGCAAGACAGTGTCCAGTCCAGCTCCTCCCCCCCGCCCGCAAAGACGATGTCCTGCTTGCCCATCTGGATCTGCTCCATGCCATTTCCGATGCAATGGGCGGACGTGGCGCAGGCGCAGGCGATTGAATAATTGACCCCGAGGATCTTGAACGGCGTGGCAAGGCAGGCCGAATTGGTCGAGGCCATGCCCTTGGTGACCATGAATGGTTGATGCGCTTGGGGCTTCCGGTCTCGCGGATGATCGTGTGGGCGCGAAACAGCGATTTGGTCGAGGGTCCGCCCGAACCCATGATCAGCCCTGTCCGCTCGTTCGAGATATCGCCCGCGTCCAGGCCTGAATCCTTTACCGCCTGAGCCATCGCGATGAAATTATAGGCGGCACCGTCCCCCATGAAACGCAGATCGCGCTTGTCGATGTGGTCTTCGAGCACGATGTGCGGCGCGCCGTGGACGCGGCACCAAAAACCGTGTTCGGCATAATCGGGCGCAAAGACGATACCAGACCGGCCCATACGCAAAGAGGTCTCCACGTCCTCCAGCGAGTTTCCGATGCTGGAGACGATGCCCATTCCCGTGACGACGACGCGGCGCATTCTCAGATACCCCCCCTCTGTCGGACGGGAAACCGTCCGATGTTGGTGAAAGACGACCGGGCAACAAGCCTGTCGCCCGGAAAGCAGTTTCGTTGCCAGACGGCAAGGCCTCCATCGATGTGCCGTGCGGCGGCGGGTCTGCCTCGCAGCTTCCCGCGCCCTTTGTACCATCATCACGACTTGTGCCGCCTTGCCCGTCCGGCGCCCAGTGCGCGCAGGATGCCAAAACAGGCTGCACTATCCGACCCCCCAAAATCAAGGATACGCCTCATTCTGCGGGGCGTGGTCAACAGTGCGGCGATCAGCCGGCCAGGGCCTTGATCGCCGGGAAGTCATTGTCGGTCGCAGCGACGCTGTTGACGTAGTTCGTCAGCGTGTTCAGCGCCACATGCACCACGATCTCGATGATCTGGGCATCATCATAGCCCGCCATCTTTACCGACCGCAGATCGGCGTCCGAGACATGGCCACGCTCGCGCACGACAGAGGCTGCGAAGTGCACCGCCGCGTCTGCCTTCGGATCAGTCGAGGTACCGTGCCGGTTTGCCGCGATTTCGGCGTTATCCAGCTTGGCCACATGCGTGCCAAGATAGGTATGCGCCGAAAGGCAATACTCGCAGGAGTTGATCTCGGCCACGGCCAGCGCAATCCGCTCGCGCGTCTTGGCCTCTAGGGCGCCTTTGCCCAGGGCGCCGCTGAGGCTCAGATAGCCTTCAAGAGCGGCGGGTGAATTGCCAACGACGCGGAACAGGTTTGGCGCGCTGCCAAGCTGCTTTTTCACCGCTTCCAGCAGCGGGCGCGAGTTTGCAGGCGATGCTTCAATAGTGGCGGGCGTATGGATGCGGGACATGGTGTGTTCCTTTGTCTTTCGCCTGCGAGACAATCCCGTGGCGGCGTGATTGAAAGTATTGGTTACGCCGAAGGCGCGGAATACGCGCCCTGCGGAACAAAGAACCACGATCGGCGGAAGAATAGCGGAGCGCCCGGCAAGGTCACGCCATAAGCAAGCGACTGTCGTGACCTTGCCGCCTGCCTGGCCCCGAACGGCGATACACGGGGATTCCGCTGCGGCACGGGGCGCAATCGGCCAAAACCGCTTGACCTTTCCCGGCCCCTTCTGTTGAAGCAGCCCAACCTCAGTCTTGCAGGAACGGTGCGGGTCCCTATGGACGATCAGAACAAGAATCTCATCCTCGCAACCGTGCTCAGCTTCCTTGTGATCCTGGTCTGGTTTTTCGTGTTCCCCCCACCCGAGACGACTGCGCCCCTCATTCCGGCGGCCGTGACCACGACCCAGACCGGAACCCAGACAGGCGCGCCCGCTGCCGCGGAAACGGCGGCCCCGCAGTCGGCGACAGCCGAGGCGGTGGCCCAGGCTCCGCGGCTTACGATCGACACGCCGCGGCTGGCTGGCTCGATCTCGATGGTGGGCGGGCGGATCGACGATTTGTCGCTCAAGACATACCGCGTGAGCAAAGAGCGGGACTCGGCGCAAGTGCGCCTGCTGCGCCCGGTGGGGGCAGAGCAGCCCTTTTACGCGCTTTATGGCTGGGCCCCGGGCGGCGCGCTCGGCTTTGCCGATGTGCCAGGGCCGAACACGGAATGGAGCCTTGGCACCGGTGGCAAGCTGGAGCCGGGCAAACCCGTCTCGCTGACCTGGGACAATGGCAAGGGCCTCGTCTTCACCCGCGAGATTGAGGTTGATGACCGCTACCTCTTCACCATCAAGGACTCGGTGCAGAACGACTCCGGCGCCGGGATCAGCCTGCAGCCGTATGGCATCATTGCCCGCCACGGCCTGCCGCCGGATCTGCAGAATATCTTCGTTGTCCACGAAGGAGTGGTGGGCCGCACCGATGGCGAGCTGACCGAGGTGGATTACGGGGACGTCGCGGCCCTGCCGGTGATTGACCGCGAGGGCGCCAATGCACAGGTGAGCGAGGCAATAACCGACGGCTGGATCGGCTTTACCGACCATTTCTGGATGACCGTGCTGATCCCTGAACAGGGCGCGCCGCACACCACCGTGGTCAAGTATGTGGCCGGCAGCGACATTTACCAGACCGAAGTGCGCAGCCCGGTGATGACTGTGGCAGCGGGGGCGACAGCCTCTTCGACGCAGCGGCTGTTTGCCGGCGCCAAGGAATGGGCGACCATCGGCGATTATCAGCGTGATGCAGGGATTCCCGGCTTCATCGACAGCATCGACTGGGGCTGGTTCTTTTTCCTCACAAAGCCGATCTTCGCCGTGCTGCACTGGCTGAACGCCCTTCTCGGCAACATGGGCCTTGCGATCATCGGCCTGACTTTCGTGCTGAAGCTGCTGGTGCTGCCGCTGGCCTACAAATCCTACGTCTCGATGGCGCGGATGAAAGAGCTGCAGCCCGAGATGGAGGCGTTGAAGGAGCGCTGCGGCGACGACAAGCCGCGCATGCAGAAAGAGATGATGGCGCTCTACAAGGAAAGGAAGGTCAACCCTGCTGCGGGCTGTCTGCCAATCCTGATCCAGATTCCGATCTTTTTCTCGCTCTACAAGGTGATCTTTGTCACGATCGAGCTCAGGCACGCCGCCTTCTTCGGCTGGCTGAATGATCTCTCGGCCCCGGACTCCTCGTCGCTGTTCAACCTCTTTGGCCTCTTGCCCTGGGCGGCGCCGGCACATGGCACTTTGCTCGCGCTGATCTTCATCGGCATCCTGCCCATCCTTCTGGGCATCTCCATGTGGCTGCAGCAGAAACTCAACCCCGCCCCTGCAGACCCCGTCCAGCAGCAGATCTTTGCCTGGATGCCGTGGATCTTCATGTTCATGCTGGGCAGCTTTGCCTCGGGCCTTGTGGTCTACTGGATCACGAACAACACGATCACCTTCGCGCAGCAGTATCTGATCATGCGCAGCCACGGGCACACGCCTGACATTTTCGGCAACATCAGAACGGCGTTCAAAAAAGCGCCTGCCCCTGCAGTGCCAGCCGTGCCGGCGGCCAAAGCGACGCCAAAGACCCCGCCCAAGGGCAAGAAATGACCGGGAGGCTGGTTCGCATCAGCCGCCACCCGATCAAGGGCCACGGACGCGAGGACCTCGCGTCCGTTGTCCTTTCTGCGAGGGCCTGCCTGCCGTTCGACCGGCACTGGGCCGTGGCGCATACAGCCGCAAAGCTGGTACCGGGATGGAATTCCTGCGTGAACTTTGCCCGCGGTGCCAAGGCGCCTGCGCTGATGGCAATCACCTGCCACCTAGACGAAACCACGCAGAGCATCACCCTTTCGCACCCCGACCGGCCGGATTTGACCTTTGCGCCGGATAACGCGGCCGACCTGCCCGGCTTTTTGACTTGGGTGGCCCCGCTGTCGCCGCCGAACCGCGCGGCCCCCGCCAGCATCGTGACGGCGGGCCGCGGGATGACCGACAGCGACTTTCCTTCTGTTTCGATTCTCTCCACCACTTCTCTCGCCGACCTCTCGTCCCGGATGGGTGCAGAGCTTTCGCCCCACCGCTTCCGCGGCAATCTCTGGATCGACGGCGCCGAGGCTTGGGCAGAGTTCGGCTGGGTCGGGCAGGACATCAGGGTCGGCGCGGCCACCCTGCGCATCCGCGAACGGATCACCCGTTGCAGCGCCACGACCGTGAACCCGGACACCGGCCTGCCAGGGGGCGACACGCTGGCCGCGCTGGACGCGGCCTATGGCCATCAGGATTTCGGCGTCTATGCCGAGGTGATCCACGGCGGCCCCCTCGTCACGGGCAATCATTGGAGCCTCGCATGACCCTGCTGTTTACCCTCGCCCCCGAACCCGAACTGGCCGAGCGCGAGGCGGGCCGGCTGTTGTTCGCGGGTCCTGTGACCTTCGTCAAAGGCGTGGTCGCGATGAGCGGGCTGCCCTTGGCAGACCGGCTGGAGGTTTGCTTTGCGGGCCGCTCGAACGTGGGAAAATCAAGCCTGATCAATGCATTGACCATGCGCAAAAACCTCGCCCGCGCCTCGAACACGCCGGGGCGGACCCAAGAGATCAATTATTTCGCGCTTGGTGACGAACGCCCGGGGGCGGAGCGGTATCTCGTTGACCTGCCCGGTTATGGCTATGCCGAAGCGCCGGTTGCCGTGGTGGCAAAGTGGCAGGCGCTGCTCAAATCCTATCTCGCAGGCCGCCAGACCCTGCGCCGCGCGTTCGTGCTGATCGACACGCGCCACGGGGTGAAGGCCGTAGACGAGGAGATCCTGGCCCTGCTCGATCGCAGCGCCGTGGCGTTTCAGGCGGTGCTGACCAAGGCCGACAAGGTGTCTCGGGACGAGCGGGAGGCGATCATCGAACAGGTCAAGGGCGCTCTGGCCAAACACCCCGCAGCCTATCCCGAAATCGTCGTCACCAGTTCCGAAAAGGGCGACGGCATAGAAACACTCCGGGCGATCATCGCGACCCTTGTCTGACGGCTATACGTGCTGGGCGCCGTTGACCTCGATCTCGGCACCAGAGATGTAACTTGACTGGTCCGAACACAGGAACCAGATCACATCCGCCACTTCATTCGGCTGGCCAAGGCGCTGCATCGGCAGCTTGGCCACGATCTGGTCAGTCCCTGGCGACAAGATCGCCGTTTCCACCTCCCCCGGCGCGATGGCGTTGACCCGCACACCGAGAGGGCCGAAATCATGCGCCATCTCGCGCGTCAACGCAGCAAGGGCGGCCTTGGATGTGGAGTAGGCCGCGCCGGCAAAAGGATGCACCCGGGCGCCTGCAATCGAGGTCACATTGACCACCGACCCCTTCGCCGCCGCCAGTTCATGCTGCAACCCGCGCGCGAGAATGACCGAGGAAAAGAAGTTCACATGGAAGACATGTCCCCAGGTGCGCAAGTCGGTCTCCAGCGTATTCAATCGCTTGCCGCCTTCGCCTTTGGGCGAGATCCCTGCGTTGTTCACCAGCGCGTCAAGTTGGCCGTTGATCTTGCCCTTGATCGTCTCGATCGCCTCGATAGTCTTCTTTGGGTCGGCAAGGTCGATCTGGATATGATCCTCCTCCCCCCCCCGCCACGGACAGCGCGAATCAAAAGGATGGCGAGAGCAGGTCAGAACTCGCCAGCCTTCGGCCGAAAACCGCTTGACGGTGGCATGGCCGATCCCGCGGCTGGCCCCGGTCAGAACGATGGTCTTCTTCCTGTCCATTGCGCCTCAAATATCCGACTCAAACTGTAAACCTATACGGGGGGATTTACCGCCGAATTGCAAGGCGGAACCCGGGTAAGGGCGCTTGGCAGAGGGCGGCAAAGCGGCTAAAGCGGGTCGCAGGACAAGACAGCGCTGAGCCGCGGCAGGCCCCGGGGCGCTGCCCCGGACCCCGGGATATTCTTGAATAGATGAAGACGGGCAGGGGGGCGCATGAGCCGCTAAGCCTGGAAATGCCGCTTCGGAGGCGAGAATGAGACAGCAGACCCTGAGCATGACCGATGCGATTTCCACTGCGAAGATGCTGTCCGAGGCCCTGCCCTACCTGCAGCGCTATTCCGGCGCCGTCGTGGTGGTGAAATTTGGCGGCAACGCGATGGGGGATGAGGCCGCGATGGCGGAATTTGCCCGCGATGTCGTGCTGATGCGGCAGGTGGGAGTTAACCCAGTGGTCGTGCACGGCGGCGGACCGATGATCAACGACATGTTGGCCAAGCTCGGCATCAAGTCGGAATTCGTGCGTGGAAAGCGGGTAACGGACAAGGCCACGGTTGAAGTGGTGGAGATGATCCTCTCGGGCCTTGTGAACAAGCGGATCGTGCAGGCGATCAACGATCAGGGCGGGCGGGCTGTGGGGATCTCTGGCAAGGACGACGATCTGATGGTCTGCGTGGCCGACGACCCTGAACTGGGCTTCGTGGGTCGGCCGGTCGAGATGAACGTGCAGGTGCTGCGCGACCTTTACAACGCCGGGATCATCCCGGTGGTAGCGCCGGTGGCGACCGGCATGGCCGATAACGAGACGTTCAACGTGAACGGCGACACGGCAGCCGGGGCGATTGCCGGGGCGCTGCAGGCCGACCGGTTGCTGCTGCTGACGGATGTGGCCGGGGTGAAGAATGCCGAAGGCCAGGTCATGACGCAGATCACCCCCGAGGAACTGCAGCAGATGACCGCCGATGGCGTGATCGCAGGCGGCATGATCCCAAAGACAGAGACGGCGCTGGCGGCGCTGGCACAGGGCGTGCGGGCAGTGACGATCCTTGATGGCCGCATCCCGAACGCCTGTCTTCTGGAGCTGTTCACCGACCATGGCGCAGGCAGCCAGATCCGCTCGACCGAGCCGCGGGTGAAGCCGCGCGTCCGCCGGTGAGTATGCCGTTGACATCGCCATTGACGATGGCGGTCACACTGACCGAGATCGCGGCGCGGGCGGCGGCGCATCATCTGGCGATCCTTGGCGGCTTTGCCTGCGAGGCGGATCCGGAATTGCCGGAGGGCACGTGCGCGCTCCTGCTGCTCGGTCCGGCCGAACCGGGGTTCTGGCCGCATGTGCAGGCCGAACCCGAATGGGACGGCGTCCCTCACCCCATCGACCGCTGGTCGCGCCGGGTGATCGGACGGATGGCCTGCGATCTGGGGGCCAAGGCTTTGTTCCCCTTTGGCGGTCCGCCATGGCATCCTTTCCAGCGATGGGCGCTGCGGACGGCCCGGGTCTGGGAAAGCCCGGCCCGCCTGCTCGTCCATGCCGACCAGGGGTTGATGGTCAGCTTTCGCGGCGCCCTTGCGCTGAAGGCGGCGATTGACCTGCCGCCGCCTGCCGCCTCCCCCTGCGACGGCTGCGCCCGCCCCTGCCTTACGGCCTGCCCCATCGGCGCGCTGACCGGGGCGGGATATGACGTGCCGGCCTGCCACGCCTTCCTTGATACGCCCGCGGGGGCGCCCTGCCTCAATTCGGGCTGTGCCGTGCGCCGCACTTGCCCCGTATCGCAGGCCTATGCAAGGATGCCTGATCAATCCGCCTATCACATGAGGCAGTTCCACCGATGAAGCGCCTGATCTTGACACGCCACGCGAAATCCGCATGGGACGACCCGCTCACCCCGGACCGTGACCGCCCGCTGAATGATCGCGGCAATGCGGCAAGTGCAGACCTCGGCCAATGGCTCGCCAGCCGCGACTACGTTCCGGGAGAGGTGCTGTGCTCCGACGCCTTGCGCACCCAGAAGACATGGTCAGGGATAGCGCCCGCCCTGCCCGGCACCCCGGTTCTTGAGCTGAAGCATGCGCTGTATCAGGCCGGGCCCGATGTTATGCTCGCCGTTCTGCGCCATGCCAGCGCCGACACAGTCATGATGATCGGCCACAACCCCGGCATCGCCGAATTTGCCGCGCGGCTGGTGGCCCACGCGCCCCACAACGCCGAATTCACCCGCTATCCGACCGGCGCCACGCTGGTGTTGGATTTCGCGATTGACAGCTGGGCCGAAACCGCATTCGGAGAGGGCGTGGCTGTCGATTTCGTCATCCCGCGCGAACTGGTGCCCTGACTGCCCAACGGCTCATTCATTCTGGTGCAAATATTACGGGGTGATGCGCGACGAGAAATCTCCGGCCTTATGTAGCAAACGCACCATCGTATTCTGGGCGCGGGAAGCTGTCGTGGATGTCTGCGACAGTGTAGGCCTGCACGTCGCCACCAAGCCGCGTGACATGAACGGTCACCACAAAGACAATCTCAAAGGGGTTTTGATCCCCGTGCAGCATCTTTTCCTTCAGCCCTTGGATGCCCTTGCGAAAGTAGACCGGCACCACTTTGTCAGAATTGTCGGGTATGACCCCCCGCACACCTGTTCGGCCATATCTTTGCCAGGTCCTCGGTTCGCCTGTTCCAAGAAAAATTGACTTCTGTGAGAAGCGCGCTTGAGATTGGCGCGTCATCGGTTGGCGGGGGGAGCCGCTCTTGCTCGTCTGTGTTGATCGCTGCACGGTTGAACATGGCTGAGTTCGGCGCGACCGTCTCGGTGCTGGTCGCCACCGATGGCGAGCTGATCGCGGGGCACGGACGCGTCCTGGCCGCTGCCCATCTCGGGCTGACCGAGGCCCCGGTCATCGTTCTCGGCCATCTGTCAGAAGCGCAGCGTCGGGCCTTTCGCATCGCCGATAGCAAACTCAGCGAGTTGGGTGGCTGGGACGATGCGCTGCTCTTGCAGGAATTGCAGGCGCTGTTGACAGAGGATTTCGACCTCGGGCTGATCGGAATTCCGCAGGACGAGCTCGACGCTTTGCTAGCAGACGCCGACGACCGCCCGACATTTCCGACGATGCGGCCGATGCCATCACTGGCCCACCCGCCGAACCCATCACCAAGCCGGGCAACATCTGGGCGCTGGGCAAGCACCGCCTCCGCTGCGGCGATGCCACAGATCCGGCCGCTGTCACCAGGGCGATGCGAGGCGATCAGGCCACGCGTTTACTTCGCCGCCCTATGCCCAGCAGCGCGACTATGGCGCGGCCAAGGAGAAGGTGGCGATTGGGATCCCCTTATGCAGGGCGTGTTCGCTGCGGCCCCAATTACCGCCGACGCGCAGCTGCTGGTCAATCTCGGCCTCGTGCACCGCGACAGCGAATGGCAGCCCTCTTGGAAAGGATGGTGGAATGGATGCGTACCTTTGGCTGGCGGCGCTTTGGCTGGTATGTCTGGGATCAGGGCCCGGGCTTGCCGGACGACTGGAACGGCCGCCTGGCCTCGTGGCACGAATTCATTTTCCGCTTCAACCGCGCGCTCTGCAAACCGCAAAAGACCGTCCCGTCCAAACACGCAGGCGAAACACTCGGCGGCGGTGGGCTGCGCGGTGCCGACGGCACCGTCCACTCCAAGACCGGCACCGGCAACGCGATCCAAAGCCACCGCATCCCCGACAGCGTCTTTCGCATCATGCGACACAAGGGCGGGTTGGGTGCAGCGGGGTCGCATCCGGCGGTGTTGACGGGCGCTGGTCGAAGCGGTGCTGACCGCTTTCTCGGATCCCGGCGATCTGATCTATGAGCCGTTCTGCGGCTCAGGCACCCAGCTGGTCGCCGCCGAACGCGCTGGGCGGCGGTGCTTTGCGATGGAGCTGGACCCGGTCTATTGCGACGTGGCCGTCCGGCGGTGGGAAATGGCGACGGGGCGGAAGGCACGGCAAAAAGCTTCCTAAGTTGCCCAATGAGATCGAACAGGAAGCCAACCACTTGAAGTTGAATTGCTTTCGATAACCTGTGGGGGTGGCAGAATTGGCCCGATTGCTCGGCGCTTGGATGGGATGGCCTGTCGCCGCTCGCTGGATTTCCGGCATCGGCCTGTTCTGGGTCGTTTCTGCACTTTTTCCTGCAGACGGTGAACGCAACCCTGCGGCCCCTTTCGGAGAGGACTTCGTTGCGCTGGGCCTTCACTAAGGCCGGATGTTCGGCAGTATTGCGCTTGGGATCTGGCTTGGGCCCAAGATCACCGAACGGACCGGAAAAGCATGGCTCGCTTGGGCAGTCGGAATTGGGCTCCTTGTGACAGGCGCTGTTGCGCAAGGGCCGCTTGGCGAATTTTTCGGCGTTTCAGATAGACTTGAAGGCCTAATAGACCCCGAGTGTTATACTGATTGGGATGGCCGCTCGAACCCGATAGTATGCGAATAATAAAGGTCAAGCTAGGAGTCCCGGAAGGAACAATGCGGCGCGATGGATGAAATCGCAGAGGACCAGAAATCAGAATCAGTGTCCTTCGTGGAAATGAAGGCGATGGTTGGCTCGATCATTTTCCTTTGGTCATCCATCGAGCGCGAACTCGCCAAAAGGATCGAAACGCCGGAAAATGGGACCAACAAGAACGGCGCACATACTGTTGCCCAGAAGATCGCACGGTGGAAAAGCCTGCAGGCTGCGGTTGGCGCCAAACGTCCCGAGCATCAGTCACTACTGCAAGAAGTGCGCGAGCGTCTGAACCGGGCGCTGGACATCAGGAATCGAGTCGCACACGGCCTGATTGGCATCATTGCTGATCCTTTCGGACATCACGGCGATGCCCATCTGGAGACTGAACTGAACGGAGAAACGCGCAGGCATACCCATCCTGAACTGGAACAAACAATGCGCATCCTGTCCCATATGGTTTGGGCCATTGGCAGCCTGAGCGAAGCTGAAATGCAGAAGGATCTTTGCAAGGCTGAAAACGCTTATGTCGGGATCCGCCTTAACCACCTGCCCTAAATGTCGTCCTGTCTGGCATGGCAGCGCAACATAGGAGCGGGCCAGCATCGCGTCGATCCGGAACTTGGCGGGTGGCATGCTGCTCGAGGTTGAAGTTGCGGCGGCGATGCCGAAGGTGCGTCCGCGGCTCCGATGATGCCGACCGCCCGACGGAAAAAACGCAGCCTTTTGCGGGATCAGCATAGATACCGGAGAACCAAGGGAAAGCTGTTATTGGTGGCCTGAAGGACTCAGTGCAGATCAGTCGCGCCAGTTAGTCCCAGCGTCGGAGAAAATGTAAGTTCGGGCGGGCCTTCTTTAGGCCGCAATAGATTCAATTACAGTCATCTACCAGTCCATAACGCATTCACAGAGAATTCTGTTGCGCAATCAGGGCCGAAATCTTCGATCAAGACCTCTGGGCTGACTGCTTATCCCGGTACCCGCATTAAAAATATGCGAAAGGCGATGTGACGCAACAGCGGGTAGCGAAAGTAAAGCACCACTGAATGACGGATACTCAGGGGATGTAGTCTGTTAGCGGAAAGGGAGTTTGAACAATCGGCGGTGCTATGAGACCGCGCCTCGTGCGCTGAAGCCGGTTTGCTTGAAAGGGCCATTGGTTCAACCTGAGCAAGATCGGTGCGCGGGTTGCGTCGCCCACACCATCACCTTACGGATGGCCGAGGTGTCCATCACCTGCACAATGATCAGGGCCATCCCCGACGCGATCTGCCGCTTGCGGGGCAGCCTTCGTTCGCATGACAGTCAAGATGGCGAAGCGAATGAACCCGGCTCGACAGGTCTGCCTGTTAGGTTGAAAAACCCGTTGAACCAGTGGCGACAGGGGAGCGGTCGCAACGCCAGCCGGGCGCCAGTTGCGCCGACTAGCCAATGCATTCGTCGACGGAAAATACTTGAAAAAAGTGCCGTTCAAGGCGAGAGTACCCTGAAAAGGTCGGTCCAATTTCAGGGTGCGCGGTAGATGGACCAGGCGATCAGCAAATCCCCCTCCGGCATTCCCGGCCTCGACGAGATCACCAGCGGTGGCTTGCCTTCGGGACGACCGACGCTGGTGTGCGGCGGGCCAGGTTCGGGCAAGACGCTGTTCGGCATATCGTTTCTTGTGCGCGGGGCGCTGCAGGACAATGAGCCGGGCGTACTCATATCTTTCGACGAAGGCATCAAAGACCTCGAGGTCAACAGCGCGTCGCTCGGGTACGATCTGGCGGCCCTGCGCCAGCGCAACCTGCTCGCCATCGATTATGTCCATCTCGAC
>Ga0105044_10006622_pt1 | contig 15934 bp, 10 predicted proteins | sample MAT01_FD_78092 | JGI IMG/M metagenome (GOLD analysis project Ga0105044, IMG submission 78092) | Freshwater microbial communities from Lake Fryxell liftoff mats and glacier meltwater in Antarctica - MAT-01 | ecosystem: Environmental > Aquatic > Freshwater > Ice > Liftoff microbial mat | place... | reverse complement strand
TCAATATCGGTGATGACCCGTGAGCCAAACCACGGCGCGCGGGGAATCGGGCCATCAAACGGCGTGTCGCTCCGCTCGATAACGGCCACACTGGTGCCGCCTCCACCCGCAGCACGATCGGCCTTGCTCTGTTCAAACGCCTCGACGCGCTTGCCCTGCTCGCCGCGCGTGCGCGCGATCAGTTCCTCGGCCTTTGAGCGCTTGCCCCGGCGGTCTTCAATCTCGGCGCTCAGCAGTTCAAGCTGACCGCCCACAATGCAGTCCATGCTGCGGAGCCCTTCAAACGCGTCCTTGCCGTAGAGCACCGCGCCCTTATAGATGTTGCGCAGGTGCCCCTCGCAGTAGTGACGTGTGAGAGCGGCCCCGCCCAGCAGCACCGGTACCGTCACGCCCGCCGCGTTAAGCTCGTTGAGGTTGTCCTCCATCACGTTCACGCTCTTGACGAGCAGTCCGCTCATGCCGATCGCGTCGGCATTGTGCTCGCGCCAGGCCTTCAGGATGTCGGCAATCGGCTGCTTGATGCCGATGTTGTACACCGTGTAGCCGTTGTTGCTCAAAATGATGTCCACCAGATTCTTGCCAATGTCGTGCACATCACCCTTCACGGTGGCGAGCACGATCTTGCCCTTGGTCTGGCCTTCCTTCTTCTCCATGAAGGGCTCGAGATGGGCGACGGCCATCTTCATCGTTTCGGCCGATTGCAGCACGAATGGAAGCTGCATCTCGCCCGAGCCAAACAACTCGCCGACAACCTTCATGCCGCCAAGCAGATGATCGTTGATGATATCGAGCGGCTTGTACTTGGCGAGCGCCTCGCCCAAGGTCTTCTGCAGGCCTTCCTTTTCGCCGTCAATGATGTGCTGCTGCAACCGCTCTTCAAGCGTGAGAAACCTGGTCTCGCGCACGGCCGCCGCGGCCGTGGCGTCTTTGAACAGGTCAATGAAGTACGAGAGCGGATCGAATCCCTCGCGGCGTTTGTCATAGACGAGTTCAAGCGCCGCGTCCCACTGCTCCTGCGGAATCTTGTTCTTGGGCAGAATCTTGGAAAAGTGCAGGATGGCGCTCGTGAGGCCGGCCTCTCGAAGTTCGTGCAAAAACACCGAGTTAAGCACGATCCGCGCGGCGGGCCGCAGGCCGAAGGAGACGTTGGACAGACCGACGGTGGTCTGGCACTCGGGCAGCGACTTGCTGATCCGGCGAACCCCCTCAATGGTCTCAAGCGCCGAGCGGCGATCACTCTCCATGCCCGTTGAGATCGGCAGCACCAGCGGGTCGAACATCAGGTCTGACGGATCGAGCCCGTGGATCGTTGTGGCGCGATCAAACGCCCGCTGTGCGATGGCCAGCTTGCGATCGGCGGTTCGCGCCATCGACGCTTCTTTGTCCTCATCGATCGATCCGATGACGATGGCCGCGCCGTACGTCTTGGCCATAACGCACACCTGGTCAAACTTGTGCTCGCCATCCTCAAAGTTGGCCGAGTTGATGATGCACTTGCCGCCCGCCAGCTTCAGGCCCGCCTCGAGCGTCTTGAGCTGCGTGCTGTCGAGCATCAGCGGCGAATCAACCTGCCGAACCACCCGCGTCACCACCTCGTGCATGTCGCGGGCGTTGTCGCGGCCTGCGTAATCGACGTTCACATCCAGCACATGCGCAGAATCGTGGCGAACCTGCTCGCGCGCCAGGCTCACGATCCCGTCAAAATCATCGGCCTCAAGCAGTTGCTTGAACTTGCGCGAGCCCGACGCGTTCATCCGCTCGCCGATGATCAAGAGCGAGTTGTCCTGGCGATACTCAGTTGGCGAGAACAGCGACGCCACCGACGGCGTTGCGATGGTTCGCCCCTCACGCCGCGTCGGCAACTTTGAGACCGCCTCCGCCAGCAGGCGAATGTGCTCGGGCGTCGTGCCGCAGCACCCGCCGACAATGTTCACGCCGCTGCCCGAAACAAACTTGAGCATCGCCTCGGCGAAGGGCTGCGGGCCAAGCGGGTACTCGGTCCGGCCCTCAACCAGCACCGGCAGCCCGGCGTTGGGCATGCACGAGACAAACTTGTTCGCCGGCCCCGAGCGCTGCGCGCCCCAGTGCTTGCCAAGATACGCAACGTGGTCAGACATCTCCGTCGGCCCCGTGGCGCAGTTGAGGCCCAGTGACAGAATCGGGTACTGACTCAGCACCGCAACAGCGGCCTCAATGCTCGTGCCCACCAGCATGGTGCCGGTCGTCTCGATCGTCAGCGAGACCATGATCGGCACATCGTCAGTCGTCTTATTCCGCTCGGCCAGCGCCGCCAGAATTGCGTTCACGCCGCACTTGATCTGCAAAATGTCCTGGCAGGTCTCAAGCAGGAACGCATCCACTCCGCCGTCAAGCAAGCCCCGGGCCTGTTCAAGGTACGAGTCAAACAGCTCGTCCCAGGTCGTGTGCCCCAGCGTAATGAGCTTGGTGCCCGGCCCCATCGAACCGACTACAAACCGCGGCTTGTCGCTGCTGCTGTGCTTCCTGCACGCGGCCCGGGCCACCTCGGCCGCCATCTTGTTCAGCGAGCGCGTCTCGGGCGTAAGCCCGAACTCCGACAGCACGAGCTTGTTGGCGCCAAAGGAATCGGTCTCCACGCAGTCCGCTCCCGCCGCCAGGAACGACTCGTGAATCTCCTGAATCACGTCGGGGCGGGTCTTCACGAGAATGTCCGTGCAGTTCTCGCAGCCGCAATAGTCGTCGTGGATCGAGAGCGTCCGCTGAAAAATACTCGTGCCCATAGCGCCGTCAAACACGAGGACGCGCTTGCGGAGATGGTGAAGGAACTGACTGGCCATTAGACACTCCCGGCAACTTGGGGAATCATCCGTTTATGCGGATGAACGGATTGAATAGTAGACAAGGCACTGGAAATGAGCAAAACGAGCGCTTCGACGTGCGAACGAGTTATCGGTCCTCAGATCACCGCCGCCCGCTCCGCCGTTCTATCGACGCTTTCGCGTCCGTGGTCGATACGCCCGATTCGCCCCGCATGATCGCTTGAACAGGAGTGCAGATGGTTTGAAGCACTCTTCACCGGCCTTCGGATCGTTGCTCGTGAAGAATGGTGCGCCGGGGAACACCAAGCTCGAATGTCGCGTATTCCCTAAGTCTAAGTCCTACTTTATCCTGCGAAAACTCTGTTTCGGCGTTGGCAACGTCGATCAAAAGGTGCTGTGGTCTATGCTCGATACTTCCCCACAATCGACATTGGAACCACTCTCGCCCAACCCGCTCGTAAGCAACAACGCCGCCGATTGGCAGAATCTGGTGGCCGACCTCAACCCCCCCGCGCTGCTTCTCTTCATTGAATCTCGAATGAGCGACAAGCTGCGTTTGCAGCACTCCCCCGAAGACATTTATCAGGAAGCGCTCTCGCAGGCGTGGGGCGAGCGGGAGTCCATCGAATGGAAGGGCGTTCGTGCGTTTCGCGTCTTCGTGAAGGTGCTCGTTGAGCGGGTGATCGTCGATCTGGCCAACCACGACGGGCGACTGAAGCGAACCGATTCAGACCCCAGGGAAAAAACAGGCAATACGCCGCAGAATGGTTCGCGCGCCGTTCGCCCGCTGGGAGAGCTCCCGGCCGCGACGGCGACCCCCAGCAGGGCCGCGATTTATCGCGAGCGGGCGGCCGCCATGCAGGCCGCCCTTGATCGGCTGCCCTATGAGCAGCGCGAGCTGCTGCGGATGCGCATCATCGAGGATCAACAGCTCGAGGACATCGCGCGGGCCATGGGCATCGGCATGGGCGCGGTGCGGCACCGACTGTTTCGAGCCGCGGAGGCCTACGCCATGGCCCTGAATGCGGGCCGATCACGGGGCTGATCCGGAGCGTGTCACGATCCCGCTACCATTGGCCCCGCAGCGCGCCAAGCGTATCGCGCGCCGCGGTTTGGTCACCCAATGCAAGGATTGTCAGATGTTTGATCGAAATGGTCGGCTGTTGGCTGGTGGTCTGGTTGCACGTTCAATGGCGACGGCGCTGATGATCGCAGTCTGCGGTCTGGCAATGCCCGCCGCAGCGCAGGACAAGCCACCCGCGGCCCAGCCTCCCGCGGGCGGCAAAATTCCCGTGCAGACCGCCGACGATCTCCCGCGCTACACCTACAAGATCGAGGGCAAAGCATCGGATTTCCTGCTCTCCGACAAGCCGTTCCTGGCCTTTGCGGCCCAGGTGCGGGCCAATGTGGAGAACACCCTCGCCAAGTACGAGATCGCCGACCAGAGCACGCTCCAAACCATGCACTCGCAGTTGCAGCAGATCGCCCTCATCGAGGGTCGCTGGGACGACGCCATGGCCCAGTCCATGATCGTCAAATCGCTCGAGGGCAAAGAATCCAAGAAGCTCATGACCGGTCAGGTGCTCACGGCCATGCTGGCTGCCAACAAGGTCGCCAAAAACGGCACGCCCGAGTGGGATGCGGTGTTCTCTGAGACGCTCACTAAAAACGTCGCGGCGCTGCCGTGGGAAAAAGTGCGCGAGGATGTCATCCGTTCCAAGGGCAGCTCCGAGCTTGCCAGTCGCGAGATCATTCTCGGTGGGATTCAGGGTCAGCTCGACCCGATCGTCGAGAAGGCCAAGGGCGAGCTTTCGAGCGATTTCGCCGGTGTGCTCATCGGCTCGCGCGCCACGATGGAAGTCATGCTCCCCGTCCTGCCCAAGATGGGCAAGGTCTACGCCCAGATCATCGACAGCCACAAAACCGTCAGGAAGGACGTGCTCTCGGCCCGCGAGGTGGTCCTCTCGGAGACCGACGCCGGCACGCCCGTCGCCGTCGCAGTTTGGGACTCCGGCGTCGATGTCTCACTCTTCTCGCAGAACCTGTGGGTGAACACCAAGGAAATCCCCGGTAACGGCAAGGACGACGACGGCAACGGGTTCGTTGACGATGTGAACGGCATCGCTTATGACCTCACCGGCTCGCCCACCGCCGAGCTGCTCCACCCCCTCACCGAGATGCGTGGCGACCCCAAACTGGTCGCCGCCAACATCAAGGGCATGATGGACCTGCAGGCCAACATCGATTCGCCCGAGGCCGGCGCGCTCAAGAAGCTCGTCGGTTCACTCAAGGCCGATCAGGTATCCGTCTTCCAGGAAGACCTCGGCCTCTACGGCAACTACAGCCACGGCACCCACGTCGCTGGAATCGCGGCCGAGGGCAACCCGTTCGCCCGCCTCGTTCCCGTCCGCATCACCTTCGACTTCCGCCAGATCCCCACCCTCACCCCCAGCAAAGAACTCGCTGCCAAAACGGCCAAGGCGGCCTCCGATTCGGTCGCGTACATGAAGGCCGCGGGCGTCCGCGTCTGCAACATGAGCTGGGGCGGCAGCCGCCAGGATGTTGAGCAGGCCCTCGAGGCCAAGGGCGTCGGCAAAACTCCCGAAGAACGCGCCGCCATGTCGCGCGAGCTCTTCAAAATCGAGAAAGACGCGCTCGAAGCTGCCATGAAGGGCGCGCCCGAGATCCTGTTCGTCGCCGCCGCCGGCAACAGCGACAACGACAACCAGTTCGCCGAGTTCATCCCCTCGGGCTTGAATATCCCCAACATGATCACCATCGGCGCTGTGGATTCGTCAGGTAAGCCCACCGGCTTCACCACCTTCGGCAAGAACGTGAAGGTCTACGCCAACGGCTTCGAGGTCAACTCATACGTGCCCGGTGGCCAGAAGATGAAGTTCAGCGGCACCTCGATGGCGGCTCCCAATGTGACCAATCTCGCCGCCAAGCTCATCGCCCTCAACCCCAAGCTCACCTCGGCCCAGGTCGCGACCATCATCGTCAAGACCAGCGAGCCGATGGAAGGCTACCCCGAGCGACTGGTCATCAACCCCAAGAAGGCCGTTGCTTCGCTCAAGCCGAGCAACTGAGCCCGTCTGGTCCCAGAAATGGTCCCAGAAATGGTGGCAGAAACGGTCGGAAGAACTGCCCCAGTGACTATTGCTTCAATGAGCCCACCCCCCGCGGGGTGGGTTTTTTTGTTGGTCCTTCGTTGCCCAATCCGCCTCGGTCCCCGCGCCCCGACATTGATGTTCACTTCCCGGTGGCGGGCCTTCCCCCCGCAGCAATGATCTTGGCATGTTCGCCGCTCCTTCATCACCTGCCCACCTGCTCGCCGCGCCGCTCAGCGATGCCGAGCGCTACGCCGCCCTGGCCGCGCGCGATACCTCGTTCGACGGCGTCTTCATCGCCGGCGTGAAGACAACCGGCATCTTCTGTCGCCCCGGATGCCCGGCGCGAACGCCCCTCCGCGTCAACGTCGAGTTCTTTGCCACATGCAAAGCCGCCATGCTGGCGGGGTACCGCGCCTGCCTGCGCTGCAAACCACTCGAGGCGCCGGGAACAATTCCCCGCTGGGCCGCCCGGCTCATCGACATCATCGAAGCCAAACCGATGGAGCGCGTGACGGCCGAAAAACTCCGCTCCATCGGCATCGATCCGGCCCGCGCATCGCGGTTCTTCAAACGGCAGTTCGCCATGACCTTCGCGGGGTACTGCCGCGCCAAACGAATGGGCCTGGCCCTGCGAGTCCTTCGCAGCGGTTCAAGCGGGAGTGCCAGCGTGAAAACAACGGATAAGCGAAGCGCAGGAAGCAAGACCGTCACCCGCGCCATGTTGGCCAGCGGCTTTCAATCCGAGAGCGGCTTTCGCGAAGCCTTCGAACGCGTCTTCGGCGAACCCGTCAAGGCTCGTGCTGGCGCCGCAGCCCCCGCCGATGGTGCGCCCCCCGTCGCCGTCGTTCAGTGGTTCGAATCACCCCTCGGGCCCATGCTCGCCGGTGCCACGACCGACGGCGTCTGCCTCCTCGAGTTCGTAGACCGCCGCGCCCTGCAGACCCAGATCGACGTGCTCCGCAAGCGCCTCGGTCGGCCCATGCTGACCGCGCACGCAGCGGGCTCCGCTGGCCACCCAGCCGCCGCGCACTTGCAGAGGCTCTCACAGGAACTCGTCGAGTACTTCGCCGGCACCCGCCGCGAGTTCAGTGTCGCCCTCGTCGCCCCCGGCACCGATTTCCAAGCCCAGGTCTGGCAAGCTCTCCGCGCCATCCCGCCCGGCGCAACCCGTTCCTATGCGCAGATCGCCAAAGCCATCGGCCGCCCCACCGCCACGCGCGCCGTCGCCCGCGCCAACGGCGACAACCGCCTCGCAATTCTCATCCCCTGCCACCGCGTCATCGGTTCCGACGGCTCCATGACCGGCTACGGCGGCGGCGTGTGGCGCAAAGAAGCACTCCTCAAGCTTGAGCGCGACAAAAGCACAGTCGAGCCCGGCAGCCTCTTCGCAAGCGCCCCACAACGCTGACTTACCAGCTCACTCACTGGCCTCGCCAATCTCTCACTTTGGCCGCGGCCAGGGCGTAGCCGCGCTGCTCCCGGGCGCACGCGCCCGCAGCAAATGCCCCTCCAGCCAGCCGCGGGCCCGCGCCGGCTTCGCGTGCGAGAACGCGATTCCCTCGTGGTCGAGCGCATTCACGCGGTCATTGGCAAAGCGCAGCGCATCCATATTCAACTGCAGCGCGATATCCACCGGCATTCGCTCGGGGTTGATATCGATGCCAAAGTGCTCACGATAACTGTGCATCTTCATCGTGTAGAGAATGCTGTCCACAATCTCCGGCGAAATGACGCCCACGTTGAGGTCCTGGTCATAGTTGCCCAGCGGCTGGCTATTCCAGTGCGAATGCGCCAATCGCCCCTCGCAGAGCGGCCAACTGAAGGCATACGGGGCATCCTCATACCCCATCAGCACGTGCCCGATCTCCGGGTTCATGCAGCACAGCGCGTGCCCTTCCTTGAGTAGACGCAGATTCTCCGTGCTGCGCAGCATCGCCTCAACATCCCTCCCCAGCAGCACCCCCTCGGGCGTCGTGCCATAAAGAATGTGCCCCCGCGGCTCATAAGGCTTGGGCTCAAACGCGATGCGAACACCGGGAACCGCATCCATGGCCTCAGCAAGGCCCGACGCGAAGCGCCGCCGCGCCGCCGCAAAGTCGAGCCCGAATCCGTTCTCATACCCGTCGATACCCGGCCACACGATCGCAAAGTCGGTGTCCAGCGCGCGGTTCAGCTTGAGCGCGCCGATGGTGCGATCGATCGCGATCCGCCGCACCGCCTCGTCCGGATTCGACAGCGAGCCAAACTCAAACGCCGCATCGTAAAACAGCAGCGGAATCACCGTAAGCACCCGCGCACCAGTAGCTGCACAGAACGACTTCCACATCCCCACATTGTCTTCGTTGATCTCGTTTGGATAATGCGCTTCAAACGCCCGCAGCCCCTTCGGCACCAGCGTCCGCGCGATATCCAACCTCTGCTCAATCGTCAGTTCAGCCCCATACCGAGCATGAAACCGGCTGGCCGCCGGCGAGAAAAACCAGATGCCCGCCGAGAAGGCCAGGTCTAGCTCGAAAGACTTCATGTGCGCCGCCATTTGGTCAGCGGAGTGCGTGCGGATTTGTTGGCGAAGGTCGCGAAGTGGCATAAGCGGAGGGTAGTGGCCGCCCCGATGCCGCGTTGCGGCCGCATCTATCCCGCGCCGGTCAGACCGGTCCCAGCGAGCAAATCGCCCCGTACGCCTTGCCAAACCGTGCCGCCGCACGCGCGTACTCGGCCTGGGCCCGCCGATCGGGCGAATGCTCATGCTGCACGGCGAGCGTGGCTTGGCACGCAGCCTCCACACTCGCAAACCGACCCACGCCCACGCCCGCCAGCAGCGCGGCACCCAACGCACATCCCCCCTCATCGCTCCCCGCCAGTTGCGTGGGCAGCCCATACACATCGGCCTGCATCTGCCGCCAGAACGCCGACCGATTCCCACCCCCCGACAGCCGCACCCGCTCAATCTTCACACCCATGTCACCCGCGATCCCCAGAATCTGGCCCATCGTGAACGTCACACCCTCAATCACCGCCCGCGCCAAGTGCGCCCGCGTGTGCCGGCTCGTAAGCCCCAAAAACCCACCCCGCGCCTGCGGGTCAGGATGCGGGCAGCGCTCCCCGGTCAGTTGCGGCGCAAACACCAGCCCCTCGCACCCGATGGGCACACTCGCCGCCTCCGCCATGAGCTGGTCATACGCCACACCCGGGGCCAGCGTATCGCGAAACCACCGCAGCGCGCCCCCCGCGCTTAGCGTGCACCCCGTCAAAGCCCACGATCGCGAACCCGCCGCCGCGCACATCGTGTGCATCCGCCCACACGCCCCCGAAGCCGTCCCCGAAGCCATCCCCGAAGCAGGCCCGCAAGCGTCGCCACCGGCCGAGACCTCACCAAGATCCTTCTCCGGCCCATCGCTGCTCACCAAAATCACCCCGCTCGTCCCCAGCACCGCCAGCGCCGTCCCAGCGCTCACCACACCCGCGCCAATCGCCGCCGTCATGTTGTCACCGCTGCCGATGATCACCGGCACGCCCACCGGCAAACCGGTCTGCGCCGCCGCCTCGCCGCTCACCTGCCCCACCACCGTGCTCGACTCATGCGGCTCAGGAAACAAGCCCGGCTCAATCCCCACCAGCTCGCACGCCCGCCCGGAAAACTGCCGCGAAGCCACATCAAACAGCAGAGTGCCCGACGCGTCGCCCACATCCGTCGCGCTCACACCCGTCAGCTTCAGTGCCAGATAGTCCTTGGGCAGCATCACCTTCGCCACCCGCGACCAGATCACCGGCTCATGCCGCCGCACCCAAAGCAGTTTGGGCAGCGTGAACCCCGTAAGCGCCGCATTACCCACCAGCGCCACGCAGCCGCGCTTGCCGCCAAAGGCCTTCTCGATCACCCCGCACTCCGCCGCCGTCCGCTGATCATTCCACAGCAGCGCGCGCCGCACCGGCAATCCGGCGCGATCGAGCATCACGCTCCCGTGCATTTGCCCGCTCAAACCAATCCCCGCGATGGCTTTTCCTTTCACACCCGGCAACGCCAGCAACTCGCCAATCGCTGCGCACGCCGCCACCCACCAATCCGCCGGGTCCTGCTCGCTCCACCCTTCCCGCGGCGTGTGCAGCGGGTGCTCCTTGCTCGCCGACGCGACAATCCCCGCCGATCCCAGCGACGGATCGAGCGCGATGGCCTTCACGGCTGAGGTGCCAAGATCAAGACCGATGAGGAGCATGGGGTGCGCTCGCGAAGAAAATGACGGCCGCCAACATGAAGACAGCGAAACAGCGGTTCGTGGGCATCCAGCGTAGCGACGACAACCCCGCCCCAGCCCGCCGCCTCGCAACTCGAAGCGCGCCGTGCCCCCGCCCTCTGCCATGAAACTCTCATACTGTTCAGGCGCTCGGCCCTTCCTGCCCGGCTCGCCATGCGCCTCAAACCACCCCGCTTCAGCATCCCGGTGCCCACTGATTACGTGCTCTGGCGCGACGTCTGTTCCTACGGCTACTTCCTGCTCGAGCCCAACTTCTGGGACCCCGCCGCCAAGGCCTTCCGGCGCGTGCTCACACTCGTCGACCCCGCTTCCAAACCGCGCGCCGTCACCGTCACCATCACCCAGACCAAAAAAGCCGAGCCGCTCACCGCCACCGTGGATTCCAAGGTCACCAACGCCCAGGCGACAGAAATTCGCGCCCAGGTCACCCGCATGCTCCGCCTCGACGAAGACGCCGCCCACATCCGCGCCTTCCACAAACTCGACGCCCGCTGGAAAAAACTCGGCCGCGGCCGTCTGCTCCGTTCGCCAACCTTCTACGAAGACGTTATCAAAACCGTCACCAGTTGCAACGTCACCTGGCCCAGCACCATCGCCATGAATCGCCGCCTCTGCGAGCACTTCGGCGAAGCCGGCGCGTCAGGCCTGCGCGGCTTCCCCACCGCCCATCAGATCGCGCGCCAGCGCCCCGCCACACTCCGCGCCCGCTGCGGCGTCGGCTACCGCGATGCCCGAATCGTCGAGCTCTCGGCCATGTTCGCCAAGGGCAAACTCGGCGGTGTTCCCGTCGAAGCCTTTGAGGACCCCGCCACGCCAGACGACCAGATCCGCGAGTGGCTCATCGAACTCCCCGGCATCGGCCCCTATGCCGCCGCCAACATCCTGCAGTTGCTCGGCCGTTACGGCCACCTGCCGCTCGATACCGAAACCGTCCGTCACGGCCGCACCGTGCTGGGCATGAAGGGCCCGTCGCCCGGAATCATGAAGCGCGTGAACGCCCACTTCGCACCCTTCGGCGCCCACGCTTTCCGCGCCTACTGGTTTGAAATGTGGGAGTTCTACGAGAGCAAGCGCGGCCGCTCGTGGACGTGGGAACGCGAAAAGACCGCCTCAACCTTCACCGCCGCGAAGCTCAAACTATGACCACCGTCTTCCTCAATGGGCAGTTTGTCTCGCTCGAAGCCGGCGCCGAATCGCCGCGCATCTCCGTGTTTGATGCCTCCATCCAGCACGGCGTGGGCCTGTTTGAGACCATGCTCGGCGGCTGCGCCAGGCCCGGCAACGCCAGCGACCCGCGCGCCTGGGTCATGCTCATCGACGAACACCTCGAACGGCTCGAACGCTCGGCGGCCACCCTCAACCTCGCCAGCGTGCTCCACACCGGGCCGCTGGGTGATGCGGTGTTTGCCACCGTCGCCCAAAGCGGCCTCGCTCGCGCCCGCGTCCGCCTCACCATCACCGGCGGCGATCTCAACCTGCTCGCCCGCGGCCAAGGGGCGGGCAGCGGAGCCAGCGGCGCCCACAGCCCCACCATCCTCATCGTCGCCCAGCCCGCCACGGCCTATCCCGCCCCCATGCTCGAAGGCGGCGTCATGGCCACACTGGCCGACACTCGCGTCAGCCCCTTCGTGCCCGACGAAGGTCACAAAACCCTCAACTACTGGTGGCGACTCCGCGAACTGCAGGCCGCCGGCGCCAAAGGCGCCGCCGAAGCGATCGTCTTCTCAGTCACCGGCCACGTCGTCGGCGGCTGCGTTTCGAGCATCCTCCTCGTCAAAAACGGCAAGCTCAGCGTGCCCATCGCCAAGGGCGAAGAAGCCGAAGTCGCCCGCGGCGGCGAGGCCCTCCCCAGCCCCGTGCTCCCCGGCATCACCCGCGAGTGGGCCATCAACGCCGCCGCCGGCGAGGGCATGCTCTGCACCAAGCGCATGCTCACCATCAACGACGTGCTCGACGCCGACGAGGTGATGCTCACCAACAGCAGTTGGGGCGTGCTGCCAATCGTGAAGGTCGAGCAGCGTTCAATCGCCAGTGGCCAACCCGGCCCGCTCGCAAAGCAACTGGTTGAATCTTGGGCCCAGGAAACCGAGCGTCTCGCCGATCTCGCCGGAGCCTGACTCGCGCCCGTCGCCCACCGGTCCCAACTCGCGAATAGATCGCAATTAGTTCGCTCGCATCGCCGCCAGAATCGCCTCAAGGTCATCGCCCACTTTGATCGGCGGATTGCTCGTCGGCCGTTTCGCCTCGCCCGTCGCCGTGTGATGGTTCACCGTCACGTCCGGATCCTTCAGCACATGCCCGGTCAGAATGCACACCACGCGCTCATCGGGCCGAATGATGCCCTCCTGCAGCAGCAGGTGCGCCCCCGCCACGCTCGCCGCGCTCGCCGGCTCGCACCCCATGCCGTACCGGCCCACCAAGGCCTTGTAATCCTTGATCGTCTGGTCATCAACGCTCCGCACCACGCCCGCCCGCTGCTTGCCCCGCGCCAGTTGCCCCGACTGCCCGTCCATCACCTCAAGTGCCCGCAGCGCCTTGGCAAGATTCACCGGCCGGTTGATCTCAATCGCCGACGCGATCGTGCTGGCCCGCTCGTGCGCCGCATCCATCCGCGCATACTCGCCCGCAACCTTCTCCGCCCCGCCGTCAGTGAAATACTCCCCGCCATTCCAGCGAACGCCCAGCCCGTTGTACACCCGGTCAAGCGTGCTCGCCCCCCGCGCGTTAATCACCGCCAGCCGCGGCACGCGCTCGATCAGCCCCAGTTTGTGCAGTTCCATAAACGCCTTGCCAAACGCCGAGCAGTTGCCCAGGTTCCCGCCCGGAACCACGATCCAGTCCGGCACTTCCCACCCCAGCCCCTCAAGCACCCGGCACATGATGGTCTTCTGCCCCTCCAGCCGGAAGGGGTTGACCGAGTTCATCAGATACACGCCCGCGCTGGGCACATTCTCGGCAATGTGCCGAACCCGCGAAAGGCACGCATCAAAGTCGCCCGCAATCTGCAGCGTCAGGGCCCCATAGTCGAGCGCCTGGCTGAGCTTGCCGAGCGCAATCTTGCCGTCCCCGATGAAGATCACAGCCTTCATGCCCCCGCCACCGGCGCCACTCGCGCCGCCCGTGAGCGACGCATACAGCGCCATGCTCGCGCTCGTGTTACCCGTCGATGCACACGCAACCACCTTGGCGCCCACCATCCGCGCATGCGTAAACGCCGCCGTCATCCCATTGTCTTTGAACGACCCCGACGGATTCATCCCCTCATACTGAAGAAAAAGCCCGCCCTTCGAAGCCGATGCCGCAAAGCCCAGGTGCTCCGCCAGCGCATCAGCCCGCTGCAGAAGCGTGCGGCCTTCCTGAATACTGGCAATATCCGCCGGTGAGCGAAAGAACGGCAGCAACTCGCGGAAGCGCCACACGCCGCTCGTGTCGAGCGCCCGCAGCAGGCGGGCATCGCGGGCGTGCAGTTCAGACAGTCCCGCCGGCGGCGCGCGATACGCCCCGTTGCGCCGCTCAATCCACGACCAGTTGCGGCTGAAGTTCGCCGGCCAGTCATACTCCACATCCAGCAGCGTGCCGCACTTGCCGCACGACACGCGAACATCTTCGATGGGGTACGCCGCCCCGCACGCCGGGTTGATGCAGCGTTGCCGGGCAGTGCAGGTCGCGGGCGAGATGGAGGTCGGCATAGGCATATGAATCGTCAGGAATCGGACGCAAAAAACCCGCTATCGGTTGGTGAGTTTCTTCAACGCAGCGATCCGGCGGAAGAACTCAATGTGACCCACGGCCGGTGCGCCCACCATCGTCGCCTTCGGGGCCACGTCACTCATAATCGCCGACATCGCGGCGATACGCGCGCCCGCGCCGATTTCGATGTTGTCCTTGAGCCCAGCCTGCCCGCCGATGATCACGCCATCGCCGATGCTCGTGCTCCCCGCAATCCCCACCCCGCCCGCGATCAGGCACGCCCGACCGATCGTCACGTTGTGGGCCACCTGCACCAGGTTGTCGATCTTGGTCCCGGCGCCAATCACCGTGGGCCCGAACTTGCCGCGATCCACACACGTGTTGGCGCCGATTTCCACATCGTCATGAATCTCAACGTTCCCCGTGTGCGGAATCTTCAACACGCCTCGCCCATCGGGCGACGGCCGGTACCCAAAGCCATCCGCGCCGATCACCACGCCCGGGTGCAGCGTGCAGCGCCGACCGATGATGCACCGTTCCATCACCGTCACGCGCGGATGCAGAATCGTGCCCTCGCCAATCCGAACGTGCTCCCCGATAATCGCTCCGGCATACAGCACCGCCCCGGCCCCGATGTGTACCCCCGCCCCGATAATGCACTGCGGGCCAACGTGCGCCGTTGCCGCCACCGCCGCCGACTCATCGACAATCGCCGTCGCATGGACCCCCGCGGGTGCGGCCGGAGGTGCGGGGGCGAACCGCTCCAGCACCTTAATGAGCGCCAGGTCCGCATCGCCAACCACCAGCAAAGCCCGGCCCGGACCCGGCTCCGGAATGCTCAGCCCGGCGCTGATGAGCGCAGCGCTCGCCTTTGACCCTGCCCATCGCGCCACAAACGCCTGATCGCGAATGAACGTCAAACTCCCCGGCCCCGCCAGCGCCAGCGTACACGGCCCCGTGATGACGATGTCCCCCGGCCCGCGCAGCTCCGCCCCCACAAGCGCCGCAATCTGCGACGTCGTCATAGCCGGTGCTGAACCTGATTGGCCACCTTGCTCGCGCATGGTCATCTGGCTGGGGGTTGCGAGGCGGAGCGGGTTGACGAACTGGAGAAGAAATACCGCAGCGGTGGCCGCCCACCGCCGCGCGACAATCGGCAACGTCGAAACTGGCCAAACGATCTCGGCAACACCCGCGATTACCTGGGGGCCGGAGCCGTCGAGCCACCCGCCGCCCACTCGTTGTTCATCATGGCGATGAGTTCGTTGGTCACATCGTGCTCGGGCGCGAGGTAGAGAAACCGCTTGAGCGTGATGGTCCGCTCGATCTCGTTGCTCGGGCCGTTGGGAACCTTCACGCCCATGTCGCTCGACAGCACCATGGTGTACCCATTCCGCTGGGCCAGCCGCTTCGACGCGTCGGTAAGTTTCTCATAGAGGGCGCGGAAGATCTCGCCGCGGCGCTGGTCAATCAGGGCCTCGTACAGCTCCTTCTTGACCTTGGCGTTGAACTGCATCTCCAGCAGTTTCGGGGCCCCCGCCTTCTTCTCGGCCGCGTCCATCGTGTTCATCTTGTTGTTCAGGTCGGTGATCTCCGCACCAAGCTTGGAAAGCTCGCTCTGCAGGCTATCCGCAAAGCCCTTAAGCTCCGACTCGCGCACCCCGCGCTCGGTGAGTTGGGTGATGGCTTTCTCAAGGTCCACTGTCGCGATGACCGCCGCCGGCGGTGCCAGCGGCGCCGGAGCGGGCCGGGCCGACAGCGCCGGGGCCATGAAGGCAACGCCCGCAAAGGTCGAAACAGCAAGGACAAGGGTGATGGCAGACTTGGATGGTGATTTCATGGAAACTCCTAAGAGCCTATTGATCGCGGAAGCAGCATGATAGTAGATGCAAACATGGCCGGTTTGCAGGAGTTGGCCCGGGTGTGACCACGGATGAGGGCAGTTGGCTCCCCTGCCCCCTTTTTATCTTGTCCATCCTGTCCATCCATGTAAACTCCACCCAATGCTCGACTCCGACACCAAACGACGCCGTGACACCGATCCTACTTACCCGGAGAAGGAACATGGATAAGCAGGATG
>Ga0105044_10006621_pt1 | contig 15934 bp, 14 predicted proteins | sample MAT01_FD_78092 | JGI IMG/M metagenome (GOLD analysis project Ga0105044, IMG submission 78092) | Freshwater microbial communities from Lake Fryxell liftoff mats and glacier meltwater in Antarctica - MAT-01 | ecosystem: Environmental > Aquatic > Freshwater > Ice > Liftoff microbial mat | place... | reverse complement strand
CGCACCCCCGAGATCCCCGCCCACACCTTTCTTCAACTGAAGATCGATGGCAGCGGCAGTGAGCAGATCGAGTCCACCCTCAACGCCATCTACGCACTCAATTACCAAACCTACTCGGCCCAACAGGTCAAAGGTCGCAACTCCACCGACTTTCAGGCCACCCTGATCTACAGCAAGAAGTAAAGACCGCCCCTCCCTGATTCCTTCACACGCTCTTCCTCCCACCTCGATTCTCTCATGCGCAACCACCAAACCGCCTGCTTCTTGCTTTTCGTCGTCATCATAGGTATTCTATACGGAGTCAACGAGTTGCGCACCGCCACGAGGGTGGCTTACAACGCGGCAAGTGCATCCCAACTGGAAGCTGAAGGTGCCGAGCAGCGAGCCCAGATCGCGCAGATTCAACTCAAGACCCTCGATTCGAAAACCAGCGAACTCCGCCAGGCTTACGACGAGTGGAAACCGCACTTCCAGCCCTTCCAGACGACCCAGGCCGCCGAGCAGCGGGTCGCCGAGTTGATTCGCAACGGCGACATCTTCCTGATCTCCCAACGCTTCGATACCCAGGAGATCGACCGTGACGGACTGATTCCCCAGGCACTCGTCGGCGACCTCGTGCTCGAAGACGAGTATTCCAAAACACTCAACTGGCTCGGTCGCCTTGAGGAAGCGCTCCCCAGTTGCCGCATCACCCGCTGCAAATTGACCCGAGGTGATCGTGCCAATGACATCCGCCTCGAAGTGCAAATTCAGATCCCCATTCTCCGCGGTTGATCCGCCGGTCCAACGTTCCTCATCGAAACATGAAAAGGCTTTTCCCTTTCCTCCTACTCACTTTCTGCGCGATCAGCGCTGCACCACTTTCCGGTCAAGATTCCCCTGCGGCCCCGGTCGCGGCTGGAACTGGCGCTGCGGCCGGCGCAAGCCCCTCCGCGAGCTTCTCACCCACTCGCATGATCGAGATGAGCCCCCAACAGAAGCGGCCGCTTCTCGTTGAGAGCGGCGAGCGCAACCCCTACGCGAAGCGGGCCCCCGAGGAAGAGCGTAATGTCGAGGAGGACGAGTCCGGTGAGGAGTCCCAAATCCGCGCCAAACTCAGCAACTTGAAAGTGACGGGCCGCAGCCAGGGGGCGAAGGGCCTTCGCCTCCTGCTCGGCGACATCATCGTCGAAGCCGGCCGCCAGTTGCCGCAACTCCTCCTCACCCAGGTCGAGAATCTTCGGGTGATCGAAGTTACCCCCGAAGCCATCGTGCTTGGCTGGATCGACAACAAGACCGGTGAACTCACCGGCAAAGGCCTTCAGGTTCTCTATGATCTCCGCCCGAACGTGACTTACGCACTCCACGGGCAAACCACCGGCGCAAGTGCCGACGGGTCGGCCCCTGCCGCCCTCAGCATGGGCCTCCTCAAAGTTTCCCGGAGCGGGGACTCCGCCGGTGCGTCCACCGAAGCAGGCGGTCCCGCCCCGAGTGGCTCGCCAACTCCCGATGCTCAAGCCAAACCGACCGGCAACAATCAGGCCTCAGTCAGTGAGACCTTGATACCTGAGATCCAAGTGGTTCCAATCGGTCAGCCCTGATCCTACAAAGATTCGAACCATGCATCGCCGTCTGACATCGACTCACAACTACGGGTTCTCCTTCGTGGAAATGCTCATCGCGATTTCACTTTCGGCGGGTTTTCTGAGTGCGGCAGGCTTGGTTTACAGCAGCATCTCCGCGAACTCGAGACGCCTCACCGAGATCGTCACGGTCGAGATCGGCCAGTCTGCCAACACCGCGTTCTACAACCAGACAGCCGCGTCCCTCCGGGTGTATCAGGCTCCCAGTTTCGGTCGCTCCGCCCTCGCCCAGAACTTTCGGGATCTGCTGCTCGAAGATTGCAACGCCGCAGCCGGAGTCTATTGCCTCCCGCGCCTCCTCGCCAATACGGTCCGTCCGGAGTTCCTCACCATCCCTGCGACCAGCCTCTCTCCCGCCCGCCCCCCCCTCGACACTCATGAGGCTTTCCGGCAGTTCCTCGCCACCGCTGTGCCGACATCCGCCGCCATCTACGATACCGCCATCCGCAATGTCCCTGCGACCGATCGGCCCAATGCGAGCATCTACGTGCTGGCCCCCGAGACCAGTCCCACGAGCATCCGTGTCCTCGCCGTCTATGAGATCGACCTCGTGACCCCCGCCAACGTCACCGGCAGCTATGCCACGGTGCGGCGTTACCAGAATGGCTCCCTGACCCACTTCTACGACGTGTATTACCCGGCCGGCCCGGAGACCGGGTTCACCCCATTGTTCGTCGCCTTCGAACGCAGCAGCCGCGCGGCGGTGAACGAAGGAATTCCCATCAACCGCTTCAAGGTCGCGCCCGGCAGTCCGTTCACCTTCGTCGTCCTCCCCGACCCCGCTGTGAATCCATACCTCAGTCCCTCCACCGCGCCTGCTCCGGCGACCACTTCCCCTGCGGCAGCGTATGCCACCCTCGGTTCCAAGACTTCTTTGCTGGTCGTCCTGCCCATGTTCCCGAATCTCTGAAACCGGCCACCTCGCAGCGTCATGCGCCATTCACCTCCATCCTTTGCCCAGTTTCTTCCGATCCCTCGTGGACCCGGTTCGCACAAGGGTAGTGTCCTGATCATCAGTCTCCTGCTCGCCGTCCTCGGCACCCTCGGCGTGGCCGCGTGGATTTCCCTGCTGGATGCCCGCAGTCGTCAGGCCGATACCACCGCCGTCGCCCTCACCAGACGAACGACCCTGCAGAACAGCCGATCACTGGCCCACGGGGCGATCTCGACCCACTACCTCGCTTCCTCCAGCGGGCTCGGCACCAACACCTCCTTTGCTCTCAACAACGGTCTGGGCACCGCGACCATCTCCTCCTACAGCCAGGTTCCTCTCACCACCACCGTGGCCCAGCGCAACTCCTTCACCGGGGCCACCCCCTCCCAAAGTTACACCTCCGATGCGTCAGTCTCTGTCCAGGATGGGGTCGGGGCCACCGCCTCGCAATATCAACTCCGCAGTCTGCATCCCGCGCTCGCCGGCGATCTCCTGACCCTGCTTCCACCGGTCGATTTCAACAACAGCGCTCCTCTTGTCTCAGGCAGTCTCAAGGTGCGGGGGCGCGCCGTCTTCTGGGACGCGATCAACACCGACCTCACCGCCGGTCTCCGCGCCGATCAATATCTTCTCCCCGACAACCTCCTCGGAACCGTCACGCTGCTCAACATTGCAGGCACGAGTGTCTTGCCGCTGAATTACCCTATCCCACGCCAAACCACCGGTGTCATCTCGGGCGGAACTCCCTTCCAGGGTGGCTCGGACATGTTTCATGCCACGCGCAACGCGCACAACTCCTACCGGGTCAAAGTCACCGCCGCGTCGCCCAATCGCTCGGTCAGCGGCATCATCAGGGCGGCCGATGGAATTGGCCCCTCTACCGTCGCGGACAAACCAGGCGACAGCGGCCGCCGCAACAAGATCACCAAGGCGGCCAAAGATAGAACGAAGGATGGAAACAAGGCATACGACTCCCTGATGAGCGCCATTCCGCTATCCTCGGGCGTCCTGTTGCATTTGTTCAGCAATCCCAATGCGCTCACCAACACCCAGCACAACACGCTTTTGAATGGTCATGCCAGCCTCCCCGACGATGTACTCGCGCGGCTCCTCGATCCGACCATCACTTTCCTGACAGCCGCGCAGAAAACCGCCCTCCTCGACAAGAGCCTGGTTTGGGTGCAATCCGACGGCCTGGGCAAGGTAATCGTCAATGTTGCCAATACCGCCCTAGAACACCTCCTCCTCGAACGGGTCTCCTTCCTCGAACTGCAAGGCACCACCAGTTCCACCATCGACACTTCACTCGCCCCCCTCGCCCCCAGGGCTCTCGTCGTCGCCAACCCCAGCGGATTCGGCCTTCAGGACGTCCTCCTCCACCAGCGCTGTGCCCGCCGCCTCATCCTCGCGATCGCCACGGAGAATATCACCAGTTCCACCGCGACCTACACCTACTGGCCGACCCTCCGTTGCACTGGCGCTGCTTTTCCCGACTGGCACATCATCTTCGACCTGCAGAACACCGGACTCCGCATCGATACTTCACCCGTCGGCGAGGCCGTGATCTACGGCGGGATCCGCGCCAATCGCAGCCTGACCGTCACCAGTGGGGGCTTGACCTTACGTCAGGAAACGAATGCCGCTGGCTACGACCCGCTTTTGACCCGTTCCGCCTGGATCGAGTCGGCCCGTCCCTGACACTCCCACCTATGAACGCACACCTTACACCCCCTGGTTCGCTTCGCTCCGGCTACACCCTGATCGAAACGCTGGTGGCCGGCGCGGTTCTCTTTATTGCCGTATCGGCAGCTTCGTCTCTCTCGCTCAGTCTCGTCACCCAGGAAGAGATCAGCGAGCGAGCCGCCCGCGCCTGCAACTACCTCGACAATGCCGCCCGGCTCTATCAGCTGGGACTTGCGCCTACTCAAATCCAAGGCCTGCTGCCGCCCGATCCCATCGTCACGGGATTAACCTTCCAGAACCGCGCCCTCACCGTCACGCCCCAGGCGGTGGCCTCACTCGAAGGGCAAACCATCACCGTCACCTATCTTTCGACAAACTCGACCAGCGCCCCAGCCACCGGCGCCCTCAGTTGGACCGGCGGTCCTTCTGGCCGAACCCGCTCGGAGAGTGTGGTGGCCGTGCGCAGCCCCACCGCCATTCCCACCGGTCTGCCCCGCTACAATTTCTTCAAGCCCTGAACCTTTTCACGCTGACCATTTTCACGCTGACCCTTTTCACGCTGACCCTTTTCGCGGACTCCGCGCCCGACAACTCCTCCTCTTCCCGCCATGCTCAAGAAAGTCTCCCTCACCAACAATCATACTGGCCGGAAATCGATCACCATCGTGGAGACGGATACCGATGAGAAAGCCCTCGTCGGCTCGGGGAAAACCTCCCTGGAATCCGCCCAGATCAACACCTTGACCGGCCTCGATGAGACCATCCAGCGCCTCACCAACAAGACAAACAGCATCGACGACCGGGTCGCCTTTTTCAACGGCCTCGCCAAGTGCTTCGACCGGAACATTCCCGTCATCAAGAGCTTCCATCTTCAAGCCAATCGGCTCAAAACCCCCCGCTTCCGCGGCCTGGTGGCCGAGATCGCCAGCGACATCTCCCAAGGAGAAAAAATCAGCGACGCCATGGGCAAACGGGTGGGAGTCTTTTCCCCCGACGTGATCGCCCTGATCCAGGCCGGCGAAGAATCGGGACGTCTCCCGGAAATTTTCCGACGCATCGGCGACAGCCAGAAAAAGACCTCCCGCATCGTCAAGAAGCTCAAAAGCGGAATGATCTATCCGAGCATCGTCCTCGTCCTCGGCATCGCCGTAGTCATCACGATGAGCTTCACCCTCGTGCCGGCCATGAGCAAGCTCTACACCTCGCTCGACTCCGAACTTCCTTTCGCCACCACGATGATGATGGCCTTCTCGCAGATTCTCTTGAAGCAACCGTGGCTGGCCGCCATCCCGATCATCGGTCTTGTTCTCTTCTTCAAAAACTGGGGCCGCATCTCGTCGATCCCATCCGTCCAGACCTTTTTCCTCAAACTACCGGCGATCGCCCCTCTGGTCCGCAAGTCTGCCGCTGCCGTCGGCTTCCGCACCCTCGCTCTCCTCATCGAGGCGAATATCCGGTTGACCACCGCTCTCGACATCACTGCGAAAACATCCTGGCACCACAACTACCGGACGTTTTTCGAGAACCTCCGTAACCACATCCTCACCGGACTGACCCTGCCCGACGCATTCCTCGTCGAATCCCACTTGCTCGGCGACGACGGACGCCTCATTTGCGGATTCATGGAAACCGCCGCCGAGACCGGATCCGGCACCGAACTCCTCAACGAACTCGCGGAAGACTACGAAGACGAACTCGATACCGCCGCCAATCAGATCGACAAACTGATCGAGCCCTTCACCATCATTTTGCTGGGAACCTTGGTTGGATTTCTGATCTACGCCATCTATGCCCCGGTATTCTCCCTCGGCGACGCGCTGTTGAAGAAGGATTGATTGCTCCCTCAGAGAAACCGGCACGGAGTTCTCCTCTGGTGCTCACCGAGCAGCCAGACGCAGCCCCGGCAGGGGGAAGGATCCGTCCGACGGGCCCTTTTTCCCCACGCCGCAATCCCAGCGGAACTCACCCGGTGATCAATGTTTTTCTACCAATTTCCAACCAGATTGGCAAAAAGTGTAAATATTTATAAAAATTATGGAAAATTGCTTGTATTATATAAATTTCCGGTTATCTTTACCTTGTGAACTGAAAAGGCCAAGCCCCCAGGTTCCAAAACAACAAACAACAACAGCCTAAATCATACCGCTACTACAGCCAATGAAACTCAATAACACACCTCGCAACCACAAAGGCTTCAGCCTTATCGAAATGCTCGTCGTGATCGCCGTCATCGGGATCATCGCCGCCATCGCCGTCCCTAGCATCGGTCGCATCAACGACTCCGCTAAACAAGCGACCGATCGTCGCAATGCGCAGAACATCGCCTCGGTCTTCTCCTCCGGTCAAGCCGCCGGCCTGGACTTCATCCCGGCAACGGATCCTGACGTAGCTGGAGTGGTCGAAGAGGTCATTGCCGGTGACTCGGTCAATGATGCAACCAGCCCCTTCAACGGAACCTTCTTCGGCCTTCCCGGTTTGAATGCAGATACCGCAGCGGGTGCCGAAGCGTATCTCTCCTTCGACGTGGTCACCAAACAGCTCATTTACTCAAGCAACTAATTACCCTCTTCCCCGGCGGCGGCCCTTTCTTCGGAAAGCGCCGCCGCTTTTTTTTGCCCTAATCACTCCGCCACGATGTCCAGGAATATCGACCACCGATCCATCGAAGGGGTCTCCGGCAATCGCGCCTGTCGCTAGGTTTTAGTTATGGTTTTTATAGTTTTTATATTGCGTTTCGCGATTAATCGTATATTCTTAACTATGTTCCAAGGCATCCAAGGTCTTGGGCACTGCGATCCAGCCGTAAGATTCCTTATCAAAGCGCATTCACCGTCGATGAAACTCAAGAACACAACTCGCAACCGCCAGGGCTTCAGCCTTATCGAGATGCTCGTCGTGATCGCCGTCATCGGCATCATCGCCGCCATAGCCGTCCCCAGCGTTGGACGCGTCAACGATGCCGCCGTGGATGCAACCGCCCGCCGCAACGCGCAGAACCTCGCTTCGGTCTTCTCTGCTGCTCAAGCGGCTGGGCTCGACTTTGCTGCCAGTGTGGATACCTCCAGAGCTACAGCAATCGAAAACACCATCGCCGGGGGAACGGTCAACGACCTATCCAGCCCCTTCCATGGAACCTTCTTTGGTCTCCCAGGTCTCGAAGTTGAGACCGCTGTTAGCGAAACCTACGGAGCTGCGAAGTATCTTACCTTCAACGAGACCACGAGAATGCTCATCTATACCGAAAACTAATCAAGCCAAACAGGCGGGGATCCCCCCCTTAGAAAGCTCCGCGGTGTTCTCCCGACTTCCTCTGCCTTCTGATTTCAACACCACTTTCTCTACCCTCTCATGCAAGCCCAACCTTCTCCCCTCCAGAGAGCCTTCACGCTCGTCGAGATGCTCATCGTCATCGCGGTGATCGGCATCATGGCCGCTCTGGTGATTTCTTCTTTTTCCAACGCCGCGCAGGATACCCGACGGGTCGTCTCACGCCAGCAACAAGCCGCCGTGCAAAACGCGGTCAATGCCTGGGTCAACTCCCGGTCCAGCACCGCAGGTCTCGCCGGGGCCCGCACCGCCTACAATGCCGCCACCACCAGCTTGGCCAAGCTTCAGCTCGTCGCCGGCTACCTTGATGACACAACTACCGCCCAATTTGTCGGAAACACTTCCAACACCGCCCAAGTGCAGAGTGCCGCCCTCAAAAAGACCAGCCAGTATCTTGAGCTAAGTGCCTGGGCGGCCAACTCCTACCCCAAAGTCGAACTCAAATAGCGCCCCGATGACCACACTACCCCTCGCCACCACCGCCCCTTCCATCCTCCGCCGGGGATTCTCCCTCGTCGAAGTGCTTGCCGCCGTCAGTATCATCGGCATCATCACCTTCCTGGCCATCCCGAACATCGTGGCCATCAAGGCGGATTCCGAGCGCAACCTCGCCATCTCCCGCGCCGAGGCCCTCAACATGGCCACCGTCTCCTACGTCCAGGCCAACGGACGGGGCAACGTCGCCACGAGTTGGGCCGCTTTGTCCAACCAGAACCGCTACGCCGCGCTCGTCCCCTACCTCTCCTTCGCCCCGGCCAACCTGACCGCCTACACCCCGGCCGGATACTCCATCTCGCTGCCCTCCAATTTGAACCAATTGACCAAGTCCGGGCTCACCGACACCGCCGCCTCCGCAACGGTGAGTTACTAATCCCGCGTCCAACCCTCCCTGTTCCGCCCTTCCTTTCATGGACTCAACCCGACATAGCAACCGAACCCGCCTCAACGCCGGATTCTCCTTAATTGAGGTGATCGCCGTGATCGCCATCATCGGGATCCTCTCGGCCCTCGCAGTTCCCCACATGGGCAACATCCTTAAGGGATCGAAAAAAAGCGTCGCCGGGGATCTGATCGATAACCTCAACAAAGCGAACCGCCAGTTCAATCACTCCTATTGGAACCTGCGCACTACCCCCGACGCTGCGAGTGGAAACGACGAACTGACCATCCTCCGCACCCTGCAATGGCGCGAGTCGGATGCCGCCGCCGGAGGTGAGTTGCACGCCAAGGGTCCCTTCATGCGGGCCGACTGGAGTCCACTGACCTCAACTTCTACCGCCGACTACCGCCTCCAATGGACTGGTTCCTCCTGGCGCCTCCTTGAGCCACCGAGCACTGGAGCCGGTCTCAAAGTCAACTTCAACGGTTCCGATCTGGGAATCGCTTACACCTATCCGGCCAACTACCAGCCTGTCGGACCAAACTGACTCATTTCCTCCATGGTTCCTTCATCTCCTACCTCCATCCTCCCTCCGGGGACCGAGCGCCCCTTGCCAGCGGTCCCTGCACAGGGGCATCATGCCCTCAAAGGAAGCGCGTTCGAGGGGCTCATCTCCCTCGAAGGAACCGCCGTGCAGTTCGGGCTTCTTCCAGTCACGCTTCCTCGTGAGACTTGCTCGGTCGATGCGGAAAAGCTCTTGCGGCGGCTCGGTCGTTTGGCCCGCACCGAAAATCCCTGGCTGCCGGTCTCCACCCTTGGCCCCTGTCTGATTTTCGCTCATCACGCCCCCAAGTCGGAGGACATGTGGGGGGTTCCCTCCTGCTTCGCGACCAAAGTCGTGGTCTCCAGCGAGCAATACGAGAAGATCCGGCGCGACTTTGTCATGAGGCTCTCGCAGGCTCCGCTTCGCCGCGAGAGTCCGCTGGAGTCGCTCGCCCGCCCGAATTTCCAGGATCAGGATTTGAAGACCGTGTTCCGCTGGCTGTTGGAAACCTACCCCTTCGATCCAGAACACATCGAGCGTCTCTCCATGCTCTACACCGAAGCGGCTGATCGGGACGGCACCGTTGCCCGGGAAGGGTTCGACGCCATCCTGCCCTCCCTTGGCGTCGCCCTACAATCCATCCTTGAGGGCCCTTCCCTCTTGTGTTTCAATCCCGAGGAAGCCCCCCGTCAGGACTCTTTTCCGCTGCCCCTCCTTGAGAAATACCAAGTGTTCCCACTCTACAAAGGCGATAGGCGAACCTACTTGCTCACCACCCATGGTCTGAACTACGCCTTCGAGGACGAATGGCTCTCGCAGGGCAACGACCCGGTCGATTTCGTCCCCGTGCTGGCCGACGCCCGCGCCATCCGCACCCTCATCGTCCGTGCTGGAGCTCAGGTGGGAGCTTCTCCGGGCATCGAGGTGAGCCAAGCAACCCTGAGCCACTCGAATTCCGCCGCCCTCGTTGAAATTATCCCCGAAGACGTCGCCCGGGTGAATCCCCAGAACCTGAACCACAGTGCCGAAGAGATCATTCATTGGATCATCGCCACCGCGATCAGCGGAAGATCCTCCGACCTCCATGTCGAGAAGTTCTACAACGTCGTCCGCTTCCGGGCCAGGATCGATGGCCGACTCCGCACACTTTACACCGCACCGGAAGAGATGTTGCCCCGCTTCATCGCCCTGATCAAAAATTACGCGAATCTCAGTCAAACCCGACAAGAGGCCCTCGACGGACGCTTCTCGATTTCCCTTGGCCAAAGGCGGGTCGATGTCCGGGTCGCCGCAGTGCCCTGCCGCAACGAGATGCAGAAAATCATCATGCGTTTCCTCGACAAGCAGGATGGACGCAAGGAACTCGCCGACTTGAATTTCTCCAAGCGCCAGGCTCAGATTGTGAAGCGGGTCATGAGTCGCGACCAGGGGCTCATCCTCATCACAGGGCCGACCGGATCGGGCAAGACCACCACGCTCTACGCTCTCATCAACAGCGTCAACGAAGAGGGCATCAACATCCATACGATCGAAGATCCCATCGAATACGAAATCGAAGGCATCAACCAGACCCAGATCGATCCCTATCACGATCTCACCTTCTCCAACGGCCTCCGGGCTCTACTCCGCTCCGACCCCGACGTCATCCTCATCGGGGAGTGCCGTGACCACGAGACCGCCACCTCCGCAATCAACGCCTCCCTGACCGGTCACCTTGTTCTCACCACCCTGCACGCCAACGATTCCCTCCGGGCCGTCTCTCGCTTGCTTTCCATGGGAGTGGAGCCACACCTCGTCGGCGACAGCCTCGCCCTCACCCAGGCCCAGCGACTCGTGCGACGCCTCTGCAACTACTGCAAACGCCCCACGCCCGTGACTCCCGACATCCAGGAGATGTTGCAACGGCAGGGCGTGACCCGTGAAAATGAGGACTCACCCATCTACACCTCCGTCGGTTGCCCCGAGTGCAATGGCTCCGGCTACAGCGGGCGCGTCGCGCTCATGGAAATGGCCGAGGTGAACACTGAACTTTCCGATTTGATCGAAGCCCGCGCCACCCAGTCCCAACTGCGCCAAGCCGCCCTCAAAACCGGTTACAAGACCCTCTATCAGGAAGGACTCATCCACGTCCTCGCCGGAAATACCACTCTCGACGAAATCAAAAAGGTCAGCTACACCGCCTGCTAAGACCAGCACTCCAGAAAACATGAACAACGCCGTTGCCACGCCTCAGACCATCGCCGGGAGGGATTCCTCCAGCAATATTACCCCGAGCAATCTCAGCAAACTCAGCATCCTCGTAGTGGATGATGAGCAAGCCATGCGATTGCTTACCAAGTCCATGATGGAGAATCTCGGCTACTACACCGAATCTGCGGCGAGCGGAGAGGAGGCCGTCACGATGTATCGCGACGCCATGCGGAGCAACCAACCATTCTCTCTGGTCGTCATGGACCTCGCCCTGCCCGGCGGCATGTCAGGCATCGAGGCCACCTCCACGATCAAGCAGATCGATCCCCGGGCCAGGATCGTCGTCAGCAGCGGCTACTTGGAACTCAACGCCCGCAAAGCCGCCCTTGAGCACGGCTTCGCCGGCATCCTGCCCAAGCCCTACACCATGGATCAACTCACCGCTGAACTGCGGTGGGTGATGAAAAATTCCTGAGCGACTGGGGCGGGTCAACGAGGAGTTCCCCCACGTTCCATCGCCGGAAGGGAACTCTCAACCGGGCACTCCAAGGGGGGCCAACTCCTAACGATCGGTGAAACCGGCTCAATCCCGTAGGCCCCAACAAAAAAAGCCTGTAACTCAATGAGCTACAGGCTTTTTAAAGAGATTGCGGAGGCAGGATTTGAACCTACGACCTTTAGGTTATGAGCCTAACGAGCTACCAGACTGCTCCACCCCGCGATTTAGAAAAACTCCCGATGGAACGGTCTGCAAGATAAAGCAGCCCTCTTGTCGCGCAAGTGATTTCTCCCTGGAAAGTCGCACGGTGGCGAAGTGGATTCAATCTCACTGGTTTCATCTGAAACGGAGAATGCTACGACTGCCTCAAAAAGAGTCACCCGCTACCCGGATTCTGGACAGTCACAACACTTCGAGGATCCTCAGCCGGGGGCGCTCAAGTGATGCTCCAGCGACTCTTCCCAACAACTGGTGACGCAAAGGTGCCTCGGGCCCCAACACCGTCACCGTGGTCCCCCCTGGGACCACTACCTCGGCGCCGCCGCCCGCCGGAGCGAGCAAGTAGGCCGCCCGCCCCAAGTCGGTCTGAACCAACACCAAGGCACCGGGGGCGATCTCTCCTCCGCTCGGGATGGCCGCAAAGGACACGGCGTCAAACTTCCCGAGCGCCCACTCAAGTTCCTCAACCAACTCCGCTTGCCCAGCCGCCAGATACGATGCCTCCAGCCCGCGGGTGTCGTATTTGTTTTCCGCTCTCGTGTCGTCACCCGTCGCCGCCTCACGAGCGCCTGCCACGGCCGCCACCGCCCGGGCATGCTGCTCGGCCAGATATGCCCGCACCAGCCTGATCACTTCCGCTTTCTCCATTCAGTTCTCCGAAATGCGGAAATACGGACCATCTTTCGCGGAGATTTCCGCTTCACTCGTGGAACCATTCGGCCAGCGAATGATCACCTTCCCCTGCCGATCCTCTTTGTTTCCATTCCCCCAACCGAAGTAGAGCGTTGGAGCACTCTGGCTGAGGTATCCGGAGGCAGAAGTCACCTCGGCGGTTTGAGTCGCTAATCCCGGAATCAAAACGGTAACCCGCGCCCCGATCGCCGTCGGGTTGCCCGGCTTGCCGATGAGTTCAACCGCGAGCGAACGACCTCCAGATCGGGACTGGCTTTCATTCATGAATATGGCGGGTGGTGCGTTGTTCACTCCAAAGAATAGATCCGGCCGCCCCGTCCGACCGAAGTCCGTCACGCAGAGACTTTTCGCATCGCCGGGAACAACGATGCCACTTTCCATCGACCAAACTTCCCGCACCCCTGTCGGATTGTCTCCCGAAGCCGGTTCGCCGCGTAGCAGCAGACTAAGGCCTCCATCGTAAGGTCCGGTCTCCTGCTGCGTGGTGAAGAAATTCTGGGCCAGCACAACATCCGTGAAGCCATCGCCATCGAAGTCGCTCATCGCGATCCCGAAGACCGGAGCCAGTTGCGCCATGGCCGACAAGACGTGGAGGGTGAAATGTCCTTCGCCGTCGTTGATCAATGCCATGGACTCAAGCGTGGTCGCCTCAAGCTTCAGGGCACGATTCAATCGAACGGGATCATAGATTTCGTCAAGTGCCGCAGTAGCCCAACCTTGGTAGGTATTGACCTTTCCGAGCAGGTTCGGCATGGCCAGGGAGGAGCAACTCAACCCACGTCGTGGCAGCAGACAATTCAGAGAGGGATCGGACTTGGCCTCCACGATATTCCGTTTTCCGCTTCCATCGACATCCCCATAATACAGTAGCTCAGGAACCTCGGCGGAGGCGCTGTATTTCGTATTCAGCCCGAGGTTCCCCGCAATATAGTCGATGTGCCCATCGCCGTTTACATCCCGACCTGCGATGCTATTCCAAAATCCCGTCGCCGACGCTAGCCCGGCGGAGGCGGTCACTTCGCTCAGCGTTCCGTAGTCGTTGGAAAACACCCGGATGGGCCCCCACTCGTGCGTGATCAAAAGATCGATCCAGCCATCACTATCAATGTCGCTCCATAGTGCAGAAGTGACGAGCCCTGTCTCCGCCAGCTCGAAGGCGGCCGCCTCATCCGAGAAGCGACCGCTACCGTCATTGACGAGGAGCTGATTCCTCGCGGAAATCGGATACTCGCCCGGAACGACCCGACCGCCGATGAATACATCGAGATCGCCATCCCGATCAAAATCAGCCGCAGTGGCGACGCTACCGCTGGCGTAGTTCGCCGGAGCCGGAGCCGACAGCCAATCAGCGGCCTCGGTAAACTCACCCTTCCCGTCATTGAGATACAGTCGATCAGCCAGGGAGTCCGCTCCCGGTTCACACTCGACACTGCCACTGACAACAAACAGATCGAGGTCAGCATCGCCATCCACGTCGATAAGCAATGCACCGAGATCCTCATAGACACCCATTTCGCTGAAGGGTGGACGCATCCGCATGGTGAAGGTCGGTTGCCCCGACTCATCAAGCCCACGATTCAACAACAGTCGCCCCGGCTGTCCTTTCGGCCCGCCCAGATAGACATCGGGCGAACCATCGCCATCGACATCTCCCCAGGCCTGTCCGGGGCCGAGTTGAGAATGCTGATGCGGCAAGAGAGGCTGACGGGCGAAATCATTGAAAGGAATCTCCGGGGCGGCCAATGATTCGAAGCCGGGCTGCAAACGAAACCACGGAGAATGCTGCTTCTTTTCAGGTTCCTCTGCGGACCCTTCGCCCTCGGTGATCTCGATCCAGCGACCGCCTTCCAAGTTTGCGAATTCCGACCGTGAACCGGATGACCACTCCACCTTGAGCTTGGAAATTACTGCGGCCTTGCCCAAACCAAAATGGACCAGCGGGTCATCACTCTCCTGATATCCATCATACGGCAACAAGGTCCGGCACTGAGTAGTCCCATCCTCCAATGTGATAGAAACTTTTGAGCCGATACCGTAGCGATTGCTCCCTTTGCCACGAAGTCGGATCAGCAGGTGGTTCGCTCCGCCTTGCTCCACGCTTTGATTTAGAAAATATGCCGGTTTGTCCTCAAGCGGTATCGTCACCAAATCGAGATCGCCATCCCGGTCAAAATCGGACAAAGCACCTCCGTAGGTCATGGTCTCCTCCAAGCCTAACCCCCACTCCTTATCGACCTTCGTAAATTTCCAATCCGCCACATTCCGAAACACCAAGTCATGCTCGCGTAGCTCTGGACGACTCTCGAAAAAATCCCAATCAGTTTTGCCGATCCGTTCAGAGGGAGACGACTGAAAATCCGAGTGATTAAAATCGCGCGTGTGACCCGTCGGAAAATATAGATCAATCCGCCCATCCCCATCAAAGTCTCCGCTCTTGACTGTCCAGGTCCAATCGGTTTTGGAAATCCCTGCCATTCTGGCCGCTTCAAGAAAGAATCCTGTTCCGGTATTCACAAAATAAGTATTCACCATATTCTGCCTGGGTAACCCGGCCCGATACATCGCATCAAAGGAGGCGCCCATGTCCCCCATCGTAACCTTTTGGCGGTAATGGGTCGTGGGGAGCATATCGGCGACAACGAGATCGGTCATCCCGTCGTTGTTCAGGTCCTCCGCCGCAAGTCCCATCGAAAACCAGGTGGTGTGCTGTAACACATCCGGGGCCACCTCGGAGAAGGTGCCATTCTTTACGTTGAGGTAGAGCTCGTCCCGATCTGCGAAATCGTTCGCTACATAGAGATCCAGCCAGCCATCACCATTGTAGTCAAGCCAACCCGCCGCATTCGAATGCGCCGCATTGGTGAGCAGGCCGCAAGTTGCAGAGACATCAAAAAACTTGCCACCTTCATTGCGCAGAAAGCGATTCGGACGAGCGACTTCGGAGAACTTGGGAGAACCGCTCTGGGGGTCGATTGACGAAAATGCAAAGTATTTGTCCCACGGTTCAACAACCTGCCAGCCCGTCTTGGTCATCTTCATGGGAATCCCATCCACTGGTCTTCCGCCTTTGTGGTAAAAGGCGTTGGTGACAAGGAGCAAATCAAGATCGCCATCCCGATCATAGTCCGCGAAAGAAGGCGTCAAGAAGGCGTCCACAAGATCCAGCCCCCGGTCAGCGGCGGCTTCTCGAAAGCGGAAAGATCCTGGGGTTGACTCATTCAAAAACAGCAGATTCGGGGCATCGTATCGACACACATAGATATCGAGATCGCCGTCCCCGTCGATATCGATCATCGAAGCTCCCGTGCACCAACTGTCCGTTGCCACGACCCCGCCCGTTGCT
>Ga0105044_10006620_pt1 | contig 15936 bp, 21 predicted proteins | sample MAT01_FD_78092 | JGI IMG/M metagenome (GOLD analysis project Ga0105044, IMG submission 78092) | Freshwater microbial communities from Lake Fryxell liftoff mats and glacier meltwater in Antarctica - MAT-01 | ecosystem: Environmental > Aquatic > Freshwater > Ice > Liftoff microbial mat | place... | reverse complement strand
TCGGAGCAGCGGTATCGGTGGCCGTGGCCGCGTTCACCGGGCCCACCGAGGCCTTGATCCTCGGTGGCTTCTTCTCGTCTACCAGCAGGTGGAGAACTATGTAATCGTCCCTCGGGCGATGCGTGGTGCTGTCTCGATGTCGGCGGGAGGCGTGATCATCGCCTTGTTGGTGGGCAACGAGTTGGGCGGGTCGGTGGGTGTTGTTCTGGCCCTGCCCGCTGCGGAGGACGTCGGAGCTGGCGTACTCAGAGTCGGAGGACGCTGGAGCCGCCTTCGGCGAACAACCCCGAGCCGCCCGAAGTCGGTCGAGGGGTGACTTCCCGACCTCGAACAGAAGGCCTGAGTCGATTCTGATCGGAGTTGGTGGATCAGGATGTTGTAGCCGGGCCGGCCGTGTCAGCGGCATAGGCGTCGCGCTCACCGATCTGCCGTGGCCGGCCAGTGGTCGAATCGACAGCCGTCTGGCGCTCGGCCTCGCAGTTCAACTCAGCGCCGGCGATCACAGCGAACGCGGTCAGGTACAGCCAGAGCATGGTGATCACAACGCCGCCGAGCACGCCGTAGGTCTCGTTGTAGCTCGCAAAGTTGGCGGTGTAGATCGAGAAGAGTACGGAACCCACGATCCACAGCAGGGCCGCTCCCAAGGCACCCGGTGAGGTCCAGGCCCACTTCGGTCGGCCGCGATCGGGGGCATACCGGTAGAGCGCTGCCATTGCGCTGACCATGCCGAGAGCGAGCACGCCCCAGCGGATCGCGCTGAACACTGATCGGGCCGCCGATCCATCCGCGCCGAGGGCGGGCAGGCCGGCGCTGGCGAAGATTGCCACGCCAACGAAGAGTATGAGCCCCAACGTGAGCAGGACCGAGAGCGTCCGCACTCGGAGGAATCCACGGGTCTCATCCTCGTCGTAGGCGAGGTTGACAGCGTCGACCAGGTGTTTCATGCCGCTCGACGCCGCCCACAGCGCAAGAACGACGCTCACGACCAACCCGACGCCAACCTTGGCGTCGCCTTGCTCGAGGATCGAACGCGCCTGTGACGTCACCAGTTCACGAGCCTCTCGAGGCGCGCCACTCATCAGATCGGCGACACGCGTCTCGACCAGCGACGGGTCGCCGACCAGCCCGTACAGCGAGATCAACGCGGCCAGCGCAGGCACGAGGGCCAGCAGCCCGAAAAATCCCACACCGGCCGCCAGCAGTGGGACCTGGTCGCTCTTCACCGCGCGTCCGGTCCGGGTCAGGACATCTCGCCAACCAGGGCTGGGGATCTGCGCAGGGTCAGAGGCACCGCTGCCGCGGCCGTCCCTTTGATCGGGTCGCGTCTTCGGGCTCAACGGAGGCCTCCGGGCTCGCTGGATGCACCCCGATACCCGGCCCCATCGCTGACCAAACCGATTCGCGCCGCTTCGCCGCAACCTCTACCCAATGGCACGGACCGATTGACCGCCCTGGGTCGTTGAGACTCTGAGGTGCGCGAGGCCATTCACGACGGCGAGCGGCCTATCCCTGGCCTGTGTGATCTCCGTGGGATCCATCCGGGAGCGACGGGTTCGATCCATGGCAAGACGGTGTTTTCTGGTCAAGGCGAAGTTCGGTACACCGGAGGATCCAGGAACCCAGGGTGAGATTCAACTCGACCATTCCTGACGCCAGCCGGGCGGCGTGGATCTGGGTTCGATCAACCGCCGGAAACGGAGGTCACGTCGAGTACCTCGACCAGCCCCGACATGTCGAAAACGGCTCGCAACGCTGCCGGGACGCGCACCGTCAGCCCTCCCCCGGCTCGGGTCAGACGCCGTTGGGCCGTCACGAGCACGCTGAGCCCGACCGAATCGATGAACGTTGCATCGGCCAGATCGATGACAAGGTCGACCCTCCCCCGGTTGTGCAGGTGCTGGACGGCGTCACGTAGAGCGGGAGCGGTCTCCAGGTCGAGGTCGCCGGAGATGGACACGGTGCTGTCATCACTGCCTTCGGTCACCCGCCACCGGTCGGGCAGCTCCGGTGCGTCGTCGGATCTCAGCGCGACTGCAGGCCTGGGCTCCTGGTTCGTGTCGGGCAGATCGGACGGGGCGACACGGAGCGGCCCGCTCCAGGGCATCGCGTCGGCACCGTCGGCCTGGGCGATGAACTGGTCGAGGAACCAACGGCGGTACTCGACGAAGACAGGGGGCGTGGCGAGTGTCAGGAGTTCATCCCCCGACCGACAGAACTCGTCCGCCTCGTCGAGTATCTCGCCCAGACGCTGCGAGGCTTCGGCCGCCTCATACGGCACGATGTAACGGAGATCAACCACCTCGTCTCCCCTGGCGGCGGCGGCGTCGATCTCGGCGGCGGGCTGCTGATCCAACCCGCCGTAGTCCGCGATCAGTTCCTCGATCAGGGCGGCGAGGCGGTTGGGCACGGTCGAGAGGTCTTCTCCCGCCCGGAGGATGTCGAATTCGCGTTGCAACGCGAGCTGGTGCTCTGTCGCACGCTGATGGACCTGGACCGGGAGTCCGAGCAGATCGACGGCGATGAGCTCGTCGTGGCGCGCCGGCTCTGTCGCGTCCTCAGAGCTCCCAGATGCTTCGGTGAACCCGGGCATGGGCGCCTCGAACCACACGACCTTCCCGTAGTCCGTGGCCTCCGACCCCCACGACGAGGCCACCTGATCGACGATGCCCATGCCTCGGCCCGTGACAGAGACGGTGTCGAAGTCGCGCCGAACCGGAAGGGTCGGACTCGGATCTTCGATCGCCACGTAGATCTGATGAGGTCCCGAGTCGATCCTCACCTCGAACCGGCCGCGGGCGTGCAGGATGGCGTTCGTCGCAAGCTCGGATACGGCGAGCTCGATCATGGCCATCTCCTCGCGGTCTCGCGAGACGGACGCGGCGAGGAACTCGCGTACCTCGCGCGCTGAGGACGGCGTCGCGTCGAACCATTGACTCTCGGTCACGGCTTCGCCTGACATGTCCAGGAATCACTGTCGTCGATGGACTGACGATACCAACTGCGGAGGACCTTGCGATTACTGCGAACACGCGGCCTTCGGGCAATGGAGTCCCGGTCGTGGGCGAACTCATGGCAGTTGTTCGGCGGCGCTCATTCGCCCGCGACGTCATCCTCGGGCTGGGCGCGCCGATCCTGGTGACTTGCGTGTTGTCCCGACTGGACGAACCGGCTCGCCGCCGCACTGAGCACGTTCATCGTGTGGTGGGCGTCCACCGAGCCTCACTACGAATTCGCCGTACGTGACGGTGTCGACGTGCTGTCGGTGGCCGTGTTCGCCGGCGCGGCGTTCGGAGTACTCCTCCTGCTCGGGAAGCTGGAGATGATCCGTGTCCGCGATCGAGAAGTACTGACGAGCGAGCTACTACCCCGTCCATGACGAGGTCGGTGTCCCGGTGGGTGTGGGCGCAACGGTGGCCGACCTGACCGACGAGGTGGTCACCCGTCGCCCGCGTCCCGACCGGCTTCCGTTCTCCGCTGACCGACGCCATCCGAACGGACTCACTCGTGGCAATGAACTCGACGTCTGACGCCCCCAACGGCAGTGGAACGACGCTCCGGACGCCGCTCCATCCGGAGATCGGGCCTGCGTGTGCGTTCCGCTGCACGATCCGCGGAGCAACTCAGCGGTCATCGGAGGCTTCCGTGTCGGTTGGCCCTACGAGCGGGTGGTCAGCGACGCAAGCCGCACCCAACTGGCCACCATCGCCTCCATGGTCGAACTGGCGTTGAGCCGCATCCGGCTGAGCGAGGAGATCCAGCGCGACCAGTTCCGATCAGTACTGGACTCGATGTTGGACAATGTCGCCATCGGTCGCGCGTTGCGCGACGCCGAAGGCCAGATCGTCGATTTCGTCATCGAGTTCGTGAACAGCTCGTCGTTGGATGGGGCGGGTCGTGACCGGTCGGACATGGAGAACCAACGTGTCTGCGATCTCTACCCGGGCTGGAAGGAGTCGGGGATGCTCGACAGCTTCATCTCCGTGGTCAACTCCGGGGTGCCGTTCGTCGCCGAGCGTCTCGAGTACTGCGTCGAGCTGGCGGATGGTAGTTACATCCCGGGTTGGCGGAGCCTGCAGGTGGTGAAGTACGGCGACGGTTAGATCGCCGCATCGTGGGACATGACGAACGTCGTGCGCAATGAGCTCCAAGTACTGCATACCGCCGAGGTCCAACGCCAGGAGCGCATCTCGGTTGACCTGCTCCAGCGTGCCGCACTTCCGAAGAGCATGCCGGACAGCGTCGAGTTGTCGTTCGGCGCGCACTACCGGCCCGCCATGAGGCTTCAGCCGGTCGGCGGGGACTGGTACGACGCGTTTGCGGTGGGGGACGAAGCGATGGCGCTCGCGATTGCCGACGTCGCCGGTCACGGGCCAGATGCAGCCTCGTTCATGCTGCAGGTTCGAAACATCCTTCTGGCGGTGGCGGTCGAACACCGCCATCCTTCCGAGGTCCTGCGACGCGTCAACGGCATCGCCCTGAGCTTGGAACCCGACGGTGGGCGCGGTCCGCAATCCCACCTCGGACTTCGTGGAATCGGCACCCGGCCCACCCCTTGGTCGTGCCCGCGGGGCGACGTATCGACACGCCAGCGTGAAGCTCGGTGATGGTGATTCGGTGGTCTTCTACACCGACGGGCTCATCGAGACCCGTGGTGAGGACCTCCACGTCGGGTTGGCCCGCCTGGCGGGTGCGGCGCTCGGTGTGCGCGGCCGGTCGGCTCAGGATGCCGCCGCCTCCTTGGCGGCGGCAGTCGCGGCTGGACGCGGTACGTCGGACGAATCTCCTCGACTCCGCTCCGGAGGAGTCATTCGATCGGCTGACCGACGCCGCTGCTTCACTGCTCGGCACTGAGTACGCGTTCGTCACGATCGTCGACGAGCGCCGGTCGTATTGGAAGAGTTGTCGGGGAGTAGACGCGGTGGCGGTAGAAGATCGCCAGAATCCGGTGGAGGAATCGTTCTGTCAGCACGTCGTGGGTCTCGACGACGGCTTTGCGGTGCGGGACGCTCGGCTCGACCCTCGAACGCGGGACAACCCTTCGGTCGAGGCGATGGGAGTGATTGCGTGGGCAGGTGAACCGATCCGATCCCGGGACGGTCTGGTGTTGGGGTCGTTCTGCGTGCTGGGCAGCGAGCCACGGGGCGGCCATTCTCGACGCCTCGCTGGTGAACATCGCGCTCGTCCAGCCGTCCGGGCAGTCCCTTCGCGTGTGGCACGATCCGGCGCTCCCTGAGGAGGTGACTGCGCCGTTCAGAGTGCTCCAGATCAACGAGATCACCCCCCTCACCGATGCGGTCGCAACCAATGCGCCGGTCATGGTCGGGCACCTCACGCAGCTGGCCTCTCGCTTGCCTGGAATCATTCGGCTCGACGGACTTCCGCGACGATCTCCCCAACGTCACGATCCCTACCCTCGTCATCCACGGCGACGGCGACGCCACCGTCCCGTTCGCCGGTTCGGGACTGCGCACTCACACCGCTATCCCCCAGAGCGACCTGGTCGTCCTCGACGGTGCTCCCCATGGTTGCAACGTCAGCCACGCCGCAGAATTCAACCAAGCGCTGTTGGAGTTCCTCAGAGCCTAGACGCAGAGCGAATGTTGCTGAACGCCTCGTCAGGGCGTGGGACGGCGGGTCCTCCCACCCGTTACCGACATCAATCTCAGTGCTGAGGGCGCGACGTTGTAACGAACGGGCCGCCGCGCTGCAGGCCCCGGGTGTCACGCCCGGGATCCGCACAACTCCCCGACGGCTCGTTCGCTGCACAGCTCGACCCACTCGTCTCTTTGCCGAACTCGTCCCGCAGCGACAGATCAGCGCTGACGCGCGCACAACCTGGTCGATGTCGGTACCCCGGTCGGCGGTTTGAAGCAGCGTCATGTCGGGTACCCGGCGTTCATGAGCGAATTCACCGACACCGACATCAGCACCAGCCCCAGCGAGGACGACGAGAACCTCGACCAGGGAACCGAGGGCAAAGACACCGGCGACGAGCCCACCGAGGCCGACGACGACCGCGACGTGGGCGGCGAAGGCGAAAAGGACACCGGCGACCAGACCTGAGAGCACGCCGCTGAAGGTCCACCGCGCGGACATTTCTTGTCCGGCCCTACGCGACTGCGCGTGGTCCGCGGCCTCGGATTCTGTGAGTTGGGACGGTAGCCCATTGGATGCCGAGTCGGCCGATGAGCCGGCGTCGGTCGTTGGTGTGGTTGGTGAATCCGTGGCTGTTGCGGCGGATCTTCTCGGCGAGCGTGTGAATGTTCTCGACCCGTCCGTTCGAGGCCCGGCCGGTGCGGTGGTCGGCAAGAATCTCTTGGGACCACCGATCGACCGTGCGGGCGAGTCGGGTGACCTCGGGGACTTCGCCATCGGCGCACCACCGACAGAACAAGATGAGCCGCCGTCGGGCGCGAGCCTCGTTCACCGCTGAGAACACGTCACGAAGCAGCCCTTTCGCGCTCCATGCGACGCTGATTTCCCCGTCAGGGTCGCCGCTGTCGAGCAGGCCCTGCATCCACTCGAAGCGTTCCTCGGTCAACCGTTCATCGGCGCACAACAGCACGCGTCGGACCCGGTAGAGCGGGTCGTGCTTGTGGCCCCGGTGACCGCGCGTCGTCTGCTGGACACGGCGGCGCACATCGCTGGCCCCGGGCTGGCCGGCGGGACCGACGGTGATCCAGCGCAGCTCCTCGTACCCCACGTCGTCACGGACCTCGAAACCCAGGACGTCGCGGTAGAAAGCGATCGCCGCCTCGACGTCATTGTGCGGGAGAAAGCCCGAGTGAATGGTGATGTCCAGAGCGACCACGCTACGGACGCGCCGGGGCCGCCGCCTCTCGATTCCTGATCGGTCTGGTGAACTGCTTGGCCACGCACGACGGAATCCCAACGGTCGGATTGGAGGCCTCTGTGCGGTAGGTGCTCGGCGGCACGCCGACCAGTTCGGTGCACCGGGTGCTGAACGTGCCGAGCGACGAGAACCCCACGGCGAAGCAGACGTCGCCCCGGCGCAGCATGGTCATCGCCCGCTCGATGCGGCGGGTCATCAGGTAGGCGTAGGGTGCTCTCCGTAGGCGCGCTTGCGCTTGCGCTCGCGGCTCAAGCGACCAGCCGACATATGGACGCCGCTGGCGAGGGCCCCGACGTCGAGCGGCGGCGCGAAGTCGCGGTCGGTGCGGTCCCGGACTCGCCGCAACCAGGCCAGGTCCGCCAGCCGCTGCTCGGAGCCGGAGGTGGTCGCCACCTGTGCGACGTTACGACGCAGCGCCTGCTGTGCTCCCCGCTCAGCTCATCGAGGGCCACGCATCAATCAGCGGGCGGCTGGTCGAGCGGCTGCTCCACCATGCGAAGACCGATGGGCTGTTCGTCGTAGGGCTGCGCCCGATCGACGTTGCTCCGGGGACCGCCGGCCTTCGTCTGGGCACCAGGCGGAAGCGAAGACGTGGCGTCAGTTTCCGACTCCTCCCCGCCCGCTGGAGTTTCCGTTCCGCGCTCCGGCACCCCACTGTCGGGATCCGGGCTTCGCGGGTCGTTGGGTTCGTTCAGGGCGCCGACGCCCTCGTGCTCTGCGTTCATGCTGTCGTCTACCCGTGCGCCGGCTTCCGCAGACCATTCGGGCTCAGGGCAAGCTTCCGCCGCGGCGAGCCCTGAAGCACATCGTCCACCTTGAGTCAATCGGGAGGACGAGGGACACGACTGAACGGGCATGGATGATCAGCCGGGAAAGGAGTGCGCATGGCCGCTTACGGCGACACGTTGTCCAGCGAGGAGCACGGCCCGATCGAGATCGTCGACGCTGCGGTGATGGCCGAGGACGCCGGTTTCGCCTGGGCGTGGGCACCGGCGAGGCGCTGAACGAGCACATCCTCGGTCACCGCTGGCCCCCGCCCGAGGTCCGACTGAAGATGCTCGAGGAAGCCGTCCACGTCATGCGATTGATGTGGAGCGGCGAGACGGTCGACCACCGAGGGGACTTCTACGAAGTGGACAACGCGCGGCTCTTCGATCCGCCGACCGAACCGATCGAAGTGATCGTGTCGGCGTACGGCCCGGTCGCAGCACAGCTGGCAGCCCGCATCGGCGATGGCTACCGGGGTAACTCCCCGGACGAGTCGGTGGTGGGCCGCCACCGCGAGGCCGGCGGCGGCGGACCGATGTACGCACAGATCAACGTGTGCGTCGGTGCCGACGAGGAGAAATGCCAGCAGATCATCCACCAATGGTGGGCGAACGGGGGTGTCCCCGGCCAATTGCCCCAGGACCTCCCGACCTTCACCCATTTCGAGCAGGCGGTCTCAGTGCTCTCACGCGACCAGACCACGGCTGAGGTGGCGATCGGGCAGGACCCCGACCGGATCGTGGCAGCCGTCCAGCCGTACCTCGACGCCAGGTACGACCACATCTACTTCCACCAGATCGGGCCCGACCCGCGACCGCTGTTCGACCTCTGGACCTCGGCGCTCCACGACGCCCTCCCACGCTGAAGACGACACTCGGGTTGGCGAGCAGGTAGGAACGACTATGAAACCGTATGCAGCCCCGTCCGATACCAGCGACCCGCTCGGCGCGTCCTCGTTGACCGCCGGGTCCGTGGCCGCTCTCGATCGACTCGAAGCCCATGGTGACTCCGAGGACCTCGTGTCGCTCTACCGTCCCGAGGCGGAGGTCGGGAGCGTGGCGGCAGTCGAGGTACTTCGAGGGCCCGATGGGGCTCGCCGGTTCTGGTCGCAATATCGCGCCACGTTCGGGGAGATGCGAACGGAGTACCGAAGCGTTGTGGCCGACAGCCTCACGGCGGCCCTGGAGTGGACCACCGTGGCAGTTGTGAACGACGTGACCGTCCGCTACGACGGCGTCACGGTGCTCGGCTCGGACAGCGATCTGGTCGCCCGTTCATTTGCCTACTTCGACACCCGACCGCTGGCGCAGAGCATCTCTGGTCACCCATCGTCGACCACAGAGGACCGGACCTGAGGACTCAGTTCATACGGGGACGCCGACCCGCTCCGGTGCCGCTTCGAGTTCATCGCCTGCGGGCGACGCATCCGGCTGCTCGAAACGTTCGATCTCCACGTGGGGCAGGAGCCGGTCGAGCCACTTCGGGATCCACCAATTGCGCTGGCCGAGCAACTCCATCGTCGCCGGGACGACCACCATCCGGACCAGGGTTGCGTCGAGCAGGACGGCTAGGGCGAGGCCCAGACCGAACAGCTTGAGTTCTCGGAGGTCCTCCAGCATGAACGAGGCGAAGACAACGACCATGATGGCGGCCGCAGCCGTGATCACCTTGGCGGTGGCTGCCAGACCATCGGCCACCGACGTGGTGGCGTCTCCGGTTCGCAGGAACTCCTCACGGATGCGGGACAACATGAAGACCTCATAGTCCATGGACAGACCGAACACGACGGCAAACAACATCATGGGGATGAACGGGTTGATCGGGCCGCCTTCGATGCCGAGGAGGCTGCCGGCCCACCCCCACTGGAAGACGGCCACCACCACTCCGTACGCCGCGCCGATCGACAAGACGTTGACCAGCACCGCCTTGAGCGGGACGAGCAGGGACCGGAAGACGATCATCAACAGGACGAACGACAGCGTGAGCACGGCGCCGAAGAACACGACCATCCGTCCCGAGAGGTAGTCGGTGATGTCGATGCTGGTCGCGGCGGCACCCGTGACCTGAACCTCCAGATCCGTTCCGGCGACCGCATCGGGGATGACGTCATCGCGCAGGCGTTGCACGAGCTCGCTGGTGGCCTCGTCCTGGGGTGACGTGGTGGCGATGAGGCTCATCACGTACGCGCTCGGCTGGGCGGGATCGTCGGGCATCGGCGGCGTGACCGCCGCAACGCCGGCGGTTCCTTCGAGGGCGCGGTGTAACTGCTCGACGGCCGCTGATCCATCGCGGCCAGGGAGCACCGTGATCAGGAACGGGCCGTTGAACCCGTCGCCGAAGCCACGTGCCAGGAGGTCATAGGCCTGCCTGGTGTTGGTGTCGGCCGGGAAGTTCCCTTCATCGGCCCAGCCGAGGCGCATGCCGAGGACCGGCGCGGCGAGGACGAGCAGCACAGCAGTGGCGGCCAGCAGCCACTGCCACGGGTGGTGCTGAATGGTGCGGCTCCAGCGGTAGGCGTAGGTGTTGCGCATCGGCTTGGCCACGCGCCGAGGGACCGGGCTGCGCAACGGCCGGACAACGAAACTCGCCAGCAGGGTGAGAACTGCCAGGCCGCCGCCGAGAGCAGCCACCGATGTCACCCCGATGCCCAGTCCGAGGAGACCCACTGAACCGAACCCCGCAGCGATGAGGCCCCGCCAACGGGTGAGCTCGACGCGCTCCCGAGCGAATCCGAGCAGCGCCGGCAGGAGCATGGTGGACGTCAGCATGGTGGCGAGCACGGTGACCGAGACGCCAATGCCCATGCCGCCGATCCATCCGATGCCCACGAAGAGCAGCCCGAGCATCGAGATCATCACGGTGGTGCCGGCGAAGACCACGGCGCGACCAGCCGATTCCATGGCGCGCACCGTTGCATCGCGGGGCGATCGACCTGCGTGGAGCCCTTCCCGATACCGGGTCACGATGAACAACGCGTAGTCGATACCGACGCCGAGACCGATCATGATCCCGAGCAGCATGGTGTTCTCGGGAATGGTGAACACGTGGCTGAGCAGCAGCGTCGAGCCGATGCCGGCGCCGACGCCTCCGAGGGCGACGACGATGGGGAGACCCATGGCCAACACCGAGCCGAAGGCGATGATCAGGACCAACATGGCGAAGGCGAGGCCGATCAGTTCGGCCTGCGGAGGATCGACCACGGCGAGGTACTGCCCACCGGTGAGCACCTCGAGGCCGTCGATGGTCGGGGCCCGGTCGATGATTGCCTGACCGAGGAGGCCGGACTCGGTGTCATCAACAGCAGCCGAGAGGTTCACTTGGGCGAAGGCAACCTTGCCGTCGAGAGGACCGCTGCGAACAATCTGGCCGGCGCCCTGCTCGGAGTAGGGCGAGATCGCCGTCCCGCCGGGATGTTGTGGCACGCCACGGCTGTTGGGAAACCCGGCATCCACGGCCGCGAACAGTTCCTCCATCCCTGCTCGCACCATCGGATCATCGACCCCTTGGCGAGCCTGGAACACGATTGTCCCGGACTGCCCCCCGGTGCCCAGCGCCGGGAAGTGCTCCTCGAGCACCGCGAAGCCGGCCGCACTCCCGGAGTCGGGAACCCCGGAGGTCGCGCTGAAGCGGGGGCCCATGGTTCCGGCGGCAGCGAAGATCGAGACCAGTGCGAGGAGCCACAGTCCCAGCGCCTTGACCCGATGGTCGAAACACCATCCGGCGACCCGGCCGAGCGTGAATGCTCGGCGCGACGCTTCGGCTGGTCCGGTGCCCGGAGGCGTCGTTGGCGTCGTGGACTTCGTTGAGATGCGCATGAGCACATCGTCCAAGGCCCAGCCGGAAGACACATCGGAGTTCCGGCCATTCATCACCCTCCGAAAGAACGGTTGGCGAGTCGTCCTTTCGGTCGATCCGCCGGTTGCGCCGTCTCCTTACACTGGGCTTCGTGCTGGGAAACTCGGTGAGATCAATGCTGGCCGAGCCAGCCGCTCCCGACCCACCGGCGCGGGTCTGGCGCGACTGGGCGCTGGTGGTCGCGCTGGCGTCGGTCGCGGTCCTCGAAGGCCTGTTGTCGAACGACCTGGTCTGGCCGGTCGTCTCGGTCATGGTGGCGATCGCGCTCCTGCCCGCCCTGCTCTGGCGGCGGACCCACCCGCTCGCCGTCGCGGTCGTGGCGTTCGGCACGCTCGCCGTCATCGACAGCGTCTCGCTCATCGCCGGCGTCCGCTGGGAAGGACTCGGCACGACCGCCTATGTGCTCATCCTGATCTACGCGCTCTTCCGTTGGGCGTCGGGTCGTCATTCCGTCATCGGACTCGGCGTCGTGTCCCTGCCGGTGCTCCTCAGTACCCTCGGTCCGCTCCTCCAACCACGAGCCAACGACCAGCTGGCCACCAACCTGCTGGGCGGGGGGCTGGTGCTGTTGGCCGCTGCAGCGTTGGGGCTGTCGGTGCGCTTTCAGGACAAGGCCCGCTCGCGGGGCTTGGACAAGGTCAAACTGCTCGAGCGGGAGCAACTGGCGCGGGAACTCCACGACACCGTGGCCCATCACGTGTCGGCCATTGCCATTCGCGCCCAGGCCGGTCGGGTCGTCGCCGCCTCAGATCCCACTGCGGCGCTCGACGCGCTCCTCGTCATCGAGGAGGAGGCGTCGCAGACTCTGGCGGAGATGCGCGCCATGGTCGGCGCGCTCCGCCACGGCGAGGAAGCGGACCTGTCGCCGCAGCGGGGAGTGGCGGACATCGAGCGACTCGCCGTCGTTGCCGGCGATGGGCCTCAGGTCGACGTGGAACTCTCCGGCGACCTCGGCGCGCTGCAACCCTCGGTCAACGCCGCGCTGTACCGGCTCGCCCAGGAGTCGATCACCAACGCGCTCCGCCACGGTCGCCATGCAACCCGGGTCCGAGTCAGCGTCTACGGCGAGGACGAGTGCGTGCGACTGACCGTCGGCGACGACGGCGATCCAGCCCCTTTTGACGCGCGTTCCACCACTGGGTTCGGGCTGATCGGCATGGCGGAACGGGCGAAGCTGCTCGGCGGCACACTCGAGGCCGGACCCAGCCAGCACCGAGGGTGGACGGTACGGGCTGTGCTCCCCCGAGGTCGACCATGATCGAGCGACCATGATCGAGCTCAGCTCATGACCATCCGCGTGCTGGTCGCCGACGATCAGGCGATCATCCGAACCGGACTCCGGATGATCCTCGATGCCCACCCGGACATCGAGGTCATCGGTGAGGCGGCCGATGGGCGCTCGGCAGTGGCACTCGCCCGCCAACTCCGACCAGACGTGTGCCTGTTCGACATCCGCATGCCCGACGTCGACGGCATCGAAGCCACCCGGCAACTCGCCGGTCCCGGCATCGACGATCCGCTCGCGGTCGTTGTCATCACCACGTTCGATCTCGACGAGTACGTACACGGGGCCCTCAAGGCGGGCGCCCGGGGGTTCCTGCTCAAGGACGCAGGGCCCGAATTGCTGGTGCAGGCGGTCGAGGCCGCCGCCCGCGGCGATGCGCTCATCGCTCCGAACGTGACCGTCAGGCTCCTCGCCACGTTCTCGAATCGACCGGCCGGCATCACACCTGCCCAGCCGATCGAGCCGCTCACAGCCCGCGAGGAGGAGGTTCTGGCGACCGTCGCCCGCGGCAGGACCAACGCCGAGATAGCTGATGATCTCTTCATCAGCCTGAGCACCGTCAAGACACACCTGGCCAGCCTCATGACCAAGCTCGGCGCGCGGAACCGAGTCGAAATCGCCATGTGGGCCTACGAGACGGGTCGCATCCGCCCGTGATACTCGGCCCGATCAGGTGCGGGTGAGGACCACCTTCAGGGCTCCGGTCTCGGCCGCGCGGGAGAACACGTCGTAGGCCTCCTCGAACTGGTCGAGGGTGAAGTGGTGGGTGATGAACTGGTCGACGTTCATCTGATGGCCCTGCGCGAGTCGCAGCAGGGTCGGGGTGGACGAGGTGTCGACCAGGCCGGTGGTGATGGTGACGTTGCGGATCCAGAGCTCTTCGAGGTGAAGGGTGGCCGGCTCGCCGTGCACGCCGATGTTGGCAATGTGACCACCGGGCCGGGCAAGCTTCGTCGCCAGCTCGAAGGTTGCCGGCACGCCGACGGCTTCGATGGCGACGTCGGCACCGAGTCCCCCGGTCATCGCCATCACCTCGGCGACGGCGTCGATGTGGGTGTTGTTGATGAGCACATCGGCGCCGAACTGCTTGGCGGCCTCGAGCCGGGTGTCCGCCAGGTCGATGGCGATGATGTGACTCGGGCTGAACAGCTTGGCGCCCATGATCGCTGAGAGACCGATCGGGCCGGCACCCACGACGGCGACCACGTCGCCCGGCTGGACGTGCCCGTTCAGCACACCCACCTCGTAGCCGGTCGGGAGGATGTCGGCGAGCATCAGGATCTGCTCGTCGGACACGCCGTCGGGAATCGGGTAGGTCGAGGTGTCGGCGAACGGCACCCGAACCTTCTCGGCCTGCGTTCCGTCGATCTTGTGGCCCAGGATCCACCCGCCACCACCGAGGCACTGGCTGTAGCTGCCCTCTCGGCAGTACCGGCACGCGCCACATGCGGTGATGCAGGACACCAGCAGGCGGTCTCCCACCTTCACGTTCTTCACGCCGCTGCCGACCGCTTCGACCGTTCCGACCGCTTCGTGGCCCAGGATGCGGCCGTCGGTCACTGCGGCGACGTCACCTTTGAGAATATGGAGGTCGGTGCCGCAGATGGTGACGGCATCGACGCGGACAATGGCGTCGGTGTCATCGATGATGACGGGGTCGGGGACTTCTTCCCAGGCCTTCTTGCCGGGGCCGTGGTACACGATGGCTTTCATGGTTGCTCCTTCGTTGCTTCGTGGCGAACTGTCACGTGAAGATGGGTCGCGAGGCCGAAGCGCGTTCCGCTGGTGCCCGCTCCGAGGGTCACGATCCGATGTGTCCCGGTGCCCGCTCCGAGGATCACGATCCGATGTGTCATGAGCGCCTCCCCGGTGTCGATGACCCGCTGGTTCGAACGTATTCATCGGCTCAGCCCGTCACTAGAGGCGAAGGTCACTGCCCGCAGCGGTGTTCCTGCCCGGGGTCGTTCGAGAAGAGTCGGTCGATACCCTGCCGGGTACGCGTACGATGAGCCGATGAGCGCGACACCTACTCCCCCGACAACAGCAGCCATGGAACTCCCTGAGGAGACCATCGCCGGTCTCCAGAAGCGGCTGCGTCGGGTGGAGGGCCAGGTTCGTGGCATCCAGCAAATGCTGACCGACGCCCGCGATTGCCGCGACGTGGTCACGCAGATCGCGGCCGCCAACAAGGCGTTGGAGCAGGTCGGGTTCGTGCTCGTCGCCGCCGGTTTGACCTGGTGTCTCGAGGACCCATCGCGCTCGGCTGAAGCCGGCTATGACGTGGCGGACGTGCAGAAGATGTTCCTCAAGCTCGCTTGACCGCACTGAGTGCGCCATCGACCCAGCGGCCGATGGCATCGGCGGGAAGCGCACCCACCTGACGGGAGATTTCGGCCCCGTCGGCGAAGATCACCATGGTCGGGATGCCCTGAACGCCGAGCCGGGCCGAGACCTCGGGCGACACATCGACGTTCACCTTGACGACCCGAACCGACCCGGCGCAGTCAACTGCCAGTCGCTCGAGGGCTGGGGCGACGGCTCGGCAGGGTCCACACCATGGGGCCCATAGGTCGACGAGCACCGGAAGCTTCGAGGTTTCGATGACCCGGTCGAACTGATCGGTCCCGACCTCGATGAGCCAAGGAAGATCCGTGTGGCACTTGCTGCATCGGGGACGGCCCGTGGCATCGTTGGCCACCCGGTTCCGTACGTTGCACGCCGTGCACTGAATCACTGTCGTGGCCATCATGCCCTCCGATTCAAGGTTCGTCTGCGTTGGTTCCTAACGGCCCCGTAGGCGAGCCAGCAGACCCGTACGGTCACTGCCGGCTCCCGCAGCCTTCGCCTCGGCCTTGTCCTCACGGCAATGGCACCGTTGAGCCTGCGGCACATCACCGAGCACCTGCTCGACGTGAGCGCCGCAACCGGCCCAGGACGGCTTCTGACACTTGGAACACTTCGTTGCCCTGCACATACCCCATAGGGTATATATCAGTCACGATCCGGTCAACTCGACGACCTGTGATCTGGGTCACCGATCAAGCGACTCGAGCGCTGCTGTCAGTCGGTTGGCGGCGTCCTCGGCCAGCTCGGTCAAGTTCTCGCCCGACATCAACTGCCGAGGATCGACAATGGAGATGTGCGTGCCCCCACCGGGAGCGGGTTCCAGAACGAC
>Ga0105044_10006616_pt1 | contig 15937 bp, 11 predicted proteins | sample MAT01_FD_78092 | JGI IMG/M metagenome (GOLD analysis project Ga0105044, IMG submission 78092) | Freshwater microbial communities from Lake Fryxell liftoff mats and glacier meltwater in Antarctica - MAT-01 | ecosystem: Environmental > Aquatic > Freshwater > Ice > Liftoff microbial mat | place... | reverse complement strand
TCTTTTTCTGACATTTGCTTTATCCTTTCTGATTTAAGTTTAATAAAATGTTGCTAACATTTTGTAAACCTATTTCAGGACAAGACACTTTTCACTTTTCACTTTTCACTTTTCACTTTTCACTTTTCACTTTTTCACTTTTTCACTTTTCACTTTTCACTTTTCACTTTTTACTTTTTACTTTTCACTTTTCACTTTTCACTTTTTACTTTTTTACTTTTTACTTTTTTACTTGATAAGTATCATCTTCTTAATATCAGTAAACTCATTTGATTCTATCTTGTAATAATAAACTCCACTTGCAAGTGAACCATACTCTCTTTCGCTGAAATCAACTTTATAATTACCGGCAGGTTTGAATTCATTTACTAATACTGCAACTTCCTTTCCTGTCATATCATAAACTTTAATCTTTACAAGTCCGTTTTTTGGAATTGAAAAATTAATTGTTGTAGAAGGATTGAAAGGATTCGGATAATTTTGGAATAAACTGTAAACAGTTGGAATCTCTGTTCCAATATTTGTAACTCCGACAGTTGTAGTCCATCTTGCTGTTTGTACGATTGCATTATTGTAACTGTTAATTGTTACAGCTGTATCAATTCCGGTACTGTCAGCACTTGTATATGATCCTAATCCGGAACCATTCCATCCTCTGAAATAATATAAAGTTCCACCGTTATTTACAACTCTTGAATTAACTCCAAAAGTAACAGCTGAACCTGAATCGTAATAAATTCCTCCGCCGAAAGTTGTTCCCTGAGCAGATGATAAAGTTAATCTGTACTGTACTTTGTAAGTTGCCAGTAAATTTAAATTACTGTTAATTGTAATATTATGAGTTGTATCACCTCCATCAGACCAGTTTTTGTAAACATACTGAGTTATTCCGATAATCCTTGGACTGACTGCCTGAACTGTCACATTTGTACCCAATGGATAAATAACCTGCTGCTGCTGATTATAAGTAACTCCGTTAATTTTAAACTCTGCAATTCCCGGTCTGTTAGTTCCTATTGTCAATTGCGCCGAATTAACCTGCAGTGAAATTTTTCTGATATGTACAGGAGGACCATTTGTTCCGATACCCTTTACATTTATGTTATAAGCTCTTGCAGGAATTGTTCCTGATGTCTTTATAACCAAAGTAACTGAATCCGGGTATGTTGATATACTGTCTTTTCCGTTTTGAAATGCAAAACTTATATTACCTGAAGTCGGTAAACTATCCAGTGATGCAGAAAATTTTACCCTTTGATTAAAAGGTCCGTTGATTATCGGAATTTTTACTGAAACTTTTACACTATCATTATTTCCTACGTTTAATTGATTTGAACTTACTGTCATTCCAAAATCAGGATAATATCCTGTATAACTTCCTAATGAATTATTTCTTCCATCCATCCATACGACATAAGATGTATTTCCAATTGCTGACACGCCAAAGTAATCACCCATATACCTTGCTTCACCTGTTCCCTGACTTACTGCCATATTATTAGGATTAAAATCTGCATTTGAAACCGCTGTGTTTGGTGCAAATGTCAAACCACCGTCCGTAGAAACCGTTCCGTAAATTCTTGTAAGCAAATTATTTGAAGGATCAACTCTCGAATCATACCATACTATATAAACTCTTCCTGTTTTACTGTCAACTGATATTGCAGGTAAAACCTGATCCGTTGTTGTTGCATCATCATTTACTCTTACAGGAGTTGACCAGCTAATTCCATAATCGGTTGACCTTACTAAATTTATATCCGATACATCTGCTGTTCCAGGATTCCTTGAATAAACAATATACACATTTCCTCTGGTTGAAGTATAACTATTATCTGCTGCCATAGTCGGGAAGTCTGAAATTCTGATACAGTTTTTAAATGTATATCTTCCCGAACAAATAGTTCCTCCTGACTGATATGTTGTAGCAACTACCTGCGGTAAAAAAGTTGCTCCGCCGTCTGTAGATCTATTGACAATTATCGAACTACCGTTCTTTGCTGCAAAATATACACTTCCGCCCTGAACTCCTCCATTTGCACCGACAGCAACATATGCCCCTTGTCCTCCTGTAAATGATTGAGGTGAACTCCATGTAACTCCACGATCTGTGCTTCTTACAACTCTCATTCCGCTTGCGCCAAATTGTCTCCAACCGACATACAGATTATTTGAATAAGGACCTGCAGTCATATCAGCTGTAAGCCATTCTTTATCCGAAAGACCAACAGTTGTAGATGCAACATTATAAGTTGCACTCCAGGTAACACCTTTATTGGTGGATTTTGAGATACATATTCCATAAGTACCTCCATTTTGATAAAGCTGTACATAATATGCATTTCCCAGACTGTCAAATGTAACTACCGGATCACCAAGCACTCCGTATCCGGGAAAAGATACTGTAATCTTAGTCCAGTTGAATCCGTCAAGTGTATAGTAGTAATTATTTATATTGAAAGCACAGATACTGTTTAACGGATCTCTTGGATTAGTTGCAATATAAGGCTCACCGAAATCTGTACCTAATGCAAAATTATCAAGACCATTTATCGTTACCGGATTGCTCATGACTCCTGATGGAGAGATATTCATTCCCGGTGGTTGTATTGCTATTGATGTAGGCAAATCAGATTCAGATCCATTTGATATCTGTCCTGTTGAAATACCTGTTATATTAATGATAATCATAAAAATGAATATCATTAATGAGTAATTAATTTTTCTCATTAATTTATTGATTTATTTTTGATTTTTAAAAATTTTGTTAATTAATTTATGAAGTTAAACAGTGTTGTAAATTTAAAACTTATCTGCCGGAGAATTTTGTAATTGCAGAAATAATGATTTAATTTTTATAAACCCAGAAAAGCAACATCTTAAAATTGATTTCCTTCCATTTGTTTAATGTAAAATTAACGAATCTGTTAATTTTATCAAGTTAAAAAAAATAATTTTAGTTATTAATAATCTATCCTCAATGTAGCAAAGTAATACTTATCATTAAACTTAACCCCCTGATAAATATTATTTATAAATCTTTGTACATATTTCATCTCAATATAAAATTGTCTGATAAACTGCCATGAAACATTAGCCGTGATAATATCCCTGTCAATTCTGTTTCCTTTTAAAAATTCGGGATCGGAATAAGAATAACCTGATGCATTATTTATATTTCCTCCGTAATTCACTACGACTCTTCCAAGTGAATCCAGTTCTATTCCATTTGCACTTCTCTGATGCTGATACAATAAATTTAATTTTATACGGTTTGTAATATTGTAATTCATTTTAAAAGCATATTCATCTGAGTTTGGCTCAAGATGATGTCCAAGCGGCTGTCCCCAGTTTGTATATGTAGTTTTATTTGAAACATGAGTATATACAAACGGGTCAAGCCTTGTATATTCTGCAGCTAAATCTATATTTTTTATTGTAAAAGCATCAGCCCATAAAAGTCCAAACTGAAATCCAAATTTATTTGTAACTTTTGCATTATCATCAAACAAAGTAGCAAATTCAAAATCATCCAGAAGAAATGATGCCTGCAATGCAAGTTTCTTCACAGGTAAAACCATCATATCAAGTCCGATAATTGCATTGTTCACATTATTCACATCCGGCTGTGATGCTTTATTTAACTCTGCTGATGTAAGAAAACTTATCGGGTTAAGAAATGTAAAGCTAAAAGGTGAATTTGCAATTGTCACGCTTTCAAAAAATCCTAATCTGAATGCATTTGAAAACTGAATATCTAATCTGTGCGTTGCAATATTTTTTGCATCTAATGGTCTTCCCAGAGAATCACCTCTTAAACTTCCATAAAGAAAAGAGTATGTCACTGCTTTATATGCAAGATCTAATTTTAGAAAATCATAAGGTACACTGTTATTCGATAAATACAATCTGTCAATAAATCCAAATCCCTGATATACCGGATTTCTGCCGACAGTTAATGCTAGCCAGTTCTTATTTGTTCTGTATCTGAGATATCCGTCAAATGTATCAAAGTTTCTTCTTTCATATTGAAATTTATACTGAGCATAAAGTTTTGGATCAGTATATCTCGCAAAATTTACTGCATCAGTATCTCCGGAAAGTTTTTGTCCGTTTGATGCTCTGAGATAATACCCTACACTGTTAAACAATGTTCCTCGCACTCTGAATCCAAGCTCACCGAGTAATATTGAATTTTTTCCGATTGAATCGCCGTCTGAGCCTCTTTGCGACAGCCCTCCAAGCGCATCTAAAAATAATGTTGCATTGGAGTCGTTATACATATAAAGATATTTCTGTTTTTTATCGGAGAAAATATCCTTCACTTCATGAAATAATGCAGCAGAGTTTTTTAAATTACCCGTCAGTTCATATTGAAATTCAACATTATAATCTTTAAGTATTTGTTTATCTGTATTTGTAGTTTTCTTTGGATTATTTTCAATAATTCTTAAAAATGAAACAATAACTTCTCTTGATAAAGGAATATTGCCGGGATTATAACCGGGAATGACTTCTAATGTATGCATCCTCTGAAGGAATGTATAAACAGAGTTATCCGGAGAGACCAACTCTACCTGTGACTGGCAATTATTTATAAACACAAAAATAAAAATTGCAGAAATTAGTATAAATTTTTTCATAATAAAAATTATTTTTTTATATAACAGATTGAATTAAAAGTTCAGGTAAGAAATCATGCGGTGGCTGTAATCGAAGTTATATGTTCTTCCGGATTATATTCCGGAACAAGTAATTTCAGCATACTGACTATTGTGTCTTTGTCATTTTCATATCTTTTTTCTATCAGCAAATTCAGGTTATAACTAAATTCCTCCGGTATAAAATGACTGGCGTTTGATGCAATCAAAATTTTTCCGTGAATAGTTTTTACATACTTTTCTCCGGGTATGAAAAGTTCTTCAAACAATTTTTCACCCGGTCTTAATCCTGTAGAAATAATCTTTATATCTTTTTCAACTTCATATCCGGATAACCTTATTATATCTTTTGCCAGATCTATAATTTTCAACGGCTTTCCCATATCAAGTACAAATACTTCTCCGCCTTTTCCGATTACTGATGCCTGCAATACCAATTGTACTGCTTCCGGAATTGTCATGAAATATCTTTCTATATCAGGATGTGTAATAGTTATTGGTCCGCCTTCTGCAATTTGTTTTTTGAATGTATGAACAACACTTCCCCTGCTGCCTAATACATTTCCAAATCGTACAGCCGAGAAATTTTTTCCGTGTTCACGGGCTGCTTTCAATACTATCATTTCTGCAACTCTCTTGCTCGCTCCCATTATACTCGAAGGATTTACAGCCTTATCAGTGGAAATAAAAACGAAATGATCTACATTATGCTTTAATGAAAGTTCAATTAAATTTTGCGTACCTTTTACATTGTTACTTACAGCTTCACATGAGTTATCTTCCATTAAAGGTACATGCTTATGAGCAGCTGTATGGAAGATTACATCAGGCAGGGTTTCCTCAAATATACTATCTAATCTTGAATATGATCTTATGTTTGCAATAAAAGTTTTAACTTCAGTATGAATATATTTTCCGTTTGTCAGTGAAAGTCTTTTCATAACTTCATGGTGAATATCAAAAATTGAATTTTCACCCTGACCAAGAAGTATTATCTGTGAAGGATTACAATTTATTATCTGACGGCAAAGTTCGCTGCCTATCGAACCACCGGATCCTGTAACAAGTACTTTCTTTCCTTTTAAAAATTCTTCAACACTTTTAAAGTCTATCTGAACCGGCTCTCTTCTTAATAAATCTTCAATCTGAACCTGCCTTATACTTTCTATTCTTACTGATTCATCTAATATTTCATAAATGCCGGGGATAGTTCGGGTCTGTACTCCTGTCTTTCTGCAGATTGAAACTATGTCTCTGATATCTGATCCCGGTGCAGTCGGCATTGCAATAATAACTTTATTAATATCGAGTTTAGATATTATTTCCGGAATGCTGTCTCGCGTTCCCAATACAGGAACTCCCCGGATTTTCAATCCTTTTTTATCGTTATCATCATCTACAAATGCAACAGGATTAAGCCCCAGCTGCGGGTTTCTCTGCATTTCCATCACAATTGATGTCCCTGCTTTTCCTGATCCAATTACCAAAACTCTGTCTCCGTGATAAGACATATTTCTTCTTTCATTAAGTCTTTCCATAAGTCTCAGACTAAATCTGGTACTTGCTACAAAAAAGAATGTTATTATTCCGTCTAATAATGGAAGAGATAATGGAAGCTTATGAAAATTTAATATTGAAAAATTATATAAAATTATGAAAAGAACAGTCTGAAGTATTACTGCCATGAAAACTATGTAAATTATTTTTGCAAGCTCGTCTATACTCGCACTGTTCCAATATCTTTTATATAATCCTAATTTATAAAATACGGCAAGTTTTAAAACTAAAAAGATTACTGTACTCCAGATTAATCCGCCGAGATATAATTCGAAATCAAGTTTGGCATCTAATCTTAAAGTAAGTGCAAGTAAGGGTGTTAATGAAAGGAATAAACAGTCAAGTATCAGGAAATGTCTGTTTCGTAATTTGAGTAATTTATTATTGAGAAAATTTTCTAACATAGTTTTCTTTTAATCTTTCCCTTTATCAATGTTTCCTAATTAATCATAAATATCAAAAGAAAGTAAAATTTAATAGAAATTTTTTTATGTGGGTCGGATTTAATTTAATTTAGTCTAAATTACAAAATGTATACAACTCTTTCAATAAAGATATTATTATTTTACTATTTATTAATTTAAACGGTTTTATTTTATTATTGCTTTAAAAGTCATAAAAATTAGTTTTATGTCTTTAAAAAAACTTCTTTCATTAATATAGTCAAGGTTCATTTTTATTTTATCCGGCATAATCTCTTCGATATAAAATCTTTCCGGGTCTTTTGAATTCTCCAAAAGTTCGTTTTCATTCCTGTATTTTATTGATGCTATATCTGTAATTCCGGGTTTTACTTCCAATACTTTTTTCTGTTGTTCTGTATAAAGTTTTACATATTTACTTACTTCAGGTCTTGGACCGACAAAACTCATATCTCCCGTAAATACATTCACAAGCTGAGGCAATTCATCTAATTTATATTTTCTGAGCAAATAACCTGCCTTTGTGATTCGTGAATCATGTCCGCCAATTGTCAATAATCCTGATTTATCAGAATCCACTTTCATTGTACGGAATTTTAAAAGATTAAAATCTTTACCGTTCTTACCGATTCTGATTTGCCTGTATATAACTTTCCCTGCCGAATCAGATTTTATTAATATTACAATTATTAAAAATACCGGTGAAAGAATTATTACACCTGCAAAAGAAAATATTATATCAAAGAATCTCTTTAACATTACAAATCTTCTAATACTGTTTTATAAGATTCTATCACGGAATTTATTATGGTTTTTACATCCTCATCACTTAATTGCGGATAAACCGGAAGTGTAATTTCCCGTGAATAATTATCATAACTGACAGGATAATTTTCTATCTTATATTCACGATCTTTAAAAACTTTCAGCATCGGCAATGGCACAAAGTGAACATTGACAGCAACTTCCTTTTTATTTATTTCTTCTATAATTTTATCTCTCTGATCTTCAGTAATATTTTTTATTCTTAAAAGATAAATATGATACGATGATTCTTTGTCATCATTTTTCGATGGAGGAATTTGTGCCCATTCATATTTTGAGAATCCTTCATTATATTTTTTAAATACTTTGCTTCTTCTGATTAATAAATCATCATTATATTTTCTTATCTGTGCAAGTCCGACTGCCGCACATAAATCATTCAAATTCATTTTGAAACCCGGATAGACTATGTCATATTTCCAGTTACCACCCTGAGACTTTGTAAAAGCATCCTTTGTCTGACCGTTCAGAGAAAGCAATCTCAGCCATGCATAAAGTTCATTATTGTTAAATGGAGCCGGAAGATTAATACAAATTGCACCTCCCTCTGCTGTTGTAACATTTTTCACTGCATGAAATGAAAAAACTGTTGCATCAGCTAATGCACCGCTCCTTCTGTTTTTATAAACTGCACCTATAGAATGTGCCGAGTCTGCCATTACAAAAATTCTTCCAAGTTTTTTCTGAACTTCCCCGTTCGCTTTAAAAAGTTTTTTTATTTCCGGATCATTTATAATTTTATAAATTTCATCATAGTCGCATGGATAGCCTCCGAGATCAACCGGCACAATCGCTTTAGTCTTTTCAGTAATTGCTTTCCTGATGTTTTCCGTATTTATATTAAAATCATCTCCTACATCCACCATCACTGCCTTTGCTCCGATGTGCATAACCGCCAAAGCAGTTGCACAATATGTATAAGCCGGCACTATCACCTCATCTCCTCTGCTTACTCCATACCAGTGAAGCAGTAACATCATCGCTGATGTTGCAGAGTTTACACAAAGACAATTCTCAATTCCGGTAAGCTTCGCCACTTCCTGCTCTAATGCTTTAACTTTTGGACCCGTTGTAATCCAGGTCGATTTCAGAGAATCTAAAACTTCATTTATTACATCTTCATCGATGTATGGCGGTGAAAAAGGTATCATTATATATTTTGTGAATTAGTTTTTAAAATATTTTTTTTATCACTTAATAAAATTATTAAAAAAGGAAGACTGAAGAATATTACAAACTCAACTGTATAACTGTATCTGACAAGTGAGGATTCTACAAGACTTACCAGTATTGCATTTGAAATAAACATTACAGGAAATAGAAATATCAAAAATGAATTTATATCTTTAAATCCGGATTTTAGCAGTCTCTTAAAACTTAAAAATGCAACTGTAAAAAACAACAAAAGCCATAATATATTTCTGAAAATTAAATTATAGGAAACTTCATAATATTCATAAATAGTTTTCAGAATTGATGGATTAAATGAAGCTTTTTTATCACCGGTAATAGTTATCCCCATATTACTTCTCTCAGATCCGGTTTGTTCATTATAAAAATCTTTGACTATTGTCTCAAATGATTTGTCAGATGAAAGCTGCTTCCATTTTTTAGATTCAAGATCTTTTACAAAGTTTTTTTCCAGATAAACTTTTTGATATGTAGTTAAAAGTGTTTCAAAATAACTCATCGGAATTCTTATATTCATAAAAAAATAATAAAAATTACAAATAAAAAATTTAGCATATATAACCGGATTATTTTTTATTGCATCAACGGACACTTTCCTGAAAATCGGCTGGATGTTCATATAAGTCATAGTGGAATCATTCTTTATCAGATTATCAGCAAAATTAATCTGTCTGTAAAAATCATCTTTAAAAGTATTGTAAAGATTACTAAGATTATAACTGTTTTTAATTGTTGAAATATTTTTTCTGGGAATTGAATCAAGTGTTTTTTTTATTGCACTATTCACTTTTTCCGGATAAGATTCAGAAGGTTCCATAAAAAGTATCGTTACTCCGGCAAGATTTGCCTCTCCAAACGGAGTTATTGTAAAAGAATTTAATGTAACATAATTGTATAAACATAGTGAAAGAATCAGAACTGAGAATGGAATTAATAAATATAAAAAATATTTTAAACTATATTTATTAATCCTGAAGAAAATTAAAATTATCAATATCACTGAAACCATATAAAGTCCTGCCGGCCTTACCATAATTAAAACTGCAACGGATACCGAAAACATTAACCAGCTTACATTACTGCCTTTCTTTAATGCTGATATTAAAAAAGAAGTGCTTAAAATTAAAAAAGTCGTGAATAAACTCTCTGTTAATACTGACGGCTCAAGTATTAAAAAATACGAAGAAGAAATGTATGCCGATAATGATATTGCAAAAAGAAATGTAAATGACCTGTATGATTTCTCAATTACTTTTAAAAAAAATAATGAAACTGCTAATGTGAGAAAACTTTGTATTAAAGAACTAAAATAAATACTCTCTGAAATTGACCATACAATCGCAAGAAATAATGGATAACCTGGTGTTCGTATGTCAAATAAAGGTGCTTTAAAATTTATTAACTCAAGTGCTGCAGCCACATAAGATGCACTGTCAAAGGAAAGAATTATTACGGGGTAATTTAAAAAATACGGAAGTCTTGTAATTAAAAAAATTAAAGTAACTAAAGAAGCGCTGTATATATATATATATTTTGACTCAGATAATTTTTTAAATATATTCATAAATATTTAAAACTTTAAATTCTTACTGTCTATAGAGCTCAGGATATGCTTCAGCTGTACTGATATTAATCCCAGTCCGAACATCAGCAATGAAATCAATATGCATCCAAGTCCCAAGTAAAAAGTTATTGTTAACTTAAAAATAAATGAAAGAATAAAATTCAACCCAGCGACTCCTAAAAGTCCGATGCTGAATACTATAAATATTTTTATAGGATTGTAAAATAAAATTGCCTCTGTTATAAACTGAAGTGTCCTTATTGAATCTCTGAATAATCTTACCTTTGTCTGACCTTCTCTCTTTTTATATTCAATCGGAATGTATTGCACAAACTTACCATTCATCATATACGCAAGCGTTAGCGATGTAGTAAAACTAAATGTATCACATAGTTTTGAAAAGTACGGTAGAATTTCTTTCTTTGAGAAGACTCTTAGTCCTGAGTTTATATCCGGTATTTCTCTTCCTGCTGTAAACTCAACTAATTTTTTTAAAATTAACCTGAGTATTTTTTTCTTAAATGATTCATCATAATTATCCCCCTGCCTTGCACCGACTACCATATCAAATCCTTTGTTGTATTCTTTTAACAAATCAGGAATTTTATAAAGAGGATATGTCCCGTCAGCATCCGTTATAACAATTGTATCAAATTTAGCTGCTTCAATTCCGTCTTTAAGTGAACGACCGTAACCGATATTATGCGGATGTGAAATTGTTACAGCTCCTGAGTTTATGCTGTTTGCAGCTGTATTATCTGTCGAGCCGTCATCAACTAAAATTATTTCCACATCATGAATATTATCTTCAGCAAAAACTTTTTTAATTTCTTTTACAGTTTCTGAAATTACTGATCCTTCATTATATGCCGGTATTACAACTGAAATCATTTTTTAAAATTTTATAAATTTTATTTTATTTTTCTGTAAATACTTATCAGTGAAATTCCAAACGGGACATTCAGCGGAAGAAATTTTCTTGAAAAAGGAACGATGTATTTATCAAACATTCCAATCTCCCCTTCTGTATCATTAATATTTCCTGACTTCATCATTTTATACACAACCCAATATCCTAAAGCACCTATCAGATTAAAATAATATTGCTTTATCAATTTATAATTTAAAGACATTTCAAACAAATTCATCCTCTGTTTGGAATATCTTTTAAAATGTCCTGCAGCAACGTCAAACTCTGAATATAGAAATTCGTGAGAAGGAACTAATAGAAATAATACACCGTCACTTTTTAACAGACTTAAAAGCTTTTTAAAAAAACTTTTATCATCTTCTACATGCTCCATTACATTCATGCAAACTATAAAATCATATTGTCCTTCCGTATTCATAAGATCAATACACTCAATTTTAATTTCACCTTCAAATTTTTTTGTCTTAATAAAATCAATCGCAGGTTTTGAAATGTCAATCGCAAATAATGTATCATATTTACTCTGTGCATTTATAAGTTTCGTAAACGAACCTACTCCGCAGCCGACCTCGAGCACGTCTCCGTGAATATATTCTTTAAACAAATCAAATGTCCACTGATTATAATTTGTTGCATTCTGCATCTGGACTGCCGATGTAAACAGTTCTGACATTTTTTATTCTTCTTCCTCTTTTAAAATTGATTTTACAAACACCGCCGGATTGCCGGCATATATGCTGAATGGTTCGACATCATTATTCACAATACTTCCTGCACCTATCACCGAACCTTTTCCGATAGTTACTCCTTTTAAAATAAAACAATTTGCTCCGATCCATACATCATCTTCCACTTTGACAGCCTTACTTTTTATTTTATCCCACCTTCGCAGACGATCTTTGTAATATACATTATGCGTGTTTGTATCGAGTATCACTGTGTTTGCACCAATCATGATTCTGTTGCCAAAAATTACTTCTTCATCGCTGACTATAGTTGTACCGTTTAAATAAACTTCATCACCTAAAATTATTTTGCCGGTCTTTGTTGTTCTCAGAAAAACAGACCCTGTTAAATTACCTGAATTGTATCCGCACTTCGCAGAAATTAGTCTGATGTTATTTCCGATTTCTATCAAACCTTTATTTTCAATTCTGGGAATTCCAAATACAGTTACATTATCCCCGTATTTTACACTGTTAATTTTTAAAATAATTTTTAAAAACGGTGATGTAAGAAAAGTTATTACTTTTGAGAAATGTAAAAGTCCGTCTTTAATTAACTCGTAATAATTCTCATTGCCTGTATCAAACTTTAATTTCTCATTATATTTAAAAAGAAAACTCATTTAGAATCTTTATTTTTTAACTCCGCTGCCGCTCCAGCTTACACCTTTATATGGATTAATATTTACATCTGTAAATTCATTACTGTTAAACCAATTTGAAATTCTTTCTTTGCTTATAAATGCAACCTGAGGTGCATTCAGCTTATCAAACACGTTTATATTATTTCTGTAAAAACTCATCTTTCTGAAATTATCAAAGTATTCATAAAATGGAAGTGACTTAACCGGAATCATATACAAAGTATAAATCGGAACATAAAGTATTCCCGTAATAAATTTTGATAAAGTAAGTAAAGTTTTTCTGTTCATATTTTTCAAAAATAATTTACGCATCGGCTCAACCCCATATTTCACGAGTGAATTTCCCTCTTCGGAATAAACCCATACTATCAGCTTCCCTCCCGGCTTTACATGTTTCTTCAAATTCTCAACTGTCTTATCCGGATCATCTGTATGATGAATTACACCAATAGAAAAAACTATATCATACTTTTTCCCGAGATCCATTTTTGCAATATCAGCTTCTGCAAATTCTATATTCGTGAAATTTTTATTCTTTTCTCTTGCAATGTCAGTTGTATTCAGATCAACTGCAGTAATTGACCTTGCATAAGGAGCAATAAAAGATGTATGCTGACCTCCTCCGCATCCGCATTCAAGAATTTCTTTATCCTTAAAGTCGTCTAATGTATTTGGCAGTATCCAGTCTTTAAACAAAAATAATTCATCGTCACTAAGCAGCGTCCATTGATCGTGCCACTCTGTTTGCTTTACTTGATTTTCAGACATTCAGCATTTCAATTTTTCTTTTATAAACATATTTGTTGAAAGTTCTAAACTCATCATTTTCTTTCGTACCAATCCATTCTCCTACCGGTGCATTAAATCCGCTTTTCTTTTTATCTAAAACAAATCCGGGAAGAATTTTTGACAAGGATTTTTTCAAAATATATTTTGTCTTAAATCCTTTCATTTTTAATTCCGTCGGAATTGAAGCCGCGTAAGAAACTAATTCCGGATCAAGATAAGGACTCCGTGATTCTATGCTGCTATACATAGTCGCACGATCCGCTTTAACCAAAATATCATCCGCTAACCATGTCATTCCGTCAACATACAGATTTTTATCCAATGTTTGCATCCCTTCAGCTTTATCATAATATTTTTTAAAAACATTAAAAGGATCCGTATCGTAAATTATTTCTTTATTTTTTTCACCGAGAATTTTCACCCTCTCTTCCTGATTAAAAAATTGCCTCCATAAATAATGAGCTTTTTCCGGAGTGTGAAGCGTACCGTTTAGAAATTGCTTTTGCTTATACTTCCAGTTTAATTTCTTATTACTATTTCCATCTTTGCATAATTCAATCAGAATTTTTTTTATACCGTCCGGAATGTGTCTCGCATAATTATAATATTTATCGGCTTTGTAAGTTATATATCCGGCAAAAATTTCATCAGCACCGTCACCGCTTAAAACTACTGTGACATATTTCGATGCAAGTTTAGAAACTTCTATCATCGGAATTAATGAATTATCGGCAAATGGTTCGTCAAAAGCATTAATTGCTGAATTAATAAAATCCAGACCGTCACTGACTTCACAAATTAAACCGTGATGCTTTGTTCCTATATATTCCGCAACTCTGTCAGCATCAGGCAGTTCATTATAACTCTTTTGATTAAATCCGACACTGAATGTGTGAAGCTCTTTTCCTGTGTAATATTTTTTCATCAATGCAACTATCGAACTCGAGTCCAACCCGCCACTGAGAAATGCACCAACAGGAACATCACTGACCAATCTTTTTTTTACAGACTCTTCAAGCAGTGACAATATATTTTTTCCAATCTCAGATTCTGATGCATTAGTTTTAATTCTGAATTTTTCTGAATAATCCCAGTATTGAACTTTCTTAATTTTACTTCCTTCATCCGAAATCTTCATATAAGTTGCCTGCTCAAGCTTATAAACATTTTCATACATTGTCATAGGTGACAATATATATCCTATTGCTAAATAACAATTCAATGCTTCAACGGATAATTTCATTTCGATACTCTTATCTTCAACTAAAGCTGTAAGCTCTGAAGCAAAAGAAATATTTTTATCTTTATGAATGTAATAATACAACGGCTTCTTTCCGAATTTATCACGGGCTAAAATTAATTCACGCTTCTCTTTATCCCAGATTGCAATTGCAAACATTCCGTTGAATTTTTCAAAACATTCCGAGCCGTAATTTGCATAAGCATAAAGAATTACTTCTGTATCAGAATTACTTTTGAAATTAATATTAAATTTTTTCAGATCGTTTTTTATTTCTTTGAAATTATATACCTCACCGTTATAAACTATTGTAAATCTTCCTTCATCGGTTGACATTGGTTGATTTGCTGATGCAGAAAGATCTATAATTGAAAGACGCCTGTGTCCGAGTGTAATAAATTCAAGCTTCTGCAGACCTTCGTTATCTGGACCCCTGTGAATTAATTTATCTGTCATTGCTTTTACAATTTTATCCGAATCAATTCTCGTCCTTTTCCAATCGGTAATCCCGGCTATTCCGCACATATATTATTTATAATTATAATAATCTTTAAACCAGTTTACAAATTTTTCCAGACCTTCATCTATTCTTGTTACCGGTTTATAATTAATGTATTCAGCAAGTTCAGATGAATCGGCATAAGTAATTCTTACATCACCCGGCTGCATTTCTTTAAAAATAATTTCTGCTTTTTTTCCTAATTTATTTTCAAGTGTTTCAATAAAACTCATAAGCTTCACAGGATACTCACCGCCAATATTAAAAAGTCTGTATTTATTATCCGGAACTTTTTTTATTAATCTGCATATCGACTCTATTACATCGTCAATGTATGTAAAATCTCTTTCCATATCACCGTTGTTATATACATCTATTGGTTTTCCCTCTGATATATTTTTAGCAAATTTAAAATATGCCATGTCAGGTCTTCCCCATGGACCGTATACAGTGAAAAATCTGAGCCCAGTTGTTGAGATATTATATAAATGATGATATGTATACGCCATCAGTTCATTTGCTTTTTTTGTTGCAGCATAAAGTGAAACAGGATGATCGACATTATCTTTTATTGAAAATGGAGTCTTATCAGCATTACCATAGACAGAACTGGAAGATGCGTAAATTAAATTTTTAACATGAAATGTTTTACAACACTCAAGTAAATTAAAAAATCCTGTAATGTTACTCCTTATACTGACATCAGGATTTGTTATAGAATACCGCACCCCTGGCTGCGCAGCAAGGTTTACAATATTTTCAATTTTCCCGGTTTCAAAAAATTTTGTCAGTTCATCTATGTCAGCTATATCAATTTTGTAAAATTTAAAATTTTTAAATTCCTCTAAACTTTTTAATCTTGCTTCCTTAAGACTCAATTCATAATAAG
>Ga0105044_10006615_pt1 | contig 15939 bp, 11 predicted proteins | sample MAT01_FD_78092 | JGI IMG/M metagenome (GOLD analysis project Ga0105044, IMG submission 78092) | Freshwater microbial communities from Lake Fryxell liftoff mats and glacier meltwater in Antarctica - MAT-01 | ecosystem: Environmental > Aquatic > Freshwater > Ice > Liftoff microbial mat | place... | reverse complement strand
GTAGCGAAATGCGTCAGAACATTCACTTCGTCCTCCTCGCAAATCCGGTTTGGAACGGAGTATTTGGAGGGAAGAATGGGCTGAGGCAGCCTGGGAGGTTTGCGAAAGCTGTACCGCAAGTTCCCTTTCTTCCTCAGTTTCCTAGCGATCCGGCCGATCCAATTATTCGAACGGTACGCAAGCCAACGCTTAGCGAGAAAGAAATTATGAGAACCAATAAAATTAAGCTAACCCTCATCATTGCCTCTCTGTGTGGAACTGGTAGTTCCATCAACGCGTTGGGGCAAGAATTCAATTCAGGACCAGGATCGAGCGTCGGACGCATCGGTGATGGAGGTATACCTGAATCTGCAATGGCACTCGGTGATCAGGACGCTCACCCAGCAGCCTTTCGTTCCGATGCGGTCACCGACAATGCTAGCCATGTCGGTGATGCGGCAACGCCAGTCTCCTACCGTGCCGGATCCTACTCGGATCTTGGGACTAGTTACTCTGGTGCTTGCGGGTCAACTCCCTGCGGTACATCAAACTGCAATAGCGGTTGCTCAAACATCTCGATGGGATGGTTTGAAAGCGAGACGCTCTTGTGGTGGGCCAAGGGTATGGGTGGCGGGCCACTGGTGCTCGGCGGAAACTCACCAACAGCGATTCCTACCAACCCCTTGGCTGGCGGAAACGGAAACGAAATCGGCAATGATTTACGGGTTGGGATGAGGATCAATCTCGGGGCGTGGACAGACAACTGCCAAAACTTTGGCGTTGGTGCACGTGCCTGGGGACTATTCACCGACGGTTCGAACCAAACCTACGCGAACGGGGGCAACTCGACCGGCGTTCCGTTCTTCAATGCTTCGACTCTCTCAACACCTAACGCTGCCTTCCCTGTTCCCGGTCCAGACGTGTACCTCGTCAATGTCTCGGCTGGTGCAAACGGAAGTAACGCAGGAACGATCACCGTCAGAGATGACCTGGACCTGATCGCGGGCGAAATCTACGGACGCTCACTTTTAGTGCGTGACGGGAAAAGCCGGGTCGATTTGCTAACCGGCTACACGTTTACGCGACTGGACAGCGAACTGGGGTTATCGACCCAATTCGCCGACGGAATCACTAACGGTATTCAAAATGGAACTGTCTTCACTACGCAGGATACATTCGGAACAAAGAACCAATTCCATGGTGGGCACTTAGGACTTTTACAGGAAACAACCAAGGGACGTTTCGCTTTCTCGATGATGGGTAAGGTTGCCTTGGGCAACGTGCGTCAGTCCAGCACTATCAGCGGACAGAACTCCGTCATCGATGCGAACAATTCGACGGAGCCGGGAGGGATTTTTTCTCAACGCAGCAATATTGGAACGATCACTCGAGATCGATTCACCTTCCTGCCTGAAGTCAACGCCAAGATGAAGTACAAGCTGGGCAATGCACAGCTGGGAATAGGTTACTCCCTCCTAGTATTCCCGAGTGTTGCGATTGCTGGCGACCAGATCAACCGCACGGTCGACTGGGCAAACAGGAATCTGCCAAACAATCCGACGGCTCCAACCCCTGGATTGGTCACCAACACGTTCTTCCTGCACGGACTCGACCTTGGTTTGACCTACAGTTTCTAACTCCGACACCACCGCAAATGGTTCGGTTCATCCTTCATCTCCGGCTAACGGGCATCTCCGGCTAACGGGCATCTCCGGCTGACGGGGATGAAGGCGTTTCTATCCCCCTCGTCCGGCGAATCGCAATGGTCCCCGCAATCATAAACGAAACAGCTCGATGGTTAGATCGGTTTACTGAAGTTCTGGATCGATGGGAGTCGATTCTAAACGAAGTTCAGGGAGCGTTTGTAGTAGGAAACTATGTCGAGATCATCAATCTGACATCGCAGGGCGAGCTAATTCATGCAGACATTGAAAGCTGCAGGCAGGATCGAAAGGCGATGTTGGACAAGGCTTCCTCGATGGGTTACCACGGGCACAGCCTAAAGAGTCTGTCGCAACAACTCGATTCGCAATGGCCTGCACTTTGGACACATCGGTTGGCCGCACTGGAGCTGCAACTCAATCGTATCCAGCAATTGAGTATGGCTCTATGGGTCACCGCTTTTCAATCCAAATCGTTTGTATCGGAACTTCTTCTCATTTTGGCGACGGGGAATTCCGAGAGGGCCACCTACGCACCAGGCGACTCGCACTCGCTCGAAGGCGGCTTCCTCATCAACGAGGCGGCCTAACGCTTTATCCGCCGACAGGAATTCACGCATGAGTCTTTTCAGTGCAATCCAGGGTTCGGCCAATGCCTTGCGTGTCAATCAGTTGGGCCTGCAAGTCGTCGGAAACAACATCTCGAATGTAAACACCCCAGGCTACATACGTCAGGAGTTGATTCAAGCCCCTGCCGTCGGCTACCGATCTGGCGGCCTGATCGTGGGACAGGGGGTCACGGCGGTCGGTATTCAGCAGAAACTGGATACCTTTGTGCTCGAGCGACTGCGAGAGACTCAGAGTCAACTTTCTTACAATGAACAGCTTGAATCGACCAATTCGCAGATCGAGAGTCTTATCAACGAATTGTCCGATAAAGATTTCTCTTCCAATCTCAGTCGGTTTGCCAATTCCTTTCAAGATGTCGCCAACCAACCAGGTAGCGATTCGATACGTACCCTAGCCATCTCTCGTGGCCAAGAACTCGCTTCGCAACTACGAAGCCTCTCCGGAAGCGTAGCTGATATTGCCAAACGCAATAGCACCGAAATCAGCGCTGCTGCGTCCGACATCAATCGCATTGTCGGCAGCATCGCTAAACTCAACCAACGCATTGTTGAAGTTGAGGGTGGTTCGCTATCCAATTCGGATGCCGTAGGCCTTCGCGACGAACGTCTGAAGGCTCTCGACGAACTTTCGACCTTGATCGATATCTCAGCGACGGAAGAAGCCTCCGGGGCGGTAACGGTTTTCGTCGGAGGAGACTACTTGGTCGCCAATGGCATTCCCCGTCCGGTCAAAGTAGGGAGCGCTTCGAAGGAGCAAGGTAGCCGACTCGAGATCCGCCTGGTGGACACAGACGTTGCTTTGGAAGTGAGTGGAGGCAAGGTTCGAGGACTGTACGAATCAGCTGCTTCCTCGACCTCATCCGGCTTTCGGGGCAAATTGAACTCGTTGGCGTCTGACGTTATTCGTGTTGTCAATCGGCTGCACTCCCAAGGCCAAGGGCAGAAGGGGTTTGGCATCACGACCAGTGAAACTATTCTGAAAAGTTCGATCCAACCTCTTGAATTGTCCAATCCCACCCTAGACATCGATAATGGGTCGTTTGTGATTGAGGTTACGGATGCCAATACAGGCAAGACCACTTCACACGATATTTTGGTCAAGCAACAAGGACTGAGCAGCGATACCACCGGCCAGCAATTGGCTTCCAGCATTGATGGGATCAACGGGATCAGCGCTCGCATTACCAACGACGGTCGTTTGGAAATCAAATCCGATTCTGAAGGTGTACGCTTTAGTTTTTCTAAGGATACGAGCGGTGCCCTGTCCGCGTTGGGAATCAACACGTTCTTTCGGGGCGACTCGGCTGACACCATCGAAGTTCGGTCCGAGATTGTAAAGGATCCGGCATTGCTGGCGGTCAGCCTCAATGGCGTCGGGAACGGTGCCGACAATGCGATCAAGATCGCTGAAGCGTTCACCAAGCCAACCGAATTATTGGGTGGACGAAGTATCAATGCGGTCTACGACTCGATCATAGCGGATACTACCCGCGACATCAATTCACAAAAAGGGGTTGCGGATGGCCTGCGTAACTTTCAACAGACTCTCGAGGCGCAACATTTGGGCATCTCGGGTGTAAACCTGGATGAAGAAGCGGTAAAAATGCTGCTCTATCAACGCGCATTTCAAGCAACTTCCAAAGTGATTTCGGTAGCTTCCGAGATGCTCGACACTCTCGTTAACCTTATCTAGTCTGATTGCGCTATGCAAAGTTCTTTCTATCCCGTGGTGGCTGGTCGCACTAGCGATGCGTTGTCAAGGTTTCGTTCGCTGTATCAAGTCCAAGTAGGCAGGGTCGGAATCCAAAGGCTCGAGGAACAATTAAGCACCGGCAGGCGCTATTCTGTGCCCAGTCAGGATCCAACCGCAGCCATTCGGACCATCAGCATCCAACGCGACTTGGAATTTCGCAATCAGACGATTCGCAATCTCGATTCCTCGCAAAGTTATCTCAACGTAACCGAATCCACCCTGGGTAACGTCCAAGATGTTGTTACAGAGATCCGTGGCCTCGGTGTAGAAAGTGCCGGCAATCTCAACAGTGACACGGAAAGAGAAGGTTGGGTTTCGCAGATCAACGCGACCATCGACCGACTCATGGCTGCCGCCAATACCCAATACCAGGATCGCCATCTGTTTACCGGGGGTAAGGTGGGAACGCCGGCGGTCACCCCTGCCCGGGACACGGTCCGATTTTCGGGCAATGAACTCAGCTTGCTCACCATTGCAGACAATGGCGAGTACATCGCCCACAACGTGACAGGCCAAAAGGCGTTTGGCTTAATCTCCGACGGTGTGGTTTCGATTGTAGACCTGAACCCCGCCGCCATTGGAACCACTCGCCTCGCCGATCTCAATGGCGGAAAAGGAGTCTCGTCAGGCGCCCTAGAATTTACGGACGGACTCGAAAAAGTTTCGATCGATCTCTCCAACTCCGAAACGCTGGACGACGTCTTGGAACGGGTCAATGGAAACGTCACTTTGAGCGGACGTATCGTTACTCTTTCCCTAACGGACGGGGCGCTCACAGCAAATTTCACCGACAACCTTCCCGGCCAATTGCGAATCTTGGAGTCAGGCACCGGCCGAACGGCTGCGGACCTAGGAATTCAGTTTGAAACGCCAGGTAGCCCGCTTCCCTTGATCGGAAACTCTCTCGATCCAATCCTTCGCCCGACCACTTTGCTAACTCAACTCAACGGCAACACTGGCTTTGACGCTAATGACGGTATTCGAATCGAACAGAATGGCATAGCGTTCGATATCCAGCTCGGTACCGCCACAACCATTGAAGACATTACGAACTTTATCAATAGCTCCGGTGCATCGGTCCGAGCCGATCTCACTCCAGACGGGCGAAGCCTGCGAGTGCGTTCGACGGAGAGTGGGTCGGATTTCTCGATCGGTGAAAGCACGGGCGGATTGGCCGAACGACTTGGTTTGCGAACGTTCCATAGCCAAAAACGACTTGACCAATTGAACTATGGTAGAGGGATAGGGACCGCTGAAGGGCCTGACATTTCTATTCTGCGAAACGATGGAAGCGAATTTTTCGTTGACTTGGCGGGGGCGTCGACGGTACAGGATGCATTGGACCGCATCAACAATAACGTCACCAACCAAGACCCACTGACGAAGATTGAAGCCAGACTCAATACTGTCGGTAACGGTATCACGATCAGCTCGATCGAATACGTACATCCTGTGGGTGCACCACCGCTGACAACCACACCCGGACCACTCAAGATTCGAAGCATTGGAGGGAGTTCGGCTGCATGGGACCTGGGGCTTTTGCCTTTGGGAAGCAACGAAATCGAAGCCACAACTTCCGGTACCGAATACACGATCACTGGAAAGGATCCTAATCCTCAAGAGGTCAAAGGGGTCTTCAATTCGCTGATTCGATTGCGAGAAGCCATCCTTGCAAAGGATACAACGGCCGTCGCCAGAGCCGTTGGATTGGTCGACGAAGATTTGTCACGCTTATCGCTGAGTCGTGGTTCACTGGGGGTACAACAGCAGCGCATAGATGATCTCAAGCAACTTCAGGAAGACAATCAGATTGCGCTCAAGGCAGATGAGTCGGCTAACTTGGATGCCGATTTGGCCTCCACCATCTCCGAATTGCTAGCCAGACAAGCCTCCTACGAGGCCAGCTTGAAACTGCTCGCTAACGCTTCGCAATTGACCTTATTCAATTATCTGTAGTCCTGTGCGAAGCAGCTAGCATCGTGTTCAGCTTCAGCAACAGATCATTTAGGGCAATCGTCGTTTTGTATCGCAAAAGATAGTTCGCATCGAGTCCTTCCAAGTCCCCCAGGGAAAGCGCGGCCGCGACAAGAATTCTCTCGGCTTCAAACCGCTTCAGCGTCTCGGTTTTTTTCTTCAGGTATTCGGGCGTCCAGAACCCGACAATCTCCAACAGGATTCGGACTCCAGTCCGATGCTGAAATACAAAGTCGGGTACGAACACAGTTTGACCATCGTGGAGCACCTCTCCCTCACTGACCATGGTCCAACCCTCGCGCGGCTGTCCTCCCCATTTCTCAGCCAACTTCGATTCGACCGTGGAATCGAATTCGTCAGCCGCAGCCACGTTGCTCGTCAGCTTGTCCGAATCCGACAATTCCAACACGTTGACAAAGGCTTTTGAATTACGTTGTAGTATAGCCTGCATTCGCCATCCTTTGCAGCTCAATAGCCCTGGCAGAAATTTGGCCATCGCGACGCCGTACCGACGGGTTTTGCCGAGAATGGAGGCGGGGCCATCGAACTCGAATCGATAATCACCCTGGGAGTTACGGGTGATGGTGTGCATCAAGCCAGCAAGCTTAGCGTAGCGCAGAATCCACTTGAAATCTTGGCTGGCAATCACGGTCATCCTCACCGCGTCGAAAAGAGCCACTTGTGTTTGAGCCACATTGTAGCGAGCCAACAGGTCGGTAGGTCTTTCGAAACCCTCAAACTTGTGCAGCCTGTGGAACTGGATCACGTCCGCAAAGAGGCTCGCTTCGATCGATTCCCACGTAGCGTTTCGCTGCTCGGCAATCTGGTCTTTGATGGCTTTCTGGTTGTGTTCGAAGAAACGATCAGGATGGCAAACAAGCGGATGGAATGGAGCGGCCGAGCGAAACACTTCGCGGCGAAGGTTGGCCGCTTTCCCACGGGTATCCCGATCCCAACTCCCCTTCTCATCCAATAGCTTGCAGAAGGAGTCGATGCGACGCGTTGGGCAATCGAACTCATCTTGGAAGAGGGAGCGGACGGCTCGATGCAAGTCCTGTCGCACGCGTCCAACCCCGTCGCGATACACCTGGACCGCTTGTTCGGCATAGCGAACATACTTTGCATGAGAACGCTGCGTCAGCCGATCTGGGTACGCGCGCCCAGACTTAAATTCGACGATGGCGAGTTCCCTGGTAAGCATCGTTGTCCCGTCGTCGTCGTGAGCGTTGGTTTTCCGTGGTATCTCCGCAAACGATCTCGTACAACGTCGCTCGCACATTGCCGAGTTTGCGAAGAATTCTACCGAGTCGCTGCTTGGCTTGTTTTCCGGAAGACGTTCCGCCGATCACAACCGCGACTTTTACTTTGGGCAAGTCTACACCTTCATCCAGGACTTTGTTCGCAACCAGCGCCGGGTAGGCGCCCGACTCCAGCCCCTCTAGGATCTCAAGACGCTCCTTTTTCCCACAATGGTTGAGCATGCATGGGATTAGGAATCGTTTGGAAACCTCCCGAGCCATCGCGTTCGATCCAGCAAAAATAATCATTGGTGTTCCGAAATGCAAGCGAAACAGATCCTCGAGGACCCGCAGCTTCTCAACCGCCCGATCCTCGATCGATTGCTTTTGACGATAGGCCGTGAGCGCATAGCGGGCTGCCGGTTCTCTAGCGCTTTCGGAACACAATTGTTCCCACGTAAACCCTGGCTCCGTCTTGCGGCGTTCCTGCATGTAGTAACGCACGTCCTTTGATAACGAATCGTAGCGATGCTGTTCCGTATCCGACAAGTGAATTGGAATTCGGACGACTTCGTACTCTGCCAGGGTGCTTCCTCGCACCTGCTCCAGCGGTAGGTCGTAAACCGTCGGTCCAATCCATTGCACCAAATCGTTGTGCCGACCGTCGGATCTTTCCAAAGTTGCGGTCAATCCTAGCCGTTTTGTTGCGATAGACATACGCGCTGCGTCCCGTCTGACTTCGCTGGGCAAATGATGACACTCATCGAAGATCAGGAGCCCGAATTCAGAACCGAGTTTCGGCATGTGAATACATGCGCTCTCGTAAGTGGTCACCGAAACGGGGCATACTCGGTAAGTACTGTCCCCGATAATGCCGGCGTCAAAACCAAGCGATTGGAGGATGCGCCGGTGCCACTGGTACATCAGGTCACGAACGGGCGCGACGATCAAAGTTGAGATCGACGTGTTGAGCATGATTCGGAGTGCCACTTCGGTTTTTCCGGTGCCGGTGGGCATAACTACCACGCCGTTTTGTGACACAGACCATTTCTCGATCGCTAACGATTGTTCGGTGCGAAGTTCGGGCATCTTCACATGTGGCCAGCTCAGGGAACGCCAATTCGGAACGGAGTCAACGCAATCGCCTCCCAAGCGATCGATCGATTGTCGCAGCCGCGAATAGTGAATAGCATCGCAACGATAGAGATTCGCTCTGTAGTCGTGTACCCATGGATGCGATCTACCAAAGTTGCGTTCCACGTCCGCTCCATCCGCTCCCGCTAGGATCAATGTGCCTTCGTGAAACTGAAGCGTGGGTTGCATGATTCTAAAAGGCTCCCTCGCCAACAAGCAGCGCATCCGTGTTTTTCGCTCGCATCTGGAGACGGGTTCAGCCGAGGGTCGCGAGAGCTTTCTTCGCGACGGCCACACACTGACGAATGTCTTCGATCGGGTTGTCGGGGTTCTCTTCGTACTCTAAAGACAGCGCTCCGTCGCTCGGGAACTTTGCTTGAACGAGCGCGTCAAAGACCTCTGCACACTGCAAATGCCCCTGGCCTAGAATCACTCCCTTGGTTTTGTCCGTCATTTCGGCAAAGTCTTTCAGATGAACACCATAGAGCCTGCCTTTTAGCAATCGAATTACTTCGACCGGCTTCTCTCCCGATCGGATGTAGTGCCCTAAATCGGCGCAAGCTCCGATCCGTTGATCGCGCCCTTCTACTGCCTTCAATAGGTCAGCGACTTTGTTGAACCGATCCTTGGGGCCGTGATTGTGGATAGCGATACGCATGTCAAATTCTTTGACTAGGTCGTTCAAATTGTCCATAGAATCCGGAGTCGGACCGGCTGTGATGATCGTGATGCCGACCTTTTTTGCAAACTCGAAGACGCGTCGATTGGCCGCGAAATCTTTGCTGAAGCCGTTCACGCCATGAGACGAAATCGTCAAGCCAAGTGCCTTGACTTTCCCGACGACCTGGGCGATTTTCTCATCGCTGGAATCCAACGGAAACATTCCGCTATAGAACTCCACTTGCTCGAAACCCAAGTCTTTCGCGTGCTGCAAAGCAACGTCGAGCGAATAGTTTCGCAGAGAATAGAGTTGAATCCCTAGCTTCAAGGAACCTGGAGCGACAATCATGGCCGAAGCGATTCTCCACGGCGAAGCACTCGCTAAAGCTAATGCGCCCGCTGCCAAGCCGGCTTTCTGCAGAAGTGATCGCCGATTCGATTTTGGAGTCGAATGGTTCTTGCAGGTAAAATCAACGTTGGAATTTGATGAAATCATTGGTAATTCTGCTCGTAAAGGATATTTTTGGGTACCGCCAAACCGAACGTATTATTACACTCGCTGCCTAAGTCGGAGTGGTCGAAGCAGCAAAAATGTTGTCCATTCCATAAAAATAGTCTGCTCCCTCACCGAATTTCCTTAGAATGGCCAGCAAAGACCTCGATCTCGATCAACTCGCTCTCTATCTACACTTTACTCCCAGCGAGGTCTCCAAGATGGCGGTGCGGGGCAAGATACCGGGCCGGAAGGTCAATGGAGAATGGCGATTTTCCGAATCGGAAATCCATCATTGGCTCGAAGAACGAATCGGCTTGGGCGATGCTGAGGAGCTCGAACGCGTCGAGCGAGTGTTGGTAAGAAACATCGACTTGGCATCGGACGAACGAGCGATGCTTGCCGACTTTCTGTCGCCGTTGGCGATTGCGATTCCGTTGGATGCGCGAACTCGCGGTTCGGTTATTCGCGAAATGTGTCAGTTGGCATCCACGACGGGGCTGCTCTGGGATCCTGGTGTGATGTCGGAAGCGGTCGCCGCTCGAGAAGCATTGCACCCCACGGCACTCGAAAACGGGGTGGCTCTACTACACCCAAGACGACCGCAGTCCTCCATCCTTTCGGAGCCTTTGGTTGCCCTCGGCATCTCGACACAACCGATCCCGTTTGGAAACACTACCGGGCATTTGACGGACGTCTTTTTCTTGATCTGCTCCACCGACGATTCAGTCCACCTCCGCATTCTGGCTCGACTTGCAAGGCTTGTTACGGATGATGTTTTCTTGACCATGCTTCGGTCCGCGACTTCGGCAGAAGAAGCGATGGATATCATTCGTACCGCAGAATTGGAGTTGATGGAAGCCACCCCGGAGAAATGAGCAACGCACTGTCCATAGGATGGTTTGGCCCAGCCAACGAGCAATGGGAGTGGATACTGAGCCACTTTGGTGACGTTGTGCTATTGCGAAAACAAGACACTCACGACTGGTTCGCTAGTCGTACAGAAAAAACTAGTTCTCGCTCTGCGCTTTTGATTGCAAGCGATTCCCGTTTTGACGAGTACGTGGGGTTCGCTAAGGATTGGGAACGAGACTGCCAGCCGAACTTGACCAACGCCAATGTCGTTCCTATGGGCGTAGTCTTGGGGGAAGACTGGTGCGGCCATAGGCGAACCAATCCTTTGCCGGAATTGTGGAATTGCTTTTACTGGTATGAGCTTTACGATCGATTGCTCCCTTGGCTCGCTGGGCACCAGGAACCAGTGGAAAGTTCCTCCCGTGTTGAAGCGACCAGCTCCCATTCAAAACGCAAAGTAGGCCCGAGAGTTCAGCGTTGCATCGACGATGCGAAATCGCTCGAAATCCGTAATGAAGGCTGCTTGCAGATGCTCGATCAAGGCGAAACGGCACTGGTGGTCACAGAGTCTGCGACAATCAGACAGCTATGGTTCGATGCGTTCGGTAGACTCGGTTTACCAGTTGTTGCCACATCTCCGTCACGGTTGGACCTGTGGATTCATCCAACGATCATCGTGTTGGATTTGGATGCATTGCCGCTCGCCTCTGCAACTGAGCATTTGAAATTTAGGCTGGAGATAGTCGTCGACCTGGCGAAACGTTTTCCATCGGCAAGCTTGGTTGTGACTGATCCGTTTCCACGTTGGGAAAAATGGAAAGTGCACCTCGACGCCGGCGCCAACATTCTGATTCCAAAGCCTTTTCAGTTTCTTGGTGCGCTGAATACTTTACTTCGAAAGTAACTCTCGAGTGGTTCGCGAAGTGCGCCGGAATGCTGCATCTAAGAGTTCTATTTCTTGATTGATTGCGACGACTTGTTTTTCCCATCCTTGATAGTTGCGAGCGTGTTCGTCTCCTACCTGCTCCCAGCTCGCTGCAATTCTTTCCAATTCGACCAGCAACTGTTCGGAGCCTCGCAACTCTGCTTCCGAACGTGACTTCTCCGCCACAGAGCGTGCATGACGGGCGAGAATCGATTCGATCGCGCCGACGCACGTTCCTTCGACATTGATGAGTACTGATTGCCCACCATTTTCCGTTTCGCTCGAGTTACCAACCAACTGTGAAGCGATCGTCATTGTGTCGGCAGCGTTGAATTCGGCTGCAAGCGAGTCAGTCCCCGACGGAAGACACTCCATGCAGTTCTTCAAAGGAATTATCAAGGAGGAAGACCAACCATGGTTGGAGTGTTGGAGTCTGATAGTGGAATTGCTACCAGCGGATGTCGACCGTTCGCTCCATACTTGCACTTGAGCTGCCATGGATTGAGGCGGAATAGATTTTTCGGCCGTGCACGTCCACTTTTCCGATTTCATGTCACTATCCAAGTGGTTGAGAATCAACGTTGCAGTTGCTCTTCGGACCCTTTCGTATTCCGTGCTGGAGAGATTTCGCCATTGAAATTCAAATGGAATGCGGGTAGGCGTTTGCGGATGGGGAAATCGCATCCAGCCTCGGGCTTTGCCGACGCCCACGGAAGTGAAACGATCTGGAATTTGAGGTAGTGGTTCGTCTTTTCGGCTGACGGTCCTATCTTGACTGGCGGTTTCCTCGTCGATGTGCAAACTTCTCGGATCGTTCAGCATCGACAAGCTTTCGATCGCGGCGGCAACGATGGGCCTTTGTCGGTTCCATTCCTTGGCGACAGCAACACGGGCCAATTCGAGCGCCGCTGAACTCAAATCAAATGTCACACTGTCAATAGGGTCAAAGATCAATGCAAGCAAGTTGGTTTTAGCGGTCTGCCTCATGGCGACAATCGCTTTCTCCGACTCCTTGAAATCATTCCGGCTCTCGGCCATCAACTGCTTGATCGCGGGCAGCTCCCGTTTGACTTCTTCGACAATCTTTTTTTCGTTCTCGCGGAGAACGTTGAACGCTTCAGGCTTTATTGTTGCCGCGTTCAGTTTACTACTAATAGACTCCATGCGTTTGGAAAGTTCTAGCAGTGATCGACTCTGCTTCGATGCTACGTCGCGAATCCTTTGCTTGATAGGCTGGACGACTGCAACCAAATGAGAGTTGACATCGGAACCGGTCGTGGGTGACAAAACCGGCACGCCGAGTAGCTCATTTGCAATTGGAATCTGGCGTTGGGTTGGGTCGTTCAGCGACCATTCGATCTCGGACGCTGCCAAGGAATCTATTTTAAAATTCCGATATAGAAGACTCTTCCAATCGAAACGGATCGCGGCGAGTGGAATCGTGCTAACGATCTTTTTTGATGGTTCCCCGGGAGTGTTTTCTATCGAGTTGTTCGAGCGAACGATCAGGTTTCGGAACGAGATTGTGCCATCGACCAGCGAGACCTTGGAATCACCGATCTCCACCCGAGCGCCTAGCAGCTCGGAAAGCCGCGACTCCATGCGGGTTCGCAAGAACGGTTGAAAGCCGAAAACACCACCGCCTATGATAGCCGTTCCGAGCAACAATCGACGGCGTAGGGTCATGCCGATTTCTCCGTCGATTTGCGAGTGCTCTCACGTGAACTATGGATGTGTCTGAGAAGATATCGAAGCGACTCGTCGCGGGTGCCGATGGGGCTCGTGGGATGCCCGACATCATACACGATAGACGTAGTTTCTGAATTGACCATTCCAGTCTTCGAGTCGATTTTCCCCTGCGCGTTTTTCTTCTCGGCGATTACGGTTGTCGAGGCGTTTCCAACGGTCATAGGTGTTCCTTCTACTTGGGACGAGGGATGTGAGAAAAGTTGCGATCGCACGGGCGCGTCTGCGTTTGGAGTGGTTACCACCGAAGCAGCTCGCTTGTACCGGACAATTTCAATAATCGTTTCTCGAAGAATGGTTTCGTTTCCTATCGGCTGCGCTATTTCCCGGAACGTCGTTGGAACAACGTCGGCCTGAGATCGGGCCTCAGCCTGCCTTCTTGAATGGGATTCACCAAGAGCTGGAACGCTCTCGTCGGCAACCTCGTAGAGTGACGTGACCGACTGGTCTGCCCAAATCGATACCGTCGTATCCACCCTCGTGGGCTCTAACAACACCGAAGCGTTCAGGGATCGCAATCGTGCGCCGTCGGCGCCATTGCGGGTTTCAGTCGGACTGTAGGCCAGCTTCAGACCCTGCGTCGGTTTTTCCAACCTCAAGCGGGATTGGTCCACGACCGTTTTTCGATAATTTATCGCGTCGTTGGCAACCTGCTCAAGGGCCAAATCCTCTAGTTTCTTTGTCGCATTCGCAACCGTGAGACGGCCGAGAAGGTAAGCCGGCATAACGCTTACCAAACCAACCGCTACGCCTCCAATCACCAAGGCATTCTCGAGGCAAGTCCACGGAAGAACAGGGAAGCTATATAAAAATGCGATCGCGCGGATCACCCAAGGTAGACTGAGAAGCTGTGAGCCGATCGGATACGTTACCGGGTAAAACCAATCCGACAGCATCCAAATGGCGATTGCAGTGCAACAGGCTGCTAGCTGATTGATGCGAAGGATAGCGAACAAGACTAAGATTGCGAGCGCGGTCAGATTGTCTTTCGGAATGAGACCCAGCACGCCCCCTATCGCAATTCCCCATGCAATCTGACTTGGGCTGCGATACTGCGAAAGGACCGCAATGATTCGCTTCGAATTTTTGCTAATCCTAGAAATCATGGCCCTGCTAGATTCTAAAGGAGGACGAAAATGTACCAAATCGTGAAAACTCTGACGCGAGTCTACGCTGGAGACCTACACCCACTCTTCGAACATCGGTATGTGGACTGAGAAAATGGAGCCGAATGCGTAGACTTTATCGAATTTGCCGGCAGAGCTTTGCTATCAAATCGCAGGGTTGGTAGGCGCGGTCCAGCTTTTCATGAGCAAGAACAAAGGATAGCTAACCACTAGAAACCCCAAAGCAAAGAGACTGCTCCTGAGATCATTTACAATGGCGCCCATCAGGAATAGGACTGAGAAAAAAATCAAAGCGATAGGTACATACGGGTAACCGATAACACGGTAGGGACGAGGCAAATCGGGCTCTCGCACACGAAGCATGATGACCGAAGCGAAACCCGAGATGTAGCCCAAGACAAAAAAGAATGTCGCAATCTCCGAAAGCATATCGCAAACGTTCTTTCCAGTAACGATCAAAAAAATGGAGCATATTGCCGTTAGTGGCATGGCCACCCAAGGCGTACCACGATCGTTCACCCATTGGGCAGAACGAAAAAACAAACCGTCCTTACTCATCGAATAGATCACTCTGGGAGCGAACATGATTTGAGTGTTGAGCAATCCCAGAATGGAAATCATCAAGAAAAACGTTACCACCTTGGCTGACTTCTCGCCAAACACGAGCTTGATCGCATCTGCAGCGGCGAGCTTGGAGGTGGCCAATACTTCGATGGGCAAGATGTAGAGGATCGCCAGATTGACCAGTAAATAGATGGCGATAACGACCAACACACCACTCAGCATCGACTTGGGCAGACTCTTGGCCGGATCGATGTTTTCCTCGGTAAAGTAGGCGGCCGTATGCCATCCGTCAAAGGTGTAAAACACTTGCTGCAAAGCTACTACGATCCCGGTGAGGAGCGCGGGTTTCGCAATGCGTTCGGTGGTCGCGACCAACTCGGATGATTTCACATCCGCACCATACAGAAAACAGATAGCGACGAAAGCGAACAGTCCAACTGCCTTCAGAAAAGACATGATCTCTTGCGACCTGCCTGCAGACTTGGTCCCCAAAGAGTGAAACCCCATCAATAGGATGAGTACGGCGATGGCCATGCTGCGTATCCAAGGCTGTGTCTCAGGTACGAGCAAGGCGATGAACTCGCACATCGTATAGGCCCCGAAACCGAGCGACGCAACCGTTCCAAACCAACTAGTAACGCCGGTTACGAATCCTATGTAGTCACCAAATGCGCGTCGAGTATAAACGTACCAAGCTCCGGCCCTCGGAACTGAAACGCCGAGTTCGATGGTGCACAAAACTCCCAAAAGGGCATAGAGACTAACGGCGATCCAAACCAAAATAATCAGCCATGGGTCGCCGATATTGGCCGCAATCGGACCTGGCTTTCGCAGGATTCCTGTCCCAATGGTTCCGCCGATCGTTGCCGCGATCCCGAATCCGACTCCTAGCAATTTAAGTAGTGGCTTTGGAGCTTCGGCGGTATGGGAATTCATTCGTGGTCCAGTCACAGATGTCGGCTTTGCGTCGAGCCATTATGACTGCGAGAGGGCTGTTAGACCATCCCTCCGCCAAGTAGTCCAACCTCATCGTGCATCTACCCATGCACAGCCCACCCTCGTTCCCAAGCTGGAGCTTGGGATTGAGTTCAAACGACTCCTGTGCAGTGCAAAGTCACACCCGGCAGGTGTGACCCACCGTGGGTCACACCTGCCGGGTGTGACCATGAAGTGCAAGCAACATTCACCCTCGTTCCCAAGC
>Ga0105044_10006614_pt1 | contig 15939 bp, 10 predicted proteins | sample MAT01_FD_78092 | JGI IMG/M metagenome (GOLD analysis project Ga0105044, IMG submission 78092) | Freshwater microbial communities from Lake Fryxell liftoff mats and glacier meltwater in Antarctica - MAT-01 | ecosystem: Environmental > Aquatic > Freshwater > Ice > Liftoff microbial mat | place... | reverse complement strand
GGATGGGCACCACCGAGTCGGTGGCCGAACCCGGAGACAGGGTGGGCCCCTACCGGCTGCTGCGCGAGATTGGACGCGGCGGCATGGGCACCGTGTGGCTCGCCGAACGTGCCGACGGCGCCTTCCAGCGCCAGGTGGCGCTGAAGCTGCCGCGCCTGAGCGCGTCGGCCGGCCTGGCCGAGCGCATGGCGCGTGAACGCGAGATCGGCGCCTTGCTGGAGCACCCGCACATCGCCCGCCTCTACGACGCCGGGGTGGACGAACGCGGCCGCCCTTTCATCGCGATGGAATATGTCGATGGCCTGGCGCTGGACGCTTACTGCCGCCAGCACGGCCTCGACCTGCGCGCGAGGCTGCGTCTCTTCGTGCAGGTGGTGCGCGCGGTGGCCCATGCCCACGGGCGGCTGGTGATCCACCGCGACATCAAGCCCAGCAACGTCATCGTCTCGGCACAAGGCCAGGCCTGCCTGCTGGACTTTGGCATTGCCAAGATGCTCGACGCCGGGCCTGCGGACGCCGGAGCGGGCTTGGGAATCACACAGGAATGCGGCCGCGCCTTGACGCCCGCCTACGCCTCGCCAGAGCAGGTGTCAGGCGGCCCGCTGGGCGTGGCGGCCGACATCTATTCACTGGGCGTCATGCTCTTCGAGCTGCTCACCGGCACGCTGCCGCACCGCCCGCGGCGCAGCTCGGCGGCGGCGCTGGAAGAAGCCATCCTGCACGACGAGCCCGGCCCGGTCAGCGCCCGCGCGGCCACGCGGCGGGAAGCGCGGGCGCTGCGCGGCGAGGTCGATGCCATCGTCGCCCACTGCCTGCGCCGCGAACCCGAGCGCCGCTACGGCACCGCGGCGGCGCTGGCCGACGACATCGAACGCCACCTGGCCGGCCAGCCCGTCAGCGCGCAGCCCGACAGCCCGTGGTACAGGCTGCGCAAGCTGCTGCAGCGCCACCGGCTGGTGTTTGCGTCGGGCGCTGCCGTTGCGCTGGCCCTGGCGGGCGGCGGTGCGGTGGCCATGGTGCAGGCGCAGCGTGCGCAACTGCAGTCCGAGCGCGCGCGCACCGTGCAAGCCTTCGTCGTGGACCTGCTCCGCGCCAACGCCGGCGGTGGCGCGGCCGGTGCAGGCCTGCGCCAGTTGCCCGCCGAGATGCTGCTGGAACGCGGCGCCCGGCTCATCGACACCCGCTTTGCCGGCCAGCCACGCCTGCAGGCCGACCTGCATGGTGTGGTGGCCGGCGTGCTGCTGGACATGGGCGCGCCCAGCCGCGCGCTGGCGCATGCGCAACGCCATGTGCAGGCCCTGCAGGAAGCCGGTGCGCCGCACGACGAGCAGCTGCGCGGCGCCATCGTGCTGGTCGAATTGCAATACCGCACGGGCCAGTTTGCGCAGGCTGAAGCCGGGGCGCGCGCGGCGCTGCACCCTGACAACGGTGGCGACCCGCAGACGACCGTGGAAGCGCAGCGCTGGCTGGCGCTGGCGCAGTATTCCCAGGGCCGCATGGAGCCGGGCGATCAAGCCCTGGCCGCCGCCGAGGCGCTGCTCGACAAGGGTCCGGGCACGCCCACTGGAACCCGTGCCGAAGTGCGCTGGGCGCGGGCCCAGCGCTTTGCTTTCTCGAACCGCTTCGACGCGGCCTTGCCGCTGTACCGCGAGGCCATCGCGATGGCCGAGCAGGCCGAAGGCGCGCAGTCGCCGCGGGTGGTGCGCATGCAACTGCGCCACGCCGACATGCTGCTGTCCTACGGCCGGGCGCAGACCGCTCGCGAACAGCTCGACGCGGCGGTGTCCAGCCTGCGCGCGCAGGGTGGCGTGGCCGAAATCCGCGCGGCGGTGGAAGAAAGTGCCTCCTACAGCATGCTGTACCTCTATGGCCACCTGCCCTACGCAGCCGCGCTGGCCAAGGTGCAGGGCGCGCAGCAGGCGCTGCAGAACGAAGGCGGCCTGCTGCCAGCGGCCTTGAAGGCCGACGTGCAGTTCCGCCTGGCGTGGATGAATTCGCGCTGGGGCCAGGTCCACGACGCGCGCCAGCAGCTGGCGCAGAGCCTGCCGGTGCTGATGCAGGACGCCGCGCTGGCCGCGCAGCTGGAGCCCTGGCTGCTGTGGGTGTCGGGCAACGTCGCCATGCTGTCCGGCGAGCACGCCGAAGCCGCAAGCCAGTTTCGAAAACACCTGGCCTTCCGCCAGCGCATCGGCATGGCCAGGCACCCCTGGACGGCATGGACCTACGCCATGCTGGCGCAGAACCTGGGCATGCAGGGCAAGGCTGCCGAGGCCCTGGCACTGATCGACTCGGCGCCGGCCTTCGACCCGCCTTCACCCGGCAGCGTGGGCGGCGACGAACCGGTGGCGACGCTGCGCCTGGTGCAGGCCCAGTTGCAGCTGGAGCAAGGTGACGGACAAGGGGCCCAGGCGGCGCTGGCGCTGTTGCCCAAGCCCGTGCCCGCAGCCCGCGCCGAAGCGGCACGCGACGCAGAACCCGCCCCGGCGCTGGCCCACCAAGCGCTGGTGCACGGCAGAGTGATGTGCGCCATGGGCCAACCTGCGCAAGGGCTGGACCTGCAGCGCCCGCGCATCGACAGACTGGCAGCCAGCCTGTACGCCCACAGCCCCGAACTGGCGCATGCCCGCGCGCTGGCGGGCTTGTGCGCGCTGCAGGCCGGCCAACGCAGCGTTGCCGCTGAACTGGCCGCGCAGGCCCAGGCCGCCTTTGAGCAGCAGCCGGACGTGAGCCCGTATTTCAGGCAACCGCTGTTGGCGCTGCAGCAGCGGCTGGGTGTGCGGACGAGTGCGCGGAAGGGTGCGCGGAAGGGTGCGCGAACGGGCGCGAAGCCTGTGGCCGCCGATCAGTTCGGCAAGCGGGCGTAGATCTCGACGCACTCCAGCGCGGCCTGGTTGGCTTCGCGCTTGACCCGGCACAGCACATGGCCGGGCAGCACCCCGCCGATGGGCTGCTGCAGGTTCACGCGCAAGCCGTCCAACACCAGCTTGGGCTTCGGACCCGGGACACAGCGAGACGTCACCCCTTCCCGACCCACGCAGAGGCCCTGGCCGCTTTCCAGCGCGCCAGGCAGCTGGTCGGCCAGGGTCGTGAAGCCGCCTACCTGAGCGGGGCCGTAAGTGCTGCAGCCACCGCTGAGCAGTGCAAACGTGAGCGCCGCCGCGCTCATGCACCATGCGCTGGGCGTCATGCGCCGACTGGCGCGGTGTGAGGGTGAATTCATGAATCCTCCGGATTGTTGGGAACGCGGTCTGTCAAAACACCATCTGCAACCCTGCCGCCGGTTTGGCGAGCACGGTTTGCACCATCGGCCGCCAGGCCGAATCGGCCGGCAGCACATCCAGGTAGCGGGCTGCTGCGTCCTGCAGCGGTGCATCGGCCGCACCACCGGCGCGCAGCACCCGCGCCAGCGCGCTGTCCAGCGCATTGCGCAGCCGCAGCGGGTGGCTGGCGGGCAGCATGGGTGCCAGCAGCGCCGCCGCGCGCGCGTGGTGGGCCAGTGCGGTGTCGTACTGCTGCTGTTGCCGCGCAAGGGCGCCGCGCAGGTCCCACACCAGGGCCAGGTCCAGTGCCGAGACTGGCCGCGTGGCGCGCTCGCCGCTGCTCAGCGCCTGCAAGGCTGTGTCGGCCTGCGACTGCTGGCCGGCACGCAGCGCCAGTTCAGCCGCGATGCGCTGGGCGCGCAGCGGCTGCACGGTGTCGGGCGCCGCTGACAGCGCTGCGACGGCGCTCTGCAAATCGGTCAGCGAGGCCTGCGCCGCAGCCGCCTGACCGAGGAGCACGAAGCTGCGCGTTTGTGCCTGCAGCGCCAATGCCACCGTCCAGCCGTCCTGCGCCGCACGTGCTGCGGCCAGCGCTTGTTGCGCCGCCGCCAGCGCCTGCTTCAACTGCCCCAGCGCCAGCGCGGACTGCGCCTGCAGGCGCAGCAGCAGTGGCCGGTGGCTGTCGTCAGCACGGCTGGCCTGCAGCAGCGCCTGCAGCGCGGCCAGCGCGCTCTGGTGCTGGCCCATGTCCGCCTGCACCATGGCGTGCATGAGCTGCAGTTCCTGTGCGTCGGCTGCGCGCAGCGGGCTGGCTGCGGTCGCCGCGGCGCTGCGCGCCTGCTCCATCAACGCGGCGGCCTCCGTCAGTTGGTCGTCGTTGCGCAGGATGATGGCCAGGTGCACCCGCGCCATCACCGCTTCAGCATGCGTGCTGCCAAAGGCGCGGTCGTTTTCAACCACCACCTGGCGCGCCGGCAGCAGCGCGGCCTTGTCGTCGCCCTGGCGGTTGGCCAGGTTGCGCAACGCGGTCTGGGCATAGGCGCGGGCCTTGGCGCAGCGCGTGCTGTCCGCCGTGCAGCCCGCCAAGGCAGCGGCGGCCAGGGGTCGCACACGCGGCAGGTTCTTGTCGTCGCCCACCTCCACCCACTGCAGTGCCAGTTGCGCGGCCGTGATCTCGCGGCCCGGGTCGCCCGGCGCGGCGTGTGCCTGCATCAGCGCGTGCGCTTCCTGGAACAGCGCCAGCGCGCGCTGCGGCTGGCCAAAACGCCGCTGCATCAGCGCCACCTCGGTCAGCACTTCACCGCGCAGTGCGGGTTGGTCTGGCAGGCCGGTGCGCGCGCGCTGCAGGGCCGATTCCACCATCTGCGCGCCGGTGACCGTGGCCCCGGCCTGGCCGGCCGCGGGTTCGGCGTCTTCGATGAAGCTCAGCAGGAAAAGCCGCGCCTGGCGCAGCCGTTCTTCTTGCGCCAGCGTGCGTGTCTGCTCCACCCGCAGCAGCGTGGCCGCACCCGCCACCAGCACCATCACGGCAGCGGCCACGCTCAGGGCGCGCCAGTGCCGCCGCGTGAAGCGCAGTACCTGCCGGCTCGGGGTGGGCGGCAGCACCGACGGCAGCCGGTGCGCCAGCACGCGGCGCAGGTCGTCGGCAAAACCATCGACGCTGCCGTAGCGGTCGGCGGGGTTGTGCTGCAGCGCGTGCAGCAGCACGGCGTCCAGGTCGCCGCTGATCTGGCGGCGCAGCGCGCCCACGCTGGCCGTGGTGTGCAGCCCTGCCTGGTGGGCGTCGATGCGGCCCCGGCTGGGTGGCGGGGGCTCGCTGCCCGTCAGGCTGAACGTGTGGTCGCCGCCCAGGCCCAGGTCGTTGTTGAAAGGGCGGCGGCCGGTCAGCAACTCGTACAGCACGACCCCCAGCGAATAGACGTCCGTGGCGGTGCTGATGGTGCCGCCCAGCACCTGCTCTGGCGCGGCATATTGCGGCGTGTGGGTGCGACCTTCAGACCGCGGGCTGTCGCTGAGCGTGGCCGACGGCGCGCCGGGGTCGTCGTCGAGCAGGCGCGCAACGCCAAAGTCCAGCAGCTTGGCTTGCCCGCCCTGGTCCACCAGGATGTTGCTCGGCTTGATGTCACGGTGCACCACCAGCTGGCGGTGCGCGTGGGCCACCGCTTCGCAAACCTGCAGCATCAGCCGCACGCGCGCATGCACGCTCAAGCGCCTGGCGTCGGCGTGGTCGCGCAGGTTCAGGCCCTGCACGCGTTCCATCACCAGGTAGGGCCGGCCCTTGTCATCGACCCCCGCGTCGTACAGCCGCGCGATGTGCGGGTGCTCCAGGCGCGCGCCGATCTGCCTTTCACGCGCCATGCGCTGCGCCAGGCTGGCGCCCTTGCTCAGGCGTGGCAGTTTCAGCGCCACCAGGCGTTCAAAGATGCCGTCAGCGCGCTCGGCCAGCCAGACGCTGCCCATGCCGCCGCGGCCGATTTCGCGCATCAGGCGGTAGGGGCCGACCCTTTCGCCGCTGAAGGCATCGGCCGTGGCGTCGTGCAGGTGCGGCAGCGTGGCCAGTGCGGCGCCGTCGGCATCGGCCGCCAGCGCGCGGCGCAGGCGTGGCACCAGGCGCTGTGCGGCGGCCGGCAAGCGCTGCAACCAGGCTTCGCGTGCGGCTGCGGGCACGGCCAGCACTTCCTCGGCCAAGCGGCTGAGTTCGCTGATCTCGGCTTTGGACAGCGACATGGAGGCTGAGGTTTTGGCGTTTTTTTGGATGGTGCTCGCGAAGACCAGACGGCATGGCGGCCTGCAACCGGACACGCGGCGGGTAAGCGGGGGCACGCAAGGCAGGCGCATGGTAGGCCGCCCGCACCGCAAGGCGGCCCGCCGAATGTGGGATGACTAGGCTTTGAGAAAGGCGGCGAACTGCTCGTTGAAGGCTTGCGGCTGTTCAAAATACGGCAGCGCGCCGCTGTCAAACACCGAAAAGCGCCAGTTGGCTCTGTCCTTCAAGTGCACCTGGCCGCGGTAGTCGGTGAAGTCACCGCGCACACCGTGGCTAACCCACACCGGCTGCGTCAGCGATTCGTACACGCTCAGGATGTCGGCGCTGAAGAAGTCGCCCGCCAGAAAGTGCAGCGGGGCATGGCGCGCGCCGGGGGCCTGTGCCGACAACACCGCGTCGGCCCACATCTCTTCGTCGATGGCCTTGCTGCCCCAGGTGCGCTCCAGAAAGTAGCGCACCACGCCGGGCTTCGTCAGGCCGCGGTACAGCGCCTCGGTCCACCACGGCGCGCTCAGCACGCGGTGCAGCCACGGCATGCCGCGGGTGCTGCCCGGCGGGCTGCGGCGCGGCACGCCGCCGCTGAGGCCCGTGGGGCTGACGAGGGCCAGCCGGCCCCAGTCGGCGGGCCGTTCGCTGGCGGCGCGGGCCAGGAACTCGCCGCCGGTGGACAGCGCCAGGGCGTCGATGGGCCCAGACCCGCAGCGGCCGTGGATCTGCTGCGCCGTCGCTTGCAGAGCGTCGGTCATCAGGCGCGGGCCGTACGCGCGGTCGCTGCGGTCGCTGCGGCCGAATCCCGGCAGGTCGATGGCGAACACGGTGCGTGTGGCGCGAAACGTCTCCAGCAGCGGCCGCATCTCGGCCGCCGAGCCGGTGGCATTCATGCTGTGCACCAGCAGCAACGGCGGGCCCTGGCCTGCGACATAACAGGCCAAGTCGCCGACACCGGAACTGAAGTCAAAGCGTTCGGCGTTCAGCGGCATGGTGGCGGGTGGCAGTCAAGCGTGCGCCGATGTTATGCGGTGCCAACCCAAGCCGGGGGAGCCGGTCCCGAAGTGCGGGCGTAAACTCAAAAGACCAAGACAGTGCCGCCAGCCCTGGACCTCCTGGGTGAGCAAGCCCCGCAAGGAGACAAGCGTGCGCCCGACGAACGTGAGCGACCCGGATTACTTCCACAAGGTCGTCGATTGCCAGTGGGCCTGCCCGGCCCACACCCCCGTGCCGGAATACATCCGGCTCATCGCCCAGGGTCGTTACGACGACGCCTACATGGTCAACTGGGTCAGCAACGTCTTCCCTGGCGTGCTGGGCCGCACCTGTGATCGCCCCTGTGAGCCCGCGTGCCGGCGCGGCCGCGCCGAGGAGGAGAACACGGCCAAGCCCGAACCCGTCGCCATCTGCCGCCTGAAGCGTGTCGCGGCCGATTTCAAAAGCGGCGAAGTGCGCGCGATGATCCCGAAGCCGCTGCCAAAAAACGGCAAGAAGGTGGCCTGCGTCGGCGCCGGCCCTGCGTCGCTGACGGTGGCGCGCGACCTGGCATCGCAGGGTTATGCGGTCACGGTGTTCGACGGCGAAGCCAAGGCCGGCGGCTTCATCCGCACGCAGATCCCGCGCTTCAGGCTGCCTGAAAGCGTGATCGACGAAGAGACCGGCTATATCCTGAACCTGGGCGTGGACTTCAAGTCGGGTCAGCGCATCGATTCGATGAAGGCGCTCTTGGCGCAAGACTACGACGCCGTTTTCGTCGGCTGCGGCGCGCCGCGCGGGCGCGATCTGCAATTGCCCGGCCGCGCCGAGGCGGCGGGCAGCATCCACATCGGCATCGACTGGCTGGCGTCGGTGTCATTCGGTCACGTCACGGCGGTCAAGAAGCGCGTCATCGTGTTGGGCGGCGGCAACACGGCGATGGACTGCTGCCGCTCGGCGCGCCGGCTCGGTGCGGACAGCGTGAAGGTGGTGGTGAGGTCGGGCTTCGAGGAAATGAAAGCCTCGCCGTGGGAGAAGGAGGACGCGCAGCATGAAGGCATTCCGATCATCAACTTCCACGTGCCGCAAGCCTTCGTCGTCGAAGACGGTGTGCTGGTGGGCATGCGCTTCGATGTTGTGAAAGCGGTGTACGACGACACCGGCAAACGCAGCCTCGTCAGCACTGGGGAAGCGCCAGTGCTGATCGACTGCGACGAAGTGCTGGTGGCGGTGGGCCAGGAGAACGCCTTCCCGTGGATCGAACGCGACTGCGGCCTGGCCTTTGACAGCCACGGCATGCCGCAGGTGGACGCGAAGAGCTTCCAGTCGTCATTGCCGCGCGTCTATTTCGGTGGTGATGCGGCCTTCGGCCCCAAGAACATCATCACCGCCGTCGCCCACGGCCACGAAGCTGCCGTGTCGATGGATCGCTTCCTGCACGGTGAACCAGTGACACAGCGGCCGCCGCCGCACGTCAACCTGGTGTCGCAGAAGATGGGCATCCACGAATGGAGTTACGCCAATTCACCCAGCAACGACCCTCGCTTCAAGGTGCCGTGGGCGAATGCGGAAAAGGCGCTGGCCAGCATCAAGGTTGAAGTGGAACTGGGCTTTGACCTGCCGACCGCGTTCAAGGAAGCCGAACGCTGCCTGAACTGCGACGTGCAGACGGTGTTTGCCGACAAGCTGTGCATCGAATGCGACGCCTGCGTGGACATCTGCCCCACCGACTGCATCACCTTCACCGACAACGGCGAAGAAGAAGAGCTTCGCACGCGGCTGAAGGCGCCTGCGGAAAACGCCGAGCAAACGTTGTACGTGAGTGGCCTGCTGAAAACCCAGCGTGTGATGGTGAAGGATGAAGATGTGTGCCTGCACTGCGGGCTGTGCGCCGAGCGCTGCCCGACGGGTGCGTGGGACATGCAGAAGTTCCTGCTCATCACCACCCAGGCGGGGCAAAAGTGCCGCGACAGCACGCCACCTTCCAAACGCGTCGGGGTGACGGCATGAAACGCATCGAATCGGTCAACGACTTCGTCATCAAGTTCGCCAACGTCAACGGCTCGGGTTCGGCGTCGGCCAACGAGATCTTTGCCAAAGCCATCTTGCGCATGGGCGTGCCGGTGAGCCCGCGCAACATCTTCCCCAGCAACATCCAGGGCCTGCCCACCTGGTACGAGGTGCGCGTGAGTGAACGCGGCTGGCTCGGCCGGCGTGGCGGCATCGACATGATGGTGGCCATGAACCCGCAGACCTGGGAGCAGGACGTGCGGGAAGTCGAGCCCGGCGGCTACCTCTTCCACGACAGCACCAAGCCGCTGCCGGGCGACATGCGCAGCGACATCACCATCATCGGCATGCCGGTCACGGCGATCTGCAACGCCACCTACGAAGACCCGCGCCAGCGCACGCTGTTCAAGAACATCATGGTGCTGGGCGCGCTGTCGGAACTGATGGACGTCGATGGCCGCGTCATCGAAGGCCTCTTCAGCGAACAGTACAAGGGCAAGGAGCGTTTGCTCGAATCCAATGTGCGTGCGCTGCAGTCCGGGCGCGGCTTTGCGCGTGACCACTTGAAGTCCCCGAAGCAGTCTGGCGTGGGCCTGCGTGTGAAGCGAGCCAATGCCGTCGGCGACCTGATCTTCATGGAAGGCAACGCGGCTGCGGCGCTGGGCTGCGTCTATGGCGGCGCCACGGTCTGCGCCTGGTACCCGATCACGCCGTCGTCTTCGGTGGCCGAAGCCTTCCAGGGCTACTGCAAAAAGTTCCGCCATGACGCAGAGACCGGCGAAGCGCGCTACGCCATCGTGCAGGCCGAAGACGAGATCGCGTCCATCGGCATCATCACCGGCGCGGGCTGGAACGGCGCGCGCGCCTTCACCTGCACATCGGGGCCGGGCGTGAGCCTGATGACGGAATTCATCGGCCTGGCTTACTTTGCAGAAATCCCGCTGACCATCATCAACGTGCAGCGTGGCGGCCCCAGCACTGGGATGCCGACACGCACGCAGCAGGCCGACATCCTCAGCTGCGCCTACGCCAGCCATGGCGACACCAAACACGTGCTGCTGCTGCCGCAAGATCCGGCGGAATGTTTTGAGTTCAGCGCCACTGCACTCGACCTCGCCGACCGCTTGCAGACGCCCGTCTTCGTCATGACCGACCTCGACATCGGCATGAACCAGCGCCTGTGCAAACCGCTGCAGTGGAGCGATGAACGCCGCTATGACCGCGGCAAGGTCATGACCGCCGATGAGCTGGAAGCCGGCAAGGATTTCGGCCGCTACAACGACGTTGACGGCGACGGCATCCCCTGGCGCACGCTGCCCGCCACGCACCCGAACAAGGGCGCGTACTTCACCCGCGGCACCACGCGAGACGCCTACGCGCGCTATTCCGAAGCCGGGCCCGACTACCTCTACAACGTGCACCGGCTGCTGCAGAAATTTGCCACCGCCGCCACGCTCGTTCCCGCACCCGAAGTGCGCGCTGCCGCCAAGAAGACGCGGCTGGGCGTGCTGTATTTCGGCTCTACCGCGCCGGCCATGATCGAAGCGCTGGAAGCCTTGGCCGCATCACACATCCACCTGGATGCGATGCGGCTGCGCGCCTTCCCCTTCCCGGCGAGCGTGGCCGAGTTCGTTGCCGTGCACGACCGCATCTTCGTCGTCGAACAGAACCGCGACGCGCAAATGCGCACACTGCTGGTGACGGAACTCGAGATCGACCCCGAATGGCTGATCAAGGTGCTGCACTACGACGGCACGCCCATCACCGCGCGCTTCATCACAGAGGCCATCACCGACAGCGTGCACGCGCTGGCCGTGGCGCCGCGCCGCGAAAGAATCCTGTCATGACCTACATCACCAAACCCAGGCTGCACCATCCCAGCCTGCAGCCCAACAAGGTGGGCTACACGCGGCGGGATTACGAAGGCCGCGTCAGCACCCTGTGCGCGGGCTGTGGCCACGACAGCATCTCGGCCGCTCTGATCCAGGCCTGCTGGGAAATGGACATCCAGCCGCACCGCGTGGCCAAGCTCAGTGGCATCGGCTGCAGCAGCAAGACGCCCGACTACTTCCTCGGTGCCAGCCACGGCTTCAACACCGTGCACGGCCGCATGCCCAGCGTGCTGACGGGGGCCAATCTGGCGAATCGCGACCTGCTGTACCTGGGCGTCAGCGGAGACGGCGACAGCGCCAGCATCGGCCTCGGTCAGTTTGCGCACGTCATGCGGCGCGGCGTGCGGATGGTTTACATCGTCGAGAACAACGGCGTCTATGGCCTCACCAAAGGCCAGTTCAGCGCCACCGCCGACCGCGGCAGCAAGAGCAAGAAAGGCGCGCTCAACAACGACGCCGCGGTGGACCTGGTGGCGCTGGCGCTGCAGCTGGGTGCAACCTACGTGGCGCGTGGTTTCAGCGGCGACAAGGGTCAACTGGTGCCGCTCATCAAGGGCGCCATTGGGCATGGCGGCGCCGCCTTCATCGACGTCATCAGCCCTTGCGTGGCCTTCAACAACCACGCCGGCAGCACCCGCAGCTACGACCATGTGCGCGAACACAACGACGCCGTGAACCGCATCGACTTCATCGACCTGGCACCCGAACTGCACGCCAAGCCCGCGCCCGGCGGCAGCATTGATTTGCCCCAGCCCGGCGGTGGCACCATGCGCCTGCGCAAGCTGCACGCCGACTACGACCCGACACAACGCCGCGCCGCGATGAACCACCTGGCCGCGATGCAGGACGAAGGCGAAATCCCCACCGGCTTGCTGTACGTGGACGCGGACGCGCAGGACCTGCACCATGCGCTTCGCACCGTGCCGCAGCCGCTGAACACACTGGCCGAGGCCGACTTGTGCCCCGGCGCCGACGCGCTGGTGCGCATCAACACCAGCCTGCGCTAACGGTGTAATGAAGCGGCTGTTGACACGAGCACCCATCGTGCCGGCGCGCGGCGCCCGGGGCGGCCCGCGCGATGCCGGGTTTCAAGGTCATCGATATGCAGACCGGCCACTGCGCCAGGGTGACCCAGCCGCAGCCGTTGGTGCAGCATTGCTGGCGCTGGCCGCAGGGCCGGCCTGAACCCGCCGCTCGTTGTTCCCTCTGTCGTTCTCTCTGTGGATGTGCGTCCGGTCGCAGCGCCATAGGCTTCAAGCCTCCAACGCTCACCAGGAAACGCCATGCCCATCAATCGCCCGCTCCACACCTTTCTGGCGTTGGTCTTCTGTGGGCCGCTGGCGGGCGGGTGGGTGACCGCAGCGCCGGTCACCATCACCACACCCTTCATGAACCTGGAACATCGCGCGGTGAATTCTCTGGGCTTCGGCGCCGGCGCATTCCTGCGCATTGGCGCCAATTCGGTGACGCCCAACGGCCTGGCCGGCACCACGGGCGTGGGCACGACGACCAACCTGGTCACGGGCGCCACCGTCACCCGCACCATCAACTTTGACCCCGGCCCATTGATCCCCAATTTCTTCGACCGCTACATGGCCGACGACCGGGCGCTGTACGGGCCGTGGGCCATGCGTTTCACCAATGGCACGGACAGCGCGACCACCACGGTGAGCATGAACACGAACGCCCAGCAGGCGCCCTTCGTCAACAGCATCACGCTGTCGGGCACCAGTGCCAACCCCACCTTCAGCTGGACGCCGCCGCCAGGCGCCACCGTCAACGGCTACCGCCTCAACATCTTCGACAAGGCGCTGATCGGGCCCGGCAACAACGGCCAGGTGGCGTCGCGCAACGTGCAGCCCAGCACCACGTCCTACACCGTCAGTGCCGCCGACTTCACGGTGCCGGGCTATGCCTTCACGCAGGGCCACAACTACTCGATCGAGATTTCGCTGATCCAGACCCGCGACGGTTCGTCCTCCAACCTGGGCAATGCCAATCTGCAGGCCATCGCCCGTGTCTATGCCGACTTCACGCCCAACAATTCCGGCGGCCCGGTCGTGAACCTGCCGGTGGTGCTGGCCAATGGCTCGTACCAGTTCAACATGACGGTGCGGGCCGGGCAGACCTACTACATCGACCCCGAGGTGGCCATCGGCTATGACTACGCCATCGGCGCTTTGGGCGACCCCAACTTCCAGTCGCTGGACCTGCCCGACAACGTTGGCGATGGCCTTTATGACATCTATGGCTACGACGACGCGGGCCAGTTGCTGCTGCTGGCCCACGACTGGAACGCTGCCAATGTCTTCGACTTCGGCAACGGGGGCTTGAGCCGCTTCCGCGTGATGGGCATCGAGACCGCGGCCGGCATCAACCCCGCCAACACGACGGCCTTCATCACCGGCCTGACGTTCACCGGCAACGGCATGTTCACCGGCACGCAGACGCCGATCACGGTGACGGTAAATGTGCCCGAGCCGACAAGCCCGGCCCTGGTGCTGCTGGCCTTGGCGACCCTGGGATTCGTCCGCCGCCGCGGCGCCGGCGCTAAGGCCGCAGCACCTTCGGCACCGCATTCGGCCGCAGCCTGAAGGCATCGGGCATGCCGGAGCCCAGCAACGGGCGCAGGTACATGCGGAAGGCGTCGGTCACATCGGTGCCGCTGGCCGTGAGGAATTCGTCTTCCATCGTGCGTGTCTTGCCGGCCACGGCAGCCAGCGGCAGCAGTTCGTAGTCGACCGAATAGAAGCCGGTGCGCTTGATGGCGACGGAACCGTTCACGCCGCCCCACATGGCGTATTGCACGGCCATTTCGCCGACTTCGCGGGCTTCGCGCTGATCGACATCGCTGACGCAGCCGACGAAGCTGCGCTGCAGGTAGCCGAAGGTGTCACCGCGCACTCGCTTGATCTTGAGCTTGGCCTTGATCTCTTCGCACAGCAGGTCGGCCAGCGCACCGCTGCCACTGAGCTGCACGTTGCCGTGGGCGTCACGCTCAAGATCGCTCTTCAGACCGTTCGCCAGAAGCGCCAGGATCGGCTGCCCCGCCGCGTCGTGGATGCCTTCGCTGACCGCCACCACGCAGCGTCCGTAACGTTCGTGAACGGCCTTCACATCGGCCAGGAACTTGTCGATCGTGAAGACACGCTCCGGCACGTAGATCAGGTGCGGGCCGTCGTCGGGGAACTTCTTGCCCAGTGCCGATGCGGCGGTCAGGAAGCCGGCGTGGCGGCCCATGACCACGCCCACGTACACACCGGGCAGGGCGGCGTTGTCGAGGTTGGCGCCTGCGAATGCTTGAGCCACAAAGCGTGCGGCGCTGGGGAAGCCCGGCGTGTGGTCGTTCAGCACCAGGTCGTTGTCGATGGTTTTCGGGATGTGGATGCAGCGCAGTGCATAGCCGGCTTTGGCCGCCTCCTCGGCCACGATGCGCACGGTGTCCGACGAGTCGTTGCCGCCGATGTTGAAGAAGTGTTCGATGTCGTGCGCCTTGAGCACCTTGAACATCTCCTGGCAGTAGGCCAGGTCGGGCTTGTCGCGCGTGCTGCCCAAAGCGGCGGCCGGTGTGCCGGCCACCAGTTCCAGGTTGTGGCTGGTCTCCTGCGTGAGGTCGACGAAGTCTTCATTGACGATGCCACGCACGCCGTGCCGCGCACCGTACACGCGCTGGATGCCGGTGTGGCGCCGCGCTTCCAGCACCACGCCGACCAGGCTCTGGTTGATGACGGCCGTGGGGCCGCCGCCCTGGGCGACGAGGATCTTTCCGGATGACATGGGCTGCTCCTGGGTGGCTGTCTGTGGCGGTCTGTGGCGGTCTGTGGCGGTCTGTAGCGGTCTGCAGCCCGATCCTAGTACGCGAAGCTGGCCTGACAATGCGCGGCCCGCACCTGCTGTACCGCGCATGCACCACACCATCTTCGACACACCGGTTGTCAACACGCTCCTGCGCACCGGTTCACGCCTCTTTCTTCGCATCAATGGCTGGACGGTGGAAGGCAGCCTGCCGCCCGAAGCCACCAAGAGTGTGCTCATCGCTGCGCCGCACACCAGCAACTGGGATTTGCCGTACACGCTGATGGTGGCCTTTGTGCTGCGGCTAAACATCTACTGGATCGGCAAGAGCAGCCTCTTCCGCTGGCCCTTTGGCCCGGTGATGCGCTGGCTGGGTGGCATTGCGGTGGACCGCCAGAAGAGCAACAGCCTGGTGGCCGCGTCGGCCGACGCGATCGTCAAGGCCGACGGCCCGGTGCAACTGGTGGTGCCGCCCGAAGGCACCCGCGGCAAGACGCGGCACTGGAAGACGGGCTTTTACTTCATCGCGCTGCAGGCCCAGGTGCCAATCGTGCTGGCCTACATGGACTACGGTCGCAAGCGCAGCGGCCTGGGGCCAATCTTCAAGCCGACTGGCGATGTGGACGCCGACATGGCCGCGATCAAACGTTTCTACGCGCCCATCCAGGGCCGTCGGGCTGACCAGTTTGGCGCCGATTGATGGCGCGTCGCACCCGATTCAGAAGTCGATGACCTGGACCTTCATGCCGCGTGCGGCCAGCATGGCGCGTGCCTTTTCCGCCAGCGCCCGGTCGGCATAGGGCCAGCCGACGACGCGCCAGTCTTCGCCTGTGGGCAGGACGTCCACACGCATCTGCGGCGTGCCCGGCGCGGCCGACTTCACCAGCAGCGCGCGCATCGCCGCGGCCACCTGTTCGCTTTCGCTGCGGGTACGCAGCAAGCGCGTGGAGACGGCGAAAACGGGGCCGGTGCTGGCGGTGGGCGGTGGGGTGGGTGACGCTGAGCGTGCGGGTGATGGTGAGGGTGACGGCGCAGCCGCAGCCGCAGCCGCTGCCGCAGATGCCGCCGATGCCTGCTCGCGCGCCAAGTCGGCCGCACGGCGTCGTCCATCGGCACGTGGTCCGATGGGGGGCAAGAAGACGCGGCCGAGCGTGGGTTCGACGTCGATGGGGCGGGGCGATTCGGCAACGCTGGCAGCTGCCGAAGCGGGTTGCGCAGGTGCCGCAGTTGCCGCAGATGTCGCAGATGCCGC
>Ga0105044_10006611_pt1 | contig 15940 bp, 18 predicted proteins | sample MAT01_FD_78092 | JGI IMG/M metagenome (GOLD analysis project Ga0105044, IMG submission 78092) | Freshwater microbial communities from Lake Fryxell liftoff mats and glacier meltwater in Antarctica - MAT-01 | ecosystem: Environmental > Aquatic > Freshwater > Ice > Liftoff microbial mat | place... | reverse complement strand
TAGAAGCCACAGCGATCGCTCTCCTAGTGTTTCTGAGTCAAGTTTAACATTCACTTCTAACTGATAACCTTTCTGTACCGTCCCCGCCAAAAACGAAGCCAGCTAACTTGTTATTAGACGGAAAGTTTCCTCAGATCCATCCCAAAACAGGTGGATAGGCAGATTTTTTCTTGCGATCCTCCCAAATCAGGTGGATCTGAGGAAACTTTCTTCACAATACGCCGATCCAGGTGGATCTGAGGAAACTTTCTTCATATCTTTACCCAATACTTCGGACAGTTTTTAGAACGATGCTACAAGGATTTCAGAGCTTACAGTTCAGAGTCCAGCAGCCCAACTTGTTATTAGACTGAAAGTTTCCGCATAACACCCTAAAACGGGTGAATAGGCAGATTTTTTCTGAATAACACATCTAATTAGGTGGATAGACTGAAACTTTCCGTATGATGTGCCGTTTTGGGTAGATAGGCAGAATCTTTCCGCATATCTTGAGATGTATACTGCGATCGCCCTGCATTTGACGTTTATCTTATTCCCTTAGACACCAACAATTTATCTGGTTCACCCACAGCGAGAGTTCTGTGCAGTTTTTTGAGAGCAGTGAGGGCTTGGCGATGGCTGGCGGTATTGCCTTGGTCTGAAAATAGCTGGGTTGCTCGGTGCAGGTCGTAGATGGCTTGCGATCGCTGTCCAATTTTGGCGCAGGCAAGTCCTCGATAAAAGTGGGCGATCGCGTCTTGAGGATTGAGACGAATCACTTCGGTGTAGTCTTGAATGGCTCCCAGTTTATTTTGTAGGCGAGTGCGGGCTAATCCGCGATAGAAGTAAGCCGGAGCATAGTCGGGATTGAGTTGAATGGCGTGAGTATAGTCTTCGATCGCATCCAATTTTTCGCCCAACTCTGCTCGAATAAAACCTCGATTGCAGTAAGCCACAAAATTTTCTGAGTTGTGCTGAATGGCGGCATCTAAATCGGCGATCGCGCCTTGTTTATCGCCCTGGTCGTAGCGGACTAGGGCGCGGTTGTTATAAGTAATGTCATCCTGGGGAGCAAGCCGTAATACCTCGGTGTAGTCAGCGATCGCGCCTGGGCAATCGCCCAAATCATAGCGAGTGGAGCCGCGATTGAAGTAAGCCTCTCTATCGTTTGAGTTGAGCGTTGGGTTGTCGAAGCGATCAATTAAGCCCTGGATCACGCTGGAATCGGTTGTCCGTAGCCCAACCGCAGCAGCGGGAAAAACAGCACTAGCTGTGGCGATCGATTGGGTTCCTAAAATGGCATAGGCGCGATCGCACACCAAAAAGTGTTCATGAGTGCCCAGCACCTTAAAGCGAAACTGGTCAGGATACTGCTTTTTCAACTCCATCAACTGATTCAGTGTTGCGTATAAAAAGCCTTTTTCGGTTGAGTTAACTGCCCGACGGCGATCGATGGGGCGCGGTAAATGGCGATCGCTGGTGTTGCCCAAATGCCCCCAGCCAATATCCAAACAGCCTTTTTGTGCCAAAAACTGCCGTAACTGCATGATCATGGCATCATCAAAGATCGCTGCTTCTGGAAAAGGATAGACCATCACCAGCCGAGCCTGAGATTTTTTGAGTGCTGCTTCTAGCATGGCGCGGCTGGTTAGGCGGGGAATTAAGTTTTCACTGGCTTGCCCTGCTTGCATATCAAACACAAACTCATAGCGAGGATCTAGACTGCCCGTATTTTTTTCCTGCTGCAAGTGAGTCACGGTATTTTCTGCCCATTCCACGCGGGTTGCTAGATATTTGACCTCGTTTTGAAGCGCACTGGTATCTAATAAATGAGGCAGTCGTTGAACCGAATCGCGCAGGTGTTGCTGTTGCTGCTCCACATCCTGCGATCGCTGGTGTAAGCCGCCTAATTGCTGTTGAACCTGATCGAGTTGGGTTGCCAGTTCGCCCTGTAGCTCTGCTTTTAAGTGGGTCAGATCAGAGGTGGTGAGTTGATGCAGCCGTTGATCTAGTGCGTTGATGGTGGTTTGCAAAGCGGTCAGCGTTTCTGGAATGGTGGTGCCTGCCTGCTGCGATTCGACATTCACGATCTTTGCAGTTGTCACATCCAATTGCTTCTTTAGAATTGTGGTTGCCAGCTTCAGGGGCGCGATCGCCTGTTCCACATAGCTCCCTTGCTCAGCCACCCGATTAATCTGCACCTCCAGCCGAGAGAGATCGCGCCGTGTTGCCATCTCACTCACCATTTTGATCAACGCTGCTACCTCTTGCTTGAGCGCATTGGCATCAAAAGGCGCAGGTAAATGATTAAGGCGACGATTGATATGGCTAATTTGATCTTGCAGTGTGCGATAGTTTCCCAAATTTTGCTGATTATCCATTTGTTGGAGAGTGCCACGCAGTTGAGCCAACTCAGCCTTCAGTCGCTCAATATCGGGCTGCCAGTTGGTGGGCTGCTTGGCTGGAGTAAGCCGCGTCAATGATTCCCTAACTCCTGCCAAAGAGTTATCTAAAGCCGCTTGCTGCCGTTGCAACTGAGCCATATCTTGCTTCAGCGATCGCCATTCGGGCTTGGTAATTTCTTGTTGTAGTTGAGCAACGCTGTTAGACAGATCGCTATAAAGTGCCTGATTTTTCCCTTGAAGATCTCTTCGCAAATTGGCAAGATTAAGCGCACTGGGCAACCCTTGAATTTGCTGCTGCATCAGGCTAATGGTGCCTGACAATTTTTCATCTAACTGGGCGATCGCGCCATCAATATCAGATTGAGTCTCTTGCTCCAACCGACGATGATTCAGCGTATTGAGCAGCAGCAATGCTGAAACTGGAGCCGCCGTAAACAGCAATTGCTGGGAAATAGCCGTTGCCACGGAGCCGACACCGGAACCGACCAGCATAATAGACTCTGCAAGATTAAGCCAATGACGGTTTTTCACAGCGGGTTGCTCGCCTGAATAAGACTGCTGAATCAAATTGATCAGGTGGAAGTTGCATCCCCCTTTCAATCTTTTTTCATAGATTCAGCGCCTAATCAGGAAAAATGATTAGAATGGCGATCGCACCAGTGACCTGCCAGACGAAATGGGTAAACTACGCTCAGCAAATAGTCCAATCTCCTTTAGAATCTACGGAAAAAGCTGATTATCTCGTGCATGGCTGTTAGAACGTTCAATGTTCAACTCTGTCCTTTTATAGATAAGCAAAAGTCAACAGCGGGTTATAATCTCGGAAAGTTTACATCTCTCAAAGTTTGGCAATAGCACTGGATGAAACGGGTCTAAAGAAATCGAGTGGGACAGGAATCGAGTGGGACAGGAGTAAGTGTGAAACAAATTGATACTAAGAGTGTGCAAAACGAAGCCAAATCAGATTCATCACCGCCGCAATTGGCTAATCAGACTCAAAAACCCTCTAAGCAAGTGCCTCTCGCATCCTCCAAATCCCTCCCTCCCTCCTCTGCTGCCAAATCGCTTCAAAAAGCTTTTGCTTTGGGCATCGTCACCATTGCCTCTACAACCATTGGTTTAACGGCTGCTCTTTTGCTGCCTTTGCCCGTGGGTTTGGTTGCGAAAGATAAAATCACTAAGCCGCTCGATTTATGGCAGTTTGGCATGGGCTATCGGGTTTCTCGCCCCGTTAACATTTTGGTCATGGGCATCGATCGCGTCCCCACAGCGGCACCCGGTTCTCGTGAAATATTTAGTGGTCGTAGCGATACGATGCTGCTGCTGCGGGTTGATCCAGACACCGATTCCATTAGCCTGTTGTCAATTCCGCGTGACACTCAAGTTGAACTTCCCCAAGTGGGCATCACTAAGATCAACGATGCTAATGTGCGAGGCGGGGCAACTCTAGCCGCCCGAACTGTCAGTGGTGTGCTGAGTGGTGTGCAAATCGATCGCTATGTGCGCGTCAGCACTGAAGCATTCAAAGAGCTAGTGGATCGGATGGGCGGCGTTGAAGTCTATGTGCCTCAACCCATGTTTTACGAAGATAAAACCCAAAAGCTCAAGATCGATCTGTCAGCGGGAAAGCAAGTGTTAAATGGTGCCCAAGCGGAACAGTTTGCCCGCTTTCGCGGTGATGATCTAGGAGATATTGGGCGAGTGCAGCGCCAACAAGCGCTATTAAAAGCACTGCGAAAGCAATTGACGAGTCCTAGTGTGATTCCGCGCATTCCTAGCTTGGTGCAGGCAATGCAGAAGTATATTGACACCAATTTGACCATAGAGGAAATGCTGGCGCTGGTGAGTGCGGGGCGGAAGCTGGGCGAAGGTAACTTTAAGATGGTGATGTTGCCAGGGCGGTTTAGCTCACCCGATGAGTTTAGAGCAAGCTACTGGATTATGGAATCGGCTGGGCGCGATCGCGTGATGCAGCAATACTTCAATATCGATCCTCTATCACCCCTAGTAAACGGCGATTCCTCTGCTGCCCTGCGAATTTCAATCCAAAATGCATCTCGTAACCCCAATGCAGCGTCTCAACTGAGTCAGCGTTTGATCGCACTGGGCTTTTCAAATGTGTTTATTACCTCGGATTGGGCAGATAAACAAACCCAAACCCAGGTTATCGCCCAGCGAGGAGACCTGCAAGCGGCTCAAGTGCTACAACAACAGTTAGGGCTTGGCACGGTTGATGCAGATTCAACGGGTGATCTAGAATCAGATATCACCATCCGAGTTGGAGATGATTGGGGGAAGCAAGCGAAATGATTAACGGGTTGCGAAAATCGTGGGTTATTGTAGGGGCGATCGCTCTGGCGCTGGTATGGGTCTTGCTTAGTGCCCAGCCTGCTTTTGCCGAATCAGGTAAGTTTGCTGGTTACACCAATGCCCAACTTGCCAATCAAGACTTTTCCAATCAAGATTTATCGGGGGGGAATTTTGTCTCCTCCGAAATGCGAGGTGCAAATCTGAGCGGAGCTAACCTGACTAACGCCATGTTTACGAAAGGCAACCTGCTTGGAGCTAACCTATCTGGCGCAAATTTGTCATGGGCACTAGTCGATCGCGTCACCCTTTATAAAACTGACCTAACCAACGTAAACTTCACCGGAGCGACCCTTTCCAACAGCATTTTTGAAGAGGCAAACATTACCGGAGCCGACTTTACGGATGCCATTGTCGATCGCTATACAGTCACCCAACTCTGCAAACGAGCAGAGGGCGTTAATTCCGTCACAGGCATTTCAACCAGGGATAGTCTAGGCTGCCGCTAAGCTTGTCTAGCTGGTCATGTTGTAGACCTGTGGATAGGGACTAAATATTTAAGGGGTGCATCCCAGTTTCGCAAATACATCCTCATCCCCCAACTCCTTCTCATATTTTGGGAGAAGGGGATGAGGGGAAAAGATTTGTCAGCCAATCAACCAAGAGAGGAAGCGATGCAATCTAATCTTTATGAAACTGATTTTTATGCTTGGACTTTGGAGCAGTCTAAGTTGCTTAAAGAGGGTGATTTTAAGCAGCTAGATATTATCAATTTGGTGGAGGAAGTTGAGTCATTGGGGAAGCAACAACGGCAAGAATTACGCAATCGACTGGGTGTTTTGATTGGACATCTTCTGAAGTGGGACTATCAATCCGAAAAGCGCAGCAAAAGCTGGCGCGTAACCATTCGAGAGCAACGACGGGAAATTCTCCGCCTTTTACAGGAAAACCCTAGCCTCAAGCCTTATTTAGAAGAGGCAATCCTCTACGCTTACGAGTCTGGACTAGATTTAGTGGCTAGAGAAACTCCTTTGGATTACCCAGACTTGCCAGAGAGCTGTCTTTACACATCAGAGCAACTTTTCGATCCTGAGTTTCCTAGTAATTTGAATGAACCTCAAGAATAAGATGGAGTTTTTATGTCAACAACTGAAACTCAAAACGGATATTCTGGCAGTCCTGCTGAAGTGCATCCCAGTTTCGCAAGTATGCCTTCATCCCCAGTCCTTCTCCCCAAAGAGAAGGGAGCTAAATTCAAAGTTCCTCTCCTTGGGGAGAGGGCTTAGCGCCTGCGGCATTCAAGAAAAGGGTGAGGGCTGCAATGGTGAGATGCACCCAGAGTATTCGTCATCCAGCGTTGTGACACAGACTTGACGTTAGGAGAAGAACCTATGCAATCCAATCTCTATGAAACTGATTTTTATGCTTGGACTTTGGAACAGTCTAAGTTACTGCAAATGGGTGATTTTAAGGGATTAGATATTGCAAATTTGGTGGAGGAAATTGAATCTTTAGGCAAACAACAGCGGCAAGAATTACGAAATCGGCTTGGTGTCTTGATCGGACATCTGCTGAAATGGAACTATCAACCTGAAAAGCGGAGCAAAAGCTGGCGAGTTACCATTCAAATTCAACGTCGTGAAATAGAAGATCTCCTAGAGGATAATCCCAGCCTGAAGTCCTATTTGCCAGAGGCGATCGCAAAAAGTTATAAGGCTGGACTGGATTTAGTGGCTCTAGAGTCACCTTTAGATTATCAAGATTTACCAGAAAACCCGATCTATACAATCGAGCAACTTCTCAGCCCTGATTTTCCTAGTGGGTTAAATGAAGTCTAATTTTGCCAGTTGCTCTTACATGATGTTCACCCCATGCCACTGAATCGCAACTGCGCACAAAAGTATCTCCAAACATTCGATTTTGAGTCCTTGTTTATCGAAGAATTGGGCTGGGATACGGTCGATCGGGTCACCTTACCGTTTGAGGTGGATGGCGAATTGAGGTGGATGGCGAACCCTTTGAGGTGGTTTCGATCGCCCAAAAACGCGGTTTTATCGTTTATCAATGTACGACTCCAGAGATTCCGGCGCGTCCGCTCAGAGTAAAGCTAGATCGCCAACTGATGGACTACAGCAAGTCGCATTTGTTGATGTTTGGGGATGCAGGCAAGCGATCGCAGACCTGGATGTGGGTGCGGCAAGAACCTGGAAAACTTTTGGCACCTAGATTTGAGCAATATCAAGTGGGGCAGTCTGGCGAGCGGCTGTTGGAGAAATTAGAGGCATTGGCGATCGCGCATTAACCAGACTCAGCCACTTTCTGCGACGACCTAATATTTCCTAAACCATCGCCTGTCTATAATATCAGGGATGGTCGCCGAGACAATTCCTTGAGTTTCCAAATAAGCAGCAACCCGCAATACAAGCGCTTCATTATAGGGAGCCGCAATCACCTGAATTCCCAAAGGTAACTTCCCCGGACGCTGAACAGGCACCGAAATAATGGGCAATCCAATCAAAGAAAGCGGCTGAGTATATAGCCCCACATTGGGGCGGAGCAGCACTTCTTGCCCGTCGAGTATTAGGTTTGTCTGCCCAATCAAGGGCGCAGGACAGGGCGTGGTGGGAGCCAGAATAATATCGACCTGAGCAAATAACTCTCGAACGCGATCGCGATACCAACGGCGAAATTGTTGCGCTTGTAGATACCAAGTTGCTGGAATTAGTGCGCCTGCCAAAAAGCGATCGCTGGTTGCAAAATCAAAATCTTGAGGGCGCTGGCGCAAATCTTTTAGATGCAAATTGCTGCCTTCGCAAGCCGTGATGATAAATGCCGCTGCTCGTGCCCGATGCGCCTCTGGAATGGTAATCTGTTGGGTTGCGCCAAGCGCTTTTGCCAGAGTCTCTAGAGCCGTTAGCACCTCTGGCTCGGCACCTTTCAAGAAATAATCATCGGCTATCGCAATCCGGAGTCCCTCAATTCCTTTCGTTAGTTCTGGTAAGCATGGTTGAGGCGATCGCTGAGTGCAAACCGGATCGGCGGAGTCTGAGCCTTGCAGCAGATCAAACACGAGGGCGAGGTCGCGTACCGATCTCGCGAAAGGTCCGAGATGATCCAAACTGTCCACAAAGGGATAGGTATGGGCACGGGAAAGCCTGCCATAGGTAGGTTTGAGTCCAAAAATCCCGCAAAATGACGACGGCACTCGAATAGAGCCATTGGTATCGGAGCCAAGGGATAGTGGAACCAATCCGCCTGCTACCGCTGAAGCCGATCCTCCAGACGAGCCGCCCGTCATATGAGCCGGGTTATGAGGATTGCGGCTAGCTCCATAGTGGCTGTTTTCTGTAACAAACCCGTAGGCGTATTCATCCATCGTTTGGGCACCGACTAAAACGGCACCTGCTTGCTTAAGGCGAACCACTAGGGTGGCATCTTGGGCTGCTGGGGGATTTTCGGCATTGATTTTGGAGCCTGCCAGGGTTGAAATGCCTGCCACATCGAATAAGTCTTTTACCCCAAAGGGAACGCCTGCCAGCACTCCTGGATCTTTTCCAGCCGCGATCGCCGCATCCACCGCTGCGGCATCCTGCATGGCTTTCTCTGCCAAAACGGTTGTAAAGCAGTTGAGCAGTGGATTGTGTTTTTCAATGCGGGCGATCGCGCTGGCGACAATTGATGTGGCAGAAACTTCGTGATTTTGCACACTCTGAGCAAGACTAGTCGCATCGGGAAGGGCTTGTGACATATCGCAGAGGCTATGAGTTAAGGTTCAAAGACAGGAGCAATTTCGGTATCTTCAGGCAAGGGAAATTCCGTGACAAGCTGAGCGATCGCCGCAATTCGCTCAAAGTTGTCGATCACCCCTTGGCGATAGTCTGCTGGAATGGGCAGACCGATCAATCGGGCTGTCTGATCTACAAAAGTCGATAAATCTTGCTCTGATTCAGTCATCGCTGTTTGATCCTATATTGATAACTTGCGGCTAATTTGCCAGTTGAACTTGGTTTGTTAGTTTAGCAGTGTAGGCTCGCCATCCGCCCCAATCGGTAATCTCTCGTTGCCCAGTGCATAATATAGCTTCTCCTAGAACCCCTAGGACTTCTTCCCCATCTGCCAAGCGCACTTTTCCAATGCAAAGTCCTGGGGGTTCAAGCTGAAGCAAGGCAGTGATACCACTCGCTGGAACCGCCCAAACTTCTACGGCGATCGCCGCGCCATTGGTTTCAACTCGCTGCATCGCAGGATGGCGATCGCCAATTGACCAGAGGCGGTAGGTCGGCTCGGTTAAAGCTTCCCGCACAAATTCAGCTCCAACTTTTCGGAGATTGCCATTTAGCTCTAACCCACGCATCAATGTACCGTTTACGGCAAGAAACACAGAGAATGCCATCAACATTTAATGATTATTAAATAAGGTTCATCGAACTTAGTCTCACCCGATTGAACCATACTTGCTGTAAAAATGGCATCTTTAAATCTTGATGTCTGTTCGATGTCCAGATCTATGAGGTATTGCGGTGGAAGTTACTGCCGGAGATGATGAATCAGCGCACGCAATCCTAACCGATAACTTTCTGCACCAAAGCCACTAATCTGCCCGATCGCGATGGGTGCAATATAAGAATAATGCCGAAACGCTTCTCGGCTATAAATATTACTAAGGTGTACTTCGACGGTTGGAATATTGACCGCCGCGATCGCGTCTCTCAGGGCAACACTGGTATGAGTATAAGCGCCAGCATTAATTAGCAGCCCTTGATGCGTGTCAACGGTAGCGTGGATAGCATCGACTAGAGCGCCTTCATGGTTAGACTGCTGACACAAAGCTTTCGCACTAAGAGATCGCGCTTCATCCATAAGCATGGAATTAATTTCGTCTAGTGTGACCAACCCATAAACTCCAGGCTCACGTTTACCTAAGAGATTAAGGTTTGGACCGTTTAGAACCAAAACGCTAATCAAACTGAAATCGCTCGATAACGAAGGCAATAAAACACTATCGGCGATCGTTAACAGGGATTGGAATTAGCTCGGCTTCTGGCTGAGGCTCTGAACCCAACAAAGCTTCAATCAATTTGCGCGCCCACTCCTTAAGCTTCTCTAACGCCTTATCCAGGTAGTCCATTGAATAGATAGCTCCTTGTGACAGTGTGGCTCTGACTACATACGCTAAACGCGCTTTTTGTAGAACTTGAGCCTACAAAATTACATACTCAAATTGTACCCAATTTAGCTAACGAGGGCTACAGGTTTTGAGTATAAATACAAATTTTGAGCAGCAATTATGCAAATTTGTCATCACGCTCAATCACCAGACAGCTTTATAGCCTTTCTCGCTAGCATGAGATACGCTCTGAAACCTGGCACCTGAAATCTGAAACCTGGCATCTGGCATCTGAAACCTGGCACCTGAAACCTGGCACCTGAAACCTGTCTTAGTCACTATTCTGCTTTCAGTAATCGTCTTCGTAGATAATCTAAGGCAGTACAGCAGCTTAAATGGCGAACCCAGTCTCTTCCCCTTAAAGCTCCAAAGCGATGCTCAAAACTTTCTACGCGATCGCGCCCTGCTAAACCGATGTAGACCAAGCCTACTGGTTTTTCGTCGGTGCCGCCTGCGGGTCCAGCGATGCCCGTAATGCTCAGACCCCAGGTTGTGTTAAGGCGATCGCGCACCCCTACTGCCATTTGCTTGGCAACTTCGTGACTCACCGCTCCATGAGTGGCTAAAACTTGCGGATCAACGCCCAAAAGCCCAACTTTCACAGAGTTATCGTAGGAAATGATGCCACCCCAAAAGTAAGCCGAACTGCCCGCTACCGCTGTTAGCATTCCGCCTAAACTGCCGCCGGTACAGGATTCTGCCACCGATAAGGTAGAGCCTGTTTGTTGCAGCAATCGACCTACAGCGATCGCCAAAGTATCCGTATCTGCTCCATAACAATCAATCCCACCAATCTGCCGCAGCGTCGTCTCAACGGGTGCAATCATCTGCTGGGCGCTTGCTTCGGAGTCAGCAAACGCAGAAATTCGCAGCTTCACCTCACCTAAATTGGCATAGGGCGCAACGGTGGGATTTGTGGAATCAAACCAATCCCCTACTTTATCTGCCAACACAGATTCAGAGATGCCCCAAAATCTCAGCACCCGGCTGTAAACCGTATTTTGTGCCCAGCCTTGGCTTTTGAGATAGGGAACTGCCACCTCGTGCCACATATATTTCACTTCTGTGGGAACGCCTGGAAAAGTGAGAATTGTCACGTTTGGGCGTGGTTGCCAAATAATGCCCGGAGCGCTGCCACCAGAGTTCGTTAATACTTGTGCCCCTTCCGGTAAGAAAGCTTGCTTGTGATTATTTGGAGTCATCGTTCCACCACGCTGAGCAAATTTTTGGGCAATATCTGCCAAAATTTCTGGATGCTCCACCATGGGCACTCCAAAGCAATCTGCTAGAGTCGCATGAGTCAAATCATCGGTTGTGGGTCCCAACCCGCCTGTAAAAATCAGCAAACTTGCGCGATCGCAGGCAGTTCTCACGACTTGCTGAATCCGCTCTGGATTGTCACCGACAACGGATTGATAGTAATGAGCAATTCCCAGCTTCGCTAATTGCTTTGCTAAAAACTGAGCATTGCTATTGAGAATATCGCCTAGCAATAGTTCAGTTCCAACACAAATAATTTCAGCAACAGGAGCCATATCGCAGGTAAGAAGTTATGGGTGACAGGTCGCAGGCAGTACAGCGAGGGACGTTATAAAAATCAGGATTGCTTCGCCGTTTTCCACACTTGCCAACTCGTAAAACTTAGCAAAACAGTTGCCCCAAAAGCATAGCCCCAACCGCTTGGCATATTGGAAAGAGCCAATGCCAGCGTTCCAGCCCATAGGGTCAATGAGTAGATGAATAGCACAGCTAGCCGTTGGGATAACCCTGCCTGCAAAAGTCGATGATGCAAATGACGTTTATCGGCGGCAAAAGGTGATTTGCCCCGACGGATGCGATCGACCACAACGGTAAAAATATCTAAAATAGGCACTGCCAGAATTAGATAGGGCAGCAACACGGCAACCGTTGTTACGGCTTTTACCAGCCCAATAATGCCCACTCCAGCCAACGTAAAGCCCATAAAGTAAGCCCCACCATCACCCATAAAAATTTGCGCCGGGTTAAAGTTGTAGCGTAAAAAGCCCAGAGCGCCACCTGCCAAAGCCGCCGCAATTAATGCTGCTGCGGGTTGATTCATAAACAGCGTCACTATCAGCATGACTACAGCCGCGATTCCAGAAACCCCTGCGGCTAAGCCATCCAATCCATCGATCATATTGACTGCATTTGCCATTCCCACCAACCAAATCACAGTAATTGGCAGGCTAATGAAATCTGGCAACGCCACTAATCCAGCAAAAGGAACCGTCAGAAACTCAATTTGCACTCCCGCTTGCCACACAACCGCCGCCACACTCAATTGCATCAACAATCGACTAATGGCTGGCAGCGTCAGGAGGTCATCTGCTAAGCCAATCAAGAAGAACGCGAATCCTCCTAGGGTGACTCCCCACACCTCATATTCCTTTTGAGGAGATAAGATTCCAAATCCTCCCGTCCACCAAACAATTAGCAATGCTGCGAGAGTGCCAGCAAAAATTCCAACCCCGCCCAGCCGCACCATGGGATGACTATGAATTTTGCGTCCACCGGGTTTATCTACTAAGCCGCGCTTCAGACCAAATTCTTTGATCAAAGGCGTACTCCAGAGGACAACTAGAGCAGAAACAATAAAGGCAGCTAGGTGATACCAGTAATGAGTCATCTGAGATGTATGCTGAGGAAGACTGACAGGAAGAGTCTACTGCATTTCAGAGAATAGTCAGCAAAGAATTATCAATAAATCCATCTTTTTCTACATTTCTTTGGATGGCAAAGCTGGTGAAACTATTTAGACGAACCTTTTTTAGCGGCTTGAGGCTCAACGTTAAATTTTTGGCGTTACTGATTAAAGGTACGCATTGTCAAATTGGCTATTACTCTAGCTCTTTCCCAACGGGCTAAGGGACAAGAGTTTCGGCTCCCTTCTCCTTAGGAAGAAAGGCTGGGGATGAGGGAAATCATCTTTGCATTCAGCAACGTTAATTTTTTATGGATTATTGAGGCGCTACATTAATCAACAAAATTTGGCACAAAATACAAATTACGACGCGCTTCTGTGTAAAAAAGAGGAAATAGTTGCTTCATCGGGGGTTGATTTTAAGCGGATGCGATCGCCCGACTCTATTACCAACGCTAGATCACGGGTATGTCAAATAGATTGTGCCAAGGGTAAAAAGATCACAGTGGAAAGCGATCGTCATAGGCGATACTGCTTCGCAACACTGCGTGACCGCAAACCGATTTAAAGCAGGCTTCCAATCTTTAATCGGCATCGTCCATTTTTTAGAGATATTTTGGATTGCCAAGTAAACCACTTCGCACGTTGCTGGCAATTGATGTTCCGTCATGAAAACCTCGACTTAAAACAGCCGTATTTGAATATCACTCCACCTTAGCCAACTCTTAGCTTCCAAGTTTTGCTTCTGACTGGGAACAGATTGACCTAAAATCCCTTGGACATTCTGCAATGTCTCCTTGCCGCGCTCTGTATATTGCAGTGTTGCCATATCGGGCGATAGCATCTTTTCTTCCGATGACAATCCTTGAAAATCACTTACCTTACTAGAAGCTTGATAGCCAGCCGCCGCAAATGCCTGTTCCAACTCCTTCGCCCGCACTTTCTTATCTGCTCGATAAATGATGACAACAGAATAGTTCGATGGCAGGGGAGGGGTTGAAGTCTGTGATGGTGAGTTGGGTGTTGGGATAGGTGGTAGAGTAGGCAATGTCTTTGGTGAAGGTGATGACAGTGATGACAACGGCTCGGTTGGTGCTGGAATGCTGCCATCAGCAGGGCAAGGTCGGGTGAATTCTGCATAAATCCACCCGGGCGGAGCGGTAATTTTGATGTAGCCATCTTGCTGTTCTCCAGTGGTCATCACCTTCTCGCCATAGCCCAATCCCAATCCCGCAATTATTTGTCCGTCTGGGGCTGCTCTGACATTGATGCGTTTTGGATAAATCACAACGATGCAGTTCTCAGGAGAAAAAGGGGTTGGGCTAACAGACGGGGTTGGACTAGCGGATGGGGTTGGACTAGCGGACGGAATTGGAGAAGATGAAACTATCGAGTCAGATGCAGGAGTCAGCATTTTTTGCAGGATACCCCAAAAGCCAACCCCGACCACTGATAACACCGCCATCGTAATCAGAAATGACCGGACTGGAGAAGCGGTGGGTGTTTTGGATTTTGTGGCATCAGTGGTTGAGAGTAACCCAACAGGAGCGGGTGCAACAGGCGATGCAGCTTGAGTCTCAGGCGGGAAGGACGGAGCGATCGCTTCAGGTGCGATCGCCTTAGCAGCACCCACAGCGCTATCTTGTGATTGAGAAGTAGCACCCTGTTGAGTAAGTCGCGACTCTAATCGTTCTGTATCATCTAGGGATAAATGCCAGCGCTCTTGAGATAGCTTCAGTTTGCGTCGCGCGAGTGGGGGAATCGGATTTTCTTGTTGCAATGACTGCTGAAATAGTTGCCCATATTGTTCCAGGTTTTCTTGATAGTCCCATTGAGCTTGTAGGGTTTCTACTTCAATTGCAGACGCTTCTGCTGGCGAAAGTCCTAGTTCTTTTTTCAAATCGTTGAGCAGGCGGCGATCGCTGGGCAAAATTCTGCCATCACTGGTCACTTGCTCGACTTGCTTGCGATACCTCAGTTGTGGATCTTTAATTGGCGCACTGGCAAGCCGGATGCGAAAGCCTTCACGCACCGCATAAATTTCGGGTTTCATGCTGGGGGCAACTTCTCCAATCCGCTGTTTTGCGTAATCGTGCAGTTCATCTACTGCGATCGCGCCATCGTTATCTAGATCTGCCGCCCCAGTTTCAATGCCCTCCACCAAATATTGGGTGTAAATCGAAAGATCACTGCCTTTTTGCTCAAACGAATATTGAGTTGAAGTAGATGACGTGAGTACGGCTCGTCCTTCTCCGCCTAGCTGCGGCTGCACATCCACTGAGCCATCATCTTTTGCCGTCATATCTTGAGCAAATGCGCCACTAAAACAACAGTCTAAAATCACAACCTGACGCTTGGAGCGACTGTTGCCCATGATGTCGTGTACAAAGTTAGCGGGAACTGCCGTAGATCGAACCAGTTCACCTTTGGGGGTTTTGCGGGTAATGCGGCTGGCGAAGTACAGTCGTCCACTATCGTCTTTAATGCCATGTCCAGAGAAGAACAGCAGCACCAAATCGTCTTTTGAACGGTCTGAGAATAGGGCTTCAATTTCCTGCTGCATCAGCGATGAATCAGGATCGCTGAGGATCTTGACTTGATCAAATCCTCCGGTTTTTGGCTCCCGCAAGATGCGCTGCATCGCCTCAATATCCTTCACAGCACTGGGTAAGGGAGTTAATCCAGCTTGATATTCACTCACTCCAATCAATAAAGCAATCTTCGCCATGATGCCTCCCCAAGTGGCAGTAAAATCTAAGTGGTAATAAAATCTAAGCGGCAATAAAGTTTTGGGCAGCTTCAATCGCGGCTGTTAACTCTTCTCGGCTGCTAGCTTTCACTTTCAGCTTTTTGCCATTCGCTTCTACTTCTAGCTCAATCGTTTTGCCAGACAGGCGATCGCTCAAAAAACCTGCCAACTTTTTGAAGTTATCTTTGCTCACATCCAACAGCAGCAGATTTACTAAAAATCCGCCAAAGGCTTTGTTACCAGCAGGTGGATTGGGGTCAAGCGCACGCTGTACAGAGTCAACTTCATCCAACTCGTTTAACTGCTTTTGGAGATTACGAACGGCTTCATCCTGGTCGTCTGGGCTATACTCTGGGTCGGTAAAGGCAAGGGTCAATTTAACCGTTGATGTATTCATGGGATGTCTCGCAAGGGGGGCATAGTTTGGCTATCTTCTAATCATGGAAAGCTAGTTTGTCTTCGGACAGTACCCGTGCGGGTGAATCCGATACTTCATTTATAGCCGACAAAGCATAGGCGCGTCGATACAGTAAAGTTCATTAAAATTTAGGTAATTGCTCAACTCAGAAGAAATGCGGGTTTCAGCCATTTTTTGCTCGGAGAAAATCCTCTAAAAGCCCATAACGCAAGATTCTTAGCTGGAAAGGAACCGAAAATGGTTGAAAAAAGGG
>Ga0105044_10006610_pt1 | contig 15940 bp, 11 predicted proteins | sample MAT01_FD_78092 | JGI IMG/M metagenome (GOLD analysis project Ga0105044, IMG submission 78092) | Freshwater microbial communities from Lake Fryxell liftoff mats and glacier meltwater in Antarctica - MAT-01 | ecosystem: Environmental > Aquatic > Freshwater > Ice > Liftoff microbial mat | place... | reverse complement strand
GCAACGACCAGCCGACGTTCGTCGTCGATCGCGACCTGCCCGACGAGGGCGGACCGCCCGATGCGCTCTTCGTCATCTCCGCCAATCTCGTCTCGCCGGGCACAACCGACCTGCTCACCATCAACCGCCAAGGCGGCGGCCGCGGCCCGGGTGGCGGGGGGGGCGGCAACCTGATGGCCAACGTCCGCCCGCGGCTCAACTCCACCCAAGGCGGTGTCAACGCCTGCCCGCAAGACTTCAACGGCGACGGCGCGGTCGACCCTGATGACCTCGCCGACTTTATCGGCTGCTTCTTCGCCCAGCCACCCTGCCCCGCTTCCGACTTCAACCGCTCGGGCGAAACCGACCCTGACGACCTCGCCGACTACATCGGGGCGTTCTTCGGGCTGGGGTGCTGAGGTGCTGCGGATGCTGCGGATGCTGAGGTTGCCGAGGTCTGCGCGATTGGCCTTTGCCCCACCATGGGTTTTGAGTGGGAAATGTTGGGCGAGGTTGGTCGTTCCGGGTATCCTGCTCTCCCTTCGGTGGGAGCATGTGTCTGCCCGCCGGTGTGGGTGATCGGAGCATTCCCGTGCGTGATTCCCGGCTGGACAAGTTGGCGGCAGTGCTGGTTGAGTATTCGACGCGGGTAAAGAAGGGCGACGTGGTCGCGATTCTTGGCGATCCGGTGGCCATGCCCCTGATCGATGCGCTCTATGAACGCGTGCTCGCCGCGGGTGCGCACCCGGTGTATCTGGCGACGCCCGAATCGATGAAGGAAGCGATGGTGACGTTCGGGTCTGATGAGCAACTCATGCGGACCAACTTCCTGGAGCAGCATCTGGTTGACACGGTCGATGTGCGGATTGGGCTGTGGGCCGAGCAGAACACCAAGTTCCTGGGCCGGGCCGATGCCAAGAAGGTGGCGAAGGTGCAGACGGGTCGGCGGCCGATCATGAAGAAGTTCATGGACCGCGAGGCCGACGGCACGCTGCGCTGGTGCGGCACGCAGTTTCCCACGCAGGGCTCGGCGCAGGATGCCGAGATGTCGCTTCGCGATTACTGCGACTTTGTGTTCAAGGCCGGGCTGCTCCATCTGCCCGACCCGGTCGCGGCGTGGAAGGCCGTGTTTGAGCGGCAAGAGAAAGTGCGCGAGTACCTGCAGACGCGCCGGACCATCGAGTTCACCGCCCCGGCCCGCGACGGGCACGACGGGACCAAGCTCACGGTGGATGTTGATCCTAAGAAATCGATCTGGATCAACTGCGGCGGGCATGAAAACTTCCCAGATGGCGAGGTCTTCTGCGGGCCGCAGGGCGCTGACGGGCACGTGAACTACACATACCCCGCCGTCTATCAAGGCCGGGAAGTGACGGGCGTGCGACTGGTGTTCAAGGGCGGCCGCGTGGTGGATGCCAAGGCGAGCAAGAACGAGGAGTTCCTCTTCAAGATGCTCGACCAGGACGCCGGCGCGCGGACCATGGGCGAAATCGCCATCGGCACCAACTACTCGATTAAAGAGTTCTCGCGCAACACGCTGTTTGACGAGAAGATCGGCGGCACCTTCCACGCCGCGGTGGGCGCGGGCTATCCCAAGAGCGGCTGCGCTAACGAGAGCGGCCTGCACTGGGACATGGTCTGCGACCTGCGCACCGGCGGCACGATCGCGGGCGATGGAGAGGTCTTCCATAAGGATGGACAGTTCCTTCCCGTGACTGGGTTCTGAAAGCTCACCGCGAGAGCGATGACTACGCCGGCGCCAGGCCGCCGAAGCGGCGCTCGCGGGCGGCAAAGTCGCGAATGGCGGCGGCGAGTTCGGCGCCGCCGAAGTCGGGCCAGAGGGTTGGCGTTACGTAGATCTCGGCGTAGCTGATCTGCCAGAGCAGGAAGTTGCTCACGCGCATTTCGCCGGCGGTGCGGATGAGGAGGTCCGGGTCAGGAAGCCCGGCGCGGCCGGTGGCGAGCAGGCTGGTGATGTCGTCTTCGCTGATCGTTGCCGGGTCGCGGCCTTCGGTGAGGCAGCGGGCTGTGAGTGTGCGGACGGCGTCGGTGATCTCGGCGCGGCTGCCGTAGTTGACGGCGAGGCAAAGCGTGAGAGCGGTGTTCTTGGCCGTGAGGGCGGTGACTTCATCACCGAGCGCGAGCACTTCAGGGGGCAGGCCCTCGCGGCGGCCGATCTGCACGAAGCGGATGTTCTCGCGCATCATGTGGTCGCGCTCGCCACGCATGTAGTCGAGATAGAGGGCCATGAGGCCATCGACCTCGTCGCTTGGTCGCTTCCAGTTTTCCAGCGAGAAGGAGTAGAGCGTGAGGACTTCAACGCCCATTTGCAGGCACTGCTCGATGATCTCGCGGACGGCCTTGGCGCCGTTGCGGTGGCCGAAGGCGCGGGGGAAGCCGCGGGCTTTGGCCCAGCGGCCGTTGCCGTCCATGATGATGGCGACATGGCGCGGGATGCGCGACAGGGGCACATCGGGAAGCAGTTGCTCTGGCCTGGCCTTGGGGTTGCGGGCTTTGAGGGCGGCCAATGCCGGAGATATTGCGCCGCAGGGGCCTATCGCGGCGGGGGAGGCCGGGCTTAATGCCGCTGGGCACGCGGGCACGGCGGCGGGGGTGGGGGCGGGGGTGGTCGCTGGTTTGGTGGCGGTCGTGGTCACAGGAAGTGAGCCGAGAATGAACGGCGATCAGAGTTCGATGGTTTGAACTCGATCGGGTCCGATAGAGACGAACTTGAGAGGAACGCCGACGGTGTCCTCTATGGTGTCCAGATACGCTCGCGCCCCGGCTGGTAGTTCGCCAAGTTTGCGTGCGGTGCTCAACTCTCCGCCAAAACCCTTCAAAGTGGTATAGACGGGCTTCACACCGTCAAGCCAGCGGCCATCGGGGGTGAAGTCGGTGGTGCGGCCATTGGGGCCGTCATAGGCCGTGCAGATGCGGAGTTCATCGATTCCTGAGAGCACGTCAAGGAGCATGACGCAGAGGCCGGTCGCGCCGTTGAGGCGGGCGGAGTAACGAACGGCGACCAAGTCAAGCCAGCCGACGCGGCGGGGGCGGCCGGTGGTGGTGCCGAACTCGCGGCCGCGCTGGCGGATGCGTTCGCCGAGATCGTCGTGAAGTTCGGTCGGCATCGCGCCGCCGCCGACGCGGGTGGAGTAGGCCTTGCAGACGCCGAGCACATCGCCGATGCTGCCGAGCGGAACGCCGGTGCCGCTGGGGATGCCGCTGGCGGTGCAACTGCTGCTGGTGACGTAGGGATAGGTTCCGTGATCAACGTCGAGCAGGGTGGCGTTGGCGCCCTCGTAAAGAATGCGTTTGCCGTCGGCGAGCACCTGCATGAGCAGGGCGGTGGTGTCGGTGATGTGCTTCTCGAGCTTGACGCCCCAGAGGGCGCACTGCTGAAGGGTCTGGTCGGGGTCGAAGGATTCACTTGCGCCCAAGGCCTTGAGCATGGCCGTTTTGAGCGGGCAGATCATTTTGAGGCGCTCGTGGAGATCGGCGGGGCGGAGAAGGTCGCCGACGCGGACGGCGGTGCCGCGCTGGACCTTGTCGGCGTAGCACGGGCCGATGCCGCGCTTGGTGGTGCCGATGGGCTTGACGGCGGAGGCGGCGTCGCTCTTGGCGGCAGCGAGGTGCTCGCTCAGCCAGCGCTCGCGGGCTTCGTCTTCGGCCTTGTGCCACGGCATGACGACGTGGGCGCGGTTGGAGATTTTGAGGCCCGCGCAACTGACGCCGCGGGATTCGAGGGTGGCGATTTCCTGGAGGACTTTGTCTGGATCGACAACGACGCCGTTGCCGATGATGCTGGGCTTGCCGGGGTGGAGAATGCCGGAGGGAATGAGGTGAAGGGCGAAGCGTTCACCGTTGACGACGACGCTATGGCCGGCGTTGGCGCCGCCGTTGAAACGAGCGACGGCATCGAAGCGGTCGGCGAGGAGGTGGACGATTTTGCCCTTGCCTTCATCGCCCCATTGGAGCCCGACGACGGCGGTGCCGGCGGCGCGCGGGATGGCCGCGGCGGGTGACGGACGGGTACGAGGGAGTTCGCCGGTCTGGGGCATGATCGAAGGGTAGGAGGGAGGTGCAGATCGGATGAGCGAGGGAATGAGTGCGGAGGAGGCACAGACGTGCCCAGAAGGCCCAGACGAACAAAGAGGACGAAGGAGAATGAAGGGAGCGACGCCGGTGTGGGCGCGAGGGACAGCGTGGGGGTGCGTTGCGCGAGGGAGGGGAGATTGAGCTTGGAAGTTGCGATGGCCTCAGGCGCTGGCCCGGCTGTTGAGAAGAGCGGGAGCGGGGCGGCGCGGGGTTAGGAGGTGTCGGGGAGGGATTGGGTTTGGGCGCTGTGAATGAGCCAGCAGTTGGGCCAGCGTGAGGCGGGGGAGCGGGTGAGGGTGACGCCGAGCCGGAGGGGGTGGGGGCTGATGGCGCTGGAGGGAAACTCGACGACGGCGTGGACGGTGCTCGAACTGAGAAATTCGTCGGGCTGCTGGAGGACCTTGCCGCGGGGGCCGCCTTGGACGTCGGCGAGGGGCAGGTCGGCGAGTTGTCGGAAGGTGTCGGTGCGGTCGCCGAGGCAGAGGGGGAGATCGTTGAGAGTGGCCAATGTGTCGAGGTGGCACTCTACATAGCGGAGTCCGGCGTTGTCGTGGCCGGGCTCGGCGAAGGTGGAGAGGAGGGCGGCGATCACTTGCTGGGACGTGTCGGAGGGGACGGGACCGAACTGGGGGTCGGGGGGTGTTGATGCGTTGGCCCATGTGGACGGCGCGGCGGGCGCGGAGGGTGCAGAGCGCGTGGAGGTTGGGCGAGGCGGGCTGGTTGGGGCGGGCTGGTGATGTTCGCGAGGCGGACCGGGCTCGCGGGGCGGGCCGGGGTCGCGTAGCGGGCCGGGTTCGCGGGAGTGGCGGGGTTCGCGGGGTTGGTTTGAAGCGCGGAGGATGGAGGAGGCGGCGCGGCGGGTTTCGACGGGGTCGGCGGATGGGTCGGCGACGATGGCGGCGAGGTGGGAGAGGGCGAGTTGGCGGAGGTCGGCATCGCGCAGGGCGGCGCAGGTGGCGGAGAAGCGGGCGAGAACGTCGAGCGAGGCGAGGAGGTCGGGCGTTTTGATGAGGGTGAGGAGGGTGGGAGCGGGGATGGCGCGGGCGAGGGAGGGGAAGTCGAAGTTGGAGGCGATGAGGGCTTGGAGGAAGGCGTCGGGGGTGGCGATGGGGGCGGAGGTGACCGCAGACGCGGCAGCGGACTGGGCGGGCAGGTCCGTGGGGGCACCGGAGGAGGCGGGTTGGAGGGTCGCTGTGGAGAGCACAGGAAGAGTGTACGGATTTTGAGCGGGGCGTCAAGGGCGAAGATTGGATTTTGTTCGGATTTTCCAGAAAACCTCCGCAAGCTCTTGAACAGCTAGGAATAAGGTGGGATTAGCACGGCGCTGGCAGAGACGTTGCGGAGCCGAGCGAACGCCGGAGCGGAGCGAAGGGAGCGGGGATGGCGCGCGGGCGTGAAGCGCGGCGGGGAAGAAAAACGATGAGATGAGTGGGTGGGCGTTGACCCAGGGCGTCGCATCGCGGGGTGCGATGCTGTGCCCTGGGCTGGTTTGGGCCGCCCTTGCGGGGGTCAGGAGGGGGGCGCGGGGGCCGGAGCGGGTGTGTGTCGCGCGCGAGCGAGGAGCGTTGGCGGGGTGTGCCGGGGCGGGAGCCGGTGGCTAGGGAGCGGGTATTGTCCCGGCATCGTCTTTCGGGGGCGGTTGGTCTTTTCCGATGGCGTTTGAGGAGGCTTCAGCGGAGCGGGGCCGTGAGTTTCGAGAGCGGGACGAGTTGGAGGTCGGGCGCTTTGAGTGTGCCGCCGATGCGCACCACGGCGGAATCGGATTGGAACGTGGTGAGGGCCCGATCGAAATCAGAGAGGAGGGAAAGGCGGGCGTCTTTGAGCGGACGGGCGGCTCCGGCGGCTGTGCCGCGGATGGGGCTTTGCATTCCGGCGGTGATGTCCTGGATGACCAGGTCGGCGCGGAGTTCGGTCCCTCGATTGAAATAGGAGAGGCGGCGGAGGACAAGCGAATCGCCTTCCAGGTTGATGCGGGCTTCGCCGTAGCCGACGGGAGTGGGGTCGGGGAATCCGAGGTTGAGGGCGTCGTAGACCATTGAAAAGGCGCGGATGTTGACGAGATCCGAGTCGGTGATGCGGACGGTGGAGTCGCCGTAGAAGCGATGCGGCGACGCGACAGATCCGCCCGCGGCGACTTTTCCGGAGATTCGTCCTGGGACGGACGCGGCGTCGGGCTGGAAGGTGTGGGTGAGCTGGTTGAGATCGAGCTGTTCAAATGAGGCAGCGAGGCGGAGGTGGTTTTCGCCGGCGCGATGCGAGAGTTTGGCCCACACCTCGACGGAGCCGTCGGCTACGTTGGTGGTGAGTTTTTCGAGCGTGATCCCGTCGCCGCCCAGGTAGAGCAGGCCGTTCATCGAGCCGATCGAGAGGGATTCGAAGGTCGATCCGGGCATGGTGAGCGCAAGATCGACCTTGACCGGCCCGGGGGCACGCTTGTCGTTGGAGGGTGAGATCGAAGCGGCGCCGTTGACCAGGCCCGCGAAGCGACCGGGGAAGGGCAGCACATCGTTGAAGGAGCCGAGGTTGATACCCGAGAGTTGGACGGTCCCTTGGGCGTTGTGCCAGTCGGTGAAGGGGAAGGTCCCGCTGCCGCGGGCCGTGCCGCCGAGGAGGGAGGCCTGCATGTCTCGGAGGGTGATGGCGTTGCTATCGATATTGCCCCGGAGGTTGAAATCGCCAAGGGGGCGACCGGCGTGGGCGATGACGGCGAGAAGATCGGCCGCTGCGGCGTTGAAGGACCATCCGTTCTTGAGAGCGACTTGAGTGGTTCCGGTCAGGCTCGCCGAGAGTTGGGCGGGTTCGTATTCGAAGGGCCAATCGTGAAACCGGATGCTTGCGTCGGCGGAGTGCGTGACGAGGTCGAGATCGACCGTGCCGGAAGCGGAGGCAGAGCCGGTTTGGACGGCGACTTGCGAGATGCGGAGGGCGGCGTGGGTGCCTTGGATGTGGCCGGATCCTGCTTCGACGTAGACGTAGTGGGTATCGAGCGAGCGGATGGCGAAGGGGCCGGAGAGCTCGAACTTGGATCCATCTGCCGCGGGCCAGCGGAGATCGAGGGAGGTGGAGAGGATGCCCAATGAGGTGATGGCGGGGGAGAAGTTGGGAACGAGCGCATCGAGTGAGATGGTTTCGGCCACGGCGTGCGCATGGGAAACGCCGGCGGGGTCGATGGTCGCCACGACCCACATGGAGCCGTTTGCGATGGCGGTTGGAAAGATCGTCATCTGCGTGACGCTCTCGGTGATGTTCGCGGCGAATGGCAGGGAGGTGGTGATGGGTTGGGCGAAGCCAAACGAGAGTCGGTCGGCGTCGAGCGTGCCGGAGGAGCGAAGGGAGAGCGGGGAGAGGGAGCCGCGGAGACTGGTGGAGAGAGTGGCCGCGCCGACGCCGCAGGTGAAAGGCGGGGCGAGGGATTGGGCAAAGAGGCGTGCGAAGGTGTCGAGGGCGACTGGCATGGAGAGAATGGTGATGGAGGCGTGGGCGTCGAGCGGCTGGGCGTTGTCGGGCAGGTAGTCACCTGAGGCATTGAGAGTGAAGGAGGGGGTCTCGAAGCGGAGGGCGTTGACGTGGATGCGATCAGGTGCGCCGGAGGCCGTGACCTCGAGTGAGCCGGGGAGCTGCATGGCCCATGGGTGATCGATTTTGGAAGCGCGGAGATCGACGGTCCATTCCATCGAGTCGGGGTTAAGGGTGCCGGTTACTGCGACCTCGGCGTTGGGGACAGAGAGCGACTCGAGATGAAGGACGGGACCATCTAAGGAGAGCTTGAAGGCCGCTCCATCGAGTTGCAAGGGTTGATCCTGAGCGGTGAGATTGAGCGCTGCAAAGTCGATCGTTGCGCGGATGTGGGAAAGGTCCGATCCGGAGAGCTTTGAGGCGGCGCGGGTTGACCAGGAGAAGGTGTCGAACGAACCGGTAGAGGCGATGGTGAGGGATGCGGTGAAGCCGCGGAGTGCATCGAGGTCGAGATGCAGGTCGAGGTCGCCCTGGTGTGTGAGCGGTGAGGTGGTGGAGTCGGTCGATGGAAGCGTGAGCCAGCGCACGGAGGCGGAGCCATCCGTTGAAGCGAGGTTCCAGAGTCCTTTGGCCTCGGCGCGGACGTCGCCCTGCGCAAGAAGGAGACGCTGGGCCCGAATGATGTCGGGGGTGATCTCGATGTGGCCGCTTGCGATGGTCGCTTCACGCCCCGAATCGCGGTCGGTGAGGGTGACTTGCTTCGGTGTGAGCGTGGTGATGGATGAGCCGCCGGTGATGCGGGTGGCGACATCGATGGGGCCGGTCAGGTGGAATCGGTGGGCATCCAGAGAATGGATGGCGATGCGGCCAGCCAGACCATCGGTGAACGCGCCCTGCCACTGCGCCCGGAGGGCGAGATTGGGAGGAAGATCCGGAAGGAAGAGCCCCAGTACCGCAACGGGTGCGCGGAGATCGACATTGAGGGTGTGGGTGAAGGGCTCGGCGAGAACGATGCTGCCTTGGAAGGTGTTGGTCTCACCGAGTGCGCCATCGAAGGTGTAGCGAGAGGAATCGGGCTTTCCATCAAAGGAGAGAAGGCCGAGTGAGGTGGTCGCTCCGGCATGCTCATGGAGAAACTGGGTGCGGGTTATGGAAATAGCGGGGATCGGGATGGGTCTGGTCGAAGGATGGCCGGGATCGGAAGCCTGATGGGCGTGGATGATGGCGATGGCGCGCTCGAGCGTGGACCGATTCCGAATGTCTTCACGCCAGGTGATAGCGGCATCGGCGACGGCGATGGACGGGACGCTTAGGCGAGCGCCGGTGAGCAGACGAAGGAGCCCGCTGTGGGAGGCGCTGGCGGAGTCGGCGGTGAAAAAGGGGGTGTCGTCTTCCGGGAGGGACACCGTGACATTCTGGAGGCGTGACTGGCCGTTCCACTGGATCGAGAGATCGGCGATGGACCAGCGGAGGCCCGTGGCTTCGTCGAGTTCTCGCACGATGAAGTTGCGTGGCACGGTGCTCATCAGGACGGCCTGGATAGCGATGAAGGCGGCCGCGACGAGGACGATCAGTAGTACCGTGATTCTGATCAGCCATCGACGCATAAGAAGGGTCGCTCCGAAGGCTTATTCTGGCCGGGGTGAGGTGGGCGCGATGTCGCCGGAGGTGGCGCGGATCAGCCCGAAATACCACCAGTCGTCGCGGTAGGTCCAGCCGACGAAGGGGCCGGAAGAGGCGACGACTTCGCCCGTTTCGCGCCAATAGGCGACATAGGCGACGCTGGCGATGCCGCGTTGATCGGTGTTTTTGAGGAGGGCGAGTTCCGGCGTGGCGAGAGGAACGCGTGCCCCGCTGCCCTGGTTGCTGGAATCGGCCTGAAGGAGGATGGATGGAATACCGACAAGGGTGTCGGAGCGATCGATGCCGACGCCGCCGCTGCGGACCTCGAGAACGATCTGGGCTTTGTCGCGTTCCGGGAGGAGTTCGACGCCGCCCAGGAGCAGTTTGGCGCGGAGTTCGCCGACGACGAAGTTCTGCTGCGATGCGCCGAAGTAGGTAGTGTCAACAAAGACCTTGCGGCCGCGGAGATTGTTGACGGAGATCTGATCGACCGCGCGCGATGCGGCGGTGGACAGGAGGAATTGTTCAGTGGCGGTTTGCGGTGGATCGGTCGAGCGGACGGCGGATTGACAGCCGGCCTGGAGGGCGAAGCCGAGCATCAGGACGATGAGGACGGCGAGCCAATGTGAAGGAGTGTGCATGCGTACGCAGCGCGGGGGGCTCATGAGCGATGACGGATGGTCAGTGGTTCACCGGTTGGCAGGCGGAGTGCAGAGGTTGCGGATTTTCTGAAGGCTTGTCTCACGCTGGTCCCTTCGTTGCATCCATCGGTGCCGACGCGATTGCGTTCAAGCGTCGTAGTTGATAACACTATCACGCTTGCCGGTGGGAGCCGTGAAGAGGAGGTGAATCGGAGGTGAAGGGGTTGGTGGGGATACTGACGATGCGAATTGAGCGCGAGTGGAGCGCGGCGGTGAGGGGTTGTTCATGTGGGATGCGCAATGAATGGGAAAGTGGTGGGCGGGAAAATGAATCTGAACACCTGGAGAGTCGGACGCGTAGCGACGGGTGAAGTTGGGGGGTTAGATCGGTGGGGTTGGGGGGATGGGGTCGGTTGATTGGGGTGGGGCGGTCGCCCTGGAACGGGTGACTGCGGTTGTGTTGAGGTGGCCTGGCTTTGAGAGCGGGGCGTGCCGCGGCACCTTTTCATAAAGGAGATCGCGTATGAACACAATAATGAATCAGAACACCATCGGACAAAAGCAGCAGAACGGCACGATGCCGGTTGGACCGGCCGCGATTTCGCAGCCGGGTCTGGCGCCGTCGGCTGGCCCGAAGCTGGGCGCAGGTTCCGTGGGCGAGGTCAAACCTTCGCACGCGGAGATTGCGGCCCGGGCATTTGCGAACTACCAGAACGACGGGTCGACCCGTGGTCACTGTGAGCGCAACTGGATGAAGGCCGAATCGGAACTGGTGGCGGCGGGTCAGGCAACGAGCCAGACTTCGGGCAAGGCCGCGAGTGCGGTACGGCTGTAAAGCGGCTGGGGTGCTTGGCGCGTCCAGCGTGTCGGCTGCGCAGATAAAGTGTTTAACTTGAAGAGGCGCGACGGTCGCGCCTCTTTTTATGCGCGCGGGCAATGAGCGGAAGCAGGAGGGCGGGCGGACGATCTTGTGGAGGTCCGACTGCGGCTCAGTCTTTATGAGCGATCACTTTTCCTGTCGTGCTTGTGGCGGTGGGGCGGCCATCGTCTTGAACCTCGCCGCGGAGGGTTTCGATGGCGTGGGGGAGGATGTCGAGGAGGGCCTCGAGGTTTTCGGTGGCGCCGCGGGGGGAGCCGGGGAGGGTGAGGATGAGGGAGCGGTCGCAGACGCCGGCGACGCCGCGGGAGAGGAAGGTGCGGGCGGTTTTGGGGTAGCAGCGGAGGCGGGCGAGTTCCATGAGGGCGGGGTGGGGGCGGGTGATGACGGCCATGGCGGCTTCGGGGGTGACATCGCGCGGGGCGAGGCCGGTGCCGCCGGTGGAGATGATGAGGTCGATGACGGGTCGCTGGGCGGCCCAGGCGGCGAACTGGGCGGAGAGGGTGGGTTGATCGTCGGGGAGGCAGGCGGTGGCGATTACGTCGAAGTGGAGGCGGCTTGTGAGGATGGCGACGAGGGCAGGGCCGGAGGTGTCGATGGCGGTGCCGCGGGAGCAGCGGTCGGAGACGGTGAGGACGGCGGCGCGGGGGGTGGAACTGCTGGGTGTGGAGGGGGAGGTATCAGGTATGGACGGGAAGTCTGAAGCCATTGGCGCAGCATAGGTAGAAGGCGCAAACGCGAAAGCGGGGTGTGCTGGGAAAGCGGGAGGTGGGATGAGCCGAAGGGGAGGGGCCGCTTGGTGGTGAACGGGACGGCGACCGATCGGTTAGGGATCGGGCTGGACCGAGAACGGAGGGGGGTTTCGCCCTTGGGCGGGTCGGCTCCTATTATCGCAGTTCACGCCATGCCGAGTTCCGGCGCGGCAGTCGTTGCTTCAGACATTCGAGATCCATCATGTCGTCCGAGTCAAACGCGTCCTCTTCCACTCCCGTTACTCCTGAAACCACCACGGCGGCTGCGCCTGAGGCGGCGGCTGCTGCTCCGGCGGCGGCTGCGCCTGCTGAGGCGACAGCTGTTGCTCCTGCGGCGGCTGCGCCTGCTGAGGCAGCGGCTGCGGCCAAGCCGGCGGTCGATCCTCGCAAGGGGCTCCCGCCGATCGCTCGGCCGACGGTGATTCACTCAAACGAGCCGGAGGCGCCGGGCTTCCGGGGCGGGCCTCGTGGCGAGAAGCCGCGGCGTGACGAGGTGGCCAAGGACACCAATCGCGAGAAGGGTCCGGGCACGCATGACACGCTGCAGAAGGTGACCGACGACAACAAGAAGGGCGGCATGGATGCGGCCTTGGCGGCGGAGATTGAGGAAGCGCTGAAGGGCGGGATGCCCGAAGAGGTGAAGACCGCGCACCCTGGCAAGCCCAAGATCAAGCACGCCGTGGCGGAGCCGCAGAAGTTCCGTGGGCCGCGGCGGGTGGAGTCGGGGCGCGAGCGGCGCACGGGCACGGTGGTGTCGGTGGGTCCGAAGGATATTTTCATCGAGTTTGGCCCCAAAGAACTGGGAGTGGTGGGCCGCACGCAGTGGAAGGAAGGCGAAGACCTTCCGGCCGTGAACTCGCAGCTTGAGGTGGTGGTTGATAAGCACGATACGGACGAGAATCTGTATTTGTGCTCGCGGCCCGGCACGGTTGTGAAGGCGGCGTGGGAGTCGCTCGAGGCGGGCCAGACGGTTGATGCCAAGGTGACGGGCGTGAACAAGGGCGGGCTTGAGCTTGAGTTGGCGGGCCACAGTGCGTTCATGCCGGCGGGCCAGGTTTCGCTCGAGCGGATTGAGGACCTGTCGGTGTTCGTGGGCCAGAAGCTCACGTGCCAGGTGATTCAGGTTGACACGCGCGGGCGTGGCAACATTCTGCTGGGCCGCAAGGACCTGCTCAAGGCCGAGCGGTCTGAGAAGGGCAAGGCGCTTGCGAGCTCACTGGCTGAGGGCCAGACGGTGCAGGGCACGGTTCGCAAGATCATGCCGTTCGGCGCGTTCGTGGATATCGGCGGGCTCGACGGTTTGCTGCATGTGTCGGACATCACGTATGAGCGGATCTTCCCGGGCGAGCGGAACATTGCGAAGTTTGTGAAGGAAGGCGAGCTGATCGCCGTCAAGATTCTGAAGCTGGACCTTGAGAACGAGAAGATTTCGCTGGGCCTGAAGCAACTGGCGGCCGACCCGTTCTCGGTGGCCATCAGCAGCATCGGCGAGGGTGCGACCGTTACCGGGCGCGTGGTGCGGATGACGGAGTTTGGCGCGTTCGTTGAGATCTCGCCGGGTGTTGACGGCCTGCTGCATGTTTCTGAGATCAGCCGCCAGCGGATTAACGCTCCGGGCGATGTGCTCAAGCAGGACCAGATCATTACGGCCAAGGTGCTGAAGGTTGATAACGAGACGCGACGGATTTCGCTGTCGATGAAGGCGCTTGAGCCGATGGCGGAGAAGGGCCCGCCGGATCCGAACGACAAGCGTGCGATGCAGCGCGCCGATCGCGAGAAGCGTGATTCGGAGCGGTTGGCCGAGATCGCCAAGGAGTCGCCGGAACTGCGTCGGCAGCGCGAGAAGTTCCGCAACAAGGAACTGGCGGGCGGGTTTGCGAAGACGAAGCGGTTCAACTTCCTGGGCGGCGGGCTGGGCGATTTGAAGATTGGTGGATGATCGGCTTCGGAGCCGAGTAGACAAAGTGAAACTGATGCGGCCCCGGCAGAGAACTGCCGGGGCCGCTTTGTTTGGAGATGATCCGTTTTTCGGGCGTGGTCAGTGGGGGCGCGGGGAGTGGACGAATCGGTACTCAGCGTTCGCGAACGTAGCGGGAGGTGAAGCCTTTTTCTTTGCTGGTGGGAGCGAAGGCGACGTCTACGGCGAGTTCGTCCTGGCTTACGAGGCGGTAGGTCACACCGGTGACTTGCTGGGCATCGCCAGTGCCGGTGAACTCAACGCGGTTGTCGCCGGCGGCCTTCATGACGAAGACGGAGAGTTCCTTGCGGGATTCGGGGACTTCGAGCGCGGCGTGGAGGTGGCGGAGGCGGAGTTTGATGCCGTCTTTCTCGACGGTGATGAGGGAGAGTTCGACGAAGGCGGGCTTGCCGTCGCGGCGGATTTGGTGGAAGGTGCCGAGCATGTGATTGCCGCGGGGCGTGGTCCAGTGTTCTTCGTTGACGGTTTTGTTGGGGTTGACGCCGATCCAGCGACCGGTCATGAAGGCGAAGGGCGCGAGTTCCGCGGCGGGGGCGGCGGAAGGAGGGAGTTCGAGTGGCGCGGCGACAGGGACGGCGGCGACGACGACGGGGGCGGGAGCGGGGGTTACTGGCGTGGAGGTGGGCGCGGTGGCGGTTGTGGCTGGCTGTGTGCCGGCGAGCGGTGCGCAGGCGGCGAGGGCGAGCAGGGCGGGGGAAAGCAGGAGGGTGAAGCGGTTGAGCATGGGGCAGGATCGCAGCGGACGGGATGGGGGGTGAAGCACGCGGGGGGAACCATATCCGCGGGTGAGGTGGGGCGTGGATGATGGTTGAGGCCGGGTATGACCACGGATGAGGGCAGTTGGCTCGCCTTCCCTCTTTTTATCTTGTCCATCTTGTCCATTTATGTAAACTCCACCCATGCTCGACTCGGACACCAAACGCCGCGTCGACCTCGACCCTACCTATTCGGAGAAGGAACATGGATGGGCAGGATGAGCAGGATGGAATCGAGCCAAAGCCCGCATAGCCGCCTGCTTCTGCCCCAAACTATGGCCACACCCCATGAGGCCGGACGGAGCGAAAACGAAGCGGGCGCATCGAAGGTTCGATGCGCCCGCTTGAGATTGCAAGGTTGATTGTCGGAGTGGCGGTGGGCTTACTCGCCCTTGGGGGCCTTGGGCTTGGCGGGCTCCATGGGCTTGTCAGGAGCGGCGAGCTTGAACTCTTTGAGGAGGGCGTCGATCTTCTCGGCTTCCTCGGCGGGGTCGCCGGGGCGGAGTTCGTTGAAGCGGACGGTGCCATCGGGAGCGAGGATGGCGAGGTGGGGAATGCCGCTGACGCCGAACATGGGGTTGAAGCAGGAGTCTTCGCTGAAGGCGACGGTCCAGGTCATGTCCATGTCCTTCATGAAGGTGGTCATGAGCTCCATTTCCTTCTTGGGGTCGCCCTTGGTATCGATGCGGTTGCGGGCCTTCTGGTCCATGTGGAAGCCCTGGAGGCTGGTGACGCCGACGATGGCGACGGGGAAGTCTTGGTAGCGGGTTTGGAGTTCACGGATCTTGGGGAAGGAGGCGACGCAGGGGCCGCACCAGGTGGCCCAGAAGTCGATGAGGACGACCTTGCCTTTGAGGGAGGAGAGCGAGGACAACTGTTCGGGCTGGTTGGACCAGTTGAAGACGATTTCGGGGGCTTTGGCACCGACGAGTTCGCCCATGGCCCACGGGGACCGCGCCGACTTGGCGACGCTGGTGACGCGGCGGAGCTTGGCCTCGTCGAAGCCGGGGGTGTCGCTCATTTTCTTGGAGACCGCCTCGGCGGTGGTGGCGATTTTGCCGAGGATGGTGGCGCGCTCCTCTTTGGAGAGCTTGGTGTCGTCATCGGCGACCATGTTGATGATGCCCTGCAGCGCGCCGGTGGCTTCGGGTGAGAGGTTGGCGGTGAGGAGCGGGGTGAAGGTCTCAAAGAACATGAGGCCTTTGAGCGAGGCGGCGGGAAGCTGTGAGGCTCCGCGGATGTACATATCGCCGGCGGGGAGGGCGGCGAGTTCGCCGGCCTTGGGGTGCTTCATGGCCTCGATGAGGAGCGGGGCGTTCTTGGCGATGCCGGCCTCGTATTCCTCGCGTGACTTGGGGGTCTCCATGGGGGCGAGGGAGTGACGGAGCATGGCGGCCTTGGCGCCGTCAACGGTGTTGTCTTTGGCGAGTTCGGCGAGGCGGGGGGCGAGAGCAGTGCGGGCCTCGGTGCTGGCGAGGATGCCGACCTTGCCGAGGGCGTCGATATTGGCGACGGTGAGTTCGCTGATGTTGAGCTTGGCGAAGGCCTCGTCTGCGGCGGCCATCTTGGCGGCGCGGAGCTTGGCCTGGTCTTTTTCGTCTGCTCCGGCGGTCTTGACACCATCAACGATGGCGGTGATTTCGGCATCGGTGGGAGGGGCGAAGAACGCACTGGCCAAGGGGTTGAACGGGCAGAGGGCCACGAGCAGGGCGGCGGACGAGAGACGATTTGACATGGAATGCTCCGGGAAAGTGCGAAAAAGGGCTTAAGTTATGCTACCGGCT
>Ga0105044_10006609_pt1 | contig 15942 bp, 17 predicted proteins | sample MAT01_FD_78092 | JGI IMG/M metagenome (GOLD analysis project Ga0105044, IMG submission 78092) | Freshwater microbial communities from Lake Fryxell liftoff mats and glacier meltwater in Antarctica - MAT-01 | ecosystem: Environmental > Aquatic > Freshwater > Ice > Liftoff microbial mat | place... | reverse complement strand
TAATTCTGATATTTCGCCGCGCCGTTCTGGGCCCTGGCCGCCCATTCATGCTCCTTGGCGGTGCGGTTCAGCACCAGATCGACGCACAGGCTGATGCCGCGTGCCCGCATTGCGCCGGCCACCGCCGCCAGATCCTCCATCGTGCCCAGTGCCGGGATGATCGCGCCATGGTCCATCACGAAATAGCCGCCGTCACTGTCACCCGGGCGCGGCTTCAGGCAGGGCATGAAATGCACATAGGTCGCGCCAAGCTCGGCCAGATACTCCAGCTTTTCGACCACGCCGGGCAGCGTGAGGTTCAAGCGGTCAACGTAAAGGACACAGCCGGCCATATCGGGGCGTTGAAACCAGTGGGGCTCCAGATCGCGGGCAAGATCAAGGCTGCGCAGGGCAGGGCAGGGGGACGGGCTTTCTGCAGGGAAATCAGGGCTTTCAGCAGATCTTGGCGTAAGGTGCCATAGCCGGGATCAGCGCCATAAAGCCATTCCAGCGGCCCGAACAGATCGCGCTCGCTGCGTTTGAGCCGCATCAGGAACAGTTCCGCCGTTTCCGCTGGCAAGCACCGGGTACGGTCATCAGCCGCGCGCCCGGCTATGGGTGCTTTCGGGCTGCATTCATCCCCCCCGTGTCGTGGCCCGCGGCTTTCCGAAGCGCTTCGGTCGGGGCGGTTTTTTCCCCGCAATTACCGGATTTTGACCCTGTATGGGGTTGCTTCCCGCCAAAATCAACGTGATTTTCGTGGCCGAAATGATCTGCTGTGCCGGTCCAAAGCGATTTGATCCCGGCGGATGGGCTGAACGCTGCAATTTATCGGCAATACCGGTTTCAGGCTCTTGACCTGTGGGGTGCGGCAGGCGCACAGCGCGCCTGTTCCCTTTTGCTGTGAGGCACCGTGCCCCGGACCCCGATCTTTGCCGTTGCCCCGATGATGGACTGGACTGACCGGCACTGCCGGTATTTCCACCGCCTGATGAGCGCGCGCGCCCGGCTTTACACCGAAATGGTCACGGCCCCTGCCGTGATCCACGGGCGGCGCGACCGGTTGCTGGGGTTTGATGAAGCCGAGCATCCGCTGGCACTGCAGCTTGGCGGTGCCGACCCCGCGGACCTGCGTCAGGCGGTGGCGATTGCGGCCCCCTATGGCTATGACGAGATCAACCTGAATTGCGGTTGCCCGTCAGACCGGGTAAAGGCGGGCTGTTTCGGGGCAGTGCTGATGCAGACCCCGGCGCTGGCGGCCGAGTGTGTGGCGGCGATGCAGGAGGCCAGCCCGGTCGAGGTCACGGTGAAATGCCGGATCGGGGTTGACGATCAGAACCCCGGCGAGGCTTTGCCCGCCTTTCTCGAATCGCTGATCGGCGCCGGGGTGAAGCGGGTGCAGATCCATGCCCGCAAAGCCTGGCTGAAGGGTCTGAGCCCCAAGGAAAACCGCGAGATCCCGCCGTTGGACCATGGGTTGGTGCTGGCGATGAAGCGGGCCTATCCGGTGCTGCATGTCTCGATCAATGGCGGTATCGGGTCACTGGCCGAGGCAAAGGCGCTGCTGGACCTTGGGCTGGACGGGGTGATGGTGGGCCGCGCCGCCTATCATGCCCCCAACCAGCTATTGATCGGGGCAGACGCGGCGCTGTTTGGCGATGTGGACGGGCGCGACGCCTTTGCGGTGGCTGAGGCGATGCGGCCCTATATCGCCCGCCATCTGGCGGCGGGCGGGCGGCTGCATTCGGTGACCTGCCACATGATGGGCCTGTTCAGTGGCCAGCCCGGGGCGCGCGGCTGGCGGCGCATCCTGTCGACAGGTGCCAACCAGCCCGGTGCCGGGCTGGAGGTGCTGGACGAGGCGCTGCGCCCGGTGACGGAGCCCCTGTTGCAGCAGGCATGATGACCCCCGGTTCATCGCGCGCCGGTTGTGCCGCCGCCGGTTGCTGCCGAAGTTTGCCGCCCGAGCACCAGCACCGAAAGCCCCGGCGCCAACACCCCGCACAGCGCAATCGCCGCCGGCATCGGCACCACGGTGCCATCGAAAAAACGGCCCCGCCAGCGAAATCATCACACTACCGGCCAGCATCTGCAGCGTGCCACCCAGTGATGAGGCTAGGCCCGCCATGTCGCCGTGATCGTCGAGCGCCATCACCATCGTGGTCGGGATCACCACACCAAGGCAGGCATTGGCCAGAAACAGCCCTCCAACCACAACCGGCAGCGAAGCATGGCCCAGCAGGGCGACGGCCAGCAACAGCAGCGTCATGGCGGCAAATCCCGCTGTTGCGACTGCCACCACCCGGCGGGAACCGAACCGCTCGCCCGCCGGGGCGGCGAATTGGGATGAGGCAAAAAAGCCGATGGCATTGACGGCAAAGGCCAGCGAAAACCCGGTGGGGCTCAAGCCATATTGCATGGTACAGACAAAGGCGGCCGAGGCGACGAAGACGAAAAAGCTGCCCATGGCAAAGCCGCCCGGAAAGGTCAGCCCCATGAAGGTCCGGGTCGCTCAGCAACTGCCTGGCACCCTGCCACAGGGTGCGGATATTGGCGCAGCTGATCCGGCGGCAGGGTTTCGGGCAACAGAAACCCGGTCAGCAGCAGGCTGAGAACTGCCGTCCCGCCCAGCACGACAAAAATCGCCCGCCAGTCCCACAGGGCAATCAGGCCAGAGCCTGCCAGCGGGGCCGAAAAGGGCGAGCCGAGATCACCAGCATCACCAGCGCCATCAGCCGGGTTGCCGCCGGGCCGGTGTGAAGATCGGCGATGATGGCGCGCGGCACCACCATCAGCACCGCGCCGCCCAGCCCCTGCAGGAAGCGCCCCGCCACCAGCCAGCCGATTGTGGGTGCCATGGCACAGGCCAGCGACCCCGGAATGAACACCGACACCCCGGCATAAAGCGGCAGCTTGCGCCCGGACTGGTCGGCCCAGGGGCGATAGATCAGCTGCGCCAGCCCGAACGCCACGAAATACCAGGTGACGGTCGCCTGGGTTGCTGCGACCGACGCGCCATGGTCGGCCCCGATGGCCGGCATCGCAGGCAGTTACATATCGATGGCAAATGGCCCGACACAGGACAACAGGCCCAGCACCAGGGCGGAGCGGAACAGGCTGCCAGACATGGAAAGACCTTTCACCTCAAAAGGCCCGGGATCAGCCCGGGGGGGCGGGTCATTGGCACGACAGGAGGTTTTGCGCCGGGCCATCGGAGCCGTGGCACCGCTGGCAATACCCCGAACAAGCAGGTAGTCGACAGGAAAGGCAGGGGAGCATGGCGGTGACGGCACATCTGGCACTGATGCTGGTCTTTCTGCTGGCCATCGGCGCTTTTGCCGGTTTGATCGCCGGAATGCTGGGGGTTGGCGGCGGCATCGTGCTGGTGCCGGCGTTCTTTTATGCCTTTTCGACGCTGGGTTATGACAGCCCGCAGTTGATGCAGATCTGTCTGGCCACCTCGCTCGCCACCATCATCGTCACCTCGGTCCGCTCGGTTTCGGCGCACAACCGCAAGGGCGCGGTGGATTGGGGGGTGCTGAAAAGCTGGGCACCGGGCATTGCCTTGGGTGCCGTGGCCGGGGTGCTGGTGGCAACCGGGCTGAAAACTGCGGTGCTGCAGGGGATTTTCGGGGTTATGGGGATGGTGGTCGGGCTCTACCTCGGGCTTGGCCGCGCTTCATGGCAATTGGCCAGCCAGATGCCCGGCCCCATGGGTCGGGCCCTGCTGTCGCCGGTTGTGGGCTTTCTGTCGGTGTTGATGGGGATCGGCGGCGGCTCGTTCGGGGTGCCGGTGATGACGCTGTGCGCCGTGCCGATCCACCGTGCCGTGGCGACGGCTTCGGGCTTTGGCGTAGTGATCGCTGTGCCGGCAGTGGTCGGGTTCCTGTTCGCCGACATCGCGCCCGAAGGCCGCCCGCCCTTCACGGTGGGGGCGGTCAATCTGGTGGCCCTGGTGGTGATCCTTGTGGTGTCGCTCCAAACCACCACCTGGGGCGTCAAGCTGGCCCATGCGATGAACCCCGGGCCGCTCAAGCGGTTTTTTGGGGCGTTTCTGACCCTTGTGGCGCTGAACATGCTGCGCAAGGCGGCGGGGGTCTGACGCCGGGGCCGGGATCCCGCCCCGCCAGCTACCGGTCGAGCCGCGCTGCCCGCCCGCCCCGGCGCAGGCGCAGGCGCGGCGCCCGTTCCGGCAGGTCAGCGATGATTTCAGCGCGTGCCTCGGGCGTCAGCCGCGACCAGACCGAGATCTCCTCGATGGTGCGCAGGCAGCCGACACAAAGCCGCTCTTCGGGGTGGATGACGCACAGCTTGACACAGGGGCTGTCCACCTCGGGCCGTATCCAGACCTCGTCGTTCAAGATGTTACCCTGCGCCAGAATGCCATGCTCAACCTGCGGGCCGATGCCGGATATGGCCAAGACGGTCCAGCAGTCCCTGCAGAATATAACCTGCCGCCACATGGTCGATCACTTCTTTCCGACGCTTTCGCGACGTATCCGCCTCCAGCAGTGCCCTTTCTGCCGCAACGGTCGACAGCCGCTCATCCCAGAAGGTGATCGGCAGGTCGGTCAGGCGGCTGAGATTGCGGGCAAAGGCCCGGGTCGACTGGCAGCGCGGCCCCTCAGACCCATCCATGTTGCGCGGCAGCCCCAGCACCAGCCCGCCCAGATCGCGTGCCCCGACAATCGCCAGCAGTTCGGTGGCATCAAGGGTGAATTTGCTGCGGCGGATGGTCAGAAGCGGGGTGGCCACCGACAGGGTCAGATCCGATACCGCGACACCGATGGTCTTTTCGCCAAGATCCAGCCCGGCCAGACCGCGCCTTGGTGGCAGCATCGCAGCAAAATCCGTCACGTCGTCAACAACGCTCATTGCGCCACACCGGCCTGGCGGGCGGCGGCCCGCACCACATCCAGATCAGCGGGGGCAGCGGCAAAGGTGGCGCTGGCCTTTGCCCAGGCCGCCGCCGCCTTGTCGCTTTGGCCCAGCACACCGTAGGCCCCGATCAGTTGTGCCCATTCGGCGGCGGTGCCGCCCTGATCGGCCAGCCGCGCCGCCAGCCCTTCGACCATGGCACCGATCATGGCGGCGCGATCTTGGGTGCTCATCGCCGCCGCATCGGCAATCGCCGCCGCATCCGGGCCTTTGACCTGCGGTGCCGGTACCCGGTATTCGACTCCGGCCGCCTCTGCCACCAGATCAAGCTGGCCTTGCAGCGCCCCGGTCCATGGGTCATCGGGAGCACTGTCCTCGTACAATGGTCGCCACAGGCGGTAAGCCAGATCGGGGCGGTCGATCTGGGCGAACAGCAGCCCCGAATAATAGCGCGCCGCGCCATTTTCCGGGTCGCGGCGCAGCGCCTCGGTCAGTGCCTGTTCGGCCTCGGCGCTCACCAGACCCCCGGTGGCAAGGATCAGCAGGTTGGCCAGCATGGCATGATCCGCCGCCGTGACCTGATCGCCCTTCAGCGCCACCACCCGCGCCTGTGCCCGTGCTGCAGCGCCAAAATGACCAATGGCCGCTTCGTTCTGCGCCAGCAGGCTGTGGCCGGTCAGATCATCGGGGCGGGTTGCAACTGCGCTGCGCAGGGCGTCGATCTGCGCAAGATAGCCGGGATCAAGGCCGGGCAGGTCCGCAGGTGCACCTGCTGCCGCCTCTGCCGCTGCCTGCGTGGGCCGGCCAGCCCGCAGCACCTCGCTGGCGGCAACCCGGTCTGCGCGGGGCAGATCGGGATAAAGCGGCGCACCAAGCCACAAATAGGCCACGAACACCGCAGCACCCAGCGCCAGACCGGCCAGAGCCAGCCCCGCCATGGCGCCTTTGGGCGCCGCCGTCGCTGCCTGCCGCCCGGTGGCGGCGCGATCCGCCTCCAGCAAGCGGCGCTGAACCTCGATGCGCAACCGCCCGGCCTCCGGAAGCGCCATCAGGCCCCGGTCAAGATCGCGCCCGATCTCTGCCAACTGGTCGCGGTAGACCGCCATGTCACTGGCCACCGCGCTGCTGCCGTGCCGCGACATCGCCGCCGCCAGCACCAGCAAGACCAGGGCAACCAAAGCTGCGGTTGTGATCCAGAATAGCATCGATGCTCCTTTTTGGCTCCGCCTGATGTAGTGCCTTGGCCGCAAAACAAAAAGGCCATTCTGCCCGGGCCGGGACCACAGGGGGGCAGGGCACGATGTCGCATTTTGCCCGATTGCGCCGCAAGCCACCTTGGCCGCGCAGCGCCGCCATTGCATAACAGGCGCGAACGACCGGTGGTCGACCTTTGGGAGCATGTCTCGATGCGACGCTATTCCGCCTTTGCCATCGCCCGCGAAGCCCTGCGCCATCATCAGGGCTGGGAACGGGCATGGCGCGCGCCGGAACCGAAACCCGCCTATGATGCCGTCATCATCGGGGCCGGGGGCCATGGGCTGGCAACCGCATATTATCTGGGCAAGAACCACGGCATCACCAATGTTGCGGTGATCGAAAAGGGCTGGCTGGGCGGCGGCAACACCGGGCGCAACACCACGATCATCCGCTCGAACTACCTGCAGGATCCCTCTGCCGCGATCTATGAAAAGGCGCGGTCGCTGTATGAGACGCTGAGCCAGGATCTGAACTACAACGTGATGTTTTCCCCACGCGGCGTGATGATGCTGGCGCAGACCCACCATGAGGTGCGGGGCTATCAGCGCACCGCCCATGCCAATGCCTTGCAAGGGGTGGTCACCGAATATATCGGGCCGGAGCGGGTGAAGGATCTGTGCCCGATCATCCATATCGACGGGCCGCGCTATCCGGTGCTGGGCGCGCTGTGGCAGCCACGCGGCGGCACCGCGCGCCATGATGCCGTGGCCTGGGGCTATGCCCGGGCCTGCTCCGCCATGGGGATGGATATCATCCAGCAATGCGAGGTTCTGGGGGTGCGGTCGGAAGGCGGCTCGGTTGTGGGGGTGGATACCGCCAAGGGCTTCATCGGCTGCAAGCGGCTGGGGATCGTGGTGGCGGGCCATTCCTCGGTGGTGGCGGAAATGGCGGGGTTTCGCCTGCCGGTGGAGAGCCTGGCATTGCAGGCGCTGGTATCGGAGCCGATCAAGCCCTGCATGGATGTGGTGGTGATGGCCAACACCGTGCATGGCTATATGTCGCAGTCGGACAAGGGTGAAATGGTGATCGGCGGCGGCACCGATGGCTTCAACAACTACACCCAGCGCGGCTCGTTTCACCATATCGAGGAGACCTTGCGGGCGCTGATCGAGACCTTTCCGATGATTTCCCGGCTGAAGATGCTGCGGCAGTGGGGCGGGATAGTGGATATGACCGGCGACCGTTCGCCTTTGATATCGAAGACACCGCTGGGGGGGTGTTTCATCAATTGCGGCTGGGGGACGGGTGGCTTCAAGGCGATCCCCGGATCGGGCTGGGCGATGGCGGAACTGATGGCCAAGGGCGAGCCGGGGCCATTGGCAGCGGCGTTCGGGATGGAGCGGTTCAGGGAGGGGCGGTTCATTGACGAATCGGTAGCGGCGGGGGTGGCGCATTGAGGCAGCGCTGCTCCCCTCATGCCGGGAACGACCCTGATGCCCGCGCGCAGGGCCGTGGACTTGCGATGCCCCGTGCGGGACTGGTGCGCCCGGGATGAAAAGGTCGCCCGAATTCATGTTTGCCATGGGCGCTGTCGCCCTTGCCATCGTCGGCTATGCGACCGATCGGGCGATCGGCCATGACGCCTTTGCCCGCTCGGGTTCGCTGATCGTGGCCTACGGTGCGGCACTTGTGAGCCGCCAAGTCTACAACACCGAACGCCAGATTGCCCGCAATCAGGCGAGAGTCGAAAAAATCGAGGCCACCTATCTTGATGCCGCCAGCGATAAGGGTGAAGGCCATTCTCCCGAGGCTTTCAGCCGCCTTGCCGTTGCGCTGGGCGATTTTCGCAATGCCCGACTGGCGCAGATGGGGCGGTTGGTCCACACCGAAATTGCCATTGTCTGTGGCGGAACCCTGATCTGGGGCTTTGGCGATCTTGTCGTCTAGGCCCACAAAGAAATGACCGATAGAAAGCAATCATGCTGATCCTGACTTGCCCCAATTGCGGCGTGAAAGCCGATGAAACCGAGCTTGTCCCCGGTGGCGAGGCCCATCTGAAGCGCTGCGGCCCCGGATCGGACGATGACAGTTTCGAAGCCTACCTCTTCGCCCGCGCCAACACGCGTGGTGTGCATTTTGAGCGTTGGCGGCATGCCTATGGCTGCGGCAAATGGTTTCTTGCCGCGCGCTGCACGGTGACGCTGGAGGTGTTTGGCACCTACAAAGCCCAATCAACCGAACCCCCGCCAGAGATCATCGCCGCCATCAAGATGCGCAGGCCAGGCTGGGAGGCGACCCGATGAGCACCCGCCTGTCCCGGGGTGGCCGCATGATCGACCGGACCACGCGCACCGAATTCACCTTCAACGGCAAGCGGTTGGCGGGCTTTGCCGGGGATACGCTGGCCTCGGCGCTCTTGGCCAATGACCAGATGCTGGTGGGCCGCTCGTTCAAATATCACCGCCCGCGCGGGATCGTGGCATCCGGGCCGGAGGAGCCGAACGCGCTCTTGAACATGGGGACCGGTGGACGGTTCGAGCCGAACCAGCGCGCCACCACCACCGAGCTTTTCGACGGCGCCGTGCTGGCCAGCCAGAACCACTGGCCCTCATTGGAGTGGGATATCGGCGCGTTGAACTCCCTGATCGCGTGGTTCCTGCCGGGGGGGTTCTACTATAAAACCTTCATGTTCCCCCGCGCCTTCTGGAAGCACATTTTCGAGCCGTTCATCCGGCAATCGGCGGGGCTTGGCAAGGCACCCAAAGACCGCGACGCCGACCGCTATGAGCAGATCTACGGCTTTGCCGAGGTGCTGGTGGTGGGCGGCGGTGTCGCCGGATTGCAGGCGGCCAAGGCGGCGGCCATTGCCGGGGCACGGGTGATGCTGGTGGAACAGACGGCGCATTGGGGTGGGCGTGCCATGGTCGATGGAGGGCTGATCGCGGGGCAGGCGGCGGCGGAGTGGGTGGAGGCCACGGTGGCGGCGCTGGCGCTGATGCCCAATGTCACGCTGCGGCTGCGCTGCATGGCGGCGGGGGTCTATGACCACGGCTATGTGCTGGCCGATGAACGGGTTGCCGACCATAGCCCTGGTGATGACCGCCCCAAACACCGGCTGTGGCGCATCCGTGCCGCCCGGATCGTCACCGCCACCGGGGCGATCGAACGGCCGCTGGCCTTTGGCGGCAACGATATTCCCGGCGTGATGCTGGCATCCGCGATCCGCGACTATGTGGTGAACTTCGGCGTTTCGCCCGGCGACCGCACCGTGGTTGTCACCAACAACGACGATGCCTACCGCACCGCGCTTGCGCTGAAACAGGCGGGGCTGATCGTGGCAGCGGTGGTCGATGCCCGAGGCGTGGCCGATGGCCCCTTGCCGCAGCAAGCCCGTGCCCTTGGGATCAGGGTTGAGTGCGGCAAGGCGATTGCCAGCGTCACGGGCGGCAAGCGCGTGACGGCTGTTACGCTTTGTGCCCAGGCGGGCGAGGGTTCCGTGCTGGAGGAGGTGGCGTGCGATGCTGTCGCCATGTCGGGCGGCTGGTCGCCGGTGGTGCATCTGTGGAGCCATTGCGGCGGCAAACTGTTGTGGGACGAGGCGTTGGCGCTGTTCCGCCCCGATCCGGCCAAACCGCCGACCGGGCATGACGGGCAGGGCATGGTGATCGCCGCCGGTGCCGCCAATGGTGTGTTTGGCGATGCCTGTGCCGACGGCGACGCGGCGGGCCGTGCTGCGGCCAGCCAGTTGGGCAAGAAACCCAAGGGCAAGGCGATGGTGCGGGCGGAGGCGGGCGAGGCCCCGATGGAGCCGATATGGCTGATGCCGCAAGGTGCTTCGGTCAAGCTGCGCGCCAAGATGTGGCTGGATTATCAGAACGATGTCAAAGTCTCCGATGTGCAGCTTGCTGCCCGCGAAGGCTATTCCTCGGTCGAACATACCAAGCGCTACACTACGCTGGGCATGGCAACCGATCAGGGCAAGCTGAGCAATATCAATGGTCTGGCGGTGCTTGCCGGCAGCTTGAATCAGCCGATCCCGCAGGTTGGCACCACCACCTTCCGCCCGCCCTACAGCCCGGTGCCGTTCGGCGCTTTGGCGGGTGAGGCGCGCGGCGATCTGTTTCAGCCGCTGCGCCGCACCCCGATCCATGGCTGGCACGAAGCGCAGAGGGCTTATTTCGAGCCGGTCGGCCAATGGCGGCGGCCCTATTGCTTTCCCCGCGGCACCGAAAGTCACGCCGATGCGGTGATCCGCGAGGTGAACAACACCCGCCAAGCCCTTGGATTACTGGATGCTTCGACGCTGGGCAAGATCGTGGTCAAGGGTCCGGATGCGGGGCGGTTTCTGGATATGCTCTATACCGGCGTGATGTCCGCCCTGCCGGTGGGCAAGTGCCGCTATGGCCTGATGTGCAGCGAAAACGGCTTTCTGAGCGATGACGGCGTGGTGGCGCGGCTGGATGAGACGACGTTCCTGTGCCACACCACCTCGGGTGGGGCAGACCGCATCCACGCTCATATGGAAGACTGGCTGCAATGCGAATGGTGGGACTGGCAGGTCTATACCGCCAATCTGACCGAGCAGTTCGCACAGATTGCCGTTGTCGGCCCCAATGCGCGGAAAGTGCTGGAAAAAGTCGGCGGCATGGATCTGTCGCGTGAGGCGCTGCCCTTCATGGCCTGGGCCGAAGGCAGCCTGGGCGGCTTTCGCGCGCGGATTTTCCGCATCAGCTTTTCCGGCGAACTCAGCTATGAAGTGGCGGTTCCGGCCTCGGACGGGCTGGCGTTCTGGGAGATGCTGCACCGCGAGGGCGCAGAGTTTGGCGCGATGCCCTATGGCACCGAGGCTTTGCATGTGATGCGGGCCGAAAAGGGCTTCATCATGATCGGTGATGAAACCGACGGCACGGTGGTGCCGCAGGATCTGGGGCTGGGCTGGGCAATATCGAAGAAAAAGCCCGACTATCTCGGCAAGCGCGGGCAGCAGCGTCTGCATCTGTCGAGCCCCGAACGCTGGAAGCTGGTCGGGCTGGAAACGCTGGATGGTTCGGTGATCCCGGATGGGGCCTACGCGGTGGCCGAGGGCGTGAATGCCAATGGGCAGCGCAACACCGAAGGGCGTGTGACATCAACCTATTATTCGCCGACCTTGAAGCGCGGGATTGCCATGGGGCTGGTGGCGCGCGGGCCGGAGCGGATGGGGCAAGTGGTGGAATTTGCCCGGCTGGACGGGGCCACGATCACGGCGCGGATCGTCGATCCGGTGGCATATGACAAGGACGGGGAAAAGCAGAATGTCTGATGCCGTCAGCGCTCTCGGGGGCCGGTCGTACAGGGGTTTTGTCGAGATTGAAGAGATTGGCCCGCTGGGCATGATCGCCTTGCGCGGGGATCTGGCCGGGGCTGCCATCGCCAAGGCGGTCAAGGCAGCGCTTGGGCTGGGTTTGCCGGATCAACGCGGCCTTTTGTCCGGCGATGGGCGGGCGGTGGGCTGGATGTCACCCGACGAACTGTTGCTGGTCATGCCCTACGATGAGGTTGCCTCTACCTTAGCATCGCTGGAAAATGCGTTGAAAGGCAATCATTTTCTGGCGGTCGATGTGTCCGATGCCCGGGCGGTGTTTCGCATTCGGGGGCCAGCGGCCCGCGAGGTTCTGGCCAAGCTGACATCCACCGATCTGTACCGCGAGGTCTTTCACCCCGGGATGCTCTGCCGGTCTCGTGCTGCGCAGGTGGCGGCGGCATTCTGGATGAGTGGTGCGGAGGAATTCACCCTTGTCAGCTTCCGCTCGGTTGCCGACTATGTCTTTGGCCTGTTGCAGATTTCGGCAAGGCCGGGGGGCGAGGTCGGGTTGTTCTGAATGGCCGTTCCGTGGCAGATTGCCGGGAACCGACCTTGGACGATGTCGGGTCGCCGGGTCAAATGCGGGGATCAGGCGTGGCGATGAAGTTCATTCTGGTTCTGTCCATTGCAGGCACTTGTGCCGCAACACCCGGAGCCGCAGCGATCATCGATTATGAATGCGCGCTGAAAGAGCAGGGCGACAGCGGCTGGATTGCGGACAGGCTGATCCTTCAGCATGATGCGGGCCGGGGCAAGCTACTGGTGGTGGGCCCGGTGATCCTGACAATGGGGCCGGACCCGGTGGCGGGACAACTGGTCAGGACGGCGGCGACCAGATCAGCTTTGGCTGGGACGTCAAATCGCCGCGCGACCGAAACGGCACGGTTGCCCCCGCGATGGTTTACCGCATCACCATTGCCAAAGCCTCTGGCACCGCAGTAATACACGCGCGGCCCACCGGATTTGACGAGGTGTTTTCCGAGAAGGGCAAATGCCGGATCACCGGCGGTTGAGGATCTGCTTTGGCCCTTGACCTTGGCGGCCCGAACCCCCTTATTCCCTGTAACCCTGTATCCGCCCAAATCTGAAATCAGAACCGCAAAGAGGATCGTCCCATGGCTTTTACCCTTCCTGATCTGCCCTATGCCCATGATGCGCTGGCATCGCTTGGCATGTCGAAAGAAACCTTTGAATATCATCATGATATTCACCACAAGGCCTATGTCGACAATGGCAACAAGCTGATCGCCGGAACCGAATGGGAAGCCAAATCGGTTGAGGAGATCGTGGTTGGCACCTACAACGCCACCGCTGTGGCGCAATCGGGCATTTTCAACAATGCCAGCCAGCACTGGAACCATGCGCAGTTCTGGCAGATGATGGGGCCGGGCGGCACGGCGATGCCGGGGGCGCTGGAAAAGGCGCTGACCGGCAGTTTCGGCTCGGTTCAGGCCTTCAAGGACGCCTTTTCCGCCGCTGGTGCGGGCCAGTTCGGCGCGGGCTGGGCCTGGCTGGTCAAGGACAAGGACGGGGCGCTGAAGGTGACCAAGACCGAAAACGGCGTCAACCCGCTGTGCTTTGGCCAGACGGCGCTTCTGGGCTGCGATGTGTGGGAACATTCCTACTACATCGACTTCCGCAACAAACGCCCGGCCTATCTGACCAATTTCCTCGACAAGCTGGTGAACTGGGAAGAGGTCGCTTCCCGGCTGTAGGGTGGTTTCACGCCGCAAGCTGTTGGCGGGCCTGCTGGGGGTGACCCTGGCGGGCCTTTTTGCCGGGCTTTACAGCTTTTTCATCGAGGCGGGCTGGTGGCTGCGGGTGCAGCGCTGGCGGGTGGCGGTGGCGGGCTTTGGCGCGGTGCCGTTGCGGATTGCCATGGTGGCCGATCTGCATGCCGGTGTGCCGACCATGGGGCCGGAGCGGATTGCCGGGATTGTCTCCAAAGCCAATGGGTTGGGGGCCGATCTTATCCTGTTGATGGGCGATTACCGCGCCACCCATCCCTATCAAAGCCGCAAGGTTCCGATTGAGGAGGCGGCGCCGATCCTTGCCGGTTTGCGTGCGCCGCTGGGGGTTTACGCCATCATGGGCAACCATGACTGGCGTGATGATCCCGCAGCGCAGGCGCGCGGCAAGGGGCCGACCCACAGCCAGAGCGTGCTGGAAAGCCACGGGATCGCGGTTCTGGCCAACCGCGCCGTCAGGCTGGACAGCCCCGCAGGACCGTTCTGGCTGGCCGGGCTGGACAGTCAGGCCGCCTTCAGCCGCCGCATGGTGCCCGACCGGCCCGGGGCCGATGATCTGCCGGGCACCCTGGCGCAATGCACCGACGCTGCGCCGGTGCTGTTGGCGGCGCATGAGCCGGATATTTTTCCGCAGGTACCGCTGCGTGTGGTGCTGACCCTGGCGGGCCACACCCATGGCGGCCAGATCCGGCTGCTGGGCTGGGCCCCGGTGGTGCCGTCGCGCTATGGCAGCCGCTATGCCTACGGCCACCATACCGAGGAGGGGCGGCAGATGGTGGTATCGGGCGGCCTTGGCTGTTCCGGCTTTCCGTTGCGCTTCGGGATGCCGCCGGAGATCACGCTGGTGGAGATTGTCGGCAGCGGCGAGGTCGGGCAGGGATGACCGAAACGCACAAGGGAATTCTGGCGCTGGTCGGTGCCTGCACCATCTGGGGCCTGTCGCCGATCTATTACAAGGCGCTGTCCGATGTGCCGCCGCCAGAGGTTCTGAGCCACCGCACCCTATGGTCGCTGCTGATCTTTGCGCTGGTAATGCAGAGGCAAAGGCGGCTGGGCGAAGTGCCGCGCCTGCTCGCGGGTCGGAATATGGGCCGGGTGGTGCTGGCAACCGCGATGATCTCGCTGAACTGGTATGTCTATGTCACCGCAATTCAGGCCGGCCATGCGGTGCAGTCGTCGCTGGGCTATTACATCTTTCCGCTGGTGGCGGTGCTGATCGGCACGGCGGTATTCGGCGAGCAGGTGCGGCCGGTGCAGGGGCTGGCGGTGGCGATGGCAGTGGCGGCGGTGCTGGTTCTGACGATCGGCACCGGCACAACGCCGTGGATCGCGCTGGTGCTGGCTGTCACATTCGGGATCTATGGTGCGCTGAAAAAGGTGATTGTTGCCGGGGCCACCACCTCTGTCACCGCTGAAATGGCGCTGCTGGCACCTTTGGCGCTGGCCTGGCTGGTGGCGGCGCATCTGGGGGGGGTGGCTGGCGGCGGACAGTTCGGCCATGGCTGGCGGGTCAGCCTGATGCTGGCCTTTTCCGGGGTCATCACCGCCGTGCCGCTGATGTGGTTCAGTGCCGCGTCGCGGCGCGTCAGCATGGCGACCTTTGGTCTGGTCCAGTATCTGAACCCGACGCTGCAATTCATCTGCGCCACGCTGATCTTTGCCGAGCCGTTTTCGCGCTGGCATCTGGTGGCTTTCGCCCTGATCTGGGCGGCGCTGGCGGTTTATTCGGTGGAAGCCCTGCGGATCGACCGCAGGCAGCGCCTGGCGTCAGGCTGATGCGCCGAGCGCCAAGGCCAGCGCCGCACTATCCTCCACCACGGTAAAGAACCCGCGCAGGCTGGCTTCGGCAAAGCCCATGGCGATCATATGGTCGATCAGGGCGACCAGCGGCGACCAGTAACCGGCGGTGTTCAGCAGGAAAATCGGCTTGGCATGGAGGCCAAGCTGCGCCCAGGTCAGCACCTCGAACAGTTCATCCAGTGATCCGGCCCCGCCCGGCATTACCACCACCACATCGGAATTCATGAACATCACCTTTTTGCGTTCATGCATGTCTTCGGTGATGACAAGATGGCTCAGATCGCGCTTGCCAACCTCGCGCCGAAGCAGGTGCACCGGGATCACGCCAAAGGTTTCGCCCCCAGCCGCCTGCGCCGCGCGTGCCACCACCCCCATCAGGCCAACATCGCCCGCGCCATAGACCAGCCGCCAGCCGCCCTGCGCCAGCATCTGCCCGACAACCGCCGCCTCGGTCTGAAACCTCGGGTCATTTCCCAGCCGCGAGCCGCAGAAAACGCATACCGAATGCAGAGCGGGCTGTTGTTGACGCAACATATGGGGATTCTTTCTCGTTATGGTGCTTTGACCCCTGTTAGCGGGCTTGCTATGGTCGCTCAAGCGCAGGCTGCTGAAATGACCTTGGGGAAGGTGATTTCGCCGTAAGGCAGGGCGCAAAAGGGAATGGGCAATGGCGGGATCGAAGGCTTTGGGGCTGGGGCAAGTGGCGGCAGGTGCGGCTGCAGCGTTGTTGCTGATCGGTGGCGGCGTGGTCTGGTGGTCGTCGCAGACACCCGCGCCGGTGGCAGAGCAACCGCCCGCCACCGAAGTTGCGGCGGCACAACCGGAAAAGGTGCCGGAGGAAGCGGCGGAACCTGCTGCCGAACCGGCGGTGGAGCCTGCTGGAGAACCGGCGGTGGAGCCTGCTCCTGAACCGGCGGTGGAGCCTGCTCCTGAACCGGCGGTGGAGCCTGCTCCTGAACCGGCGGTGGAGCCTGCTCCTGAACCGGTTCCGTCTCC
>Ga0105044_10006608_pt1 | contig 15944 bp, 15 predicted proteins | sample MAT01_FD_78092 | JGI IMG/M metagenome (GOLD analysis project Ga0105044, IMG submission 78092) | Freshwater microbial communities from Lake Fryxell liftoff mats and glacier meltwater in Antarctica - MAT-01 | ecosystem: Environmental > Aquatic > Freshwater > Ice > Liftoff microbial mat | place... | reverse complement strand
CTGAACACCATTTTCCAGACATCTCTTTCAGAGTTGGAAACGCCCGCGAGAGGTGATAAACTCATCGTGCTTACCGCGGGTGTAGTTCAGCGGTAGAACGTCAGCTTCCCAAGCTGAATGTCGCCAGTTCGATCCTGGTCGCCCGCTTTGTCTGCCGCCGATGTCACACGATGACACCGGCGGCTTTTTGTTGACAAACCCCGCAGATTCCGCGAGTTCGGGCGACGCGGGCGAGGGCGGCGGGATCGGGGCCGACAGCCGGACGATGACAGGGAATGACCTGGGTGGACGCTCGCTTGTGCAAGCGCGTGTGCAAGCGGTTGTGCAAGCGGTTGTGCAAGGTGACAAACGGCTGGGGCTCGTCCGATGGGCCAACTTCGCCGCGGACGGCGAGGGAGATATCGTTGCTGGATGGACATGCCCCATTACCTCGCAGAGATTCGACACGCGGTTGGTGTATCGATCGGCGGCGTGTGGGCGGAGCGGACCCTCCTCGATGCACTCGAGCGGCAGGTCGCGGCGCTCACCACCGCTACGAACGTCGGGTACCAACAGGCTCAGTTTGCTGCGATGAACGCAGAGGATGCGGATGACGCCGCGATGGCAGGAGGCATGCACTTCGAAACATACTTCGGGGTGGACAAGGAACGGCACCACAAGGCGGCGGACGCAGAGGATCTCAAGGCCCAGATTGCCGTCCACGCATTCGCCGAGGCATCGCTGGCGGCAACACTGCTCCAATACGCGAAGCAGGGGATGTCGATCGTGCACGGACCTCTTTCCAAGGTTCCCGACGGGCGTCTGATTGGAAGCCAGTCGCTCAAAGAGGTGATTTGGCAAGCCCGAAACCAGACCATGCACTGGGAGGAGGGGAAGCTCCACCCACCCGTTGTGCAATGCTTCGAGAGTCTGATCAGGGAACGCGGGCCGGCCTTCACCGATTTTCGTACCAGGGGCATGGGATTCGAGGTCGTAAGAGACCTGGGCTGGAAAACCGCCGCTGACTTCGAGAAGGACATGATGCTGTTGGCGTAACGCGTCAGCGACCAGCCGTCGCGACGGTGGGCCGCGTGAATTCCGCCAACGGCAGGTCCGGCAGGCTCGCCACCGCCCCGGCCACGTCGAGGAGTTTCGGGTCGGTGTAGACGTTGGCCGTGAGGCTCGGGTCGCTGTGCCGCATCGCGGCCTGCGCCGTCCGGAGCGGCACGCCAGCCTTCGAGAGGTGCGTCCCGAAGGTATGCCGAAGGGCATGAACGTCGATTGTGCGGCCACGCTCGTCGGTCTTGACGACGACCTCCTTGCCGCCGCGTTTCTCTATGCGGGCCAGACCGGCGAAGACCAGGTCGCGATCGAAGATGCGGATGAGCGCGTCGGGCACCTCGAACAGCGGCTCATCGCTCGCGAGCGCCGCGGGGATCGGTTCTTCCGCGTCGCGTGCGGCCTGCTGCGCTCGCGTCAAGCGGTCGGCCAGCCAGGAGCGGATGTCGGCCGCGAGGTCGGCCCGCAGCGGGATCTCTGAACCCCGCCGGTTCTTTTCGTCGCGGGCGTGGAGTAGCAGGTGCGGCACGCCGCCCGCCCCCCCTCCCATATCCACCTGGCCAACGGTGATGCTGGTCAGTTCGCCCTTGCGCAGGCCGGTGAGCACCAGCGTCTTGTAGATCAGCGCCCGCTCGCGACCGATGCGCAGCAGGTTCTCCCGCGTCTCGGGCGAGACCTTGGCCTGCGGCTTGCCTTTCGCCGTTCCGCGTCGGACGGTCAGCGCATCGACCAGCGGGCGGCGCTGCGCTGCGTCGAGCAGCCGGGCCAGTTCTTCTTCCGTCAAGGCTCGACGCTGCCGCCGCGTGTCGGCCCGCTGGTCGGCTACCGCGACGGCCAGCAGCGGATTGTGCGTGAGCCGTCCCGCGCGGACGCACCAGTTGACGAAGGTCACGCACGCTTGCCTGTACCCGTTGCGGGTACCCGCCGACATCCCCGTATCGACCTGATCGGTGAGCCAGCGTTCCACGGTCGCGGCGGTGAAGTCCCGGAGGCGCTTCACGCCCCGGTCGTTGGCGACACGGGCCACGCGACGCCGGGCCTGCGTGTACCAGTGCTCCGTGCTGCCCTTGAGCCGCAGGTGGTCCCGCCACGCGTCGAGGCTCACATCAAGCGTCTGAGCGCCGTGCTTGGACGCCGCGTCCTCCTCGGGCGTAAGCACGCCCGCCTTCACCAACTCCGCGCGGCGTTCAAGTTGGGCCAGAACGGCCCGAGCGGCGGTCTCGTCGGAGCAGCCGGTCGGCCGCTCGATCCAGTACCCGGCGGCGTCGCGGAACTTGGCGATGTACGACTTGGTCTCGCCGCGGATGCGAACACGACCATCGGCGGCGGTGAACACCTCGGCGGTGCGAAGTTTGCCGCTGCGGATGCGGTAGCGGGCGAGGCGCTTGCCGCGCAACTCGACGAGCTCCGCACCGGGCGGAAGAGGTGCGGTCCAGGCTTTTCGGAACACGGTGCCCATGGGGCGAATCTCCATCCGCCCCTGCCGCGTTCTGGAACGGTCGGCCGGGGTCACAGTGAGGGCGGGCCGGTGGCACGGGTCAAGTCGCCCCCGAGCGGTTACGCCAGGGGGCGATTCATGCGAAGATGTGGGCCGGATCGCGCGACTACAGCCCCTTGCGGGCCTTGGCGTGTGCCCGTTCAGCATCGGAGAGCCGGGCCTCTGCGGCTGCGAGAGCGGCCTTGGCCCGCTCGAGCTCACCGTTCAGCCGGGCCTCCTGCTCCTTGCGGTCGCGAGAGATGGGCAGGTACTGCAGCTCACGCTCCAGCCGCTGAACATCCTCGCGCAGGCTGTTGCGCTTGTTGGTCGCGGCGATCACCGCGGCGTGCGCCTGGTTGGCCGTCCCCTCGTGCTCGCGCCGCTCGATCATCGCGACCACGTCCTTGGGCAAGCGCGACGCGGGGAGGAGGCCTTCCTCGTAGATGGCCAGCACCCGCCGCGCCGCGGACTCTGCATCGCCGAGTTCACGCTGCACGCCATCGGCCTCGCGGGCGGCGGCTTCCGCCTCTTCCTCGAGCTTGTCGATCGCCGCCTGTGCTTGCGCACGAACCGCGTGGGAGTGGGCCCTGGCTTTGCTCGCGGCACGCCGCAGGCGCACGACGCTGTCGGCGGCGTCGAAGTCGTTGCGGGCATCCGCGATGCGGGCGATGATCGCGTCCGCCGCGGCGGGCTCCATTCCGGCGTCGCTGGCAAGCTCCGCCAAGCGCTCGGGCGGCTCTTCGGACCACGCTGCGTCGATGAACGCAGCGCGGGCCTGCTGCTTCTTGTTCTGGGCAATCTGGGTGAGAGACATCATGACTCTTTCCTTTCCGGGAGAGGGATGGAAACCACGCCGTGCAGGAACAGTTCCCGCGCGGCCTTGACGATCGGTGCGTGGTGCTGGCTAACGAGCCGCTCGGCGATCGAGCCTGCCCACTCGCCGCGCTGGGACCATCGCTGCGGAGGGTCCCCAAAGGCGTCGATTCGGAGGTCGGCGATCAGCGCAAGGTCCGAGGCGGCCCGGAAGTCGCAGGACTGATGGTCGAACATGTCGATCTGGCCGACGGCCTGCAACTCGATGGGCTTGTTCTTCAGATGTGGTGGAAGCTCCGGCTCCCGATCTCGCCCGGCGAGAGCTGCTGCCATTGGACCGATGGCCATGACGACCTCCCGGTCCATCGGGGTGAGTTCTCGCGACGGCCAGCACGCGCCGGCGTCGTGGTACACCTTCGCCATGGCTTTGTGGTTGCTGAGCACGTGGGCTGCGACCACGCGACCGGCCTCGTGCAGACTGCGTTGCCATCGATTCATGACGTTGCCTCCTTGAGCGTTCGTTCACACCATCGCTTTGCCGACCCCGCCGACCCGTACACACCCACTGCCTCCCAACCCTGCCCCCGGTTGGCCATCGCCAGGTAGAGCCGTCGCTCGCGGCCGCACGGGTGCGGCATGATCGGAACGGACGCGATCTGCTGAAGCGCGACTACGCGGGCGACGAGCTGTGTGCTGCGCCGACCGTCGAGGTGCCGACCTTCGATGAAGGCCCTGGTCCAGCAGCGGTCCCACTTCATCACGCGGCACCTCCGTCGGTGCCGCTGTTGGACATGTCTACACCGTCAACGCAAACGGAATCCCCCTCCGCAGCACCGCCAGCGGGGTTTCTGTAGACGGGATCGCCCGAAGCACCGGGCAGGACGAAGCGGCGGGCCTTGGGCGCGCCCGGACCGCGCTGCGGCGGGGTGACCCACGAGCCGTGGCCCGCGTCGACCAGCCGCGACAGGGCGGCCTCCGCGTCCTTCACGGCGCGGAACGCACGCGTCGACTGGACGAGCTCACGCCCGCTGATGCTGCCGCCCTTGCGGCGGACCATGTTCAGGAGTTGCCGGGTCTCGCGGTCGTCGTCGCCCTCGGCCAGGCGCAGGTACACCCGCTCGGCCTCGCGGCGGAACCACTTCGCTAGAGCGACGCCCCGGCGCATCGACTCGCCGTCGATCGCGTCCGCGCGGACATCCTCGCCGCCAGCGACTCGGCCGAGGTGGACGACCAGAGACAGGCGTGCCGCACCGCCCTCGAGCTTGGAGAGCATCGCCCGCGCCCGCTCGTCCTGGCCCGCCATGTTCTGGTTCAGCTCGTTGTAGTACTCGGCCCAGTGCTGACCAGCCTGCTCGTCGAGCGGAAGGGCACGCGGCATCGGCGTGCCGAACTCATCCTCGGGCATGTCGAAGCCGTAGAGCTTCTCGACCATCGCGCTGAAGGCCCGCTCGACCATGGGCGACAGTCCGCCGGGCCGCCAGTGCCGCGTCGGCGTCGGCGGCATTGACAGGAGCAGCCGAGCCACAAGCCCCGAGTCGTAATCCGTGCCCGTCAGCGCCGACGCCAGCACGCCCGGCTGGATGAGCCCGGCGATGTTGAGCGCCGCCCGCTCGACGCGAAGCGGAGGCGAGGTGCGACGATCGACTTTCAACGGCTGCGCTCCGTGCATCGGAAGCCAGCGGGAGGACTCGCCCGCAGCACGGCCGGTGTTGGCTGCGTAGCGGCCGAACGAGCCAATCCACGAGGCCAGTTCGTCGCAGGCCAGCAGCAGCCCGCGCGGGCTGGCGGCGAGCATGGCGGCCAGCGCCTCGATAGTGACGTCATTCGTGACATAGCGCTCGCACACCGGTGCTTCTGGAGCGGTGGGCGGCGCTGCGGCGAGGTTGCCTTTGCCGGAGCCCCGCTCCCATGCCCGCATGGATTTCTCGTGCAGTACCACCTCGGCGGAGTGCGTCTTCATTGCCTCCTTGAACGCCCGGAGGGCTTCGGCATCGCGGCGTTCCGCCGGACGCGTGACGAGCTCGAGCGCCGGCGACTTGCCCGAGCCGGAGGGCGCGACGACGACCGCCCACAGCACCGCGGGCTCACGCCAGGAAGCGTGGAGCGCGATGGTGCGGGCGTTGCCGATCGCGGCGGCCATCGTCGCGAGCGCGAGCGGAGCCAGCATCGCCGGATCAACCTGCAACGAATCCGCCGCCGCCCGCAAAAGATCGGCGGCGGCCTTGGGGAGCGCCTCGGTGGGGAAGGGCTCAAACTCCGGCACGGGCGGCCGGTCCGGCGTCTCGGGCGCTGGTGGCGTGTACGGCAGAGACTCTTCGATCAGCCGCGCGATGTCAGCATCGCCCGCGCCGCCATCCGCGACCCACGAGCGCACGTCTTTGTGTCCCTCCGGCGGGAATGTGAACCGCACCGACGCGCACGCGCCGACGAGCGCTGCGCACACGGTCTCGACGCTCCGACGCCCCGCATCATCGTTGTCCCCGAGGATCACAACGTGCCGGTCTTGCAGCAGGGTCGCGAGTTCGCCCGCAGCCTGGCCCGCCATCGGCACGCCGACGGCCGTGAAGGTGAACGTGTACAGGCACGCGGTGTCGCTCGCGCCCTCGGCGACGAGGACCGGATCGCGCGGGCTCGTGCCCGCATAGGCGGGCAGGCCATCGGCGGGGAAGATCAGGCCGCGCTTGCCGCCCTTCGCGGCGGTGTAGCGCGGCTGGCCCTCGGCTGGAGCGTCCCATCGTGTGAGCGTGCCGATGCGCTCGCCCTGGGCGTTCCGCTCTGGGTAGCGCCAGCCGCCCTCGACGCGCTCAGCGCCGATGGCAATCCAGCCGTGCGCGGCTGTGCCTGGTGGCATGTTGTTCCCGTAGGCGGCCACGCTCATCGACGCGCCCCCTTTGCGCCAGCGGCCTTCCGGTCCAGATGCTCACGGAGATCAGAAAGCCGCCAGCGCACGACCCGCTCGCCCAGCCGGATCGGCGCGGGGATCTCGCCCCTCTGGCTCAGTCTCCAAATCGTGCGAACGTTGACGCCGAGGAGTTCCGCCACCTCGCGGACGTTGATCACCGCGACGTCTGTCTTTCGAGCCGAGAGTTCATCCATGAAAACACCCCGATCGCCACGACGGCGCAAGAAGATTGGAGCCGCGATGCACCTTGCGTCGCGGCGGGCTGGTGTGGGTTCGTTGCAGGTTGAAGCCGACGGGGTTCGTTTGATTGCTTGCGCAGGCAGGTGAGGCTGCACCTCACCCATCTACTCAAAGGCCACTCGGAGTGGCGGAGACTCTGACGGACTTGCCGGGGCTTTGACGGACCCTGGCGGTCTCTATATCTGCGCGTGCCTCGGAAAGTGTCGCGCCGATTTGTCGATTCTGTCATCGTGGGTCATGGCGTTCATCCGTACCCCTCTGTCGAGCGCGGCGATCTGTCGCGCGGGATCGGCCAGTCCGTGCTCGACACTGCATGTCGCCATAGAGCACCTAACCCGTTCGCAGACCAGTTCACGACAGCATGGGACATGTTCGCGCAGATTCCTGTCGTCGCCTGCACGCGTGTGCCCGTCTGCATCCCCTTTATGCAATTTGGGCGAAGGATGCGCCGGAAATCTGCAAAGCGAGTCCTCCGGTTACATACGCCGTTCAGTGGCTCCCTGTCCGGAACGCAGCCCAGTCCACCAGAGGTTCCCGGGTCAGTAGCAGTAAACGCACGCCACTCTGTTTGCTTCCTAGAGGGACGAGGAGCGAGATGCGCGGGTATTCTCGAATGGGTCTCGGATTCCGTTGAGCGAAGCCGTCTTCAAGGGCATCTCGTGCGAACGAGCCTGCAGTCACGAATGCTCGGTGACGTGATACGGGAATCTGTGGCTCTGCCCAAGCACCTCCGTCACCAGAGTTCGGCGGCAGGTGCCTGAGTTGGCGATTCAAGTGGATGCCGGAGGCGGGCTGGCCAGACCCAAACACTTACCGTTCGTGTTATCCAAGTGAATGTCATCGTCTGACATTTAGAGTCTCTATTTGACATCTAAATCTGATTGTGTAGGCTATGTGCACCGATGGCGCATCAGATCACCATCATCCGACTGGACGAAACCCTTGCCCGCGAAATGCGGGCGAAGGTCGCTGCGCCCCATTCGGGATACAGGTCAGTGGATGAGTTCGTAGAAGTGGCAATCCGCAACCAACTGGTGCTCCAGAACGACCCCGCTGCCCAAGAGCCAGCGACGGCCGGTGGGCGGGAAGTCCTTTCAAGCGTTGAGCCGCTTCTCGCTCGACCGACGGATAAGCCCGCCCCCGTGTTCGCTGCGCCAGGTGAGAGCGGAGTCACGATCTCGGCGCTCACAAATCGTCTCAGCCCCTTGAAGATCGCTCTCCGTGTCGCGTGCAATCTCGCGTCCGAATCGGATTGGCCGACGATTCGATCATTCCACCAGGCGGCCGCGCATTGCGCCCGGCTGGTCGGCGTGCGCCTTCGTGCAGAGGAAGAACGCAGTGGAACTCGAGGTGCCGAGCGACGGAGCACCGCATTCCCCTGCGGAGATGATGAGCGGAAGGCACTCGATCGGTTCATTGCGCACTTCACTACTGCCAAGCGGTCGGGATCAGCCCCTGGCCCGCTCGAAATCCTGGGGCTGGTCGACCTGGAAGATGAACGGCTCCGACTCTCCGCTGATGGTTGGGCGCTCGGCATCGAAGCGAGCCCGCTGCTCGGGGAGTGTGAGGGGTCGACGCTCAGCGATGCAGAGCGCAGGGTTTTCCTGCGGCGGATAGCGTCTTCACCCGGGGAGACGAATGCGATCCGTGAAGTGCTTCGCATCATCAAGCGGGCGGCTGGTAACCAGCAAAGGGTCGATGAGCTCGTTTCGCTCGCTCACGCAGAATGGACGCCAACATTGGCAATCTCCCACCGCGCTGCCATCGTGGGGCGCACGCGCGAACTTGGACTCGTGGACCTGAAGGGTCGCGGAGTTGAAGCCAAACTGCTGCTAACAGCCGCAGGGGAGTCTTGGTTGAAGGAACGGTCGGCAAGGGAGCCCGCATGAAGATCAATCGCCAACTATCAGAGAAACTCTTTACGATCATGACGGGCGACGAGTTGGACCGCTGGATTCGAGAGGTCGAGAAGGACATTGGCGGTGTCATCTGGAATCCGCTTGGTGGGCGGGACAACAACTCGCACACGGTGGAGGTCGCGACGGATCCCGCGCTCGCGCTCGTCGAGCGCCCCACCAACTGCATCGATGCAATGCTTGACCTCAAGGCTGAGACGCTCGGCAAAACAGCCGAGACGCCGCACGCCGCTGCCGCAAAGTGGTTCAACGTTCCGGCGGATGGCCTGTCCGGCCTGAGCGAAGAGGCACGCCGTCAGTTGGCGGACAACATCCAGGTCTCGATGCTGGAGTCCGGCGATTCTGATCGTCCGACTATCGCGATTGAGGACAAGGGTGTCGGGCAGCATCCAGATGACTTCCTGAAGACGCTGCTCTCCATCGACGGCTCCACCAAACTGAGCAAGCGTCACCTGATGGGCGTCTACAACGCCGGTGGCAGCGCTTCGTACAAGTTCGCAACGCGCGCGGTGATCGTGTCGCGCCGCGCGCCCAACTTGTTGAACGGCCGTTCCGATGAGATTGGAGTGTCGATCGTCAAGTACGAGGAGCCGCCGAATCGCAAGATCGGCCGATACGTGTACCTTGCCGCACGCGATGGCAGCATTCCTCGCCTGGACTTGACCGAGATCCCAGAACTCGGGCACGGCACCCACGTCAAGCTTCTCGACTACCAGTTGAAGGGTTACGCCGGTCGTGCCGACCTCCCGACAGGAAGTCTGTGGCAGCTATTCCACAGTGCACTTCCAGAGCCTGCTCTGCCGATTCGCATCATCGAGCGCCGCGTGCCCAGGTTCAAGAAAACAGAGAAGCGAGTCGTGAACGGGCTGCTGCATCTACTGCGGAGTGAAGCGGTATCCGAATACTCCGACTCCCGCGATATAGATCTCGGGGCCGACATCGGGTCGGTGAAGCTCCACTACTTTGTGGTGAAGGAATCTGCCGGAACCGACTACTACGTTCGCGCGGAACAGGGGCTGACGATCGCGCTCAACGGGCAGCGGCAGATCGTGAAGGAGCGGCGATGGCTCAAGACGGAACTGGAACTGTTCTTTCTGTTCAAGCGGCTGATCGTCGTTGTGGATGGCACGGGGCTCACGGCGTCCGCTCGCAGGCAGGTGTTCACGTCAACTCGCGAAGCAGGGGTGAACTCGCCGACGACACAGACGATCCTCGATCGCGTCGTCACCGAACTCAATCAGGATGATGAACTCTACGAACTTGAGGAGATGGCGAAGCAAAAGACCAAGGAGGATGCGACAAAGTCCACGACCGAAAAGGTGAAGCGACAGTTGTCGTCACAGATCGGCGCATATCTGCAGGGCAAGTCCGTCGGCACGAAGGGCGGTGGTGAGCAGCCGAAAAAGAAGAAGGCTAAGGGGCGGCGGCGCGGCAAGAAGAAGGGCGTGAAGCGCAATGTCGATGATTCAATGCTGCCCGAAGTACCAACCGAGTTGGTCATCGATTCGAATCCGCTCAAGCTCGAGCAGGGCGGGACGAGTCCCCTGCGTCTCTCGATCAATGCCAAGAATGGCTTCCTTCCGAAGCACGCGGAGTCGCTCAAGGTCGTTTTCGGCGGCGAGTTGAACGGGCGTGCTTCGATCACCTCGACTGGGCGGCTGCTCGGAGGCAAGGTGCGTCTCACGGTCGCAGCGGTCGCCGATGCGCCACTTGGTTCATTCCCAGTCAAAGTGGCGCTCGTCGTCCCCGAACTCGGAGTGCTGCTGACCGCTGATGGGGCAATCGAGGTGGCCAAGCCCGAGGAGCCGCCGAAGGACAAGGACACGGTCGGTGGCGACTTCAACATTGAGATCAACTGGCTCGGTCGCGAGAAGTGGGATGAGATTAGCTGGGACGCCGAAACTGTCGGTGAGTGCCAGATCCACCGTGAAGATCCCAACGACAAGAACGCGATCACGAGCGTCGTCTGGTTCCTGAACAAGGCGTTCACCCCGTACGAAAAAGTCGTCGAGGCGAAGGACCTCACAGAGAAGACGATGAAGTCGTTCCAGGAGAACTACGAGTATCCCGTGTGCTTCGGCCTGTTTAAGCAGGCGCTGGCCGAGGCGGACCGCGAGCGGAGTCCAGACGAAGATGGGAAGCCAGTCGAGATTCCCGACGACTATGTGAAGGGCGAGCAGGCACGTCTCGCGCGGGCCGTCCTCATGGCGATGGAGCCCGACATGCAGATCGTCGGCGCGTCGGAGACGTGATCATGCAACCACAAGAGAGCCGCGTTGCGTGGCGGCCCGTTCCGGCCGCATTGTGGATGCGTCGTACCTGGTCAGCAGTGGCTGGAGCAACGACCTGCCCACCAACTCGACCAGGCGAGCATTCACCGCGTTCCCGAGCGCTTTGTATGCGCGAGTGGATGCGCTGGGCAGGTGGGCCATGTCCAGATCTTGCAGCCGGGCACATTCTCGAACTGTCATGTATCGCCGCTGCCAAGGGATGATCGGAACCTGCGTCGTCGTCATCGCCACGAGCGCCGGCGCGGTGGTCGGGCGCTTGACGCGAACGCCTGATGCCCGGAACTGGACCACGGTCTTCCAGACGGATCGCTCGAAGCCCTTGCAGTTCCACTCAAGCTTCTGAAGGCTTGCCGGGAAAGGGGCGAGCTTCTTCATCCAGGGTCGGATCCACTTCTTGTTCCGCTGGTACAACTCACGGTTCTGACGGATAAACTGCTGTTTCCAGTCGGGAAATGCACTCTCGCGGGCGTACGTCGGAACATGATCCATCCGGTCCTCGGGTTCGAACTCCCTAAGTGGAACGCCATGTGTGCCGCGGTACTGACAGAGTTGCCGCGGGGTGAGCGTCGCGGGAACGCTTTCTTCGAACGGATAGTCCGCACCGAACTCCATCGACCAGATGGGAAATGACGGCAACTCCTTGTCCTTGGGGTACAGGTCAAGGAACTCCTGCCACACATTTAGGCAGTCGATGTACTGCTGGGGCAGGGTCCGCGCACCCTCGGGCTTCTCGTCCAGCACGCTGTCGATGCTCAACTCGTCGTCGGTCGCGCTTGGCCACTCGAAGTGAGCCAACCCGGTGCGGGAACCGACGATGAACAGCCGCTCTCGGATCTGCGGGATACCGAAGCGGTGTGGAGACAGAAGGCGCTGATCTACGGTGTACCCAAGACCCTCGAGCGCCGCTCGCATGTGCTGGTAGGTTTCGCCGCGATTGTGGCGTGCGAGGTTCGGGACGTTCTCCAGCATGAGAAACGCGGGGCGTCGATGCGCGATGATCCGGAGGAGATGCTTGCCAAACAGATCACCAGCGAACTCACACTCGGTGCCGAGCTGCTCCCCCGCTTTCGAGAACGGTTGGCAGGGAAACCCGGCCGCAAGGACGTCATGGTCGGGAACCGTGGACGCGTGAACGGCGCGAATGTCGGCGGCCGCGGCGATGCTGAAGTTCTGCGCGTAAAGCGACTGGAGGCCTGGGTCGATCTCGCAGGCGAATACGCAGTCGCCGCCGATCCGTGCGAGGCCGACGTGAAACCCGCCGAGTCCGGCGAAGAGATCGATGAATCGGAATGGTGCCTTCGTGGCGTTCATTGTTCGGGCAATACTAGGGTGTGGCGGTCAACGTCAACAGTGTACGACCAGTAGGGGTGTTGGACACTGCGTGATCCCACCAATTGGGATGATTGATCTCCACGAGCAAATCTCGATCGGCGACACGCGCCCTGGCGCAACGCGCCAGCCGCGACGGCGTCATGCACGACACGTGACCGAGCGACGTTCGGTACATTTGGGGATCAGTGGCGTCTGAAGCGTTGAACAAGGAGCAACTCGTGCGGCGTCAGTTCGCTGCGTTTCACACGAGCAGAATGTGAATGCTGGATTGCATCGATCGATGCACTGCGACATCTGACGTCCTCGTGCTGGAGCGAATGGGACCGGCTCCGGCCTTGGGGGTCCGTGTACACTCATCACCCATGCCACCCGCCAGACCAGCCAGTCGCGCCGCCGTCACCTCCTCTAAGAGCGTGTCTGTTCCGGACAAGATCGAGTATGCCAGTCTGGATGAGCTGCACCTTGATCCTCGCAATCCCCGCCTTGGTCGTGAACGTGTCGCCAAGGGCTTGAGCCAGTCCGAAGTACTGGACTTGATGAAGGATTGGACGCTCGAGGAACTCGCCACCTCTTTTTGCGAGAGCGGTTACTGGCCGCAAGAAGCACTCATTGCGGTACGCGAGAAGATGGGCTCCAAGACGGTACTGGTCGTGGTGGAGGGAAATCGCAGACTGGCAGCGCTGAAGATGCTGAGCTTGGCGGCCAAGGGAGACCTATCCGGAGGGACGTGGCGGAGTCTCGTCGAGGTAACGGCTCCTGGTCGCATGAAGGATCTCTCCACCCGCATTCCATACATGCTCATGCCAGACCGGGCGTCGGTCAAGGCCTACCTGGGATTCAGACATGTAACCGGAATCAAGGAGTGGCGACCCGCAGAGAAGGCTCAGTTCATCGCCGACCTGATCGATGGCGACAAGCTGACGTACGAACAAGTCCGCAGGCGCATCGGAAGCAAGCTTCCCACGGTACGGCAGAACTACATTGCCTACAGGTTGCTGATGCAGATGGAGAACGCTTCCAGCACGGTGGACACAGAGAAGGTTGAAGAGCGGTTCAGCGTGCTGTACCTGTCTCTTCGAACCGAGGGTGTACGGCAGTATCTGCACATCAAGATCGATGCAGATCCCAAGGCCGCCCAGAAACCGGTGCCCGACAAACATCTCAAGCAACTCGAGAACTTCGCATTGTGGCTATTCGGCAACAGCAAGCATGAACCATTGTTCACGGACTCTCGAAAAGTTGACGACTTCGGTCGCATTCTTACGAGCGACAAGGCTGTGGAGTACCTCGAACGTAATGAGCGACCTTCATTCGAAGTGGCAAAGCGAATGTCGGGTGTATCCGAGGCACAAGTGGCAACGCACATCGAGACTGCGGCTGACGAGACGGAGGAAGCGCTCCGAGCAGCCCACCTACACAAGGCTTCTCATCGCGTGACCGAGGCAACACTACGGCTGTCGAAGGATGTCGTGCAGCTTGCCAAGCTCTTCCCGTCGGTGGTCGAATCGATTGAGAAGGACTTGAAGTGATGTTCCGTTTGCCTGCAACTGGTACGTCGCGGTCTGTCAACAAGCATAACTGCCGATGCGACATTCATGTTGATTGGATCGAGGCGAGCCTGCTGTTCGTCACGGACGTCGTTACGCGAAGCGACATTGTGGATGCGCTCACAGAAGGCAATGCTTACGAGAGCCAGGAGTTTGCGAACGAGTGGGTGTCGACGTTGTGGGGAGAACTCGACCGCCGAGTGTCATTACTCGGGTCCGGGGCGGCGATCGCTCGGCACGGAGATCGGGCCGAGAGAACCGCGGACTGGAAATCGCGGCCCGCGTTTTCATTCTGCGTCACACTGGCAATGCTTCCGCACTATCGCGAAGAAGTCGTCGCGGCATGCGGCAAGAACTATGTTGAACAGGGAGAGCTGTTCGAGAAACTCAGCCATGAATCGCTTGCCCTGCAACGGTGGCAGGTTGAGCGAGTTGGTTGGTCTCGGTCCAAAGCAACAGTGGTAGTAGCCAAGGTTTTGGCGGTGGCAGGAGCGATTGGTGAGCCGGCGATCCCGGATGGGGTTAGTAGATGGGCGGCGCCGAGCGCCAAAGATGGAGGGCTTGACCTTGTCGCGTGGGCTCCGTTCACGGACGGCTGGGGTGGGCGTCCTGTGCTGTTGATTCAGTGCGCGAGCGGAGACGACTGGACAACGAAGCTGCACACGCCGAATCTGGAGTTGTGGAACAAGCTCGTTGACTTCAGCGTGAAACCGCGCCGTGGTCTGACCATGCCGTTCGCTCCTGAGGAGGACGAGTTTCGTCGTCAGGTTAATAACGGCCAGGTGTTTCTTTTGCTGGACCGCCATCGCCTCCTTCACCCACTCCGAACCGCTGGATCAACGCTTCCGACGCCGGCGCTGGCAGGTGAGTTGATCGCATGGATTGAGCCGCGGATCGCGGCGTTCCCGCGCGACAATGCGTAGATGGGCAGCGGCGTAGGTTCGCCAATGCTCGCCAATGCGTGCCGCCCTCAAACACGGCGATCAGGCGTCGCTCAGCCGCACTGCAGAGAACCGATCTCCAGTACGGCTCGTGAAGCCCTGGGCCTCGTGTGCCGCTTCCTCTTGTGAGCGCCAACCAGTCTTCAGATCGGGGCTGCGGTAGATCACACCGCCCTTCGAGTCCGCGACGACCCAGAACTCCTCATCGCCGCTCGCGAGCACAATCGTCTTCGCGACGCTGGCGTTGTCGAAAGCCTCCTCGCTGTCGTACTCGCACACCGCGTCCCCGGAGAAAACAATGTACTTCCCGTCGCCACGCCAGTAGGCGGCGAGCCAAATGCCTCCTCCGCTGTCCCATGCTTCTCCGCTGAAAATCTCCGAGAGCGCGTTGGCTTGCTGTTCGTTCATAGATTCCTCTTCAAATTGCGGTGGACTTTACGCGGCCCGGGGCAGGATCACACAGCAGGGGCCCAAACGCCCACTCCCTAGCCAGAATGGCCGACGGCCCGGCGGTTAGGAGCCAGGCATGATGATCTTTTCACTCCTCTAAGTTGTGAGCGGGGGGCAGCGGGCCGTCCGTCGCTTCGTCCCATTCGAGGGGATAGCGCTCGGCGATGTCCTCAAAGTCGTGCTCGGTCAGGTACTCGGCCGTCGTCCGCTCTTGGCACGCGGCGACGGCTCGGGCGAGGTCCGTCCATTCCTCGATGGTCAGCATCCAGTCCTGCCGTGCGCCGAGCAGGTACAGGGCGGCTTGCAGCACGGCTTCGAGTTGGGCTTGCGTGGGCGTGGGACGGGGGGCGGGCATGGCTCAGGCTCCCTTCCCCGCGACGAACACGCCGCGTTCGTGCTTCTTGAAGCGGGCGGCGGTGCCCTTGGCGGCGATCTCACGGATGATGGCGGCGTAGAGCGTGGCCTCGGGCGTCTTGCCGCCGGGGCTGGTCCAGAGTTTCTTGGCCTCCATCGCGGCGATCATCTCCTTGGCCCGCATCGGCACCTCGCTGGCGGCGAGCACCTGTGCGGCGGCGTCGAGGGCGCTGAGGCGTTTCATCGGCGCGGGCGTCGCCTCCTTGGCGGGCGGCGCGGCCTTCGCCGCCTTTCGGGACTTCCGTGCATCGCTCATCTCGCGACGCACCTTGCCCATGTTCTTAATCGTGCCTATGCGTGCCATGTAGGACTCCTTCTGTCGGGTGCGGAACCCCGTCGCACATTGCGGCGGGGAAACGTGGCCGTCGCGGTTCCCCGCGACGCCGCGTGGCGATCACTCGGCGTCGGCAAGAAAGGCCTCGACGTGCTCGGGGTCCATGTTGCTCATGAACCCGGCGAGGTTGATCAGGTCCTCACGGACCTTCCCGAGGTCGCCCGCGTGGCCCCAGTTCCGCGGGTCGGCCTTCTGCTCCGTGTCGTGCTTGTCGAGTTCCATCTGCAGCACGTCGAGCAGGCGGGCGAT
>Ga0105044_10006607_pt1 | contig 15944 bp, 14 predicted proteins | sample MAT01_FD_78092 | JGI IMG/M metagenome (GOLD analysis project Ga0105044, IMG submission 78092) | Freshwater microbial communities from Lake Fryxell liftoff mats and glacier meltwater in Antarctica - MAT-01 | ecosystem: Environmental > Aquatic > Freshwater > Ice > Liftoff microbial mat | place... | reverse complement strand
TAAAAGATTGTAAGCATTGATTTTTGTATGTTAGTTCTTCCGGGAAAAGAAAATCACATTTCTATGGCATTGTTATTGAAAACATACCTACTGTATAAGCAGTAAGTATAAAAACGATGGCATACAAAACAGTAAATCCTTTCACGGGTGAAGTAATAACATCTTTTGCTGAAATACATCAACGAGCATTAGACGGGAAGCTCCAAAAAGCAGCGGCCTGTTTCGAAACCTGGCGCAATAAGAGCTTTGATGACAGAAAAAAAGTTGTACAAAAAATTGCATACTTAATGCGGGAAAGATCCGATGAGTTGGCTGCACTAATCACCCTGGAGATGGGGAAACGCATCAAAGAAAGCAAAGGCGAAGTAGAATTAAGTGCATCTATCTACGAATATTACACAACCCACGCAGAGCGTTTTTTGGCGGATGAGCAACTTGCTCCAGGGAAAGGCGCTGCTTACACCAGTAAAGAACCAATAGGGGCGTTGCTGGGCATAGAACCATGGAACTACCCATATTATCGGGTAGCTCGATTTGCCGCTCCAAATATTATGGCAGGTAATTGTGTGGTGCCAAAGCACGCATCCAACGTACCGCAGCGTGCACTGGCCATTCAAAAATTATTCGATGATGTAGGAGCTCCGGAAGGATTGCACAGCAACTTGTTTATAAGCAGTGAAAAAATAAACGATCTCCTGGCAGATCCTATTATCAAAGGCGTGTTCCTTACCGCTAGCGAAGGAGCAGGTGCCAGCGTTGCTGCCGCTGCTGGCAAAAATTTAAAGAAGTCGGTGCTGGAACTGGGAGGCAGTGACCCATTCATCATTTTGGAAGATGCCGAACTAGATAAAACCGTAAAATGGGCCGTATCTGGCAGAATGCAAAACTGTGGACAAGCCTGTACTGCAGCCAAAAGATTTACGGTGATGAACACCCTGTATGAAAAATTTCTGAAAAAATTTAAAGCAACATTGGGGCAATTAAAATCCGGCGATCCCATGTTGGAAACAACAACCCTTGGTCCATTGAGCAGCAAATCAGCGTTGGAAGGCTTGGAAGATCAGGTAGAAAAATCAATAAAAGCAGGAGCTAAAGTTATAACAGGCGGTAAGCGTTTTAAAATGGAAGGATATTTTATGCAGCCCGCGATTCTAACAGATGTACCAAAAAATGCGGTGGCTTATACCGAAGAGTTGTTCGGGCAGGCGGCTTCCGTTTATCGGGTAAACTCAGAAGATGCCGCAGTTGAGTTGGCTAATGCAACAAGGTTTGGCCTTGGTGATGCTATTTTTACCAAAGACGAATCACGTGGCCATCAACTCGCAAAAAGAATAAATTCTGGAACGCTGTTTATCAACCACACCAGCTCACAACCAGATCTACCATTTGGAGGCACCAACCAAAGTGGTTATGGAAGAGAACTTTCGTCTCCGGGTATCGATGAATTTCTCAACAAAAAACTAGTACGCACCAGCAACATCAATGATAAGTAACGGATTTATATAAAACGAAAAAATTGGAATCATGACAACTGAACAAATAGTATTGGCCTCCAGGCCGAAAGGGTTACCAGTAAGCGATAACTTTAGATTGGAGCAGGTTGAACTGCCAGCAATAAAGGCCGGCGAAATATTACTGAAAGGATTGTATTATTCTGTAGACCCCTACATGCGCGGTAGAATGAACGACGCTAAATCTTACGCGGCTCCATTTGAAATAGATAAACCGTTTAATGGAAGTGTAGTGGGAAAAGTAATAGAAAGCACATCAGACAATTTCAAACCCGGCGATGTTGTGGTGGGCCGTTTTCCATGGCAAAAAGATTTTATAGCCAACGAAAAGGAGCTAACAAAGATTGATACTGAAATGGCTCCTGCGAGTTATTACTTAAGCATATTAGGAATGACTGGCCTGACAGCGTATTTTGGCTTAATGCATATTGGCAAACCAAAAGCCGGTGACACCGTAGTGGTGTCTGCTGCGGCTGGCGCAGTGGGTTTAGTGGTAGGACAGATAGCAAAATTACAAGGATGCCATGTGGTGGGTATTGCAGGGTCAGATGAAAAAACAAACCTGCTCACCACTCAATTTGGATTTGATGAAGCCATCAACTACAATACCACAACCGATATGAACAAAGCAATTAAATCGGCTTGCCCAAAAGGAGTAGATGTTTACTTCGACAATGTTGGGGGTGAAATTTCGGATGCAGTCATTAAAAATATCAACTTTCATGGAAGAATACCTTTGTGCGGACAGATATCCTTGTACAATAGTACGGAAACGCCTATGGGGCCCAGGTTGCAGCCGATGTTACTCACTAGAAGTGTGTTGATGCAAGGCTTCATTATTGGCAATTTTCAATCCCAATTTCCAGAAGGTATTCAAATGCTGACACAGTGGATCAATGAAGGAAAATTAAAATTTACACAAACCATTGAACACGGCTTCGAAAATTTACCAAAATCCTTATTGGGTTTATTCAACGGCGAAAATACCGGCAAGATGATCGTGGAGGCCTGACTGGCACTTTGTTTGTTTGTTCAAAACAGCACGGGCATCGTCACTACACCCCAGTATTTTCCAATCAAAATAAAATTTAAATCATGAAAGTATTATTTGTATTAACCTCCCACAGCGAGTTGGGTAACACCGGTAAAAAGACAGGCTTTTGGGTAGAAGAGTTCGCAGCGCCCTATTATGTAATGGCCGACGAAGGCGTGGAGATTACCATTGCTTCACCCAAAGGAGGGCAACCCCCGATAGACCCAAAAAGTGAGGCGCCAGATGCCCAAACTGAGGCAACCAAACGTTACTATAATGATGACACGGTAAAAGAAAAAGTAGCACACACAAAAAAACTGGCGGAAGTAAATGCAGCAGATTTTGATGCCGTTTTTTACCCAGGTGGCCACGGTCCGATGTGGGACCTCTACGACGATAAAGATTCTATTGCTTTAATTCAAAACTTCTGGACTGCTGGTAAACCCGTAGCAGCAGTTTGCCATGCGCCCTCTGCATTATTAAATGTTAAAGATAGAAATGGAGATCCTTTGGTGAAAGGTAAAAAAGTAACTGGTTTTACCAACACCGAGGAAGAAGGGGTGCAATTAACAGACGTGGTTCCTTATCTGTTGGAAGATGAACTGAAAGCTAGGGGAGGCCAATATTCAAGCGGCAGCGACTGGAGCTCTTACGTAGTGAAGGACGGAAAGTTGATTACAGGACAAAACCCAGCTAGCAGCGAAGAAGCCGCGAAAGCATTGTTGGAGCAACTGGAAATGAGTGCAGCTTCATAAGATCCAAAAGACTGATTCATAAAAAGGCATTAGCAGTTGAATAACTCCAACGTTAGTGCCTTTTTATTTTTCGGAAAAAAAAGATGTTTTTGGCGCTGAGATGCAGCAAAGGTTTTCTGTGTTGGCGTATCTGCTGCCTTGCTAAATATTATTGCACGCTGATATAGTCAATCGCCAGGTTAAAATCTTCCTCTTTTTTATTACCGATCAAGAAACCTATTTCTTCCAGAGATTCGCCTGGGAAGTTGGCCATGTCTAGTGTGCGGCCCCTGAAAGAAGGGTATAAACTGCTGAAAGGAATCTCTATGGTTTGCCAGGCTTTGTTGGTAGTAAAAGTAAATATATAAGAATAATACTGACTGCTGTTGGTTTTAACCCTAAATTGGTAGGCTTTGCCATCACCTTTAAGTGCTACCACAAATTTACTATAACCTTTAAGCTTGGTGCGGCCCCCGTTATACCTGATGGAGGAGAAACCGCCGTTGTTATCCAACGATACATGACCTTTAAACATACCGTGCCCGTCACTATTCACCCCCATATTTCCAGCCGATAAACCGCCCATTACAGTATCGTCTACAACGTACCAATTTTGCATGTCTGCGTCTTTTGTAAAATCAAAAATCATCCATGTATTCATCATCAGATAGCAAATTATTGAAAAAATTGTCGTCATCATCATTCAAAAAGATTTATACAGCATTCAATGCTGCGTCCCACTTATATGAATGAAAACAAATACAAGCTACAAATGTTTGGATAGCCAAAGTAAGGGAACTTTTCTGGCGCAGATTTGCAGCAATGGATTTGAATGTTGGCGTATCTGTGCCGCCTAAGAATGGTTTTATATTTAACTTGAAAGGGGTTGCACATTTACCCGATGGTTGTATTCAACATTCGTTTATATAATATTGATCGTTTTAACTTGTAGTTATTTTGCACGACTCCCTTTAGGGTCGGGTTCAACTTCCTCTTCTATAAATATTTAACACCGATGGGGTCTTTGTAATTATTGTTAATTTGCTTTTCTGGCGCTGATATGCAGGGATGATTTTGTGCGATGGGGTAATTGTGCCAAGCTAGAGTTGGGCCGTTTTTATTAATTGAAAAACTATTATTTTTCACAGATACCCTGCGGTAACTGGCTTGCGGTGCATCTGTCAGCAATAGGATGATAATAAAGCCCTGATTGAAAAAATCTAATCAGGGCTTATTCTTTAAATTTTAAATTATTGTTTGATTAACTGACCTCTGATTTCGCCTCCAGGGAATGCTGCTGAATGGATATTTACATAAAATAAATTGGCGTTCAGATCTGCCTCCTGAGTTACATTCAACGCTGCCGATGTATAATTGATGGGCGAGGTGATAGGTGTAGGGAAACCGAATACTACGGGTCCATTAACGCCAACAGCTGCTTTATGAATATGTGCCGCTGTGGCCGTGAGGCCTGCAAACTGTATATTAACGGTAAAAATTTTGGTGTTGGCATTAAATGTTAGCGTGGCCGTACCCGTTGCGGTGGATGCATTGGTTGGCACTTCACCAGCCGCGTTGATAACGGCTCTAAATACAACGTTAGGGTTTGGAACCGGATCGGGATCATCTTTCCCGCAGGATGTTCCCAAAAGTACAATCGAAAATAGTAAAGATGAAAGTAAAGTGTTGCGCATAAAAAAAATTAATTTTTGGTGAGAATAAAAATATTTGAATCTGTCAACATTACAACACAAATTGCTGAAAAAGGGTTGTCTTCAGGTTTAAAATAAAGTAAATTTTCCTAACCAGTCCTACAAAATAGTAGATGTGTTGAGTGTTCTATAGACTCGACGTATCCGATTCTTTAAGCATTCAATGAGGGAACTACCGTATTAAACAATAAGATAAGGTACGCTTTGAATATTATCATGTCTTTTAACTGAAGCTGCCAATACTTTTTCAGGTAATTTAATACAATTAATACAATATAAGTGTACCAGATTTATCAATAGTTTTTATGTGAAGGCTTGTTTGTGCCGAACCAGCTGCTACGCTGTTTTATTATTGAAACACTATTTTTGGGTGGAGATTACCGCCTTGCATGGCTGAGCGGCATTTGGCGTACTAAAAGGAACTTGAAATTATTTTGAAAAAACAAATTCTTCTCTTTTCACGCTGGTTGCCTTACACACTTTATTAAACTCCTCAATGGAATTGAACTTTAGTTGCTCCACAATTTTGTATTCATAAAACACCTTAAATGTATCCGTTTTAAATACCCACGGCTCTACTGTAATCTCTTTACTGGCTTTGTAAAAAGTTTGATTCATATCAGCATCTGGGCTCAGCGATATTTCCATCTTTCTTCCTTCGGGTTGAATTTTATCCATACAAATGAGCAAAGAAAAGGCATCGCACCATTCAAATAGCCGATAGAGACGTTCGGCATATTTCTTATCAATCCACAAGTGTTTAAGAATATCTTTTCTATTTTTTTCTAGTTCTTTCAAAAATGCATCTAAATGTTTGTCTTCACGATCAGGGCCACGGTCATATAAAAATTTGATGTGCAGAGAAGTCAGCAAGGCATTTAATTCACTTTTTGAACTGGATATTTCCATCACATTGACTAGTTGGGTTAAATCCGTCTTTTTTGAGTCATCACTTACCTTAAAATGCCGGGGTGCTCCTGCGCCAGTAAGGTTTTTGGTTTGCTTAGTTTCTTCAACACCATCATCGTGTTCGGCAATGGCGATGAGTGCAGGAACCATGATATCATTGGGTAAATCAATATCGTACTGGTAAGCCAACATAGCCGCCAGCAGCCCATGGGAGCGTTGGTTAATAATTTTCCAACCTTTTTGGTGCGAGGTAACAATCATTTTGTAAAATAATTTAGAAGGGATGTTTTAGATACATTGTAATATACTGTTGGTTTCAAGAATTGTACCAGAGAGAAATGGGATATAGTAAAAAACTGGACAACCCATAAAGAGGCTGCACAATACAGCCCCTTTGTATTGTGGCCCATAAAGAACCTGTAAGGCTTGAGCGATTCTCTTAGGTGTTATTTAAATATCGTACAGTTTCTTTTCTATCTAAAATGGACCATCTGATTATTAATCTTGGTCCGTGTTGGGAAAGTCGGTGGTTTACCGCCGAATGTAGTTAGTGATATGCGGGTTGAGTTATCCAAAATAGTTGTGAACTATCTCTAAACTTCCATGAGAAGTTGATGGGACAAAAAGTTCCAAGGTAGAAAGTTTCCTTCTTTTGGAACAAAAGTCACTTCTTTTTTCGATTTCGTTTTTCTAAATCAGAATGCAAATCGCAGTTATAAAGTACAGGTAACCGGCAGAGCCGAAAACGTTGTGCCAGTGAACAAATAGAAGTAGAAATACAGATTTAATGCATTCGGTGTCGCAGATGTGCGGCCGGAATTTTTGGCATCAGGCGATCTGAAAGCCTTTGCCGGTTAAGTCACAAGCTTCTTCTGATATCCTTCGATAACACAAAGCTACTTCCTTGCCAAAAATAGTAATATGGATATTTCGGGCAATGATCTTATATACGATCATTTCAAGCTGAGCCTACATTTTTTTTAGTTGAATGGGTACTGCAGGCTGCGACAAAAAGCAAAGCCTTCGCTGCCTTGCTAATAATTTTTATTTCAACTGCCTTTTAAAAAGCTGTATTTGATAGGAGGTATAATCTATAAATATTATTTATGTGTTTCATTAAAAATATTAATGAATATAAACCAATCTTATCCTTCAAATTTGAGCAAACAAAATTTGATATGACAACAATAACGGTAGCAAAAGGAGATGGGATAGGCCCGGAAATAATGGATGCCACTTTAGCCATCATGATGGCAGCTGGTGCTAATATTTCTATTGAAGAAATTGAGGTGGGTGAAAAAGTGTACCTGGCAGGCAACACCGCAGGTATTGCAAAAGAATCCTGGGATACTATTCGCAGGAATAAAATTTTTCTGAAAGCGCCCATTACTACTCCACAAGGAGGTGGTTATAAAAGCCTGAATGTAACCACCCGCAAATTTTTGGGGTTATACGCCAATGTTCGGCCCTGCGTTAGCCTTAGTCCGTTTGTGGAAACCAAGCATCCCATTATGGATATCGTAATTGTGCGGGAAAACGAAGAAGATCTTTATGCCGGTATTGAACACCAACAAACAGATGAAGTGGTGCAATGCCTGAAACTTATCAGCCGCCCTGGCTGCGAAAAAATTGTGCGGTATGCATTTGAGTATGCCAAACAGTACGGTCGTAAAAAGGTTACCTGCTTCACCAAGGATAATATTATGAAACAAACCGACGGATTGTTTCACCTGGTATTTGATGAAATTGCCAAAGAATATCCGGAAATTGAAAATGAACACTGGATTATAGATATTGGAGCCGCAAAGATGGCGGATACCCCTGAAATTTTTGATGTATTGGTGATGCCCAATTTGTACGGCGATGTATTATCGGACGTAGCTGCCCAAATTGCCGGTTCGGTAGGTTTGGCTGGTTCGGCTAACATTGGCGAAACCTGTGCCATGTTTGAAGCGATCCACGGTTCAGCCCCACGAAGGGCAGGGCAAAATATGGCTAATCCATCGGGGCTGTTGCAGGGAGCTATCATGATGCTTAATCATATTGGCCAAACCGACGTGGCCGAAAAAATACAAAATGCATGGCTCAAAACCATCGAAGATGGCATTCATACTTACGACATATATAAAACTGGTGTAAGCAAACAAAAAGTAGGCACCAAAGAATTTGCCGAGGCGGTCATTGCCAACCTTGAGCAGAAGCCTTCTACCTTCAAACCTGTTTCGTATGCAAACGGAAGTGCCCTTATACTACCAAAGTACCATCGCAAAACACCCAAGATCAAAGAACTGCTAGGGGTAGATTTATTCGTTCATTGGCCTGGAAGCAACCCCGATGAACTGGCTGCTTTGGTTCAACAATTAAATAATACAGCCGCCCAACTTACCATGATTACCAACCGGGGTATTAAAGTTTGGCCTGAAGGCTTTGAAGAAACATTTTGCACCGACCACTGGCGCTGCCGTTTTAAGCCTGAAAATGGAGAAGCAATGCCAAAATCCCAGATTGCAGCACTTTTATCGGCGGCGATTTCGCTGAACTTAGATGTTGTAAAAACTGAAAACCTATACGCTTTTGACGGGAAACCGGCTTTTTCACTTGGACAAGGTCAATAAAAAACTTTAAATTATTATCATGGAAATAGAACTTTTAAAAGGCCAGTTTGAAAAACAAGAAGCAAATAGTTTGTTGACCCAGCTTATTGATGTAAAAATTAAATTTCATGAAAGTAAAATATCGGGAGATAGTAACGAAGAAACTATAAAAATGCGGGAAGGTCGCATCAAAGAATTGCAAAGCGAGTTATACGAACTGCAAAAGTTTATGCAAAAAAAGGAGGGTCCCATCAACCTAAGTGGAAGTATAACGGTGAGTTAACATGAAAACAGCCGGTGTGCGACCATGAATGAGTAGTTCGCAGTGTAAGCAGATATGCAACTATGATTTTGTGTGAAGACGTATCTGTGCCATGATAGTAGAAAGGATGTTTTATTTTATGAAAAACTATTATCAGGCATTGTCACCCTGCGCATTATGGCCATGCCGCAAATCTGCCGATAATTTTAAGGCGCCAGTTGGTCTTCATGTCTGCGCCAGTTAGGGAAAATTCTGTATATAAATTTTTTTATTGTAAACAGGCACGCCATAAAAAATTATTTTTCATGCAACTATAACAACGCTGCATAAAATGGTATAGAAAGTATTTTTTTAAAATACTATATGAGATTGTTTATTTTTTTGGCATTAGTATTTACCAGGATTCCCGGAATTTCCCTACGCATACCTTTAAACACTCAACAGAAACCAGATAATATTCAACTTTGGCTTCGGTTTCCTGCTTCTACAGATTCTGTTTATAAATTTAAAATGCAGGAACTGTTCTTAGAAGGAATACAACGATTTAATCAACGTAAAAACTATTTTATTGCTGGAAATGACAGTAGCGTTCGACAAAGCTTTATAATTTTGAATATCGACTCAACGGATATGCAACGAGGAAACAAAGTAGGCGTTCTACTATTTTCAATGGAGCTTTGATTGCCGGCCATGCAATTATGATAAGTCAGGTGGGCTGGACCTTACCTGTTTTATTTTATTTCAATCCATCTACCTATACATATGTTTCAATAGAAATAAGCGATAACTTGTTATTGCCTGCTCATCCGAAAGCAAGCGCCATCGTGGATAGCGGAGCATTATATGGAGGCATACAACGGCAACAAAAACGAAACATACGCAAGTTTTCTAAAACAACCCATCGGATACTTAAGAAGATTAACCGTAGTTATAATAAAAAAAGTAAGCAATAAAAATATAAGCGAATTGGTTTGTTTATATTTTTGATTTCCTGAAGCAACTATTTATTGCCTTCCGGGTATTGATAAAAAACCAGTTGCTCACATAAAGATGCTGCATCGGTTTTGCGTAATGGCGTATCTGTGCCTTGCTGGTATCTAAGCCGGCGTAAATATATGAAACGCTGTTTTGGAGTACATATATCCTTCGCTACTATGGTATGCCGTAAACCTGCACCAGAAATATACAAAAAGGCAGCCATCCATTCATATTAAAAAGTTAACCTGCGGACAAACGGCACAAAGGGTTTTACTTAGCTTTATTATCACCATAAGGCACCGCCCATTCTGAATTGCTCACAACAATAGCATATTGAAAATAATTGGTAGTAGCAGCATTTTTACATCCCTGCCAGTTAAATGTTTTATCAAATGTTGAATTGGATTCTACCATGAATAAACCTTTATTAAAAGGGGACGATGCACCGTTTAGTTTGAACAATACATTCTCATTTTTGCCAACAAATTTTCTGAAGGTTTTGATGCCATCTACTGTATAAACCATGCTATCATCATTAACCATGGCCGCTTTGCTAAAAACAGTTCCTTTTTCTCTGGCCATTTCCGGCAAAAATTGCGTTGGCAACATACTGGCGCTTTCTACACAAAAAACTGGTATGGAGACTATTTTAGCAGCCATGGGTAAATTGCTTTTTTTAAGCATGGCAGCAAAAGAAAGTCCACCATTGATACTATCCTGCATGCCATGAAAACGACCCCAGAAACCATACATTTTTTGATCGGCTATTGAATACTCCTTGTATAAAATGGTAAAATTTTCATAGATATTATTTTCTCTTCCCTTTTTAGATGCTATATTTCTTACGATAAACTGAAAAGAGAAATAGTTACTTTTAAATATTTTTTTATAGTTTCTTTCATTGGAAGAAATGTCAGATGCAAGTCTGCGGGTAAATTTTAAAAATATTTTTGCAGTATCAGCATCTAAATCGATGTTGGAAAAGGAAAGCAAACTATCTATCATTTTATTTCCGCTTTTATATTTTGCGTTAGCGGCAAGCTCTGTCAGCAACCTTTCATTCATATTTAAATCCTGCGCTTCATCCAAACCGATTACGATTATTTTTTTGCCTTTGGCTAAAGTGAGATTATAGTTGTAGAGATTCTTCCATTTTTCAAAACCGGCTTTGCTGCCCCACTGTGCTTTTTCGTTGTACCAGCGCTGGTAAATGGTTTTCAAAAAGGCCTCGTTGCCTGTATTTAAATATTTATTAATGTAAAATGCCTGGCTAAAATCTATTTCTGCCAAATAATACCGAAGGCCTGTTTTCTTATTTATTTGTTTGAAAAGTTCAGCGTCCAGTTGGTTGGGTTTGTAATACCCGTGCGATTCTGTTACCAGAAATAACTGGTTATCGTAGAATGCTTCATCTAAAATATTAAAACTGTTGTTACCGCCTAAGGTGATTTTTTCATTGTTTTGAGCAAGATAATTGGTGTAAGTGCTATCCTGCGCAGTAATTGTCTGACTTAAAAAACCAGCTGTAATGACCAAAAAAATGTGTAGATGGTTAGCCAAAGAACCCGTGGTGTTGGTAATCATTTTTTTCATTTGTGTTTGTTTTGAGAATGGTGAAAAGTTGTTTTAACGTTGTAAAAATACACCGTCGAAACAGCCCCGTCCAAATGCAAGGGCTTATTGGTATTGGTTTTGGGGCGAATGGCATGCTGAGGGGCGAACGGCGTCTTTGGATCGTTTTTTAGGGGCGAAAGACGGTAATCAATCATCCGTAAGTATTTATTGTTTGCGGGAATGGGTGAACGTTGTGGATATCATTGGAATAAACATTTGGTCTGGTTAGTGTGGGAGGCACGTGCGATCATCAGTCCGTTACTACATAAAAAAGCAACACTTAATTTTTTATCAGCTCCTCTTTTTGATAGCGGCAAGCTTTTCTTTTACTGCTTTGTTTAAGTTTCTGGAAACAGGTATTTCTTCCTGTAAAAATGCCAATTGCAACCGATAACCCTGAGCGGTGCCAAGTACATTTTGCACAGCCGCCAAATTTACCAGCGCAGTTCGGTGGCAACGAAAGAAAGAAGGGTGATTGGCTGCATGCTCTTCTACTTTTTTTAAAGTCGTTCTTATGATGGTGGTTGCAAGTTTATCATTTTTTAAATAATGTACTTTCACATAATTATCTGCCGAAGTGGCCGCTAAAAATGAAGAAGGGAAGATGGTCAGGTTTTCTTTTTCATTCTCCGCCTCAATTGTTAGAAAGTTTACTTCGATATTTTTAATAGAAGAATCAACAGGTGAAACTGTATTTTCCAATCCCCTATTATCAGTAACAATATGTTCCGTAATAAGAACGGGCAAATGATTGTTTAAAAAAGCCGCTTCTTTTCTATATTTTTTTAATAGACGAGTTTGGTTGATTAGGATACTTACAGTTGCGGGAGCTATACCAATTACCCCTGTCAAAAAAATCATTGTAAGCCAGTTCATAAATGACAAAGAACCTCCCCAAATGAATTTTCCCGCAAGTAAATTAAAGCTGGCAACGGTGGTGATGATGATCAGTGTAAAAATAATTTCTCTGCCAACGGTCCATTTTTCTTCCTTAAAAAATTGCGGAAACAGCGGAAACAGTACCAAAAAATCGAAACAGATGGATACTGTGGTAAGTGCTCCTGCAAATGAACTGTTCACAAGCAATTGCTGTTGGGTGCCGTTGAAACCAAATGGTTTTACAAAGTAGAACAGTATAAAAACCACAAGCCCAAATATAAAAGCAAGTTTAACCTGTTCAGGTTTTCGCTCTTCGAGCGGATAAGATTTGGTGAACCCTAATATTATTTTATTCATAAGCGACGCAAAAATAAAGCAAAAGGGTTTTGTAAAGTTAGAATGTATAAAGCCATGCGAAGTTTCAATAAAGTTAACAGCGCGCTTTCTATACTGTGCCAGTGGCTATTAAAGCTACGATGCTAAACAAAACTTTAATTCCCATATCAACGGACTTTTTCTTATTAGAATTTGACTTATCTTATTTCTACTTCAAAAGTAAGGTCAAATTTATTTTTGATGGCCTGGTCTCCCAAGTCTCCAAAAAAACTTTTGGAATGATACTTTATACCAAAGGCAGTTCTGTCGATCGACATTTTTCCACTAAGGGCAGCACCGTTTTTATTTTCAATTACTTTTATCGGAAACTGAAGTTGTTTTTTGATCCCTTTAATAGTCATACTTCCTTTTACTAGAGCATTGCTGGCATTTGAATAAACAATTTCTTCAGATTCAAATGTTGCAGTAGGATATTTTGTCACATCAAAAAAATCTTCATCCCGCAGGTGTTTCTGTAAGTTATCATCCTTGTGAGAAATGGACGTTACATCGATCACAATAACCGCATTTTTTAACGTGTTACTGTCCATCACAATGGTTGCCTTTTTTAATTGTATGCTTCCGGTGAGGCTGTACCCGCCAATTTCCCCATAACCTGTCCAATTAATCGCAGCACTTTTTACTTCTACCCCACGTATGGTTGATCGTAACAATTTACCTTCTGTTTCAATAGGAGCCGTGCCTTTTACGATCCTGCCATTTTTATCTCTTGCCAAAAAATACCACATAGCATCTCCTCCTGTAAGATTTTGGTCTCTTCTCCAGCTCTCTTTGTCTGTATAAACCACTCCTTTTTTTAAAAGGCCATTTGGACAGTTGTAATATTTTGCAAACTCATCGGGGCTCATCGCCACCCTCAGGTACCAACCCTTTTTTGTGTAAATAAAGCTTCCGTATTCTATCAATTGCAAATCTTCTTTGGTTTGAACGGTGGTGTTGTGTTTCCATACATACATGCTATCTTCAAATGTTGCAAAGCAGGGATTCGGGTAATGTGCGGCAATGATCTCATTAGAAATACCGCGTAGTTTATCAGGAAATAGCCTCCCTGGGATCGAAAAGCCTTCGGTAAATTTTTCATCCAATTGCTGTGTAGCACTGTCTATTTGTAGATTTTTTTGATGGGTAGCATCCGATGGTTGGTTGCAGGCAAATAGAGCAATGGCGAATAATGCATTGAACACTGCTGTGATCATGTTGTGTTTCATAAAAATTTATTTAGTTGTTTTGAAACACAAAAATAGATTGGCTGGTGGAGGCTAAAGACCTGAAACAGGATTTGGTACTTGTCAGACTATAGTTTGTAAACGGTTGATTTTAAATACTTTAAAAATCTATTTCCGAAAATGGGACTTAATCTTTATCAGTTTGTACCGCTTTGGGGGCGTATCCTTTTATTTCTTTAAAGATTCTATTAAAAGTAGATTTAGAATTGAAGCCGCAATCATATGCCAGGCCCATGATGGATAAATGCTCAAATTTACCGGAGCTCTTTTTTTCGATAAACAGGTTTATTCGATATTCATTGATGAATTGGGAAAAGCTCTTTTCTAATCCAAGATTGATGGTGGTAGAAATGGTGCGGGTGCTGTAACCCATTTTTTTAGCCAAATGGGCTATCGTAAGTTCTTCATCGAGGTATAGTTGTTCTGATTCTGTTAGCAGAATTATTTTTTGTAATAAGGCTTTGTTGAGCATTGCTGCCGGCGCTCGGCTTGTCTGGCTATTTTGCTCAATAATAAATTCTTGTTCCTTCTCCACGGTCTCCAATCTGGTGCTGACACTTGGCGAATCAAATGCTTCAACTTCATCAAGGTTCTGCTTAATTTCTATCAGGCTATTTTGCTTTAATGCAAAGAAGCCAATCATTAAAATAATGACCGCTCTTGCAAGGTCGGAAGGGAAATAGTTTTGGGAGAGCTGAAAAGCCCCGGCTAACAGTATGAAAAAGACCAGGAGTACATAATAGCCCATAAATACAAATAGCAACCGTTGCAACCAGGTTAGGGCAAGCTTGTAGTCATTGGAATAGTAAGTATTTAATCTTTGTTTGTATGCTGTTATTTCTCTAAAAGAAAAGTATAGATAAATGGCTATCGATATATAAACTGCTATGTTAATGATCCCTTTGGCATAAGGTTCAAAAACCTGGACATAAAGTTCATACTTTTTATCTGCATTTTGTAAGAAACAATAACCATAGAATAGAATTTGCAAACACAATGGAAGTAAGTGTAGTATAATAGATCGGGATGGTAGTGGCTGGCTATTGATGAGCCGGTGCACATATAAATACAGCAGCGGACCAGTGCCCAAAGAATATACCACTGGAATAAAATACAGGTTAGGCTGCTGTCCGTAAATACCGGAAGCGATCAGAAAATTATGAATAAGTGGTCCAACTGCGGCCAATAATAAAAAGGCAAGGTACTTATTAGCCGCTTTATTGGTTTGTTCGGCAAAAAGGATAGCAGCTCCTATTGTACCGATAATGATACTTACCAACAAGAGGATCACCGTAAATGAAAAATGTATGGTCATATTTATATAAAAGCAAAGTAACAGTTTTATAAAAAATAAGAGCACTGTAAATAAAATAAGTTTGAGCTATATAAAAATGAGGGTGCTTTTGTTTTACTGGCGCCTCAATGGCATAAATATGCAACAATGGTGTTGTGTGATGCTGTATGTTTTCGCTAGGAATATAAAAGCGCCAGTTAAGCGCTTTTTAAGTGCAAGAAAAATAGTGGGAAAATTCTTTGGGACGACGTTCATCACATCGTCCCAAAGAAAGTTGAAGAGTAAATGTAGTTTCCTACTAATTTTTTGTAAATAGATGTTACTGTTTTAAAAGTTCATGTTGCTGAACAGTTCCGTTTTCTAACCGATAATACAAACGATAAAGGCCAGCGCTTAGTCTTTGTGGTAAAGATAGTTGCAGCGCATTAGTACCGGCACGCAGCAAAATCGCCTGTTTATAATGTATGGCTCCATCCATACCCGCCAATGCAACCATTCCCTTGGTTGGCGCGCCTGTATGCACAGTGAGGGTAACCTGATTTTGAAAAATTACCGGGTGCACTGTTGATGGCAGATTGCCCTGCATTTTTAGTTGAATAATTTTACTATACAGAATTTTGCCGTTCTTGTCTTTGCTTAACAGCCTGGCAAACAATGTAGTTGCTCTATCGGGCATGGGAACCCGGGTGCTATAACTGTTAGTAGTAGCCGAAGTTTTTGAAAGAACGGGTGTGCCTGCTGTTGTAAAATATATTCCATTATCAGACAATTCTACATGGTAAATTTCGCTGCCTGTTTCACC